>JAESFO010000579.1_pt1 | contig 22546 bp, 26 predicted proteins | sample 9269421 | NCBI WGS metagenome assembly JAESFO01 (sample SAMN14502839, study PRJNA617101) | algae metagenome | isolation source: Nostoc desertorum CM1-VF14 and co-occurring heterotrophs from rocky... | place: USA: Clark Mountains, San Bernardino, California | collected 2000-06-05 | reverse complement strand
AGCCAGCAGACCGAAAGGCAAGGTTCGCCGTGCTACGCTCGTTTTGGATGGCTTCGCACGGCGAACCTCGCCACAACCGTCGGCGTAAAAAAATGTTGCATGTCCACATAACTGAGTTCACCGGCACGAAATATCCGAAGACCAAGCACCGCTTTACGCTGAACGGAGCGCCCTTCCTTGCCGTCGCCGGCATCTGGCGCGAGGCGCAGGGCAATCACCCGGCCTCCTTCGCCATGCTGACGACCGATCCCGGTCCCGACGTGAAGCCGATCCACGACCGGCAGATCGTGGTGCTGCGGCCGGAAGATTGGGCGGCCTGGCTATGGCTGACGAAACCGGAGGCCGAGTTATTACGGCCGCTGGAGCAAGGCTCCCTCTCGGTCGAGACGGTGCGGAAGGGTGCCGACTAGCCCCATCGCCGCTTCCATCCGCCACTATGACAGCGGCATCCGACGACGAAAGCGGCCGTCAGCTTCTCCAACATGCGATAGTGCGCTCGACCGCTTCCCGGCCGAGGTGACGCCTTTCCTTGAAGAGTCTAGGGTAGATTTGTGGAAGTTTCGGAGCTGTTGGCGGGGGCATGGCGGATATATTTGAGAATGCGGTAACTTCGATTGTGCTCGGTATCGAAGATTTCCGAGAGGGTTCCGACGCGCGCATGTTGAGTGCGGCGCGCAACTACTATGCGGGCGTGCTGTTACTGGGCAAGGAATGCCTCGTCCGTGCCGCCCCTGACGCCGATCCGATGGAGATCATCGGCGCGAAATTCGAACCCGTCCCCGATGGTGACGGCGGCGTTGACCATGAGGTTGTCGGCTATGCGACGGTAGATCTCGCCCAGCTCAAGAGCCGATTCAAGAAATTCGGCTTGTCCTGGCCTGACGTGAACATCGAAAAGCTGCAACGATTCCGAAACAATCTTGAGCATTATCACCTGGCCGAACCCGTTGGAGCGCTGAAGGAGGCGATCGCCGCCTCATTTCCGATGGTTATCGACTTCCTGGAGACGCTGAAAGAAGATCCGCAAGACTTCTTGGCGGACGTCTGGGATACAATCCTTGAAGAGACGAATGCCTTCAATAAGGTCCAGAAGAGCTGCATGGACAGCCTTCTGCGCCTGAATTGGCCCGGTGAGATCGGGCAACTGGATCGTATGTCTTGCACCAATTGTGGCTCGTCTCTTATCGGTCAGACCGACCGCGACAATATCGAGAGCGAAGCGGCCGATGCCAAATGCTTCCAGTGTGGCCATGAGTACGATCAGCGGCAGCTTGCTGAGATGGTCGTGTCGGCGAGCTACGAGATCGACGCCTATTATGCCGCCAAGAACGGTGACTCGTCACCGATCGCGACATGCCCCGAATGCAGCGCCGACGCCTATGTCGAGAATGGAGAAATGAGCATTTGCTTTGCATGTAAGGAAACGATCAGTGGCGAGTGCAGTCGATGCAGTGCCGACATCACGGTCCATGAGTACAATCCAGACTATCCCGGTTTGTGCAGCTACTGCGCTCACACCTGGGAAAAGGTTATGCGAGAGTGACGAAGGATATTGTCATCCGCACCGCCGTCGAGGCGGATAATTTGATGGAGATGGTGCGAGCCTCTGCCGCACGGGCTCAACAATGGATGGCGTCGCAATCGGGGGACCCGCTGGACCTGTTGCGCCGGATGAAGTTCGATCCAATTGGCTTCCATCCCCTCGAGGATCGGCCGTTAAATCTGATCGAGCAAATCAATCAGACTTGGACCTTCGCCGTCGCCATCGCGGCTGCCCGCCAATTGTTGAACCTACATCCAGACGTGAGCGGGTTTCGGCTCGCCCCTGGCGCGCACGCATCGCTTGAACTCGACATCATGAGTGAGGAAGCCGGCTATGTCGGCGCCGAGACCTTTGCGGCTGTCAATCCACGCAACAACGGCAAGCTGGCAGCCGATCTTGTTAAGCTCGCATCTCGCATGGAGCGATATAAGTACGTATTCTTCATGTCACCCTTATTCCCCGGCAACGAACGCCGACCGCAGTTCGAACGCAATGGGATAGAGGTCTGGTCTGTCGATTTCTGACCAGGACGAAAGGGTTGTCCGACAGGGTGGTCGTCGGTGGTTGCAGCAGACTGAGAGAGGCGATGAACCCAAACTTCTTGGGTCACGCACGCGGTGATGCGACTACTGTCCCTTTCTCTCCTGGTCGTCCGTCCACCATGTAGATCTGCCAGCCGAGCATCTCGACGTCGCTGGGTAGTTCCCAAGATGTCAAGACAGTTTGGTATAGGCACTCGGGACTGCCGAAGAAGTCCAAATAGGGCTGGATAGCACCCCAATCCATTCCAAGCGACTTAAGCTCGACCAATAGCAGCGTCGGCCCGAATTGGGTTCCTTCACGGGCTAGCGCCATCGCGAGTTCAAGTAGAACGCGCCCCCTTTCGCCACCCGATAATTGCTCGAACCTCATCACTCGACCATTGGTCAGATGACTTTCCAACACGTAGACAGGTGCGTCAAGATCATCTCTCTGAAGCTCGTCCTCGTCGTCTTCCTGCTGCGTCCGCTGGACAAATTCCACTTTCTTTACGAAATCACCGGATACGCGAGTGCCCAAGCTGCGCAACGCGAACTCATCAATCTGGAGCAAGTCCATGATTCGACGAAGATCGCACACAATGCGGTTGTCACCGCGTCCGCTTAGATAAACCGCGCTTGATCGGGCGTGGTTTCGGCTAACCGTTTTTCCATCAAGGTCTAGAGTGAGGATGCCTCCTGTTTGAACGGAGAGCCGATGTTCGGCGGGGGCGTCGAATATGATATCGTAGTGGACGTTGTTGTTTGCGAGCCAACGCCGGATATTGTCACTCGCCTCAAGTATGCTCACCCACTCGCAAATAGCGGATTTGCCACTGCCATTAGGCCCGATTAGAAATGTGGTCTTGGCGAAATCGATCTGCGTGCCGGGCGTGAAGAGCGGTGAACGCTCAAGCCTTAGAGTTCGCACGAATCCGAAAGCTGCCTGATTTCCGCTATGTTCAAACGATGTGCGGTATTCGTGGAGCGCTTTCCAGCTCTGCAACACATTGACGGGAAAGCGCACGCCGCTTTTCTTGTCGATCAGGTTCTCGTGCGCTCCGCACATCCAAATACCATTGGATGCGTGTTTTAGTTGCGCAGGCTTTAGCCCGCCCTGCCCACGGGGGCCACGAAGAGAGGCGGCGTGAATATGGCTGGCGAAGCCGGTGTCCTCGTACTGGTCAGGTGCGACCGCTGGCCCGAGGGTCAACTTCTGGCAGCCCGGATAGGAACAACGATAGCCTGCCCTGGAAGCGATGACATGGCGCGTCGTTGATGTAAAACCGTGCCGCGTCACGTAGATCGTACTCCGATTTGCGAGGCCCTAAGATACACAACTGAATAGACCAAATTACCTTCATTCACTTAAAATCGCGCGTTTTCACGCGAATTTCTCCGATATGCCCATATCCGTCCGTGAGCGTGCGCCCCCGGAATGGGCGCGGTGGCAACCGAAGCGTTCCGAAAATGAAGAGCCAGACCCGACCATGTGCGCCCCCCAATCAGTACCGGAATCCGAGCAGACTACCGCTCGCGTCGGTATCCGTCAGACGCAGCCGAACGAGCGCTTCATAGTCGAAGCCCGGCGAAAAGTCGCTGACCGGGACCATGTCGGTGTTGAGGGTGCAGATATATTGAAAGTCGTATTTTGCGGCCATCGCTGCCGCTAGTTCGAGCGCGTGGGCTCGCTGACGGGGATCAACGCCGTCGAAGATCGTGCTGTCGTGAATCAGGAAGTCGATCCCGAGACCGCGCTGCCGCGCGAATGAGATCAGCATGAGATCGTAGCAGAAGATTTTCATCTTGCTGATACCCTCGCTCGGGCTACCGGCAATCTCTACGTCGAACTTGTAGCCCGTATCATCGATGTCGATGACTAGGCGACCGGGCGATTTGTAGAGACTCTCGGAGAATTCAGAGAACAGGCTGAGCGCCTGTGACCAGAGTGCGCGCCGTTCTTCATAATCGAGTGCTGTCGCTCGCTTCAACTCCACGGTCTCGACCTTGATCGTGTCCGCCTTCGTGGTCATCTGGCGAAGCTGGGTGATCCTGTTGGTCAGTTCATCGACCTTCAGCCGGGTGGCGGCATGCAGCTCCTGTAGCTGCGTCAGTTCCTCCAGCGCGCCCTGTCCGGCAAGCGCGCTAAGGTAGCCGGCACGGCGATCCGTGAGAGTCGCTATGTTCGTCTCGCGCTCGCTGACAGCAGCCTCAAGCGCGGCAATCTCGCTGGCGATGAACTCGCGGCGGTTGGCGATAATCTGCGCATTGAAAGCCCGCGCATCCTCCAGCGTCTTCTTGACGGCGCCAGGCAGGGCGATGCCCGCCTCACCGTAGAGAGCTTCCAGCCGGTCTTCGGTCGGGACATCTTCGCTGACCAGCGAGTCGCGGTAGCGATCGAGCCGGCGCTTATCCACGATATTGGCGTTGACCAAGCCGTGGATTTCGCCGGTCAGGACGTTCGCCTGGCCCTCGATCTCACGGTACTGGGGAAGCACGCGGAAGCTTGAGAGAGCATCGCGCTCGCGTTCGAGCTGTGTCGACAGGCGAAGGCGTTCGGCTTCGAGTTCACCGAGGGACGCCAGTTCGCCGTCGACCGCTCCGGTCTTGATCGCCTGTTTGAGCGCATCGAGTGCGTTCTTTTGATCCTTGAGCTGCTGCCAGGTCGCAGCTTTCTCCCAGTTCAATCCGAGAAGGAATGCGTTGTGGACCTGGATATCCCAGGTCTTCTGATTATCGAAATACTTGAAGGGGATGTTGTACGCGGCTGTCTGGTTACGCACGAAATAGGAAAGCAGCGACCGCGCCGAGGGCTTGTAGCCCGACTCGGCAGACAACTCGCTGATGCCGAACAGCGCCCAGGCGAGGACCGCTCGCCATTTCTTCGCGTCGAGACCGGGCACGCCTTCCTTGTTAGGGGTCGGGCGGACAGGCCAGTCGTCGGTCGCGCCTTCGATCGCGAAGAAACCGGGCGTGTCGGTGGCTCGCGTTACCGCGACGTCGCGGCCGGACAGGGAAAGCTCCAGCGTGAATGCCCAACCCTGCAAAGCCTCGATGCGAAGTCCCTTTCCGGGTGAGGTATTGCTTGCGAGACAGAAGTCGATGATCTCGATGAGCGTCGATTTGCCAAGTGCGTTCGTCGTGTCCTTGTCGCCGGCCGAGGTGGATCGGTCGGCCAGTATGAGATTGACTCCTGGCTGAAGCAGAGCGGCGTGGAAGCCTTTGTGATTGGCGCGAACAGCTCGGATCATGAGGCGGTCCTGACGATGAGGCCGTCTCGAATGTCGATGGCGCCGATGAGATAGAGGAGATTCGAGGCCAGCACGAACCGCTCGAAAGTTCCGACGTTCGGCTCCGTGCGCAGACGCTCCCAAAGGCCCGAGACGGTCATGGGCATGCTGAGGTGGGCAAGCAGCGTCGCGCCGACACCGATCAGCGCCTCGTTCTGCGGGATATGTTTGGTCGGAAGAATCATTTCTCAAACACGTCGCAGATTTCGAAAAGATAGATCAGCACCGCGATACCAGCAGTCTTGTCCGCCTGCCGACGCAACCCGCGTTGGGCAAAGGCGCACATCAGCTCGAACAGCTCGTCGCCCTTATGGCCCTCCTTCCGACGCGCGTAATATTCCTCAAGGAAGCCGGCTTTCAGGCGTTCGGGAAAGTCCGGATCGAGCTGCGCTTCGGCCTCGACATAGTCGCCAACGGTAGCTCGCGAGGTCAGACCGGCAGCAATGATATGCCGAGATCCGTTCGATAGAGCGTTCTTCTTGATCTTCTCGTCGGGCGCGGTGAGATCGAACGATCCATTGCCTACAGGAGCTTGGCTGGCGACCCACGACACAGCGTTCTGCAATTCGGGAAAGGCAACGTCCGCAAAAGCCGCCTCCATCGCCTGGCGAACCTGCTCTTCGTGGCTTTCCTTCAGTTGCTGCAACGTCGCGGTGGGCCAATCAGCCTCGACCTTGTCGATGATCGTATGGTGGTCGGTGCAGAGATAGATAAGGTTGCGGACGTTATCGCGCTCCGCATCGGTCATGGAGGCGTCGTAGCGCGCGGCGGTCGGCTTTTCACTCCGAATATGTGCCGCCTCGCCGACATAGGTGTCGTCTCCCACCTGGGCGTCGTAGGTGAGATGCTTGCCGCATTTCGGAAAGGCGCAGACGCCGCCGCTTCGAAACGCCAGGATGATTCTCGTCGGATAACTAGCGCCCACGCCGACCGCCCATCTGCGCGCGCGTGCCAGGACGGCGGGTCGTTATCTGTGGAGGAGCGCTGGCATCGCCGAGCTGGTGAATCCGCAATGCGGGCCGCTGCGGCAGCTTGACCGTCAATTCGAGCTCTCCCCCCACAGCTTCCACATAGCTGCGGAGAGTGGAGAGATACATATCGGTCTGTCGCTCGATCTGAGAAACCGAGGGCTGCTTGATGTTGAGCGCGGATGCGATCTCAGCCTGGGCCTTACCCACAATCTGCCGCAACTCGCGAAGGCCCTCGACTTCCTGCTTCAAATCCTGATAGCGGGCGTCGATCGCTGCCTGCTCTTCGGCAGGGAGCGCGGCAATGATGTCATTCAGGCTCCGACCCATCTCATTTGCCCTTCTTTGCGGATTTCAGGCTTTCCAGATGCTCGGAAAACCGTAGATCCGCCTTTGCGATCAGCGTTTTGTAGAAGCGCTTCTGACTGACGCCCGATTTGTCACCCGCTACAAGAACGATGGCTTTGCGCTCGGGATCGAAAGCGAAGGCCGCACGCCATTTGCCATCGCTGCCTTCGAAGCGCAGCTCCTTCATATTGGCGTGTTTCGATCCTTTGAGCGTGTCGGCGTGAGGCCGGCCAAGCTGCGGTCCGTAATCGGACAGCAGCTTGGTGGCGGCGATCAACGCGACCCGGACATCACGCTCAAAAGTCAGAACCTCAGCCTCGAAGGCGGAGTGGAATTCGACCTCCCATTCCATATAGGTTAGAACCTATATCCGGTCAATGGGAAGGATGCGGGGCGGTTCTGGCGATACCGTCGTGGTGCGACGGCAGCTCTTAGCCAAAGCGTCCAGATCATCGACTGCATAGCGGACCCATTTGCCGAACTTATGATAGGCGGGGCCTCCTCCTCGCGAGCGGTAGCACTCCAACGTATGTGCTTCGAGGGCGAGGTAGCGCGCCGCCGCCTCAGTGTCGACGAAACGAACTGGTCCCGCCTCGTCGACGAACCTGGCGCGCTTGAGGATGTCCGGCGTTGGCCAGCGGCGATCCGGCTTTGCTCTATCGGACATGACCGGCCTCCATCGCTTCGGTGCGCTTCGAGCCAGGCGGAACCGAGCGGTTTTCGCCGCTGCGGTGACGATAGGGTCTGTAATTGCCGAGACGGGTGGGGGACTAGCGCCCCGACCGCAGATAATTCGAACATCCCTGACTCCGCGCGACAGTCCGGGGAGCGGGCGTAAACATGAGTCATGGCGTTCCCACATAGATTGAAAACTGTCAGAAAACTGCGTATATTTCTGACAGGAGATTTATCATGCAGCGACTGACCGAACAGATTCTGGCGCATACCGAGGGTTTGCCCGAGGGCGCTCCAATCGCCGCGAAAAGCCTGCTCCATCTCGGCAACCGCCCCGCATTGGACCAGGCATTGTCGCGACTGGCAGAACGTGGCCGGCTGATACGGGCCGGGCGCGGCGTTTACCTACGTCCGGTTTCGAGCCGGTTCGGCGTTCGCGCGCCCTCCGTCGATAAAGCCGTTGAAGCCCTTGCGACGCAGCGTGGTGAAATCATCGTGTCGAACGGAGCGGCGGCTGCCAATGCGCTCGGGCTCACGACCCAAGTACCGGTCCGGTCGGTCTATCTGACCTCGGGCCGAAGCCGGACCATGACTCTGGGCCAGCAGACTATTGAGCTGCGCCATGCGCCACGCTGGCAGTTGGCGTTGGCCGATCGCCCTGCCGGGCAGGCCGTGCGCGCACTCGCCTGGCTGGGACCGGAGAAGGCGGAAGCGGCCTTGAAGACGCTGAAACACAAGCTGCCGTCTTCTACGTTCGGCGAGCTTGTCGCGGCCGCGCCGCAACTACCGAGCTGGCTCGCCAGATCGGTCGGCAAGGTCGCTCATGGCTGAAGCCTTCGTCACATTGTCAGCGAACGATCGGCGCGAGGCTCTTGCCGTTGCCGCCGATCGATCCGGCCGCCCGGCCCATCTGCTTGAAAAGGACGTGTGGGTCGTCTGGACTCTCGCAACGCTGTTCGGGTCAAATTTCGGCGAACATCTCGTGTTCAAGGGCGGCACATCACTGTCAAAGGCTTATCACGTCATCCGGCGTTTTTCCGAGGACGTGGATCTCACCTACGACATCCGCGCCATCGCCCCCGACCTGGTGGGCGAAAACGGCGAGGGCCTGCCGAAAAACCGGAGTGAGGAGAAGCGATGGTCGAAGGCAGTCCGCCACCGGCTGCCAGAATGGGTCGACGGAACAGTCCGACCTCTCCTTGCCCGCGCGATCGACGCGCAGTCGTTGCCTGCAACGTTCAGGGCCGAAGGCGACAAGCTGTTCATCGACTATGAGGCGACCTCTTCGGGATCGGGCTATGTGGCTCCGAGCGTGATGCTGGAATTCGGCGCCCGCTCGACCGGGGAGCCGGCCAGCCCGCGCGATGTTGTATGCGACGCGGCCGGATTGGTCGACGGCGTCGAATTCCCAACGGCTCGTCCCCGGGTCATGCATGCCGAGCGAACCTTCTGGGAGAAAGCGACGGCAATGCATGTTTATTGCCTCGAGGGCCGGTTGCGGGGCGATCGGTTCGCCCGTCATTGGCACGATGTCGTCCGACTGGATGATGCGGGGGTCGCCAACGCCGCAATATCGGATCGTGAGCTCGCCGACGCGGTTGCCCGCCACAAAACCATGTTCTTCGGGGCGAAGACGGTTGATGGCGAGGTTATCGACTACGAAGCCGCCGTCGGTGGAAAGCTGCAACTCGTGCCGGACGGAGATGCGCGCGCTGCGCTGGCAACGGACTATGCGCACATGGTCGAGGATGGGTTGCTGCTTGACGACGCGGAACCCTTCGAGGCGCTGATCATGCGATGTGCGGACATCGCCGGGCGAGCCAACCGTGCTGCGAAGTGATGATGGGAGATAGGGTGTCGAGCTATTTTACGGATCGTGAATATGGGGCACGCCCTGCAACAATCGATGTCATTGGTGACCGTCTGTGGGCGGGTCTTTTCACCTTGATCGAGACGAGGATTGGCGATGGCTCGTTTGGCTTTCGCTTTCCGGAACAGTGCCCCGACGGGAATGGTCCGTGCGGATGTGACGTCCAAGCCTTCAGCCGGGTGCTGGGCGCCGAGGTGCCGTGGATCGAATGGCCGTTCTCTGTGAACGAAGTGCCCGATACGCCGGTGATCCTCGATCTGCTCGAGTTTTGCGCCAGCGCCGTCGGCGAGCCGATTAAAGGCAGTTATCATTCCTACTTCGGTCACCATCACTTGAGCTGGAACCGGGACGGCGGCCTTGCTCGGTTCGTAGCCGACGTAAACCTCCTGTTTCGCCGGAACGCGATTGCGTATGAACTCACATCGAGCGGACAGGCCCGCCGGCTTCTCCCACAGCCGGTCGCCGATGTTCTCGGTTGGGCGATGTTTCATACCGGTGATGCGGAGACGGACCGCCTGCTCGAAGCCGCTCGCCAACGGTTTCTATCGCCCAAACCTGAAGACAGGCAGGACGCGCTGGAGAAACTGTGGGATGCCTTTGAACGGCTGAAGACACTGGAACCCGGCGCCAACAAGCGCGCTCAGGCCGAAGCGATGCTGGACCGTGTCGCCACGGCGGACTCTGGATTCCGGGAAGCCCTTGGGCGGGAGGCCGCTGAGCTGACCTCCATAGGGAACAGCTTTCGCATTCGTCATTCCGAGACGACCCAAGAAACCCTGACCTCTCTGGATCAGGTGGATTATCTGTTTACGCGGATGTTTGCATTTGTGCGTGTGATCCTGAGAGGGACCGGGCGTGGCGGATGATCTTTATCGGCTTATCTTCGGAATTCTGCACGGGATGAGCCACGCCCAAATGAGTCAGGAGCCGGGGCTGGTCGCTGGGCTGGTCGTGCCGGCACCAGAGGGCTTCTCAAAACGGCAGCGTATCGAACTTGCGCTCGAAAACCTCACGCAGGCGGACTTGGCTCGACTGGCGCTCAAATTCGCTGCTGCTCGCAGCGACATCCCGCTTGATGAGGCGGGCCGCAAGGTGCTTGAGGCTGATGATCCACCGCTGACGCAGATCACACGACGAGACGTCGCGCGGATTCTCGGCAACGACCTCGCCGGCGAGCGTAGCACCGTGGAGGTCGTCGAGAGCTACTTCCCGCTTTCCTCACCATTCGAAGCCCTTTTTGGCAGCAAAGGCCAGAGCCTGCGCGACCGCATCGCCCGGCACATGGATCACAATCCCGGCGATTGGTCGGTCGAACAACTGTTTGGAGAAATCGGGGCCTTCGATTGTTCCAGGGCCAGGTTCGGCGCCTTGCTCGAACAAGCTGTTCACCCCCTTTCCCGATCAGATGATGAGCAGACGAAGACAGTCGAAGCGTTGAACAGGGTGCTCGCGCGGGATGGATATGAGCTTGCGCAGGATGGCGAGGTATCCGGCCATCCGCTTTTCAGTTTCCGCTCTCTGGTGCGGGGGGTTGGCGGCCGGCCGAAAAACCTGATCTTTGCGTCACGAGGACCGAAGCCGGAAATCGGCTTCGCCGATGCGATCAACAACGACATCGTCATTCTGTCCGGCGAAGAGAGCTGCCTGATCTACGACCGGCCGATCAGCGCGAGCGGCCTTCTGTGGTCGGAACTCGTTTCCTGGTGGGGCGACGTTACGCCCGGTGCTGATGCCGCAAGACTCGGAGCGCGTCTCCAGGAATCCCTGGCCTCGGATGCGGAACGCAAGCTTTTCGCGGCCTACTTCAAGGCTTATCGGTCTACCCTCGGCGAGGCGCTGCCCGCGCTGCTGCCGCAGGTCTACCTTCACTATGATCCTGCCGTCGTAAAAACCCTGCGTCACCGGCTTCCATTGCCGCGTCAACGCATGGACTTCCTGCTTCTGTTACCCAGCCGTCAGCGCGTCGTGATTGAGGTCGACGGTAAGCACCATTTCTCGGAAAACGACCTTCCTTCATTGAAGGTCTATGCCGATATGGTGTCGGCCGACCGCGAGCTGCGCCTTGCGGGATATGAGGTCTATCGGTTCGGTGCAAATGAACTGGTCGGTGACGGCGCCGAAGCGAAGATCAAGGATTTCTTCGACAAACTTTTTCGCCTGCATCGCATTCGCCAATGAACTCACTCGCTGATCGGTTGGCGTATGATCAAATCAGGGCGCATTCTCGATCTGGCGGGCAACCCATTGGGTATGTTCACGAGAGAACGCTCGCTCGGCTTCATTTACGAAGGCAGAAAACTTCTCTTCGCTGTCAATCGTGCCAAGCCGCGTCTGCAAGATGCCGATCTCGTGGGCGGTGAGGCTGTAGGCAGAAGCGAGTTCGTTGAATTTCTTCAGTTGGATCCAACCTATGGCGGAAGACGCTATCACCAGCAAAGGTTCGGTTGGCCAAATCATCCATGGTGGATCATGGCGGATTCGGAGGAGAGCTAAAGCGATTGCGGCACCTTGAACGAGGACGCATATCAATATCCATAGGCGAAAACGCTGCCTATTCCAGGTAACCTTTGCTACATACCATTCGCGTTGGTCCGTAATCCGGTCAGTATTATATCGTTGAACACGCTCTGCGAGAGGCAGAGCACGAACCGCATTCATTTCGTTGGTGATCTGATCGCCGGTTACCGGCCGACGGCTTATCGAGTCGCGGACGTGGCTGTTGGCATCCAGAATCGCCCTCAGAAACTCCGAGAATTTCTCTGCTACTGTTGAGAGTTTCGGGGCATCTTCGAATGGCTCAGCTCGCATCATGTAACGCCAGGTTGATGTCTTGATCGACTCCGCCAGCGCTCGGCACCCGTACCACTCTTTCTCAGGTTTTTGGACTGCCATATATAGTAGGAGGCCCGTAGAGGCGGCCAGAACTAACGCATAAGCGATGTATAGATCAGGAGACGCTCCAAACCAAATAGAGATCGTCGCTGCGACAGTGAGCAGAAGGTACTGCAGCCGAATAAGCCTTAGATAGGTGGACTGGGCATCGGCGGCGGAGCCGTCTGCCGAGCGGTACAGGGCGGGAAAACTATCAGGCGTCATATCGACGGATCTCCGGGCTATTTCAGTTCAGCGGCCAATTGATTCCACTGGACGACTTTCACGCCGTGCTTCGCCACCCAAGGCGGATTTTGCCGTGGGGCGCCCCCCTTGGGGTGAACCGCCACCACCTTTTTCCCAAGAGCGAGGCTGGTCTCCACTTCCCAAGTCACCCAACGGCTTTGCGCAGTATTGTCGGAGATGTAGACGACACAAACAGATGAGCGCTCTATCCGCTCGCTGATCTTTTGTTTGATATATTCTGCGCGTTCGCTGTCGTAGGGCTCGCGAACAGAATGATCGTTGAACTCGATATCACTGTTCTCGTTCTTCGCATGCGCGCGCAGAAGATTGACCTCGTCCATATCTTCGGTTGCAAAACTGATAAAGACATTTCGTTTGCCGCCCTGAAGCGCCGCCTTGGCTTTCTCCTCCAGGGACCGAATGTCGCCTAACCTGCTCCAGCTCCCGCTACTCCCGCCGCCCATATCAGACCCCCTCAGCCTTGAATTCATTACATGCTATGCACGCTCCACAAGGTGTTTCACCCCCGAGATGACAGGAATAAGTGCCCTCGATGCCTTTAAGCATCGCGAGTTCGATGACTTCCTGCTTGTGGAACGACGAGAGCGGTGCAAGGACCTTTATTTCACGCCCCATGCTCCTTGCGATCATTGCCTCCGCCTCCTGCAAGAACGCCGATGTCTGGTCAGGAAACAGGCTGGTTTCCTCATGGAGGAGTCCAATCGATATCGCATCGGCGTCGCGCTGAAATGCGTAGGCTGCTGCTACAAGCAGAAAGAGGAGATTTCGACCAGGAGTAAACGCATCCTCCAGCACTCGCTGGTTCGGGTCCGTCAACCCGGACTTAATGAGGCGGCCATAGCCCGACAGGTCGGCCACCTCCAAATCTGGTAGCTGCAACTTGGCCATCGCTGACCGGCAAGCCGCGTGCTCTCGATCGCGGGATCGCTGCCCATAGTCGATGAAAATCGGATATTGCTGAATCCCTTCCTCTTTTGCGAGGTAGGCGACCAGCGTGGAATCAAGCCCACCGGAAACGAGAGTGACAATGCTCATGCTAACGCGCGCTCCGTATCTTGAGAACCCGCAACCCGCATCACTATCCAGATCGCCCAATCCATAAGGCCGACTGCAAATCCGAGCCTATTTGCATGTGAAATCAGTTTATCTTCTTGCATGTGATAGTGTGAAAGCTTCGAGATGGCTCGGCCGGCCCCTGTGTAGAGTCCAATAATCGTCATGTAGTTCAATACGTGGCGATCCAGGACTGCGAGATCGTAGCTGATACCTGCGTTACGCAGGAACATACTCGCCTGCTTTGGCCCGATTCCAGCTACGTTCGACACAAGCCACGAGCGAGCGGTTGCCGCATCTCCGAAGGCATGCACGAGTGAGCACAGGTCCCCGCTTTCCTGCGAGACCGATTCGCGCGCAGAGGCCAATTGCATCGACTTTGATCGAGGAAAGCGATAATTTCGAAGGCTGCCGTTCACCAGTACAGGTTGACGGAGAACCCCGAGGATTTCATCGGCGAGTTCGGCCCGGGGTGCCGATGTGTTGAGGAGAAGCTGCCGTTTATCCAAAGCATCGGCGGTGGCTACGGCAAGCCCATACGGTACTTGACTGCTGAGCAGGCAGCATGAGAGTTCCCACCAGAGATTTCGCTCGTCAAGCGCACTCTGAGAGCGCTTAGCCCGCTCTTCAATCTCCGGGCATATTGCGGCAACGGCGTGCTCCAGCCTGGCAGCATCGTTTCTCATCTGAACAAATCCGGCATTTGATCCCTAAGTTGTTTTGAATTGGATTGGCCCAACAGGCCGACGGCAAATGCTTCTAAGCGATTTGTTGAAGCGGCAGCCTGCAAGTCGTGGGTTAGCTCCCGATAGTAGTCCAAATTATGGAAGGCAACTTTACCTGCGTAGTCTATATTATCGTCGGAGAGCGCAGAAACAGTGATGGCCGAAGCCGCCATCTGCGCCTGGTATGCGAAAAAATCGAAATGTTGGTAGTGATTTAATCTGTGCTGCTGTCGGTCAACGGCAACCCGGCACCACTCTAACCCATCGAAGCTGTCTGCTCCAGCTGCCGTTAGGATCGCTATACTCCATGGATTTCCCGTACCCAAGAGATGGATCGGCTGATAAAAGGATAAGCGATCAAGCTCGTTCCGGACGCGCCTCATGGTCTGTGCGCGCTGGATCAGCCCTCGGCCCAACTCGCGCTCCGCCAGCGCGATCATCGGTGGCTGGAGCTGGTCGGCGACATCCCGCACGACCTCGGGGAGAATAGTAAGATCGTACCCTTTCGACCTAGTGGCGGGAGCATGAATGATTGGAAGGACGGGGGCTTTGGTGAACTTCCTGTCTCGTTCGACCGCTGCGATGACTTGCCCAACCGCACGCTTTCTGTCCCTCGACGGATCCATCTCGTCGAAGCAATACACCCAATCGTGTGAAATCCCTTCCAGCGCCAATTCGAAATCTTGGGGCTTCCAGCTGTCGTCGTCGCGTCGCTTCATAATTGCCTGAATCGACGAGGACAAATCCGCCTTGCGCGCGGATACGCTTCAGCTCCTGCTGGATACCTCGAGGGCGGCGGGGTGGAAACAGGTCGTAGGCGGAGACAAGGACCGTCGATGTACCGAAGAGACGAAGAGCCTTAAGAGCTTCGAGAGGAACGAGTTGTGTCTCGTGTGATGACACGGAGAGGAACAAGCTCGGAAGGGGGACTCTACCCGCAGCGATGGCTGATGGGCGGGTTGGCGCCATCCTCGGCGGGACGACAGTCGAAATCTTGCGCATCAGGTGCTGGATACCAGGATGATCGTCTTCTCCGGTCCAGCCCAGAAGATCAACCGCACTATAGCCGTTAAAGCCGTACGGCGCATTTGTCGGAATGATCTTAGCGGGAATAATCGGAATATTATATTGCTCAGCTAAGCGGAGTTCGTCCTTTACATTACTCTTGTCCTTAGCTGTCGGCGACCAGAGCGGAACGACGCATTTTGTATTCTGGATTTCACGTTCGATCACGGTCGAGAAGTCGCCGACGATTTTATCGTCCCACCAAACATCCCATCGGGTTGAAAGTGTTTTTACTAATCTCTCCGCCTGTCCGACATCTTCCCGTGAATAGACTATGTAGACGTCTGACATACGTAATTACTCCCCCCAGAGTAGTGAATCAGAAGTCTCACAAATTATGCGTCGCCGCAACTGTCTAGGCTACGGCAAGATGCACGAGGCCAGGCAGCTCGGTACAAAGACGAGGCGAAGTCGGGAACAATCGTAACGCCGAGATCGGAGAGTGCAGCGATATCGGACCGCTGCTCCTCGTCCAGTATTACAATATTTTGGTGAGATCGCGTTGCGCAGAGTCGTCGAATTTCCGTTGTGCTCAATCCGTCCGCCACTAGAAGTGAAGGTGCATTTTCGAGGAATGAATCTGGGACCTCATCGAGTTGAGGTGAGAGCACTTCAACACCAAGCTCTTTCAGGCGGAAGCGCGCCTCCTCAAGCGTATACCGCCTTCCGATTGTAGATGTTGAGCCATGCAGAACAATCCGGTTTGGTGCCTGCCCTGTTATGGGCTCGCGGCTATTGAGCAAGTCGGTTTGCACCGGAAGGGTCATTGTCTCACAGTAGGCGGACACCGATCGGGAGGCGAGGTCCGCGGCTTCGGCCGCGGAAGTTCCGGCTTCGCCCCAATGATATGCAAACACGGCACTGAAGACATCCCCTGTTCCGATCTTGAAGACCCGAGATGAATAATATGCGGGAATGGTATTAGGTTCGGCATGACGCTCAAAGACGGTGACCCCCCGCACCCCTCTTTTTACGACTATCACAGTCACCCGATCGCCATTCGACATGGCTTTCGCGGCGGCAGTCGCCAAGTCGGTGCAACCCGCATAGCGGCAGAGCTCTAGCTCATTCATAACCAAAGCAAGCCGTTTCGCTGTCGAGCCATTGGCTCCAAATGGCTCAGGACGGACAGCTGTCTGAGGATCGTAAATCGCGCGGACAGCGTGCACGATGGCAGATCCTTCCAGGAACCCGAATCTCAGGACCACATCTCCCGAAACATGTATCGGAGGCTGCTGAGGAAATGACCCAGGTCGCGGCTCGATGTGTGGTTGAGACAGTGGGTGGAAGTACGCAAATGCGATCGCAATATCGGAATGGGTGCGGGATAGCCGCACACCGAGGTCCGACAGTTCGTCCGCTCCCGGGCTGCTCTCGTCCCGTGCATAGGTGTGAAGAGTGCTCCCTGGCGAAAGAGCACTGACGGCTGCCGCCGCGCGCCCGCCCGAGCCAAACTGTGCGTTCCACTTCGGCGTTTCGCACAATTCGCGATATAGTCCACCTGCGATTTGCATGATGCATACGTCCAGCTAATGGCCGATGATTGTCTGCATGCGGGCTAGTAGCGTCGCGGACAACTCGGCCCGACCTTGGTCGTTGTTGAGGTAGCGCACATATCGGAGATGGCGCAGGTCGAACGGGATATCGTGATCGCTTTGTGCAATGAGGATGACCTCTCGACCTAAGGTGTGCGCAATCCCGGCTTCGTAAAATACATTCGGATTTCGACCTGAGCAGTCACAGATCACGATGCGCGAACGATCAATCAGGGAAACGACATCCTGAATAATTGACGCATTCTCCCAGATGTCGTCCGCCCGTCGGCAACGAAGTCCGACACCTTGAGCAGCGTTTCGGATAGCATCAAAAACAGGATTAAACGCCGCATCGAAGGGCATCATGGCGGATGCAAGATGGGGGTCTAAATTCTCATGCTCGGCCAATGGGAAGACCGTTGGCCGCTGTCGCCGGGGGCGTACCTGGCGAAGTAAAAAGCGGTACAAGTCGACCTCTTTCACGGCCCAATGGTTGCGAGAGAATTCGAAATCTCGGGGCATGTCCAGTTCAGCCCGGCTATCATAAAGCAGCGAGTTTGTTAGGGGAGGAACGTCGGGGTCAAAGCTTACCTCGAGTGAGACTTCGCCCCCTACGATGCGCGCCCGGTTTATCTGCCCGACATACGCGGACTCATCGCCGGTCCCCTCTTCGCAGAAGAGACAAGGCAGAGCCGTAAGTTTGTCCAGAAGTGGCGTATTGTTCAATCTGAATAGTTCGGCGATATGCGCTTCCGTATATTCGAACATCCGGCCGATCGGCACAGTGACTCTTCCCGATGGCCAATCAGCATTAAACATCAAAAGATTGAAAATCGACGTCCCCTCCGCGTTAAATTACAGGCCCCAGCTACGATACTGATCCGTGCCGTAGTGCCGTGCTCCCCCGGCCCTTTCGGTGCGGCTCAAATGTTGGAATTCAGTTGGCCAATGTCTTATAGCATGTTCTATGGCCTTCAGTTTGAATGGTACGTGTACAACACAATGATCCCTAATGATCGGCGGGCACAAACTGTCCTGTACGCGGCTTTCATTGAGGTTGACGGCAATAATCGGCAGATCCAAGCTCAACGCGAGTTCTAGCTCCCACCTTACAAAGCGGAAAAGATTCTTGGTCGAGTTTCCAATCAACACCATAACTGCTGTCGATTGTCGCATTCGCTCCCGCAATTTCGATTTTACGTAATCCTCATTCTGAGCACGCGACGTCATGTTGTCGAGATCATGAGAGTCCACGAACTGGAACGGTATTCTGGGGTTGGCATGCCACCCCCGGACATACCGGTAAGCCCATTGGTCGTTATCGCCATCGAAAACGACGTAAGTCGACATTTTCCGTTCCCCCCAAGACTACTTAACGCTGAACCCGATCTACAAAACTCAGAAGCTTCCTTCGCCGCGTGCGAACCCCAACGCGATTCAGAACTCTCGGTCAAAGGCTCGAATCTCATCCTCGAAGGAAGAGTGAGCGTGCCCCTCCAAGAGACATAGCCTCAAACCTATGTTCGATTAAGAGGGAGAATGCGCGGTGCTTCCGGAGAAGCGGTCGTCGAACGTCGGCAGCTTTCCGCCCAGGCATCAAGGTCGCCGACCGCGTACCGGACGTAGCGTCCGAACTTGTAGAATGCCGGCCCCGTATCGAGAGATCGGTAGCATTCGAGCGTATGGGCATCGAGCGCCAGATATCTTGCCGCTGCGTCTGTATCGACAAAGCGGACGGGACCAGCATCTTCCACGTAGACCGCGCGCGCGAGGAGGTCTGCGGACGGCCATTTTGCTCGGTTGTTAGGTCGCGACATGACGCACCTCCGTTCGTGCTTCGGCAGGGATCGATGTGAAACGGGGCGCGCTCATCGCGTTGCCTCCCTGTTTTCATCATGTCGGGCGCCGGGCGGGGTGGCGCGATTGGCCCCGTTGCGATGGCGGAATGGCCGATAGTTTCCGACCTTGGTGCGCGACGAATACTTGCCGTCTTCCAGGCCGGGAGGCGGCGACGCGGGCTCGGCAACGTCCGCTGTTTCCAGCGCGGCGCCGACCTCGATCTCGACCTCTGTCGACGGTTCCTCAGCGACCGGGGCTTCGGCGCCGACGACGATGCGCCTGCGCGCGGCGACCGCATCCGCAGCCATGCGCACCGGGTCTTCCTCGTTGTGAACGTAGCGCATGAACATGGTGACGGTCTTATGCGCCGTGAGCGCCATACCGACCTTCAATGGCACGCCCGAGTTCGCGATATCGGTTGCGGCGCGATGGCGGATGCCGTGCGTACCGACATGGGGGACGCCCGCTCGGGCAAGGATGCGCCGCCATCCGTGTTGATAGGTATTGTCCGTCATCGGCTTCGAGGGATCGAAGATCGACGGGCACACATAGGGCGACGTCTCGAAGCGCGGAGCCTTGCTGAGCAGCCGGTGAGCCTCGTCGCTGAGAGGCTTCGTCATTCCTCCCGTCTTGCTGTCAGGCCAGGTCACGCGCCGGCGTTCGAGGTCGATCCAGGCCCATTCGAGCGTAAGCACCTCGGACTTGCGCGCCGCCAGCTCGAACTGGAGCCGGATGGCGAGGGTGATGAAGGGATGCTCTAGGCCCTCCCGGTCCGAGCGGTCGAGATAGGCGAAGAGCTTGCGCATCTCCTCGTCGGTGATGAACCGAGTCGATCCGTTCTCCGCGAATTTCTGGACGTGCCTGCACGGATTGGAGCCGTCTGGCCGATATCCCCACAGTTCGGCGAGGTTGAACATCTTCCGAAGGGCAGCGAGCGTTCGGTTGGCGTTCACCGGCCGGTCGGCCATGCCGGTCATCAATTCCGAGATGTGGGCGCGGGTGACTTCATGAGCCTTGTAGCGGCCCAGGCGCGGAAGGATGTGGTTCTTGATGTTCAGTTCGTTCGTCGCGACGGTGGAGGGCTTGTTGTGAAGCTTCGAGTGCTCCTCGATGAACTTGGTGCACAGCTCCTTCATGGTCGGTGCTGCGCGCGCGGCTGTCTTCTCCGCGCACGGGTCGCGTCCATAACGAACCTCCGCGAGCCAGTCCTGTGCCAGGTTGCGGGCCTGATCGACGGTGAGTTCTCCGAATCGACCTAGCGCGGGCTTCCGGCGGACGCCGGAATTGGTCACGTAGGCGAGCATGAAGATCTTGCCGCCGAACGGTGTGACTTTCAGCATGAAGCCCGGTACGATCGTATCGCGGAGTTCGTATTCGCGCTCCTTCGGGCGCGCGGAGTCCACAGCCGTCTTGGTGAGTTTGATTTTGGCCATCAGAGGTCTCCAAACACGTTAGTCGTAGGAGTCGCGCGAGGGTGTCTAGGAGCACGATTCCCGGCTATTGCCGGCAAGTATGGAGAAGTTTGAAGCCTACGATGGTCAAGCTAAATCATTGATCGTAGTAGGTTTTCGCGCTTTTACTTGCAATCGGCGGTGTTTAGAATATCGTCCTTTGGGCCGCTCAAAATCGAGTTCCGCAAGGAGTGCTGGTTCGATCCCGGCTAGGGGCACCATTTTTATCGCGCACGAAATCACCGTAAGACACTGAAATATCAGCGTAAAACTAGTGTTGCCTAGTCTTCGTTTGGTAGGCAGCAAGCTGATTGCGGTTGATTTCGGGTAACAATTCGGGCAACAAGTGCCTCCATGAGGCGAACGGAAAGCCCGGATCGGCATCTGCAAAAGAGGGACGACGGTGGCTACCGGTATGTTCGGCGTGTACCCGCGCGCGCGCTTCTGGCCCTGCGTCGACATGAGCCGGAATATCCGGAGACTGTAAGGCGGTCGCTCGATACGCACGATATCGCGGCTGCGCGCGCCAAGCGCGATGCGATGGAAATTGCTGACGATGATTATTGGGCGCAGGCCGTGGCAGGCGACCGGCCTGCGCTGGAAGCGTACGAACGGGCGATCGTGCGCGCCAGGTCATTGAAGGTGGAGTATCGGCCGGCAGCCGATCTGGCGCGCGATCTGACGGTCGACGAGCTGCTGGCACGCGTCGCCATGATTGCCGGACCACAGGATCGAGTTACGGCTGATGCTGTGTTGGGTGCTGCTGGCGTCGGGACAACCTCTCTCGACGACGCCTTCACGGTCTTCGAGACGAAGATCCGCAAGAAGAAGCTGGCTCGCAAATCGCCACTCCAGCGCCAGAAGTGGCGTCAACTCAAGCAGCGCGGGATCAGCAATTTCAAAGCTGTTTCCGGCGATATCGCGATCGAGGCCATCACCAGGTCTGATGCAATCAAATTCTATGAGTGGTGGCTGGCACGTGTAGTGCCGGATGACAGCAAAACGAAACCCCTGTCGGCGTCGGCCGGAAACAAGGACCTCGACTCGATGCGGGCGCTGTACCGCGAATATATGGGCTACATGGGGCACGAGACCGCAGCCCGTCTGAATCCTTTCGCAGGGCTGCATTTCGAAGATCGTTCGCAGAACACGCGCCCCGCCATCTCGGAAGCCTGGATACGAAACAAGATCATCGCGCCTGGCGCACTGGACGGGCTCAACACCGAGGCGCGACTGGCGGTTCTGGCGTCCATCAATACGGGCGCGCGGCCGTCCGAGATCGTCAACCTGCCGCCGTCTCACATCGTGCTGGATGGCCCGATACCCTATATCGACATCAAGGAAACGGCGAACCGCGAACTGAAGGTTGTCGAGACAGCCAGACGCATCCCGCTTGCCGGCGTTTCACTTGAAGCCTTCCGGCAGGCGAGTGGCGGGTTTCCGCGCTACCGCGACCGGGACACATTGTCAGCGCTGGTCAACAAGTTCTTCAGGACGAACCACCTGTTCGAGACGGAAGGGAATTCGCTCTACTCGTTCCGGCACAGTTTCGAAGCCAGGCTAAAACTCGCCGAGGTCGACGAGGAATTGCGGCGCTACCTGCTCGGGCATTCGATCAAGCGGCCGAAGTACGGCTATAGCGAGGATCTTCAGTGGTCCGTGGCGGCAATCGCGAAGGTCGCGATCTGACGCCGGCACGGGCGAGCGCGCGATCGAGGCGATCGTCGAGGCTGGCCATGGTTTCGCGCTCGCGCTCAAGCCGCTCGAAAATAGGCAAGTAGGCAAGGCCATGTTCGCCCTGGGCGCGCATCAGGAGCGCGAGCTTGGCGAGGGCTTCGTCAAGCTCGTCGATCGTGGCGGCGTGAGGCGAGGCGTTGGTCACTTTGGCGCCTTACCTGTCTTGCGCCGTCGCTTTTGCGGCCGACGCCGGCCGTTGGCTTCCTCGCGGCGGATGGCGTTGCGCTTCTGCGTGACCAGTTCGGTATGCTCGGGGTCCGGATTGACGCAAAGGCGGTTCCGGCACTTGTGATCCACCTGCTTCTTGCCGGGGATGTAGCCGTGCGCATTCGTCCACATGACGAGATGCACGGCAACTGTCTGCCCCCCCAAGGACATGCGGGGATAGCCCCTGCCGCGTCCGGTTTCGCCGGAGGTCGGTCCGGTCCAAAGCCAGCAGCCGGTCACGGGGTCGATTTCGATCCGGGCCATGACCTTGGCCTCGATGTCGGCGCGGCGATCGAGTTTCACGGTTGCGCCTCTTTCGCTAAGGCGGCGCGCATGGCCGTCACAATCTCAGCCGCTGTTTTCCCAACATCAGTCGGCGAGAATCTCCATCCTTTGGATTTTAGCCACGCCTCTGCGATACGCAGCGCTTCAGCCTGGGTGCGGTCTTCGCTGGGCTTAGCCATGGCGCGCATCCTCCTTGGCGGGACGGCGACGGAGCCTTTGAGCGAGACGGATGTTGATGCGAGCGCGACGGAGCATTCCTTCCCGAGAATAATGGCCGATCTCAACAAGCCATCGTCTGC
>JAESFO010000578.1_pt1 | contig 22553 bp, 11 predicted proteins | sample 9269421 | NCBI WGS metagenome assembly JAESFO01 (sample SAMN14502839, study PRJNA617101) | algae metagenome | isolation source: Nostoc desertorum CM1-VF14 and co-occurring heterotrophs from rocky... | place: USA: Clark Mountains, San Bernardino, California | collected 2000-06-05 | reverse complement strand
AATTGTAAAAATAATAGCTAAGCTATTCACTGAGTCTTACTAGCGAAACGTAGGAAATTTCAAATTAGTACAGGACGGTAAGTGATAGGCTCGTACATTTATGGTGCGGGCCCTCTTATCTGTACTACGGTCTCCTACGACCTCGCTAGTTGGTAAGTTGGGTTCGCACTTTTTTATACACTCACCTTACCAGCGAGACTCATCCACCACAAACCAGGATGAGTATGAAAACACCTAACCATACCGTTGCTACTTATGATGCCCACAGCCGGGCGCCTCCTCAAAGTATTGTAAGCATTAGTTCTTTGACAGGATTGTTTTTTGGGGCGATAGCGGCATGGCATTGCGAATGAATGCCCTTCGTCAAGCTCAGGGTGACATTTGGGGAATGATTAGCAGAGTTGTCAGGCTGAGCTTGACGAAGCCTTGCGCATAGGCAGGAAGACTGAAAACGAATTAATAAATATAAGCACTGTACTTCTAACTGGAGATTTCTCCGCGCGCTCCACTACGTTGCGCTTGGTCGAAACGACGATAGGGAAGAGACCGCGGTCTGCGTAGGAAACTTTCCGCAAATCTCTTTGACCCTTTGGCGTTAGGTGTCGAAGGTTTTGAGCCAGCATACGCGGATGATCGTCTTTGGTAGTAATGCTGAATAGAAGTTTCGTCCGCCTTGCAAGCGAACAGGAAAATGAAGCGGAACGGCGATTCCGCCACAAGCGGAATCAAAGCCTGAAGCGCCCATTTTCCGCCAGGGCTACGCAGCGCTGCTCGCCTCAAGGCGGACTAGCCTTTTTGGTTCTTTTGTGGTAATGACAAAAGAACGGAAAAGATATAGAGACAGCATTTGTCTTCGTAATGGGAAATTTCTCCCCGTCCCTTCTGGCCGGGCAGGCGCTCCGCTGCGGTCTCCGAAGGAGTCTCCAAAGGAGTTCTTTGAACCTTTGGACGAGACGACGATAAAAAACAGGCTGTGGCCTCCGTAAGGAATCTCCTTGAAGCTTATTCGAACTTTTGAATGAGACGATGATGGAAAGGGCCGCGCTGTCGGGCTGAGCCCGCCCGGATGACCGGGTCGGACGGGCTTTACGAAGCCTTGCGCGATCGTCTTTAAATGCCCTTCGTCATGCTCTCCAAAAGAGTCCCTTGGACAGGGCGACATTAGTTTTCAATTAAAATGCCATCGCCCCAAAATAAATGTAACAACAAGAAGTTAAATGCTATTTCCGCTTCTTCTTTGTCTTAGCTGTTTCATAAGGCGTTTCCTCGTCAGCAGCAAGCGGCAACTGCTCTGCAGGGTTGAGGTCTGCACAAACATACTCCAGTAAATTGCCGGGATCAACACCAATGGCCAGGGCAATCAAATACAATTCTTCCGCACGTAAATGACTGCGCTCATTCAGCGTCAGTTCGTTCATACGAGCCTTGGAAAGCCCGGCCTTACGCGCCGCTTCCGACTTGTTTACCGAACGCTGCGACAAAAACAATCCTAATTTAGTCATTGACCTTTAGCGTTTTAGATGTCAAAATTCACGTTATAAAGTTAAACAGAAAAAACACGAACCACATAGGTTGAAAATAAAAAATAATTCTATACCTTAGTGTATAATTTCTATACGATTATTCGTTTAACCTATGCTAAAAACACAATTATGTTAACACCATTACAACAACAGGCTGTGGCACCGCCATCCCTGTGCCCTGTTTTCGATGAAGCCCGCTGGCTTCGCGTACTTTTTACCATCAGCGATACCGAGCAATGGCTGCAGGAGCAGCAGGTACAGCATCTCTACCACCTGCCGCTTAAACATCATAAAAAGCTGCTGCGTAAAAGCTGGTACCTGGGCGCCTCCACCCTGGCCCATATTGTAGAAAGGCATTACTACAAAATCTCCCGGCACCCGGCCACGGGTAAGTTCACCATCGATATCCCGTATATCATTGCCTATATCCGCGATGCGTTTCAGCAACAACCGGAGCCCATTCCGCAAAGCAGCAACCTGCAACGGGTATGGGATGCCGGTGAGCCTATCGGTTATGATGATAAGGGCAATACCGTATCGGTGCTTACTGTAGTGTCAGATGCTGCAGGCCGCATCATTACGGCCTTTCCGGGCTATATCAATTATCCTTTAACCTAAAATCATAACCTATGAAAAAGGATCATATCTCATCAGATTACTGGTTGAACCGTATTGCTGTTCACTATAACAGCGATCCGTTTAAGGCCAACCCGGTTAAAGTATTACAAGCTTTCTTCGATTATGCAGGAAGGGCCGAACAAATAAAGGCTTTCGATGATTTTTGTCGGGCTGCATTAAAAGATAGCTATAGCTGGCAACATGGAAGCCCGGCCAATGCCTTGCATTATGGCGAACAGCTGGAGCTGCTGGTAGAAGCCTGTTACCTCTTGCATCAACAGGCGGGCCGGTATGCATCAAAATCTTATAACCCGGTTGCAGTGCCGGTAACCGAATTTCCCATGTTGCTTACTTCAAAAGAGTTTAGCAACCCCATGGCTTTCCTGGCTGATTTTTTTGAAAAGCGGTCTTTACGGCGCTGGAAGCAATGGCTGCAGCTGTTTACTACAGCCGCCTTATCAAACGGATCGGTAGCAGAGGAGATGGAAGCCACGCATATTTTTATATTTATCCAATACCTGAAAAAGCTGGTGTATGCAGCATCGCGGCTGCTGGAGCTGCAGGAAGGATAGTAACTAATTTATTGCCGGATCGATTACCGAAGGGCGGCCTGTGCCGGTGTTGCATCAACCCCGGGTAAACAGGTCGCTTAAGGTAACTTCCGCCTGTACACGTCCCGTAAAGTGTTCGTTTTTCTTTACGCCGAAAATAGTGATTAACGTAGGGAAAATGGTTTTACGGGTTTGTGCCTGCCCGGTAAATACGGCTACTTTTTGCTGTACTTGCGGATGGGTTTTACATCTTTATAATTGTCCATAAAGGCATAAAAAACTTGGTTGTGGACAGATATAAATTTCTATACTTGTCCATAACTCACTTTTTTCGATGTCGGTTCGGGTATAATAAGGCTAATTGCCGCTAACGGCCAGTGATCGAAAAGCTATAAGCCAGTCATTGGATTGTTTGGTTTAAATCTGGTTAAAAGAGGTTAATTACTATACAGCATAGTTTATCGCAGCTGGTTAATTTAGTAGCGAATAAAGAAATGGTTGAGGTGAATGATTCTTTTCTCGTCATTCCGAGCGTATCCCGAACGCTTTCGGGAGGAGCCGAGTAATCTCTTTATTAATTTAAGAGATTTCTCCGCTCGTTTTGCTTTTGGCAAAACTCGGTCGAAACGACGTTTCAATAGGGGACAGTGTTGAACATAACAGCCTGTTCAATTACTAAAGCCATTTTTCTTAAATACCTTATATGCGAACAACTCTTCTTGTTATATCTCTTTTATGTGTAAGTGTATTATCCTTAGCCCAATCACCCTGGGAGCGGCTGGCCAAAGCCCCGTCCACACTGTATTTGGAGCAAGGCATAGATACCTACCGCACACCGGAGTTTATTGTAAAGCTGGTGCGTTCCTCGCAAACTGTAGCAGCCTTACACCCCGCCAGCGACCCGGCTTTCGACTTTACCCCCGGTGATAGCCTGAAAGTGCGCAGCAGCAATGGCCTGTACCACCTGGGCGATCTCAATATCCGTTTAAAGCAGCCGGGAGATACGGCCTGGAAAAGCTTTTCAACCGCAGCCGCGCGTAAAACCGTAAGAGCGATTAAGGCGGGCGGTGCTGTATTGGCAGCGGCTGATCTTACCGAAACCTTTGCCAGCGGCATGCCTTTGCAGGTGCAACGGTATTGGGAGGTAAAAAATAACCAGCTGGTACTAAGATTTGTGCTGCATAATTCAACAAAGCAGGCGATTGAAATAGGTGCATTGGGTATGCCGATGATCTTTAATAACCTGATTGAAAGAAGAACACTGGAACAGGCACATGTACAGAATGTTTTTTACGATCCCTATATAGGCGGACAGGCAGGTTATTTACAGGTAACAAGGTTGAACGGCCAAGCACCGTCGCTGCTGGTATTGCCACAAGCCAATACCTCTTTTGAAGCTTATAACCCATTGCTGGATGACCCAACACCACGCGGTATTGTGTTTGAAGGCTTTTACGAATGGATGGCTTTAAGTAAAGCTTATGCTGAAAAAGAATGGAAGCAGGCTGATCCGTGGAATAAGGCTACTTCAATCGTATTGAAGCCGGGCGAAACCAAAAGCTATGGTGTGCAATTGGTATTATCTGGCACTCCCCGTGATATTGAAACCACGTTGAGAAAGAACAACCGGCCGGTAGCAATAGGTATACCGGGCTATGTAATACCTACCGATGTAAAAGGCAAACTCTTCCTGGAATATAAGAGCCCGGTAAAACAGATAGACATAGAACCAAAGGGTGCGTTAACCATTGAAAAAACTAGGGCTGCCGATAAAGCTATACAGGCATACGCTGTAGACGGTAAGCAATTTGGGCGGGCAAGACTCACCATTACTTACCAGGATGGCATGCAACAGGTGATCCATTATAAAGTTATTAACCCCGAGCTTAAAACCATTGAAGCATTTGGTAATTTTCTAACTACTAAACAATGGTATGATAACAGTAATGATCCCTTTCACCGCGCGCCAGGCATTATTACTTACGATTATGAGAAGCAGCAGCAGGTAGACCAGGACAACCGGGCCTGGATTGCGGGCTTAAGCGATGAAGGCGGCGCCGGCGGCTGGTTAGGAGCCATGATGAAACAATTAGTATTACCCGATAAAATTGAGATCGGAAAATTAGAACGCTTTGTAGATGAAACCTTATTGGGGCGTATACAGGTAAAGGACGGGCCTCAGCAATACGGTGTACGAAAAAGCCTCTTTTATTACGAACCAGATTCGATGCCGAAAGGTACTTACAGCAGCGCGATCAATTTTAAAACCTGGTCTGCATGGCCTTTAAAAGAAGCCAATAATTTAGGTCGTGCCTACAACTACCCGCATGTAGCTGCGGCCTATTGGGTACTGTATCGCATGGCCCGGAACCATAAGGGATTGGTGACGAATCACAATTCGGACTGGTACCTGGAGCATGCCTATTATACGATTACCGGAATGATGGAGCACGCACATTACTATACCCAGTTTGGTTTAATGGAAGGCTCCGTTTTTTATTTTATATTGAAAGATCTGAAGGCAGAAGGCAAAACGGCTTTGGCCGACAAGCTGGAAGCATTGATGAAGAAGCGGGCCATACAATGGAATAAGCTGGAATTCCCTTTCGGCAGCGAAATGCCATGGGATTCAACCGGGCAGGAAGAGGTCTACATCTGGTGCCTGTTTTTTGGTTATGAAGATAAAGCTACTGTTACCTTAAATGCTATATTGGGTTATATGCCTACGCTGCCTTCATGGGCTTATAATGGGAATGCGCGCCGCTACTGGGATTTTTTGTATGGCGGTAAAACACAGCGTATAGAACGGATGATCCATCATTATGGATCGGAACTGAATGCCATACCGGTATTGACCGAATATAGAAGAAAGCCTGAAGACCTGTATTTGCTGCGCGTTGGGTATGGTGGTGTATTGGGGGGTATATCTAACATAACGGAAGATGGTTTTGCGCCCTGCGCTTTTCATGCTTTCCCGGCTACTTTAAAAAATGATGGCATTAACGGCGATTATGGCTCTGGTTTTTATGGATATGCAATTAATACTGCCACTTATATCACCAATGATAAAAAGCTGGGCTGGCTGGCGTTTGGCGGTAATGTAAGCGAGCAAGCAGACTGGATAACAGTTGATATTACTACTGCTGCACAAAGAAATATCTTTATAGCGCCGGTTAGCTTGTGGATCAGCTTTGATGCGGGGCGGGTAAAAACCGCAGCATATAACAAACGCACCAAAGAAATAAAGCTGACGCTTGCCCCGGCTGATGCTTATACACCAACGGCCTATTTCAGGTTAGAGTCAACAATAGCATCGGCCACAACCTATAAACCAGTAACGAATCATTCATTAGAGCAGGGGCGATTTGCGCTGCCATTGGCTGATGCTATAACTACAGTAGTGCTGAAGGCTAAGTAATTGGGGCCTGATCCACAATCTACTGTTATGACGGAATGTTATTTTACCGCCAAGACACAAAGGCGCGAGGAAAATCTTGTATCACAATTCCTTAATCCTTCTTAACTTCCTGGCGTCTTAGCGCCCTGGCGGTTAAGCACCGATTAGTTGTAGCTGCAGATTATTCCAAAAGCAACCGGAACTTGTGGCATTTTTACACCTCTACTTTTATTTTCGAATAGTCCTTACGCCAAATACACGCCCGGCAGTTCTGCCATTGGTAGATTGTACTTTCACCCGGATAGTGCTTTTATCCTTGATCAGCTCAGCAGGGATCATATATTCCTCATCAAAGAACTTACCCGGCTTTTCGCCTTTCAGTTCTACCGAAGCCACTTTCACATCATCAACCAGTATGTCGAAGCTGCGGCCTTTATCATCACCGATATAGCTAAATAACAAAGCCGTTGGTTTTCCGGGCTCTACCTTCATATCGAACGAAAAGAATCCATCTTTTCTTACTTCCCGGCCACTGCGACCATAAGCCGCATCTACATACGATTGTTCGCTGGCTTTTAAGTCATGGTCGCGCTCGGGCTGCATTTCACCGATACGGAAGTTATCAATCGTTTGTGCTTCTACCTGTTGCTGGCGTTTTTTCTCCGCTTCATATTCCGCCTGTTTGGCCAGCCAATCAGCATTGGTAAAATAGTCCCAGTACACACTGTAATGATTGTCGATGTTTTTATAAAAAGGCGTGAGCGTTACATCAAAGGGCTTGCCCGTATTTTTGGTTTGAAAAGTTAAAGGCGCTGCAGGGTCTTCAACGATCCAGTCGCTGATGTTTCGGTTATCAGTTAGTAATACAGGAATACCATAAACCGGGTCGGGTGTTTTATTACCCAGGTTGCCAGCCAATACCAGCGGTCCATACATAAGCGCTACACGATTGGCATTGTCGGGCATGGCTTCCGCATACAGGTTCATTTCAAAAGATAGTTCTACCTTATCGTTATTACGCCATTTATTAGCAACAACAATATATCCTTCTTCATTAATAGTACTGTTAACAGTTTTGCCATTGATTTTTACAACGGGTATACCCTTGGCCCACCAGGGCTGGCGTATTTTAAAGGAGAAGGTAGCGGGCTTTTGAGTGGTAACCGTGAAGCTGGTGGTATTACTTTCGGGGTAAGATGTGTTTTGCGTAATACTAACGCCCTTGTTTCTCCAGTTCAACTGAGACGGTATAAAGAGATTCACATACAAGCTGCCGTCGGCGCCCTCAAAATAAATGTTCTCGGTATACTTGGTATGGTTTTCCATGCCACTGCCTACACAGCAGGTAAAGCTATGTAAAGAGTCGCTGAACTGCTTTTTAGCACCCATACGCAACGGCTCAAAATACAGCATCATAGCGGTTTTGGGATTTTGCGATGCCAGTATATCGTTGTACAGGGCTCTTTCAAAATAGTTCATCAAAGTAGCTGAAGGCTTCCAGGCAAACAAATGACCTGTAAGTTTGAGCATATTATAACTACAGCAGCTTTCGGCCGTATTGTCGCTTAAAGCATCATTAAGTTTGCCGGGTTGACCCAGGTATTCGTAATTGCCATTACCACCGGTTACATAACTATGATGGTTAACCAGTATATCCCAGGTTCTTTCGGCAATAACGGCATCTCCTGGGTTGGCGGTAAGCGTGTATTGTCGTGCAGAACCAATGGCTTTAGGAATATTAGTATTAGAGTGTTTGCCTGCCAGCGGATCGGGCTTACCTTCTGCCAATGGCTTCATTACAAAATCATCGTAAAACTTATAAGAAAGGTCCAGGTATTTTTTATTGCCCGTAATCGCATAAATATTCGCCAGTATATCATTCATGCCACCAAACTCGCAGCGCAGCATTTTCAATCGTTGTTCTTCGTTTAAGGGGTTCATAATAGTGCCCACCCAATCGGCCATTTTAACGGCTACGCCCAACGCCTTGGTGCTATTGCAATACAGGTAAGCGTCTACCAGTCCTGCCATTACTTTATGCACGGTATACCAGGGCGCCCATCCGCCGTTCAGGTCGAAACCGCCGCTTTTGATCTCACCGCGTTGTACCCCATAAAAAATAGAATCTTCTTTGGGTATGGCGCCCACATAACCCGTTTTTCGGGCATCCTGGCATTTGATGAGCTCATCTACTATATAATCTACTTTTTGTTTAAAACGCGGATCTTTTTCGGATGCATACATCATAGAGCAGGCCGACAAGTAGTGTCCCAGCGTATGACCCGAGAGCCCTTCGCTTTCCCATCCGCCATAGGCGCTGTCCTTAGGCTTCAGGCCGGAATTTTTGTAGAACCGGTTCAGCAACCGGTCTGCCTTCAACGATAGTATATAGTCGCCATTGATTTTCATAGCATGCCTGAACGGGCTTTGACCGGTCAGCCTTACATCTTTTAAGCTAAAAGCATAGGCTCCGGCTTTTATAGCAGGCTGTACTTTAAACAGTTTGTTATTTTTTTCGGGTATGTAAGATTGCCCGGAAATATCGTCCGAAAAAAAGAGGACCGCAAAAGCGGCGATATATATGGATCGCATAGAAATAACATTAATGAACAGATGAGCTGTAAAGTAAAAACTGTTTTAAAAAAAGGATACGCGCATTTTAACAAAGAGTGGGCATATGTTAACAGCTGCAAAACTATCGCCTTAGTTTTGCACAAATCATGTAATTTGGGCCCGAACCAGGTGCTTTTTATTACCTTGTGAGAGCCGATATGTTTCGCAATACCATCCTTTCCGCCATTTGTCTATCTCTTCTTGTGGTGTCCCTGCAAGCACAGGATGCTTATAAAGTAAAATACCTGGGCAGTAACCAGGGCTTATCGAACAACTCCGTAAAATGTATTTTCCAGGATAGCAAGGGCTTTGTATGGTTTGGTACTTATGATGGGCTGGATCGTTACGATGGGTACGAGTTTAAAATATTGCGCAACCGTATTAACGACAGCACTTCATTGCCTCATAATTATATATCTGCATTGAATGAGGATAATGATCATAATTTATGGATCGGCATGGGACAAGGTGCTGTAACCTACAATAGTTTTACCAATTTGGTGTCACCTGTTTACTACTATCCTCACCGATCTTCGCAAAAGCATAAGGTAAATATTTATATTAATAGTATAGAGAAAGATAGTGAAGGGAATATTTTTTTAGGTACCGGCGGTTTGAGTGTAATGGTGCGGTTTAAGGGTCAAAAAGAAGCGGTGCAGATACCACTTTACAATGCAGATGGCAGCTCCAATATTTACGCCTTCGTTCAGGCTATGCATGTTGATTCACAAAAACGTACCTGGATCTTCCTGGCGGGGTATGGGTTATACCGCTTTAATTACAAAACCCGGAAGCTGGATCTTGTCAATGCCGATATCCGTAATTTCTCGGTAAATAAAATGGTAGCGGATAATGCCGGTAATTTGTGGCTGGGTACTTCAACAGGCTTGTTGAAATATGCTGTGGCTACCAACCAGGTAACTGATCACTATAATACCGCTAAAGGCATGCTCAGCGCTAACTATATAACCGCACTTAGTATGGATGGCTATAACCAGCTCTGGATTGGCACGGATGGAGGAGGGGTAGATTTATTGAATATAAAATCCGGACAGATCAGCAGTATCAATAGTTCCAATAAACCCGGCGGTTTGACCAGTGAGTCGGTGCTTACTATATTTATCGATAAAGAGTCGCGCAAATGGGTGGGAACAAATAAAGGCGGCGTCAATATATTTGATGTGATCGGCAACGAGTTTCGCACCGTGCAACGCAATGCTTCTTACCCGGGACTTAGCAGCAATTTTATCACTTCTTTTTTTGAAGATCAGAAAAGCAATCTCTGGATAGGCACTGAGGGCGGCGGCGTTAGTGTTTGGAATGCAGACCGCACCCGGTTTTCAACGTATAAGGAACCGCAACTATCCAGCAATACGGTAAGTAGCATGACCCAGGATGCGGAGGGTAATATCTGGATGGCTACTTTTGGCGGTGGTGTTACCCGTTTGGCGCCCGGAGGGAAGGCGGATCATTTCAGGCTGATCAACCAAAGTGACGGGTTTGAAAATAAGATCGCCATTCGCATTTACTACGATTCAAAAAAGAACTTATGGGTGACTACCTATGAAAATGGTCACCTGTATTTATATAATAAGCAGCTAAACCGGTTTGAAACTTTTGATGTATCGCTGGGAGACCTGATGTCCATTAAAGAAGACCGCACCGGTACCTTATGGGCCGGCAATGCGCAATCGCTTATTCGCATTGACCAGGCAAATAAGCAACACCAGTATTATGAAATAGGGAAAACCGTAAGGGCCATTTATGAAGACCGGCAGGGCCGCTTTTGGGTAGGCTCTGAGGGCGGGGGCCTGGTATTATTCGACAGGAAGGCGGGTAAGATTGCCAGGCGATATACAGAAGACGAAGGCCTTTCGAGCAATACCGTAATGAATATACTCGAAGACAGCACCGGCAACTTATGGATCAGTACCACCAATGGTCTCAATAAATTCAACCCACAGTCGGGTAAGTTTAATCGTTTTTATGAGTCGGATGGATTGCAAAGCAGCCAGTTTTCTTACCGTGCCGCTATTCAATTGAGATCAGGGGAGCTGGCTTTTGGCGGCAACAATGGGTTTAATATCTTTTACCCGCAACGAATAAAGCCCCGTACCTTTTTTCCTACGTTGGTTATTACCTCATTGCGGGTGAACAATAAAGATCTTTCTCCAGCCCTGGATTATGAAATGAATGAAAGCGGAGATATTACCAGGCTAACGGTTCCTTATAACGAAGCCCTATTGTCGCTGCAATTTGCTGCTTTGGAATATTCGGCGCCCAATAAAATTCAATATGCTTATTACCTTGAAGGCTGGGATAAGGATTGGAACAAAACCGGTAATACCAGGACGGTGACCTATAATAATATACGAGAGGGCACCTACACTTTACGTATTAAATCAACCAATGCAGAAGGCACCTGGAATACGGTAGAAAAAGTGATGACCATAAAAGTACTGCCGCCCTGGTTCCGTACCTGGTGGGCCTACCTGCTTTATTTATCCGGCGCGGCGGCCCTGGCTATTCTGTATATCAGCTATAAAACCCGGCAGGCCAAAATGAAATATGAGCTGCAGCTTTCGCGGGTGAATGCCGAAATGCGTAAGGCAGAGCTGGAGAGTGAGCGTATGGAAAAAGAAGTGCAGAAAGCAGAATTGCAAAAAGCACATGCGGAATATGAAAAAGAAAAAGCGGAAAGGGAAACGGAGCGGGTGATCAACGCGCAGGAAAAAGAAATAAACCAAAAGCGACTGTCGTTCTTTACCAATATTTCGCATGAGTTTCGAACACCGCTTACCCTGATCCTTAACCCGGTTAAAGACCTGATCAAACAATACCAGGGGCAGGGTAAGGAAGAACTACGGATCATTGGTTTAAATGCCACGCGATTACTGAGCCTCACCGATCAGCTATTACTGTTTAGAAAAATAGAAGAGGGTGCGGAAGGCCTGCAAGTGAGCCGGTTTGACTTTAGCAAATTGGGTAATACCATCTTTTATTATTTTAAACATGAGGCAAAAACAAAGGATATAGCCTACACCATCACTGGTATTGAAGAACCCATTGAAATGTATGGCGATAAAAATAAGATCGAGATCATTTTATACAACCTGATCTCCAATGCCTTTAAATACACACCCAGGGAGGGACAGATCAATATTGATGTTGTTCCCCATAAAGATCATTTACAGATTACGATCAGGGATACCGGGGCTGGTATACCGGAGGGTGCCGGCAATGCCATATTCGATCGCTTCTACCAGGCCCAAGGGCATGTAAAGCTGGGCTTTGGCATTGGCCTTTATATGGTGAAGCAGTTTACCGAAATGCACCAGGGGTCTATTGCCTACCAGAGTGAGGTGGGCAAGGGTACGCTATTTACCCTTCAGTTACCATTAGGACGCGATCATTTTGGGGCTATCCCCATAACAGAAACATCGGATGAAGAAGACGAATCGCCTGTTATAACCGCAGATGATTTTGAGCCTTCTGACGAGGAAGCACCCATACCAGTGCCTGAAATACCTTTATTGACTACTAAAAAAGCCATCGTTGTAGTAGACGACGATGAAGAGATGCGCAATTATGTGGCTTCCGTATTCGGGGAAGAATTTGTGGTGTATAAGGCATCCAACGGCAAAGAAGCGCTGAAGCTGGTGACATCAAAAAAACCAGACCTGGTTATTTCAGATATTTCGATGCCTGAGATGGACGGTATTACGCTTTGCAGCACTATAAAAGCAGATATTAATACAAGCCATATACCGGTTATCTTGCTCACGGCCCACACTTCGCAGGAGATAGAGTTAAAAGGAACGGAAGAGGGGGCAGACCAGTATGTAACCAAACCGTTTAATAAAGAGCTGCTCCTGGCTAAAGTAAACGGGCTTTTTAAAAGCCGTGCCAGCCTGCAACAGTATTTTTATAACCAGGTTACTCTTAAAAAAGATGGGTCCGAGCAGCCTAGTGTTCCGGCTGAATACCAGGAGCTGCTGGATAAATGTATTGCCATTGTAGAAAAGCATCTCGACGATAATGACTTTAACATTGAAACCCTGGCCCGTGAAATGGGCATGAGCCACTCCTATTTATATAAAAGGATCAAGTTGATATCAGGACAATCGGTAAATGGTTTTATCCGCTTTTTGCGGTTAAGAAAAGCTGCCGAATTCTTGATCACGACCAATGATACGGTGAGCGAAGTGGCTTATTCGGTTGGCTTCAGCGATGTAAAATACTTCCGTGAACAGTTTACCAAACTGTTTAAAATGAAGCCTACCGAGTATATTAAGCAATATCGTGGCAAAGTAAGCGGCAATTTGAGAATTGGCAATTCTGAAAATAATTAGCCGGTTTAATGTGAGTAATATTCATTTTCCCTAATAAGTAAACTGATTTACCCCGTTTTTTATACGAATTTCTCCACGATACCCGCAACCGATTTTTAGCAACTTTACAGGGCTTGCCGATAGCTTGTTATAAAGCGGTCTGATAGTGCATTCTTAATTTAACGAAGTGTAACAGCTTATGATCAAAAAAAATTACTGGTGGGTTGGTTTTCTTTTATTGTTTCCGGCTTTGGTGAAAGCCCAGGCAAAAACAGCGCCTTCAAAATATACCGGCTATCTTTTTACCTATTTTACAGGCAATAGTAAAGAGGAGGAAGCCATCCGTTTTGCGATCAGTACCGACGGCTACCATTTCCAGGCGCTAAATAATAACCAGCCGGTAATAGCTTCTTCAGCCATCAGTTCTTCGGGTGGCGTGCGTGATCCGCATATTTTGCGGGGAGTAGATGGAAAGACCTTTTATATGGTGGCAACAGATATGGTGTCGGCCAATGGCTGGGATTCGAACCGGGCAATGGTGCTGCTCAAATCCAATGACTTAGTGAACTGGACTTCGGCAATCGTCAATATTCCGCAAACCTTTAAAGCCTTTGAAAAAGTAAACCGGGTTTGGGCGCCTCAAACCATTTATGATGATCAAAAAGGCAAATACATGATTTATTGGTCGATGAGAGCAGGGAATGATCCTGATATTATCTATTATGCCTATGCCAATAAAGACTTTACGGCATTAGAAACCGAACCCAAACAATTATTTTTTAGCCCGAACAATGGCGCCTGCATTGACGGAGATATCGTGGAAAAAAACGGGAAGTTTCACCTGTTCTTCAAAACGGAAGGACAAGGCGCAGGTATTAAAGTGGCGGTATCTGATAAGCTGACAGAAGGCTATACGCTACGCGATGCTTATGTACAGCAAACCAAAGATCCTGTTGAAGGCGCAGGTGTGTTTAAGTTGAACGATGGCAGCGGGTATATATTAATGTACGATGTGTATACCAAAGGCCGCTACCAGTTTACCAAAACAACGGACCTTGAGAATTTTAAGGTGGTGGATGAGCAGGTATCTATGAACTTTCATCCGCGGCACGGAACGGTGCTACCGGTTACTCAAAAAGAGATAGAGCGTTTAACGGCGAAATGGTTGAGTGCTGCAGATGTATTGAGTACGGCGCAGTCTAAACAAATCAAAAAGAATAACATTGTGCTGGACACGGTGGCTAAGAAATTATGGTTGCCCGTTTTAGACAATACCTCGCTCAGTAAATTCGATCCGCAATTTAAAAGCTTCCCGGGTGTGAAGATTACGGCATCCGGATCTGATTTTTCTAAAAAACCGGTGGCTTATACTGTTTCCATACCGGGCCGTAAGCCCGAGACCTGGCAGGTGCAGGTGTTAGAGAACCGGAATCCGGTACTGGCAGGTTATTACGCTGATCCCGAGATCCTATATTCCGAAAAGACCAAAAGATATTATATCTATCCTACCAGCGATGGTTTTACCGGCTGGGCGGGTAATTACTTTAAGGTATTTTCTTCGGCAGACCTCACTAATTGGAAAGATGAGGGCGTGATGCTGGATCTGCCTAAACAGGTAAGCTGGGCCAACCGCAATGCCTGGGCGCCCTGTATTATTGAAAAGAAGATGAATGGTCGGTTCCAATATTTTTACTATTTCACGGCCGCCCAGAAAATAGGCGTTGCTGTAGCCGATGAGCCAACGGGGCCATTCGTTGATTCGGGCAAGCCGCTGGTAGCAGAAAAGCCCGCCGGAATAAAAGGTGGCCAGGAGATCGATCCGGATGTATTTACAGACCCTCAAACCGGCAAAAGCTACCTGTATTGGGGCAATGGCTACATGGCAGTGGCAGAGCTTAATGAGGATATGATTTCATGTAAGCCTGAGTCTACTCAAATTATTAAGGTAGATAAAACCTTCCGCGAGGGCACATATGTTTTCTACCGGAAAGGCACTTATTATTTTATGTGGAGCGAAGATGATACCCGTAGTCCCAATTATCGCGTGCGGTATGGTACATCCACGTCGCCCACAGGCCCGCTTACAATACCCGCTGATAATATTGTAATACAAAAAAATGAGGCAGAAGGTATTTATGGTACCGGCCATAATTCAGTCATTCAAATACCGGGCACCGACGACTGGTATATTGTGTATCACCGGTTTACTTATCCCAACGGTATAAAAATGGGCAGCGCAGCAGGATATAACCGCGAAGTGTGTATAGATAAACTGGTATTTAGGGCAGATGGCTCTATACAACCAACCATCCCTACCCATAAAGGCGTACCACCCATAAAGTAAATCATCAACAATCATTCATTTAATCAAAACCTTACAATGGCCCGCTTTCTTTTTCTCTTTTCTCTGATCGTCACAACACTTAATGGTTTCGCCCAGCCCGGCTTTGGCGATGCCTATAAGATGAATAATGCATGGCAGTTTACGTTGAACAGTACTGATACGGTGGCTGAAAGGCCCGCCCGGTCAGCATCCTGGCAAACGGTAGATCTGCCTCACGACTGGAGCGTGCGGCAAAAGCTGGATCCTGAAAATGCCAGCAGCATGGGTTACCTACCCGGGGGCATCGGATGGTATAAAAAAGAAGTAGTAATACCTGCATCGAATAAAAAAGTGTATATCTATTTTGAAGGGGTATATAACCGTAGCGAGGTTTTTGTGAACGGACAATCAGTAGGTAAGCGACCTAATGGCTATATCTCGTTTATGTATGATATCACTCCTTTTATAAAAGCAGGCAAGCCTAATGAAATACTGGTGAAAGCCGATCATCACCGCGATGCCGACTCCCGCTGGTATACCGGCTCGGGCATCTACCGCGACGTATGGCTGGTTTATGCCAACCCGGTGCATATTGCACAATGGGGCGTGTATGCTTACCCGCAGGTAACGGATGGTGCAGGCACTTTGAATATTGAAACTACCTTAACCAATACAGATGTAAAAGCTCAACAGCTGACAGTGGTGCAGGAGCTGGTGGGGCCCGACAAGAAAGTAGTAGGACAAAGCAGCAACCTGGTTTCTGTAGCAGCAAATAGTTCAGAAAAAACTGCTATCACCATTAAAGTAGCGAACCCTAAACTTTGGGATTTGAATAACCCGGTACTGTATCAGTTGCGCACCAGGATACTGCAAGGTGGTAAACAAATAGACGCCTCGGTAACTACTACCGGTTTTAGGAAACTGCATTTTGATGCTAACAAAGGGTTTGCATTGAACGATAAATGGATGAAGGTAAAAGGTGTTTGTCTGCACCACGATGCTGGCGTTCTGGGAGCAGCCATGTACAAAGAGGTTTGGCGTCGCCGCCTATTAAATTTAAAAGAAGTAGGAGTGAATGCTATCAGAACCAGTCATAATCCGCAGGCTTCAGCATTATACGAGCTTTGTGATGAGTTAGGATTACTGGTGATGGATGAAGCATTTGATGAATGGGAATTTCCGAAACGTAAATGGCTGGAGGGTTGGAATGCAGGTACACCGGGCTACCAGGGCACTTATGATTTTTTCCCCGAGTGGGGTGAAAAAGACCTGGGAGACATGGTGCGTCGCGACAGGAACCATATTTCCATATTTGCCTGGAGCATTGGCAATGAGGTAGACTATCCGAATGATCCTTATTCACACCCCGTGCTGGATGGCGGTGCGCAAACAGGGTTTACACAAAAAATATTCGGCGGTTATAAAAAAGATGCACCGGACGCGATGCGCCTGGGTGTAATTGCGAAAAAGCTGGCGGCTGTGGTGAAACAATACGACAGGTCGCGCCCGGTAACTGCGGGGCTGGCCGGTGTTGCCATGTCTAACGAAACAGAATACCCGTCGGCATTGGATATAGCAGGCTATAACTATACAGAAAACCGTTATATCAGCGATCATAAAAAGTACCCGAACCGTGTCATATTCGGCAGCGAAAACCGTCACGACCTGAGCGCCTGGAAAGCAGTTACAGATAACGAACACATATTCGGACAATTTTTATGGACAGGGATCGACTACCTGGGTGAATCGGGTAGATGGCCCTCGCGCGGTTTCTATTCAGGCTTATTAGATTTCGGTGGATTTATTAAACCAAGAGGTTATTTCAGGCAATCTTTATGGAGCGACAAGCCCGTGGCTTACCTGGGCACTTATCCTGTTAAGGGAGGCGACCATACACAGGATGTTTTGTCGCAATCGGAAGGAAGGAGAGAAGAATTATCCGTAGATGCCTGGGCTTCGTGGAATTACCAAGAAGGGCAAACGATAAGAGTGGTTTGTTATACTAATACGGCAAAGGCAAGACTGTTGCTGGATAACCAACCAATAGGGGAGGTAAAAAATTACGATACTAAAACGGGCATTACCTATTGGGATGTTCCGTTTAAACCAGGTACATTAAAAGTGGAGGGATTTAATGCGGCCAATAATGTAGCAGTTACTTATACGGTGGCAACTGCCGGCGAGGCCACTGCCTTACAAGTGATCAATGATAGCAAAAAAGATGACGCGGTTAAACAGGTAGCGGTGCAGCTGGTAGATGCAAAGGGTAATCCGGTTTACACCACTAATGTCGATGTTACCTGTGCCGTTTCCGGCGGCACCTTACTCGGCCTTGAAGCCGGTGATAACAGCGATATGGGGGACTATACCGATAATGTACAGAAAACATTCCGAGGCAGATTATTGGCTTATGTGAAGAAAAATCAAAAATCAGGTCCGGTTAAAATAGTATTCACCTCGCCTAAGTTAAAGAGCGTAACTATAGCACTCTAACAAATTCAGAACAGTTATTTAAAAAGATATTACAATGATTTCCCTGATTATTGGTTCGTTACTAGCTATCGGTAGCCCGGGTGATTCCGGCCACGTAAAGAAAAAGGGTGATGATTACAAGCTCGTATGGTCAGACGAGTTCAATAAAAGCGGTGCTGTAGATACTTCTGTATGGCAATTCGAAAAAGGCTTTGTGCGTAATAACGAACTGCAATGGTACCAGCCACAAAATGCCTGGTGCGAAAACGGTAAGCTGATCATTGAGGCACGTAGGGAAACGAAGGCCAATCCCAGGTACAAAGAAGGCAGTAACGATTGGCGTGAAAAAAGAAAAGAGATAGACTATACTTCGGCTAGTATTAACACACGTCATTCTAAAACCTGGCAATACGGCCGATTTGAAATTCGCGCTAAAATTATAGCAAAGCCGGGATTATGGCCTGCTATATGGACATTAGGTGTCAATGGCGAGTGGCCCTGGAATGGAGAGATTGATATCATGGAATATTATAAAGGTGATATACTGGCCAATGTGGCAACGGGTACCAATCAACGCTGGAATGCCAAGTGGTTCAGCACCCATAAACCGGTAAGCTCGTTTAAACCCAACTGGGACCAGGACTTCCATGTATGGCGCATGGATTGGGATGAGCAGGTCATCAAACTTTTTGTAGACGACCTGCAGCTGAACGAGGTAAAGCTAACTGATGCGAATAATCCCGATGGCTCCAATCCCTTTAAGCAACCTCATTATTTATTGCTCAACCTGGCAATAGGCGGTGACAATGGTGGTGACCCTTCAAAAACTGAGTTTCCCAGCCGGTACGAGGTGGACTATGTGAGGGTATATCAGAAGAAGTAATAAATGGTAGTGAGTGATAAGCGCAAGAAAGCGCACACTCTGAACATTTAGAGTTTTTGCCTGGGCATTTATAATAGTGCCAGGCTTACCATGTTTCATAAAAGAAGCTAAGCCTTTATCGCGACGCTACCGCCCATACCGGCCAACATAGTTGGCAACCTGCTGAAAAATAGTATAGTGTATAATACTTGTTGATATCCCTCATTCTTTTATAAGCTGATTTTTAGGCGTTTACAATAAACAAAGGTTTTTCGTCCGTACTAAAATCACCCCTCTTTTATAACGATTTCTCCCCCGGTCCAGGGTACATCATGATCTATTTTCATGACGCAATACGAGCTAAGATGATTTAGCTGGTTAGCGTAGTATTCATTTAAAATATAAAAGCGATTGTTTATGCAAGCCAAATTAAGATTTCGGCGATTAAAACTACTGAATTGTGGTGTCCTGGTATTTCTGTTAATGGCACTTCCGGTTATTGTTAATGCACAGGTTACAGTTCAGGGTACTGTTACCAAAGCCGACGGAGCTCCTATCCCCGGCATATCTGTTGTAGTTGCAGGTACCACCTATGGCACCGTTACCAATGACCAGGGAGCATATTCCATTAATTCAAAAAAGGGCGATAAGATTCAGTTTTCGGGTACTGGTTATGTTTCGCAGGAGGTAGAAGTCAGAGACAATACCGTCATCAATATTGAGTTAGCAGCATCAAATGTGTCTATGGACGAGGTGGTGGTTGTGGGTTATGGCACCATGCGAAAAAAGGATCTGACCGGGTCGGTAGTGCAGATAAAGCCTGACGATATGGCCAATGCCAATCCTAATACGGTACAGGATATTCTTCGTGGTGTTCCGGGCCTCCAGGTAGGATACGACCCGTCAGCAAAAGGAGGGGGCTCCCTCCAGGTTCGGGGCCAGCGATCGGTATATACGGCCGGCGGGCATAATAATCCATTAATCATTTTAGACGGTATGATTTTTTATGGAGAGCTATCCGAAATTAACCCCGATGACATTGGCCAGATCGATGTATTAAAAGATGCTTCGGCGGCGGCAGTTTACGGTGCACAGGCTGCCAATGGGGTGATTATTATCACCACGAAAAAAGGCAAGATCGGTAAGCCGGTCATTAATGTTAGCGCCAATGCGGGGTTTACAACCAAAAGCGCTTATCGTGGGGTATATGGCCCTGACGGTTACATGCAGTTTCGCGAAGATTGGTATAAAAAAGACACTTATGGGCTTAATGCAGCAACGGGCAACTATGAGCCCTATCAAACCGGTACATTAAAAGGAAAGCTGGGGTATTATGACAGTCCTGATAATCTTTCTCAGTACGGGATTACATTGGAGCAGTGGCGTGCTTATACTACCAATACTGCGGGCGAATCTGATGCCAGCATCTACGCGCGGCGTCTCAACCTGAATGATCTTGTACTTGCTAATTATGTGGCAGGCAAAACTTTCGATTGGTATGACCACACATTTCGTTCAGGTTTTAACCAGGACTATAATGCCAGCGTATCCGGAGCCAGCGAAAAGATGAATTATTACTTATCGTTTGGTCATTTGAAAAATGAAGGAGCTGTTGTTGGGAATGTGTACCGGGCTACACGCGCCAATATGAAGCTGGATGGAAAAATAACTAAATGGCTACAGGTGGGAGCCAATGTAAATTTCCAGGATCGCAGTGATGGAGATTTACAGCCCGGGTTAGGCCTTAATTATTGGGACAATAACCAGATACGCCTGAGCCCATATGCTTCTTACAGGGACTCGGCGGGTAACCTGGTTCACCGCCCTATGGGACAGAATCAGGGTTATGCCTACAATTTCGATTTTAATAAGCAATTCATCGAATTGGAAAAAGGCTATACGGTGCTTAACAGTATTCTTACTGCCAAAGTAACACTACCGTTCAATATCACCTATTCGTTCAATGCATCACCACGTTACCAGTTCTTCTATGACCGTTATTTTGAATCTTCAAAACATCCTGACTGGAAAGCATCTAACAATGGACTGGTTAATCGGGAGCAGGCCAAAAGATTCGACTGGTCGCTGAACAACACGATCAATTGGGAGCAGACGTTTGCCAAAAAACACCGGGTGAATCTTACCCTTGTACAGGAAGCCGAAGAGCGCAGATACTGGCAGGATCGCATTGAAGCCCGTAACATCCTGCCTTCAGATGCTTTGGGATTTCATAATACGGCCAATGGGGACAAAACAAGGAGCAGCTTTTCATCTTCCGACTCCCGCCAGACAGCGAACGCATTATTCGGACGTTTGTTCTACTCCTATGATAGTAAGTATATGCTTACTGCTACCGTACGTCGCGATGGATATTCGGCATTTGGTGCTAATAATCCTTATGGTATTTTTCCCTCTGTAGCATTGGCATGGGCGTTCACTAATGAAAAATTCTTTAATTGGGAGCCCATGAGCACGGGAAAGCTACGTCTTTCTTATGGTAAGAATGGTAACCGCGCTTTGGCAGACCCTTATATAGCACTGGCAAATCTGGGATCGGGTACAGGCCGCTTCCAGGGCTATCTCGACGGTTCTGGAGCACTTGTAAATATGCGTTACTTGTCTGTCGATCGTTTGGCTAACCCTAACCTGCAGTGGGAAAAAACAGCAGCTTATAATGTAGGCCTGGATTATGGATTCTTAAACGATCGGATATCTGGTAGCATTGAGTATTATGTTATGAACACGCATGATATGATCATGAGCCAGCGACTTCCAGGTTTCTCTGGGTTCAATAGCATTGCCACCAACCTGGGAGAAGTATCTAACAGAGGTGTTGAGTTTACTATTAGCACACTGAATTTGCAAAGCAATACAATGGAGTGGAACACCACGTTGAATTTTTCCTATAATAAAAACCGGATCAAACACTTGTATTATCAATATGAAAACGTGCTGGATGCGGCAGGAAACGTAATTGGTACAAGGGAGATGAATGACAATACCAATGGTTGGTTTATTGGTCAGCCTATTGGTGCTATCTGGGACTATCGTGTAACTGGTATATGGCAGGCGAGCGAAATAGAAGAGGCCAAGAAATACGGTCAAAAACCCGGCGATCCTAAAGTAGCAAATAACTACACTGCAGATGACAAGAAGAACGCTGATGGTTCAACTACCCCGGTATATAATGATAAGGACAGGGAGTTCATGGGACCTACAGCTCCACCAGTGCATTGGCAGTTGCGTAACGATTTCACTTTTTGGAAATCTCTGGCGCTATCTTTTAACTTATATTCTTATATGGGTCATAAGTCGATCGATTGGAACTATCTGAATCGCGACAATGATGGCTCATTGATCACCAATGGCCTGAACACGTTTACCAAAGAATACTGGACACCTCAAAACCCAACCAATGACTACGCAAGACTAGACGCCCAGGGGCCGGGTGGTGTGGCTTCACCTGGCAAAGTTTACGACCGTTCCTTTATTCGTTTTGAAAGTATATCGCTGGGTTATACATTACCCAAAACGTGGACAAGTAAATATCAAATGTCAAATGTAAAGATATACGGATCTGTGCGTAATGTGGCCGTATGGCAAAAAGACTGGGAATATGGCGATCCCGAAACAGGAGGATTAGCCACACGTATTTTTTCATTGGGTTTAAATGTTACTTTCTAAAACATACAGACATGAATTTATCGATATATAAAAATAAAAAAGCATTATATGCACTTACGCTTGCTACTACCATTGGAAGCGCGGTGTTCTTAAGTGGTTGCTCTAAAGATTTTTTAAAACCTGACCCATTATCTTTTTACGAGCCTACCACCACGTTTAGTACGGAAAGCGGGCTACAG
>JAESFO010000577.1_pt1 | contig 22658 bp, 23 predicted proteins | sample 9269421 | NCBI WGS metagenome assembly JAESFO01 (sample SAMN14502839, study PRJNA617101) | algae metagenome | isolation source: Nostoc desertorum CM1-VF14 and co-occurring heterotrophs from rocky... | place: USA: Clark Mountains, San Bernardino, California | collected 2000-06-05 | reverse complement strand
AAACAGACTACTCACTGCGCTCAATGATTCTGTTTGAAATGGCTTGCCCATGTATTCTCGATGACGACGAGGAGTTTTGGTCGGATGACACCTCCCCAACCCCCACAGAGATTTCAAACTTTTTATTTGAGCGCCTGTCCAAAGAGAAATACAGTAATACTGAGGTACAACAATTGAAAGCGTTTTGTTCTCGTGTCGGGTCACTATTTTCTCGAAAGTGGGCAGAACACTGGTTTGAACAAGATTTAGAAGCTGACTTTGAAAACGAATTTTAGTGAGCTTTGAAGTTATTTTTCTTCTGTTGACAGATGACAGTCGCTTTACGGCTTTAATACATCAGGCTGGCTGGCTGGCTTTAAATCCATTACTGGGGGTTAATGGGTTCATGACCATTTACCTGTGTGATTGACCTGTATGGATCGTCCAGTAAATTTGTTTATCTATTTATTTACCGTTAGTGGACGGAACCGAAAACAGGCATTTTGGGATGAGTGGTAGTCCTAACTTTTACATTCTTAAGCCCGGATTTCTCACCACACCTCGAATGGAGGAGTAATGAGTAGTGAGTAAGGAGTAATGAGTAAAATTCTTAACTTATTACTTATTACTCATTACTTATTACTCATTACTTATTACTTATAAGCTTCATGAGCTTGTGAGAAATGCGGGTTAAGCTTGCAGCGCAAGTCACTCTTCCGAAAATCGCTACTATTGCATGAGGCAACTAGGGCTGTAGATTCCGGCTACAACTGGCACAGTATTTTGATGGATTTGCAGTTAGGAATTGTGGTTAAGCCTGGGCTGTATCTAATGCCAGCCAGTTTTTGAAGATTTCATCACGTCCATCGTCAGCGTCAACCACACGATAAACCCGTTGGCGATCGCCCGTTCCATCACGACAGATGTATTTGAGTTTTAGCCCTATCTTCTTCAGCAATCGCCGTAAGATGACGATGGGGCTGTCATTGTCATTTAGGGTAATTCCCAGAACGGTTTTCACCTGCCACTTCACAGAAAGAGCATTGTTAGCCATCTGCACTAGGTCGGCATCAGTCCCCCGGAATTCGCGGTCATCGGCGATGAAATTGGGGATGTTGAACATTTCCAAAGCTCGAACTACTAACCCAAGTTGACCGCCGTTAAAGTCTGGTAGCCATGCGCTTTTGGCAAGAAGCATCTTTTCGCCCAGTTTGCGATCGCGGTCAGCTACTTTCTCTCTGCCCAAGGTCAGGTAAAAATGCAGCCTCAGTTGTGGGTAATAACCTTGATCGTCTTTTTTGACGAGTTCCGAGGTAACATCCACACCGTAACGTTGCTCTAGCTTATATTTGCGCTCAATGTGGCGTTCAGTCGTGGTTTTAGCCCGTTGTTGTTGCAGCGCCTCATATTTGGCAGCAGTCATATCAGTTGTATCGGCAGCAGTGATATCCTGACATTCGCCGTTGTAAACTTCATTTGTTTGGGCGGTGATTTCGTTGTTTAACTTTTTGCGAATTTTGTTGTCATGGACATCGACAATGTTATGACCTTCGTTGCCTAATTCCTCTAGCACAGTGTCGCGGTAATGAATCATACCCGCATTGATGCGACAGGCCATTTTGCCAAAAACGTTTAAGGCAGTGCGGTTAATGTTGATTTCATCGCCGTCAATGATCAAGGAAGCATTTTGTAGCAGCTTCAAGTTAGCTTGAAAGCGTTTATGCTCACAGGCTAACAGGGATTTGAGGTTAATTGCTCCGTTGCCAATCTTTCCTAAGCCATGACTGGCTACCCAAAGATGACGCGGTATCGCCTCTCGGACACGGGCTAAGGCTTGGCGAGTGGCATTTTCTGGTGCTACTCCCCGGAAGCATCCCCAAACACTGGTAAAATGCCCCCAAATGTCAATGCTGACTCCCGTGCCGATGGATGGGGAGGCCAGCACAATGTCATATTCCAGCAGCACCTTATTTAATCTTTCAATGCAGTTGTAAGCTTCGTGTTGCGGGTCGGCAATCGTTTCGGAGTCAATGCGAAGTATTTTGCGATCGGGGAATTGTTTCTTAAACCTCGCTTCTAAAACTTTGGTTCCCCATTTGGATTTAGCTTTTTGGCAATCAACGGCAATAAAGGGCTTACCCCCGGTTTTGATATGGGCTTCCAGGGCAGCTAACCAATTAACCGGGGTAGTTTGTTTGTAGTGGTAAATGTTCCAGGGTTGACCCTTCCAGTTGTTGACCACCACCCAAGGGGTAACTTGGGTTTCTGCCAAACCCATGACCATTTCCGGCGATAAATCAGATAAGTCAGCATCAGCCAGGATGACTTTACCGCGTCCAGGGGCGAAGGCATTTTTGAACAACTGTGAAAGTTGGTTGAGGACTTCAACTCGATGCTTCTTAACTTCAGTGTTGGCACTTAGCAGGTGCCAGATCACCTGCTCGGATTCGTCAATGATCACTAAGGGTTCTTTCCAGTGGACAGCGTTAAATCTGGCTTGACCGTTGGGGTGTAAACTGTCTACACACAGGGCAAAACCAAGTAAAATCCCGGTTTCGCTGTTTCTGACTTCGGTGATATAGGGGATGCCTACCCTGTCAGCGATCGCACTTGCTAACTGTACCCTGTGCGATAAGAGGATAACGGGTTGACCGTTAGCGATCGCCTCAGTAACTATCGCGGCAAATGACTCGGTTTTACCAGAACCTTTAACGGATTTGAGTAAAATCAGTTTAGCGGTTTCCGGGATAGCCAATTCTCCCAGGTAACGCTGATTGAGGACGAGTGACCCTGAGTAAGATAGTCGGCTGTACTCTTTGACCTGCCATTTTTCTTTTGTCAGTGCTAGTTTTATAATTTCATCAGTAACAGCTGGCCCCCTAGCGGCAATTAAGTCATCAATGCCTTTTTCAGGGTAACTCCACTGTGTCACTAGGACTTGACAGCCGCAGGCAGTTAACAGTTTTGCGGTTTGGCTAATGGCAATATTCACCCGTTGAACCGTTTCTGGCTTGGTGTCGTGGTCAAAGCAGATGATGAATTTACGCTCCATTGTGGCGAAGTGTTGTAGCTCTGGAATTAGGTGTAAATTACCTGTGGGCTGTCCAAATTCATCTTTGGGATTGCGGTAGCCACTGTTTATCCCAGGAAGGGCGATCGCCGCATAACCTAATGTGAGCAATGCCCCTGCTTTTTTAGCCCCCTCACAAATCACAACTGGGATGTTGTACTTCCATACCCAATGCCAGAAACCTAATGCCCTATCTTCATCGCTAATGGGCAAGTCATATCGTGCGGCCACACTCTCCCAGGTGTAATCCGGTACTGCCAGGAAGAATGCCCGTGTAGGCACTCGCAAGGGGTGTTCATACTTGATGAATTTAAAAACTTTGTTCAGGTCGCGCCTGGGGTGGTCGGGTTTCATGCCGCCCCACATCATGGGGCTATAATCGTTGAGCGGGTCAACGCCACTGCACCACCAGTTCAGTCCTTCGATGTGGCGATACTTCTTGAGTACCCCGTCTCTGAGTCGTCCATCGTTACGGCGGGGGACGTTTTGACCATAAAACAGGTAATCGTAGGCGGCAGTACCCGATACGGAAATGACGTTTAGCGCAATAATTCCAGGGTCAACAGCACTGGCTAACCATTCATTCCAATGGTGCGCTTCTATGTCAGAGGGACGGGATATGATCTCGTACCTCTGTGTGACTTCAATTTGTTGAAGCCCACAGCTACTTTTTTTCACAATTTTTCCCTCAAATACGTTTTTTTTCAGTATTTGGAGGGGATTATCGCGCTGCTATACCTTATATCTACAGAATTTGCTGTATTGCTTGATTTTTCCAAGTTTTGGTTTTTCACATAACAAATTAATGACTTTTTTAGCCAAAATCTGCCAACAGTAGCACACCAAAGTTGCCACAGCTATCGATATAATATGGTGAGGCAGCACGGATTGAATCTCATTAGCCAATCAGTGGTTTCTAAGCTTCCAACTTTTCGTCCACTGGTTTGGTGCGTTTGAGATCCCCCTCCGGCTCCAATTTTTGGAATATTGAATTTTCAGTTTCGGATAAAGCGTCACTACTTAGTAGTGGCGCTTTTGTCCATTTATCTTTTGATAGTGTTGTATATCTACCTCCGTTGTACGCTTCATTTCACTACTGCCTCATCTTACAGAACTTCTGTTAGCCTGACATCCAAGTAACATACAAACTTTAAGTAAATTTGCTTAACACAAGTGATTGCCCGTTGTAGTCGCTCGGTATTTGAGTCATAAAGTGCAGTGCGATCAATCTAGTTAATTTATTGACGCTGCTTTTTATCAGCATCAATTTTAGTTTGTACCCACTGTTCTATTAGTGTTCGGGCTTGCTCACTCATATTTGTGTTTTCCCTGGCACACCAGACCTTAAATTCAGTTCGCAATGATTCAGGGAGAAAAACACGAAAACTTACAGTAGGTTCGTCTTTTTTGTCATCTGGCATATCTAGGCTATGTACATCATTAAGCCTATCATGCCTTGCTTTTGTAATCTTTACTATATATCATCTGCCATCTACGACATACAAGGGGTTATTGACGTATATGACCTATGTGATATAGCATAACAGATAACAGCCATAAATGTCATGAGAAGACTAAATCTGTGTTAGGTGGTTGAAATGCCAAGTATAAATTATCGGTTACAACCTTAAAGCAGAGATAGTAGAAACCAAGACAGAAAGGCAATTTCAGAACCTTGCCAATTAAATATTTTGAGGATTAAAACCTATGACAGATTTGGCAATCAATACCGGAAATGCCAATACTGGGCAGAAAGGGAAACTCACAATTATTGCTGGTTATGACCTCGGTAATTCCAGCATTAAATTTGTATCGTCAGACCAAGAAATCAGGTTTCCTAGTTATTTAGAGAACTGTTACTACCGCCCAACCGAGACTCCCACTGAAGGTTACGTTGAGTACCTAGAGGGAGATGCAATAACCAAACTGGACTATAAGCAGTGGTTGTCAGGTTTTGCGGCTTACGACGCTAACCCCAAAAACCACTTGCGAGTGACCGACGATGCTACTGCAAAAGTGAATCAATCGTTGAAACACTTGCTAGCAGTGCTTTCCTATTACCCTTATAAAGCTTCAATTGAGTTAGTAATTTGTGTGTCTCTGCACGAGAGAGGTGATTTAGAAGATCAGTTAATCGATGCGCTTACGGGGCGGCACGTCGTGAAGTTTGGCGGTAAGATTTGCCCTACCGAGGTCAAGATCCATGTTTTGAAAGTCTACGACGAAGGTCATGCAGCAATCGCCGCCTTTGCCCAGAACTTGAACACCAGTAAGCAAAACGTAATTGTTGATATTGGGAATCGGACAGTTATTGCCACTTTAATCGGTTCCAAAGGACATCTAGCTAACCGAAAGACTTTTGATAATGGTGTGGAAGAGTTGATCCGAATGATTTCGGCCAACCCAGACTTTAAAAATCGCTTGGTGGGCGAGATTGCAATCCCTCATCTTATTCGTCAGGGACTAGAAAGTATTGAAAAGCCCTTTTGGTACGGCAAACAGTTCAGTTTTCAAGATGTCTACCAAAAAGAGTTAGCGCCTTGGGTACAGAAGTCCCTAGCGCCAGTATTCAAGTTTATCCACCCTTGGAAAATTAACGCCGACTCCTGCTTGATCATCGGTGGAGGCTCCCAGCTTTCAGGAGTTGATGAAGCATTGAGGGCTAAAGGGTTCGTAGTAGCAGATAACCCAGTTTGGGCAAACGCGATTGGGCTTTACCAACTAGCAAAGATGATTCATTTAAGGAGTGTGAATGAACAGCAATGAAAGCATTCGGGTAGTGATTCGTAAGCCCTACCATCCATTACTGAAAAAGCTTGCACAACAAATGAACTTAGACGATTACGGGGAGGTGATTAACTTCCTACTTTTAGAATTCCAGCGAAATGGGTACAACTTCCAAACTGAACAACCGACTGATTCTAAGCTCCAACAACAAGACGAAAAAGATTTAGCCAGCAATCTCGCTGCAATGTTCTAGCCATGAAAATCAACAAAACACTTGGATTCTCTGTTGCTGCCCTTGGCTTTCTAGCCCTCGGCTATTTCGGAGTGCAGTACTTCGGTCGTAACAATATGTTCACCATCGCCGCAGCCGTGGGTGGTGCAGGGGCCATCAGCTATGTACTGCAAAAGCCTGCTCAACCAAAAGCCCCAAGCACTGACCCAGAACCCCAACCCACACCAGTTAAAACCCAAAGGAGGAGAAACAAGTTATGAGCGACCAAGACACCCAAAAGACACAACCAAGCCTAACAACAACCGAAATAATGACCATTATCCTCGGTTGCGAACAGACTCTAAGGTTTGTGCAAGCATCTCCCAATTACAAACAAATCGAAGCCTCCGAGCGGTTCAGTACATCGAATGACCTAAAAATAGGTGATGCAGTCCAAGCCTTGATGGAGATTCACGAAGCCATCCTAAATATCGAGTTTTATTCCCAAGTTTGAGGAAGCAAATGTTAGAAACGACAACTTTGCAACGTAATCACCTGTACGAATTTCGCGGTCAACAACTCCGCTACAGCCACCGCTCTAATTGTCGAGTCAATGCACCTTTCATATTTAATGACTCCAAAGGTAGACGAAAAGAATTAAGTCAAAACCAAGTGCAGAGGGAGGTTTTTGAACTTGTTGAGTTTTGTGAGAACTGATGATGAAGCGATTGCACCGACGACCAATCATTGCAATCGCCTCACTTCGGGACGTATCTCTCGCCGCAAAAACGAAAGTACATAAGGATCTTAACAGCATGACACTCGATTACAAAAATCCCAACGATTGGGGCAAATCGCCTCTGACTGATTCCGCCCTAAGAAAGCAGCAATTCAAAGTAGAAAATCCTGAAGAATGGGCGGCAATGATTGAGGCGGATATTGAGGCACTCTCCACACCAATATTCGAGAGTGAAAATTACCCACCCTTCACCGGAACTGAATTTCTAGCAACTCATTCAACCATCGATGACCATCCATACTCTGCTGCATTTGGTCAATTCTTGGGTAATGGGATTGACGCGGATATTGCAAATATATTGGCGTTTGGCTCTAACCGATTTGATTTAATTTCCGAAGATTTTGACGACCCCGTAAGGCAATTAGCAACGAGAATTTATAACCGATTTGAAGACATGGGCTATTGGGATGAAGTGCCCCAAGAGCCGATAAATATCGACTACGACAACATACCTTATTAGGAGAATAAATGGCACGTAATTTTGGAGGAGCGAAACTCAAAAACCATATTCCCAATAATGCCCCCGGTACGTTAGGAGCAATGGGGAAACTGTTTGATGTCTCAGAATCGGACTTCAATAAAGCCTTACAGGGAGATCAAACGGTAATCACCAAAATTGCAGACATGGCGCGACTGTCTGACACTGCCAAAGCCAATTTACCCAAGGCACTGGAGGCATATCGGAAGATTATTGAAACAACTGGCGATGTAAACCAAGCTTACGCCGAGCTTGTGCAATTGACCCAAAAACACGGAACGCAAACCCTGAAAGCTATCAACACCAGTAAGACAGGAGAGCAGCGTTTCAAAAACGAGATATCCGAGATGCAGGCAGAACACGTCAACGCCACCACTGCGGAGGCCACCCGTCACGCGCAACGCTCATCCTTGATTCAGATATCTGGGGCCACTGCTGACCTTATGGCATTGGCTAAGTATGAAGTTGATTTAATCAAAGCTTCTAACAAGCTGCCTGAGACACAAGACGCGGCGGATCGCGCTTATGAAACTGCGGTAACTAGCGCACTGTGGACAAACGGTAGTGAAGCGAAAACCGACCGCATACCCAAGCCCAATTACTCCCGCACTGCTGGGATTAGCCGAGTAGGGCAGTGGTTCCGCAACTTCATGGGCATTTAAACCATAAGTAAAAAGCCAGAGGATGAGAAACTCTGGCTTTCATGCCCGTTTGTAGGGTTAAGAAGGAGTAAAAATGAATGATTTTGACACCCTGTTATCTCAATTTCACTCCACCAATGAAGAGACTCCCTCTACCAATTGGGGTGAACAGCAACAAACTAAGCTTTCCCCGGAGGATGAAGACGGCGATCGCCTTGAGCAATCTATTAGGGATGTCTTCAGTAACAAGCAACTGCTAAACAAAGCACTCTTCACATTCCTGGGTGTGTTTACTGCCAATGCTGGAGTCAGCCTACTAACGAGTTTTGGGATTGGGGCGATCGCTTCTGGCACTTTAAGCAGCATTGTACTAGGGCTATTTTTCGCCGACACTCTCACGAAAATTCAATACGACGGGCGAATCCACATTGGTAAAGACTTTATGGTGGCGACTGCCCAAACTGCAAGCGTAGGGGCAACTCTTTGGGTAGCGTTTGATGAATATCGAATGGTGTCTAGTGCAACTAATACAGGTAAGACACGGTTCTATCAGGAGGTTAAACAGTATGAGGTTAAACCAACTCCCAAGACTGAAACACCTTGGTTAATGATCGGGTTGGCAGCATTAGGGTTGTTGTTGATTGCAGCTATGGCCAGGGGGAGAAGCCAATGAAACGTAAGCGGTTTGAGGATTATTTACGATCAGGAACAGCCAACAATATTACTGTGGGGGTGCTGGCAACCATTGGCTTAATTTGTGGGGCAAAGTCATTTACCGGCACTCAGATTAGTTTGGTTGAGTATTGTTTTATCCCCGAAACGCTCACTCATCCAGTTAACCGTCAAAGGTACTGCACTCCCAACAAGCGTTACATAATGCCAGAGTCGGAATTTTATGCTGAAGCTTATGCCCCAGCTAACCCAGAGTTTCAGCGTGATAACTTCCTGCCCACCAAAGCAACCAGATTAAGAATTATTCCACCAAGCAACCCTCATAAGCCGATTTGGGGATTAGCTTCAGTGCTATTCGTTGGTGGAGCTTATGGGTTATCTAAAGCTAGGGAATGGCGATTAATCCAACTAATGCCTTCAGTTAGGGAAGAAATTCGTAGTAACTGGTTAATTTCTAAACTTTGGTACGGGTTAAGGCTCCATAAGGAAGCATACAGCGCCCAACTAGATTACGAATTCCACCAATGGACGGAGAATAGACGGGTAAGAGAGGCGCAGTTGTCAAAAATGACACCGCAAGAGTTAGCTATCTTTCAGGAGCAGGTACGTTTGAGGGCGGAGGCAGAAGCACGGGTGCAACTGCAACAGGTGACTGGACAACCCGCCGCAGCATTACCAGGGCAATCAATGCAGGATATCGCCAGAGGTGACGATAAAGTTACTGGGGAAGAACAGCAGACATTACAACAAAATACGAATGGTAGCCTTGACCCATCAGAATCTCTTGCCCTAAATACTTTGCAAGCCCTAGCCAGAGCCGATAGCTCCACTGCTTTAGTTGCCGCACCGGGAAGCGGTAAATCAGTAACGCTCAATTACTTAATTCAGAAAATCTTGGCGGATTACAAGAGTGCTGATATCTGGGTAATTAGTGCTAAGAATGATAGTTTCTGCGGTTTACGCGAGAAAGAAAGAGTAATTGTCTTTGATCAGGAAAACCCAGACCTAGCGAAAGAGGTAATTGACAACTTTTACACCGACTACAAAAAGCGTAAACAGTTACCAGAATCAAAGCGCGAATCCTTACCACCATTGATTCTAATTCTGGATGACTGGTTAGTGATTGCTGACCAATTAAGCAAGCATTACTCCGACTGGAATTATGGGGGTAAATTACTTGATGTTTTACTGATTGGTCGAGAGTTTAATACTAAGTTTATTGCCTCCCTACAGTCTTTTAATTTGGCGGCTTTGGGCATTGAAAAGATGGATGCTCAAACTCGTCTCTGTCTCAATTTATTGTTGTTAGGTAACAGGTATATCAAGAACGGAAGGGAACAAGAATCTTATGGGGTGCTGGAACTGATTTTAAATAGAGGTGACATTATTCCAGGTAAGCTTGAGCGGGAGCAAATTAAATCTAAATATCTGTCAGTGAAAGCAGTCTCTTCTCAAAAATTACGTCCAGTGATGATTGCTTCCGTTGGTGGTTTTGTTGTGGCATTAATGCCCCTTTTATCTAATAAAGTCAACTCGATTGCTTCGGAGCAGGAATATCTAGATAGAGTATTTGACCTGGAATTTAATTTAAGTCCGACTCACCAGATACATTCCAAACCATTATCTGAAGTAGCGAAAAAGATTTATGAATACTTCCAGAATGTGAAGTCTAAAACGCCAAAAACATTACGCGATTTGAAGAAAGCAGACAGGTTATCTGGTTATTCAGAGTCAGAATTAATTGATGGAATAGCTGAATTAGTTAAGACTGAGAAGATAAATTCTGACGGTAATGATAGCTACTCCCTGCCTGATTGGTGAGCATGATGCCGTGATGCCGTGGTAACACTAACAGATGTAAAACCTGCTTTTATGGCTGTCTACGGCATACGGCAACAATCACGGCAATCCATACCATGTATAGGTCGTAGCCTACGGCAGCTTCACGGCAAGACGGACAGTCACGGCACAGACACCAATAATAAATTCCCCAATAAAGAACCATTTATTATTAGAGGATTAATAAAATCATGCTGAGAATAGTAATTGTTGAACCAGAAATATTCACTCTCTTAGGCATCAAAGGTGCTATTTCACAATCTCCTGATATAGAAGTTACAGGTGATGCGACTTGCGGGAAGATAGGTTTTCAGTTAATTGAACAGATGAACCCTGATGTTGTGCTAGTTGATTTAATATTGCCCGATATGAGTGGTTTAGAACTGACTCGCTCAATTAAAAGGAATACTAATAGTAAAGTAGTGATTTTTACTAATCAGACTCATTCAGACTTTATTAACTCGGCTTTCCGTCATGGTGCTGATTCTTATATACTCAAAAGTGCTGATGTAGAATTGATTGAACTAGCCATCAAGAGAGCTTACTTTAATGAATGTCTACTTGACCCTAAGCTGGCTAAAAAACTGTTAGAAAGCCTTTATCACAACAGATATATTGACCCTAGTTTTGTTGACAAAAACTTGTTTGAACCTCCCACTGAGCGACAAATACAAGTCCTGCGTTTACTGGCTCAGGGTTTAGTTTTTGAACAGATTGCCAAAGAAATGTTTCTCTCTGTTAGTACAGTCAAAAATTATGCCAGTGATTTGTATAGTAAGTGGCACGTCAAGAACCGTTATGAGGCGATAAAAAGAGGGGCGATGCTGGGTTATATAGACTATAACTTGATTGTGAATGAATGATGTATTGGTGAGGATAGCGAAAGAATTAAGTCGGGGATTAGTGAGATTTAATTCTCTCAACAGAAATGGTTGATATTAAGTCGGGTATTGCTCCCTAATCGACGTGCAAAAATACTCCTGAGTAAGCTTTTTAATGGCTCAACGGGTGGCACGAGCCATCCTTTTTTTACTTATGAGAATTTGGCTTACCAGAACCCATGTTCTGATAACCATCGCAAACGCCATCGCGTTTCAACATGTATTCTTTTGCCGTTAACCCGACTCGCTACCCGGATTTCTCATTAATGACATTGAGCATTTCATTACGTAAAGTCTTGTAAAAATAACTCACTTTTGCATAAAACTCGCCTGCTCAAGCCAGAGATAAAGACAGCAAAGTTAGCAAACTTTTGGATTGCCAAATCAATCAAAGGGGCTTTGATAAAATAATTAGGTTGACTTAATTCCATGCAGTTGGCTTGCAAAACATTGCTAGGAAGCGCATTTTAAAGCATTACAACGCTAGGGGAAAAGACTAGTTACAAGGTGGATTTATTGGGGAGCGCTATGTCAGGAAGAACTCAAGATTGGCGGCGTTGGTGTAGTAGTTTGGTAGTGGGAAGTGTGTTAATTGCTTCTTTGCAAGACAGGGTTTTTGGTCAAATTATCCTAGATAACACCTTGCCTAATAATTCTGTCGTTATGCCAGATGGCAGTACCCTCAATATCACAGGGGGAACACAAGCTGGTGGTAACTTATTCCTCAGCTCTCAGAAAATCTGGTTTCTTAGAAGAGGGTTATTCCGGTTGTCATGCACACTCAAGCCACAGCATCCAAAAAAATCAGCTTCGCTCAGGTGTTTGTAGTCAATATTTGCAAATAAATTTACTCAATGTTAAAACGCTCGCAGAACTCATTGGCTATCGCATCATCAACGGACGTAATCAATTTAATGACACTAGGATGAACAATAAGCTGAGTAATTGCCGTAGAGTGTTGAGGCAAGTTCTTACTAAACCATTTTTTGACATATGCTATTGTGTCTAAGTCTGGTTCTTTAGAAATGATGGATTCTTCCAGTTCTACGATTCTTAGCAATGCAGCTTCTTTTTTCTCATTAAAAGCCTCACGCTCCACTTGAGCTTTTATTTGATACACCATCTGCCGGAATTTGTCTAAGTCAGTGGTATTATCGATAGCAGCCTCCTCCTTGATTCGTCCTTCGGGATCAGCATATAGTACGTATGCTAACCAGGTTGAATTGTAAGGTGCAAGCTGGCGTATTTCCTCTCTTGCATATTTAAATGCTTCAGCAATAGTCGCGTTGTCCTTTAATAATTTTGTGTAAAAGCTTCGAGCAAATATTAGTGCTAAACCATCATTTACTTCCCACATTGCTCCCACAAAAGCACCTACATTTGCTTTTGTTACTAGTCGTTCTGCCCAACCCCCAACCCCAGTAAAGCTAAACTCTGACCGTGCGCCATGACAAGCATTTATGAATAATAATGGACGTGGTCGTTTACCACCAAATCTTACCCTAATATCAGAAGGACGCAGAATGCCATCTGACAATTTTATTGCTGAGTTATTAGGATAAGTGGCATCAAACATCCCGTGACAAGCAAAGTGCAAGATAAAGAATTTCTCGTTTTCTAACCAATCCAGCACTTCCTGATAAGAACAACAAGGCTCTAACACGATAATGTCTGAACGCAAATCGCACAATTGCTTAATAAATGCTACCTCTTCCTGTACTGAGCGCAGGTTGACCTGAGTGGGAGCTACTGGTCTTGCTCTACCTAGAAATAATTCTTCGGCTGTACCTCCTTCACCCGAAAGCCAACGAGATAGAGCAAATTGCTGGCACAAAAATAGCTCATCCTTTCGCTCTCCTTCATTATTAAAGTGATATGGCTTAATCATTTCCCACGGTATCCACGGCTCATCTGAAGTGATAAGAATAGATTTGACGTGGAATTTAAAACGCCAATATTCTTGTTTCAATTTTTCAGGAATTAGCTCATCCCATAGTTCGTGCCCTAAAGCTGCCAATCGACGTTCAGCAGAGGCTTGTTCTATTAGTTGAATTGGTGCTGCTTTATTGCTCATTTCTTGATACACCGCCTGCATCTTCTCCAGCGGTGAGCCTTTAAGTATTACTTGACCAACTTTTGCATGGTGATACCCAGCAACTTTTGAATGCAGCGTAAAGTAGAGGGTACAATCATCGCGTAACTCTACGCACAACTCCAAATCGGGTGGTGGTGTAGTAGGTGTTGCTTTTAACTCAATGCCAATTGTTTTTTTTGGCTGAGTTACATTTGAATCTGAAGGCTCATCAACAACTAAAATATTGCGACGTACTGTACCAATACGTCTGTCAGACTGATAGAAATCTACTCGAATCTCTTGTTCACCTAATTCACGAGGTGTAAGGATAAACTCTACACTGGAGTCTGTTTCACGCTTTACCTTCATGAGAGTACTATCACTACCCTCTATATCAAAGCCGCGAGGATTCCGCACTACTACCTCTACTTCGGGTAGTTTTTCTGGGTCGCCTGTGTCTTCTACATAAATAGCTTTAACGCTTGGTTCAGGAGATTTAATCAAAAGTTGTGCTAACAGACTGAACTTTTGGTGAATGATAGTTTGCTCTGGGCTATTCAGATTTGGATAACGTACAAGAGGTGCTTCTGTATCTTGTTGGTTTTGTTGCGTTACTGAATTGCTATCACCCTGAACAGCCTGATTATCTTTTCCTTGAACTGCGCGGTTGTTACCTAGGGTGGTATTGTAAATGTTGCCGCCTATTCCTTCAAATTTTACTGTCTCAGCATTTATCAGGCCGCTTCCAATATGCGCTGGTGGTCTTAGGATTGGGATGTCTCTTTGAAAGCTTTGTGCATCAAATTGAGGGCTTTGCAGTGCCGTCATTACCATAGTTTCTAAACTACGAATCCTGTCATCTTTTTCTCCGCAAAATATTTTAATTTCTTGCTCTGTCAAGCCTTTAATATCATTATAAGTATCGAAATATTCTGTACTCAGTTTGGACTTGTCAGATGTAGCTGCGGTTTTGGCAAGAAGTAAAAACTTATCTTGTCCCCGTTTCTCCATGGCCACAATTTCTAATTTGGCATCAGGGTGATTCTCTGCCAAATGCTTAAAAGAAATTGCAATTGCACAGGGGTCAACATCCTGGTTGTGATAAAGTTCAAGGTAATCAAAGATGGGCTTGATGAAATCGCCAAACTCACCATATGCAAATACTTTCTGCCTGTTATCTGGTTTGCGGGGAGGGTCAGGATTTTCTATAGTCGGGAGCCGCATATAAACGTATTCACACCGCACCCCATCAAATTTGGTGTTGGTGGTAATGCCCCAATTTTCAATGAATGCACCTGTGAGGTTTGCACCTGTGAAATCGGTTGCGTCTAATTGGGTTTGTTTGAGTTTGGCTCTGGATAAATCAGCATATTGCAAATTAGCTTCACTGAGGTCAGCACCGATAAAGCTGGCATCCGCTAAGTTAGCTGATTGTAAGTTGATGCCCCGCAGGTTTTCACGGTCGAAATTTTGAGCATTTCCTCGACCTGTAACAACTAACTGCCGTACAGATGGATTTTGGAGATAAGTATTTTCAACATTTGCAAGTTCAAGACCTTTGGCTTGAAACCAACGGGTGCGAGTTAAGTTAGCCCTTCTTAAATTTGTACCTTTGAGTATTGCTTTAGTAAAATTTGCATCAGCTAAATCTGCATTAAGAAAGCTTGTGCCTCCAATAGCGGCAAATGTAATGGCAACTTTCTTAATCCAGGTATCTTCCTTATTTCCTAATAAAGTAAGCCTACAAATATAAGTACTTAGCAATATTAAAATAGTGGCAGTAATAGCAAGAAACCAATTTTCTCCTTTGTATCCAAAGACTGGGGAAACGAAAGCTCCAGTTATAGCGCAAATAACGGTAATTCTAGCAGCTAAGCTTCCAGCAACAGCCAAAGACGCAGCAATTGCAGACATAAAAATAATAACGAAACTAGCAATTCTAGAGCAAAAGATAGCTGCAATGAAAGCTCCAGGAACCCAAGCTGCCAAAATTCCAGCAAAAGTTATAAAAATACTAACAGTAATGAATCCTGCTGCTAAACTTTTACGAATAATAACAGTAAAGAATGCTGCTAGTACCGCTAAACTAATTAATAAAATAATAATGTTTTCTATACTGTCGGTTTTAGGTATCAATCCTAAAAAAGGATTATAAAATCCTAGAAACCATCCTGATACTCCCGATAAAAGCCATAACCCGAAAAGCAAAGTAGCTGTCCAATGGATTTGTTGTCCAGCCTTAGCTTGATAGAAGTTGCACCCTGTTAGCCGAGCATTAGTAAAATTTGCGCCTCGTATGTCGGCATCAGTAAAATTTGCTCCAGAAAGGTCTTGTCCCCTGAAATTTTGACCTCTAAGATCCATGATACTAAAATCCATTTTTTCCTACCTGCATACATTCATATAACTTCGGTAGCTATCAAGATATTGTCTTTTTAGTAATATAAATAAACTATTAAAATATTCTTGTAGCTAATGTGAGTTTAGTACTGGTTAGATAATAAACTTATTGTATGAATACCTTCCCTACCCTAAATCCCCCTGCCAAAGTTAGGAGAAGGGGGTCGTTTTAAATTCTGCAAGAGACCTAATCAGTTTAGTCCTAGTTCTTGTCGTTTAAATTTCAGCGTTATTGCTCCTTTACCACCAGCTTTTGCGCCATTGCCAATTAAGCTAACTTTACCTTCGCCGTTAATTTCTACAGATAGCTCAATTTCATCAAGACGCATTCCGGATGTTTTTTTGGCTTCTACTTCAGCACGTTGAAATAAGCGACTTACTGAATGCAAAAATTGAGCCATTTCCTGTTCTAACTTACTAACACTAACTTCTACTTTTGAATTTACAGCTTCAGGTGGTGCTTCCCAAGACCTTGTTTCTGTAGCTAGTGGAATATCATCAGTAACAATCGAGATAGTATCTTCTTCCATAAACCTTTAGAGCGACAAACATTTTACTTATGCTATATACAAATAGCACATTTAATTTTTAGGATAAAGTGCAAGTAGAAAAAAACAAAGCATTACCCTAAGACTGCTCATATGTGAGCAGATTTTATACTTTAATAAAATCGTGTAACCGTAGTTTTCAATAATAACTGTCCAAAATGCTAAACAAAGCAATCGCGCATTTTTCTTCAGCATTCTGAAACTTCAGAATATTTGAGTAACGCTACCAACGGTTCTAAAATCACAGCTACTCTTGAGCATGACAGGCTCAAGAGTAAAGAACAGTCCGGACTGAAGTAAAAAACTGGAGCAGAGCGATCACAAAACTGGTGTATCAATAAAGGATATTTTCGATTGTAGCTTAGGTGCAGGTCAGCACAACTTCCGTGCCAATAGTAGTGGATGGATGTACCTGAACTTTTCTCCTTGTTGAGGAGAGCGATCGCCGATGCCCAACTACCGGAGTCTATAAATGCAATGGATTATTTGGTAGCGAATAACTTGGAGATCGCTAATTGTCAGCACTTACCATTGTAAAAAATTAGAATTACTCAGATTGTCCCCGGCAGTGATAGAAACTGCCCAAAATTACCAACCTCCAAACTTTGACTAACTCCGGTGGCGATCGCCATTCCCGTCGACGGGAAAATCATAGCTTTGGCATGGGCGTACCGCAAGCTTGAATGCCAACGCCTGTATAGACAGGTGTAGATATTTGTGAAACTTATCGATGGAAGCAAAGGCGGGAATTGGGGGTGCTGGATTGATAAGGCTAACTTAATTGAGGTGTTGGGTTCACGAAGTAGCAGGCATTTGGGAGAATAATTACTGTCGGATTTCCAATCTAATAGTGGGACAGTTAAACTCTTCAAATATCAAAGTAGGCTGAATTAATACTAATTGTTGAAGTGCTTGTTATGTCTGACTTTCAGGATTATCGAGTTCCTTGACGACCAAAATTTCTCCATTGCCATTCAACCGTGTATTAGCGTAAGCATTCTGAGGGATTAACATGGCCTGATCTCTAAGTGCAAAGTTGCGATAATGGATGGATAAACTTGCAAAATTAAAAGGGTTTTGTCCACTTTTGGTGATGATTAAAGGTTACGCACTTTAAGGCAGAAGGCAGAAGGGTTTTAAGATTTTGCCTGTCGTCGTAGAACTTGTGACAAAGACTCAGATCCAACTTGAAGACAAAATTGTGATCTAGAGGTTCTGTAACCCTTGCGCCGCAAGAATTTCTATAGTTTTCTTATTTCTTACTTCTGCCCTCTGCCTAAACCAGCCCACTATTGATCACCAAAAGCTGACAAGACCCATAATGTGGTTTCAAAATCGGCTTGTTTGCAGTTCGCTACAGCTATTTATTACCTTCGGTTGAAGAGTGCACAAAAGCTAATGTTGGAACGTCCGTTAAATACGACTCTATCCCATCCCCTTAAACACCCTGTTCCAAGCTGTGCGTCAACATTTGTAACGTAAATATTTGCAGAAGAAACCGTGCTTTTTTTTGCACAAAAATGGATGTCAGCAGTACCATCATATGCAAATTCCTGAAACCCGCCACTACAAGGACTACGATATACACCTGTTATATCTGTAACCGCAATCGTATTATTAGGATTTCCGTTTTTTATTCTTGCACAATAAGAAATATTTGAAGTCCCATCATATGCAAATGTTCTCCATTCACTTCCAAATCCCTCACAAGGATTATTACTTCCCAAAACAGCGTACAGGTCATCCACGTACTGAGCATAGCTTGGAGTCGCTAGTGTTAATGGAGCCGCTAGTGTTAATATTGAAACAAGTGCAATTCCGATTTTCATGTTCCCAACCTGATCTACTCTTGTACTTTTAAAAAACACTTGTAATTTTAAAGTAGCTGATATATCTAATTTAGATCATAGTATTTATACAAAAAATAAGACGTTTATTAATTGGTTTTCTTAAAAGTTCTATAAATTCATTTACCTTTAATTTTCTGTCAACAACCGCGTCAATAGCGTTTAGTGCAAGAAATAATCTGAGGTCAAGCCAAGGTTTGTGGACAGTAACCCAATCCTTTGATGAAATGTTGCTGGAACGTTTCTATCTCCTCTTTTTGTGGCTGACCATGAGAAACTACAGCAACCTGGTAGCGACGCATGACATCAACAGGGGACTGTCCGCCAGCTAAACTCCAAAGTGCCAATTGTACCCGCTTTGGTGGTGAGTACAAAATTCCTAATTCACTTAAGATTGACCTGAAATTACCATCTTCTTTATGTGATAGTTGATGCTTCAGTCTGACTCTAATCACCCAGCCGTCAATAGTATTAATTACAGTGACAAAACTGACTTTGAGTTGAGGTCTACCATGCAGGTATTCAACCAACCGTAGTGTAAGGCTAGCATTTGCAAGATAGCAGAGGTATTCCATATGAGTGCTGGTGAATTGGGGTTAGTTCACTTTAAAAATATAGAAACAATTTGAGGAACTTGTGAGCAAGAGATTTATCAGTTTTAGGGGTGGGATCAGCCAGCTTGTCACTTGCCGCCACACAAACTATCAAAAGCTTTGCCTTGTAAGGCTTATAGAAAAAAATCTTACTTTTAAGCGAATGCGTTGGATTTAGTAGACTTAACACGCTATGGAGGGCTGTACCATTTGAACCCCTCTAATTTTTGTAGCCTCTTACCCTTATGGCTACGTTGCAAAACTCTGCACAAAATAAAGTATAGGTTAATTGGTACATTGAGAATTGCCCAAAATATCGATTGGCATAATGCTTATCTAGCAAGGGTTACAGCCAAGCGCGTAACTATCTGTACGATTGTTCATTTACCCCCCTAACTCACTGATAAATCTGTTTAATGCTTCCTTGTCCTCTAATACCTGAAACTTTTTCAAAAAAAGCTTTTGGAGGATTTTTACACTCTTTAGCCTCTAAAAATAAATTTTTGTAAAACCTAAACCTACTTTCTCTTTTTTTTGAGGATTGTAAAAAAGTTCCTCCTTTTACCTTCTCTGCTCCATGCTGTTCTATATACTTCATAACAAAGAAGTCTTCATACACTTCTGCCTCTATCAATTTTTTTGTTTCTGTCACAAATACTTCAATCAAATCTCTGACAGGATTCAACTGAGTAAAGCTTGCTCCTTGCCCCTGTCTATGTTCTTCGACCCTACGCTCTACATTAATAGATTGACCGATATAGTAAGAATCATTTTCAAGCTGAAGAACATATATACTGATATTTTGGTTATATACTATTTCTCTTTTTTTCATTAAAACTTTGCATTATAAAACGGTTGCATCTTATTAAAAAAAACATTCTATTGCCAATAAAAGCTAGAAGCAAGAGGTATCCCTAATCTGTGTATCTGAAGAAAGCAAGTGCGGTGTCAGCTATTGTCTACAGTTGATCTCACACACCGATAGCAACAATTTATCAACCAAGGGTATAAAACAGAGTATAGACAGATTGGCTACAAAAGGCGCAAAACCAGAACACTGTGACCCCCGGTGCTGGATAATGGTTTAGGTATTGGAAATTGCCATTTTATGTACCGTAAGAATTAAGAAATTTTCAGGCTTCCATCCTTCCCTATAGCGATATCACAGTTTCAGTAGATTCGCCCTGCGCGTGACGAGGGCGAAGATGTAAGGTGATTTCCGTATCGAGTCGCTTGAGGAAAATGAGGAGTTTGCCCTCGCTGAACCGTTGAAACTCTCCTTTCATCAAATGAGATACTTCCGGCTGCGGAATGCCAAGAAGTTCGCTGATTTCACGCTGTTTCAGGTTGCGTTGTTTCAAAATGCGGAGTACCTGAATCCCTATCTTGCCCCGTGTAAAAAGTTCATCCGCATCTGCCAAACCAAGGTCAGCGAATACGTTGCCACTGCTTTCTTCAAAAACGGGTTCCTGAGTCATTGTTGTTTCTCCCTTGCTACCGCATCCTTATAGCGTTGTTTAATCAGGTCAACATCAGCCTGTGGGGTTTTAATTCCCTGCTTTGATTTCTTTTGAAAAGCGTGCAGGATATAAATTCTCTCTGCAATCTTTACCGCATAGACGGCCCTGTAAGTATCGGTATCGTAGCGTTTGACGATTTCATACACCCCACTCCCAACCCCTTTAAAAGGCTTGGCATCCATTGGTGTTTCCCCTGCTTGCACCAATTGCAGTGCATAGCCTACTGATGCACGCACCTCTTCTGGAAATGAGCGGATATTTTTGAGAGAGTTTCCCATCCAAACCAGAGGTCGTAAAGGAATTTCTATAATATCCTCATCATCTTCCATATTATATGAAATTTCCTATAAAATCAGTCAGACAATAGCATGAAATGTCCCCCGCACCACAAAAGAGGTAAATTTTATTTACAGTTGCTTTCCTTCTAGACTGCCGTGTAGACGCTGGTGGAGAGAAAATTGATATCGGTTTTGATAGCAACGATGGATCAACCAGGGGTATAGAAGCAGTATAGACAGTTGAGCAAGCCGCAACATGAGCAAATCATACTGGTGCGGATCATACCTGCAAGTGGTCAGAGCGTTGCAAACATAAGCTATTTTTATCAGCCAACGAAAGAATGCGGCTTGTAGCGTGAGTGCTGTTGGGCTGATTGATAAGTTTGGGTTAATCGGGTGTCATCGCTGACGAAACAATAGGCTTTTTGGTCAGTTACATTGTGTTATTGCACTTAGATCATGTAGGCTAGACCCTATGAAAATCAACCGCTTCGGCAGGGCAGAAATTCTCACGCCCGATCAAATCAATGTCCTATTTAACGAGGGCTTTGTCAACCCACGCGATCGCGCTTTATTTGGGGTGTGCCTTTATGCTGCTTGCCGGATTAACGAAGCTTGCACTTTGGCGGTAAAAGATGTGTTTGGCAGCAACGGTGTCAGAGGCGTGTTAGTGCTACGCAGTGTCAACACTAAAGGCAAGCGAGACACTAGGGAAATTCAAGTGCATCCGAAGCTCAAGCAGTATTTAGAAGAGTACAACCCCAATCGCCGTAAGGAGTTTTTGTTTCCGGGGCGGCATGGACTCTTACATATCCACAAGGTCAGCGCCGATAAAATCCTCAGAGATACCTGTGTGCGGATGGGCATTGAGGGGGTGAGTACGCACAGTTTCCGCAGGACTGCGTTAACCAGAATGAGCGATGCAGGGATACCGTTGCGCCACATTCAGGAGATATCGGGACATCGGACTTTGGCAGCTTTGGAGCGCTATCTGGGGGTAACTGAGAAGCAGAAGCAAAACGCGATCTCAGCTTTGGATTTTTGAATAATGTAGGGAAATGGTTAACTATTTTATTTATGTAATGACTTCCATAGTTCATATTCACTTTTTAACCGTGTTTCGATAGCCTCTATATGCGCCTTATAATCAAAACCGTTTGTACTGGAATTAGAAACTTCTCTAACTTTTGCAATAATAGCCCAAACTTCAAAATCATAAAAAGGGTTTAATCCAATAACATTTCCAGAGTTTATGTCATTAGGGGCTGGAGATTCTACTATTTTTATTAATTTTAAAATAGCAGCTTCAATATCCCAATCGGCAATATATAACAATAATGCTGCTAAAGCTAAAACTATGTCATAGCTAATTAGATAATTTCCTTTTTTGCTATCCTTTATAAAAAGGTTATTTGCAATAAATTGAGCTAATGTAATAGTATTTTGATAAGGAATATGTAACTTTGTAACATCAAAAACAATACTACCTTGAGTATCTTGAATTGTTCTTATTGTTTTATCATATATTTTTTGAGTAATTCTCCAATCACAGTTATTGGCTATTTCAATTAAATTAATATTTTCTTGTATAAATAAACTTTCAGCAGCTAATTTCCAATTAAAATTAGGTAATTGGGCATAAATAGGATTAAATTTGATGTGATGTATAGTTGTTAAGCTCAAACGTTACTTTTAAAACATCCTTTTAGGGAGTACACGTAATGGATTGAATACCATCAGTTGAAACTGAAGAATATACTTTATATTCTTCAGTTTCAACTGAGTTACCTTTTATAAGTTTGATTTCCTGTGAAAGCTGGCAACTTTGAAACTGTGCTTTGTCATCAAAAGATATAAATTTTTGGGCAAGGCAATAAAAATTAAATGACCCGGAACGGGGGTTGTAAACCTGCACGGTCGTATCTTGTCCAAGAATACAACTTGCCAACGAACCATTTGAATAATTACTAATTGTGGCAGGACTGTGCCAAAACGGGAAAATTGTACGCTAAGGAATTAATGCAAACGCTATAACCATTGTGGGACTTAGGTTTCAGCCATTGCTGAACATCATTTTTTGTTTTATCCCTCAGTTAACAGT
>JAESFO010000576.1_pt1 | contig 22772 bp, 21 predicted proteins | sample 9269421 | NCBI WGS metagenome assembly JAESFO01 (sample SAMN14502839, study PRJNA617101) | algae metagenome | isolation source: Nostoc desertorum CM1-VF14 and co-occurring heterotrophs from rocky... | place: USA: Clark Mountains, San Bernardino, California | collected 2000-06-05 | reverse complement strand
GCTGGCGCTCGCGCTGGCCCTGTCCGGCTGCGCCGCGGAGGACGGCTCCGGCGGCTCCGCCGGGGGCGGGCCGATCCGCGTCGCGCTGGACTGGACGCCGAACACCAACCACATCGGGCTGTTCGCCGCCCAGCAGGCGGGCTACTTCCGCGACGCCGGCCTCGACGTCGAGTTCCTGCCCTACAACCAGACCTCGCCGGACACCCTGGTCGGTTCCGGCGCCGCGGACTTCGGCGTCGGCTTCCAGGACTCCTTCACGTTCTCGAAGGCCGCGGGCGCCGACATCACCTCGGTGATGGCGATCCTGCAGCACTGGGCGACCGAGATCGCGGTGCGCTCCGACCGCACCGACATCCGGCGCCCGCGCGACCTCGACGGCAAGATCTACGCCGGATTCGGCGGGCCCGGTGAGAACCAGAAGATGCAGGCCGTGATCCGGGCCGACGGCGGGCGCGGCGACTTCCGCACCGAGGTCCTGTCCACCGCGGCCTACGAGGCGCTCTACTCCGGCCAGGCCGACTTCACCGAGCCGTTCGTCAACGTCGAGGGCATCGAGGCGCAGCTGCGGGGCGAGCCGATCCGCACCTTCCGTTACACCGACTACGGCTTCCCGGACTCCTACAACGTGCTGCTGCTGGGCAACTCGACCTGGCTGCGCGACCACCCCGACCGGGCCCGCGCGTTCGTGCAGGCCGTCCAGAAGGGCTACGTGCTGGCCGCGCAGGACCCGGCGACCGCGGCCCGGATGCTGAAGGAGGCCAACCCCGGCGCGTTCACCTCCGACGCGCTGGTCGACCGGGGCGCGCAGATGCTCAGCGAGCGTTTCCTGCGCGACACGCAGGGCCGCGTCGGGTTCCAGACCCCGCAGCAGTGGGCCGGGTTCTCCGGGTTCCTCTACGACACGGGCACCGTCGCGGGGCCGGACGGCGCCCCGGTGCGGCAGAAGCCGGACTTCTCGACCTGGTTCACCAACGACTACCTGGCACCGTGATCCGCCGGCTGTGGCCGGCCGCGGCGCTGGTCACCGTCCTGCTGGTCGCCTGGCAGGTCGCGGTCACCGTCGCCGGCGCCCGCCCCCAGGTGCTGCCCTCGCCGCTGCGGGTGGTCGAGCAGGGCTGGGCGTTCCGGGCCGAGCTGTGGGCGAACACGCTGCCGACGGTCCAGGTGACGCTGATCGGGTTCACCGTCTCGATGGTGCTGGCCTGGGCGGCCGCGGTCGCGGTGGACTTCTCGCCGTGGCTGCGCCGGGCGCTGACCCCGCTGCTGGTGGCCTCGCAGACGCTGCCGGTGGTCGCGATCGCCCCGCTGCTCATCATCTGGTTCGGGTTCGGCCTGCTGCCGAAGGTGCTGGTCATCGCGCTGGTGACGTTCTTCCCGGTGGCGGTCGGGCTGATCGAGGGCTTCGCCGCGACCGACCGATCCGCGACCGCGCTGCTGCGGTCGATGGGGGCCTCGCGCTGGCAGCGGTTCCGCTACGTGCGGCTGCCCGGGGCGCTGCCGTCGTTCTTCACGGCGCTGCGGATCGCGATCACCTACGCCGTCACCGGGGCGATCTTCGCCGAGTACGTCGGCGCCCGGGCCGGCCTGGGGATCTTCATGCAGCTGCAGAAGAACCAGTTCCGCACCGACCTGGTGCTCGCGGCCGTCGGCGTGACCGCGGTGCTGTCGGTGACGCTGTTCGCGCTGACCTTCCTGCTGCAGCGCCTGGTCACGCCCTGGTACGTGGCCGACCACGACGGACACGGTGCGCGGTGAAGGTCGTGGTGAGTGACCTGTCGGTCTCCTACGGCGACCTGCCGGTGCTGTCCGGGGTGAACCTGGATGTCGCGCCGGGGGAGTTCGTGACGCTCGTCGGGCCGTCGGGGTGCGGCAAGTCGACGCTGTTCGGGGCCCTGGCGGGCATCCTCGACGGGGCGACGGTGACCGGCGGGATCGAGGTCGACGGCGGCCCGGTGCGCGGCGCCCCGTTCGGCCTGATGCCCCAGCAGGACCTGCTGTTCCCGTGGCGCACCGTGCTCGACAACACCACCCTCGGGCTGGAGGTCGCCGGCGTGGGGCGCCGCGAGGCCCGCGAGCGTGCCCGCGCGCTGTTCGAGCCGTTCGGGCTGGCCGGCTTCGAGGACGTCCGCCCGGGTGCGCTGTCGGGCGGCATGCACCAGCGCGCGGCGCTGCTGCGCACCGTCGTCGGGGGGCGCGAGGTGCTGCTGCTCGACGAGCCGTTCGGTGCGCTGGACGCGCTCACCCGGACCGCGATGCAGGACTGGCTGGAGTCGGTGCGCGCCCGCTACGGCTGGACGACGGTCCTGATCACCCACGACGTGCGGGAGGCGGCCCTGCTGTCGGACCGGGTGCTGGTCTTCTCGCCGCGCCCGGCGACCGTGGTGCGGGAGGTCGTCGTCGACGCCGGGCGGCCGCGCAGCCGTACCGACCCGGCCCTGGCCGCGGTCGAGGCGGACCTGCTGGAGACCCTGCGCGGCTGAGGGGGATCGACCCCGGGGGCGGGGACCGGTGGTCGCCGCCCGCCACGGCGTTCCGGTGCCGTTGCGGCCGTCCGGATCGTGCCGCAGGGCAACAAAGTCGATGTTCGTGACCGGATCGTGATGACGAAAGGGGAACTCTCTCGATTCAGAAGGCTGTCGCGGAACCTGTTCCGCCCAATACGTTGGCGCTCGCAACATTCACCCGTTCGTGATCATGCGAGCGGTCCACAACGTGGTGGAGGGAGACCCCGATGGGGGCATGGAACACGGGGCGCGGTCCCCGGCTGCGTCGGGCGGTCGCGGCGGCGGGTCTCGGCCTGCTGCTGGCCGTCGCGGGCTGCGGACAGAACAGCGCGGGCGGCGGCGGGGAGTCCGCGGGCGGCTCCGGCGACTCCGGCGGCGGGGTGAAGGTCGGGGTGATCCTCCCCGAGACCGACTCCTCGGCACGCTGGGAGGGCTTCGACAAGCCCATGCTGGACAAGGCGCTGCGCGCCGAGGGCATGGACCCCGACATCCAGAACGCCCAGGGCGACGAGCAGAAGTTCTCCACCCTGGCCGACGGGATGATCTCCAGCGGCGTCAAGGTCATGATCATCGCATCGATCAGCAGCGACGGCGGGACCGCCGTCGCCCAGAAGGCCAAGGCCCAGGGCATCCCGGTCATCGACTACGACCGGCTCAACCTCGGCGGCGTCAGCGACTACTACGTCTCCTTCGACAACGAGAAGGTCGGCGCCCTGCAGGGCGAGGGCCTGGTCCAGGGCATCGGCGACAAGCTGGGCGCCCAGGTCATCGAGATCGAGGGCGCGCCGACCGACAACAACGCGACCCTGTTCTACAACGGCCAGCAGACCGTGCTGAAGCCCAAGTACGAGTCCGGGGCGCTGAAGCTGGTGCAGAGCCAGAAGATCGACAAGTGGGACAACCAGGTCGGCGGCACCACCTTCGAGCAGATCCTCACCGGTAACGGCGGCAAGGTCGACGGCGTCGTCGCCGCCAACGACGGCCTCGCCGGCGCCATCGTCACGGTGCTGGCCAAGTACGGCCTGAACGGCAAGGTCGTGGTCACCGGCCAGGACGCCACCGCCGACGGGCTCGCCGCGATCCTGCGCGGGGACCAGTACATGACGGTGTTCAAGCCGATCGAGCAGGAGGCCGAGGCCGCCGCGAAGCTCGCCGGTGCCCTGGCCAAGGGCGACACCGCGGCCGCCGACGGCGTCGCCACCCAGACGGTCGAGGACCCGAAGGGCGACCGCGACGTCAAGTCGGTGCTGCTCGAGCCGCAGCTCATCACCAAGGACTCGGTCAAGAAGGTCACCGACGCCGGCTACGTCAAGGCCTCGGAGATCTGCAACGCCGAGACCCAGGCCGCCTGCGGCCAGCTCGGCATCAAGTAGGACCCGCAGCCGGACCGGGCCGCGGCGGAGACCCCGCCGCGGCCCGGCCGACGCCCACGTGGAAGGTGCCCGAAAGTGGCCGACCCCATCCTCTCCCTGCGCGGTGTGTCGAAGAGCTTCGGCGCCGTGCAGGTCCTGCACGACGTCGACCTGACCGTGCGCGCCGGCGAGGTCACCGCGCTCGTCGGCGACAACGGCGCGGGTAAGTCCACCCTGGTCAAGTGCGTCGCGGGTATCCACCCGATCGACTCCGGCGAGGTCCTGTTCGAAGGGGCGCCGGTGACCGTCGCCGGGCCGTCGGACGCCTCCCGGCTCGGCATCGAGGTCGTCTACCAGGACCTCGCGCTGGCCGACAACCTCGACATCGTCCAGAACATGTTTCTCGGCCGCGAGCGCGGCCGCTCCTGGATGCTCGACGAGGGCTCGATGGAGCAGGCCGCGCGCGACACCCTCGCGTCGCTCTCGGTCCGCACCGTCACCTCGGTCCGGACCCCGGTCGCGTCGCTGTCCGGCGGGCAGCGCCAGACCGTCGCCATCGCCAAGGCGGTGCTCTGGGACTCGCGCGTCGTGCTGCTCGACGAGCCGACCGCGGCGCTCGGCGTCGCCCAGACCCGCCAGGTGCTCGACCTCGTGCGACGGCTGGCCGAGCAGGGCCTCGGCGTCGTGCTCATCAGCCACAACATGGCCGACGTGTTCGAGGTGTCCGACCGGATCGCCTGCCTCTACCTCGGCCGGATGGTCGCGCAGGTCCCGACCCGCGAGGTCACCCACTCCGACGTCGTCCAGCTCATCACCGCGGGCCGCTCCGGCGAGCTCGGGCTGCCGCGGCCCGAGCAGGCGGTGACCTGATGGCCCCCCACCCCGATCCGTCCGGCCCCGCCGGCCCGGGAGGAGACACCGTGACCGAACGGACGCCCGCGCCCGAGCAGGAGCAGAGCGCGGCCCGCCGGGCGAACCCCGGTAACCGGGCCGCCGACTTCGGCATCGACACCACCGCCCGCACCACCCGCGAGGCGATCACGACGTACCTGCGCGGCCTGCGTGGCGGTGACCTGGGCTCGCTGCCGGCGCTGCTCGGCCTGGCCGCGCTGTTCGTGCTGTTCAGCGTGCTGGACTCGGGCGGCACCTTCCCGAGCCTGCTCAACCTGGCGAACCTGCTCCAGCAGGGCGCCGGCCCGACCATCATCGCGATGGGCCTGGTGTTCGTGCTGCTCACCGGGGAGATCGACCTGGCCGCCGGTACGGCGTCCGGGCTGGCGGCGGCATTGATGGCACTGCACCTGATGAGCGACGGCAACGTGCTCGGCGCCACCGGCACCACCGTGTTCGTGCTCCTCGTGGTGGTGATGCTGGCCGGTGCCGTGCTCGCCGCGCTGGTCCGGGTGTGGGCCGGGTCGGTGATCAGCCTGCTCACCGCGGTCGTGCTCGTGATCGGGGTCCCGGCGAACGCGTTCACCGTGATGGGGCTCGCCGTCGGCGTCGGGGTGGTGATCGGCTGCCTCACCGGGTTCCTCGTGGCCCGGATCGGGATGCCGTCGTTCGTCGTGACGCTGGCGTTGTTCATCACGTGGCAGGGCGTGATCCTGCAGCTCATCGGCGACGGCGGCACCATCGCGCTGCGCGACCCCTTGATCAACGCCGTGGCGAACGGCAATCTCTCGGTCACGGCGTCCTGGGTGCTGTTCGTGGTCGTCGCCGGCGGCTACGCGGCCGTCCAGGTGGTGCGCCTGCGGACCCGGCGCCGCGGCGGGCTGGTCGCGCCGCCGACGGGGCTGGTCGCACTCAAGATCGGAGCGGTGGTGGTGCTCGGCGGGCTGGTGACGTTCGCACTCGTGCAGGACCGCTCGCCCGGCGTCATCGCGATCGCCGGGATCCCCTACGTCGTCCCGGTCGTGCTGGTGCTGCTCGTCGCGGGCACCTGGGTGCTCGACCGGACCCGGTTCGGCCGGCACGTCTACGCCGTCGGCGGCAACCGGGAGGCCGCGCGCCGGGCCGGCATCGACGTCGCCCGCATCCGGGCGTCGGTGTTCGTCATCTCCACCGCCTTCGCCGCGATCGGCGCGATCGTCTACTCGTCGAAGATCGGGTCGGTGAACCCGGCGGCCGGTGGCGGCAACACCCTGTTGTTCGCGGTCGGCGCCGCGGTCATCGGGGGCACGTCGCTGTTCGGCGGCCGCGGCCGCATCAGCAACGCCGTCATCGGCGGCACGGTGCTCGCCACGGTGCAGAACGGTCTGGGCCTGCTCAAGCAGCCCGCCGCCGTCGTGTTCGTGGTGACCGGCCTGGTGCTGCTGCTCGCGGCCGGTGTCGACGTGGCGTCACGGCGCCGGGCGGCGGCCAGCGGCCGGTGACATGACCCAGCCCGGATCGGGGACCCGGCCCGACGACGCGCGCCGGCACAACCGGGCCGTCCTGTTGCGCCGGCTGCACGTCGAGGGTCCCTGCACCCGCGCGACGCTGGCCGGCGAGCTCGGCCTCAACCGCAGCACGATCAAGGCGGTGGTGGACGGGCTCGCCGAGGCGGGCGTCGTCACCGAGGCCGTCCCGGCCCAGCGCTCCGGGGCCGGGCGGCCGTCGCTGCTGGTGCTGCCCGACCCGCAGGCGGCGGTGGTGCTCGCCGTCGACATCCGGGTCGAGCAGGTCGCGCTGGCGATGGTCGGCATCGGGGGCCAGATCCTGGGCCGGCACAGCTGGAACCTGCACCGCACCACCCGGCTGCCCGGCGAGGTGATCACCCACCTCGCCGAGTCCGCCGCCCTGCTGCGCGACGAGCTGGGCGTCGCCGAGCAGGCGGTCGGGGTCTCGGTGCCCGGCGTCGTGCGGCGCTCCGACGGCTTCGTGCACGAGGCGCCCAACCTCGGCTGGCGCGACGTCGAGCTGGGGGCCCGGCTCGCCGCCGTCCTCGCCCGGCCGGTGCAGGTCGCCAACGACGCGGAGGCCGGCGCACTCGCCGAGCACCTGCGCGGGATCGGCCGGGACGTCGCCGACATGGTCTACCTCTCGGCCGACGTCGGCGTCGGCGGCGGCGTGGTGTCCGGCGGGCAGCCGCTGCGCGGCACCGGCGGCTACGTCGGCGAGCTCGGTCACCTCATGGTCCGCCCGGACGGGCGGGAGTGCTTCTGCGGCTCGCACGGCTGCTGGGAGACCGAGGTCGGCGAGCCCGCGCTGTGCCGCGCGCTCGGCCTGCCCGAGGACACCCCGCGCGGGGTGCTCGTCGCGGAGCTGCGCGACCTGGCCGTCGTGCCGGGCCGGGCCGACCGGCTGCTGGAGGGCTACGCCGGGTGGATGACCGCCGGGCTGGTCACCGTGGTGAACATGCTGGCCCCCGAGCTCGTCGTGCTGGGCGACCTGTTCGGCGCGCTGCCGCCCTCGGTGGTCGAGCGGATCGGGTCCGAGCTGCGCCGGCGCAGCCTGGTGAGCCGGGCCGCGGGCGGGACCCGGCTCGCGGTCTCTCCGCTCGGCCGCGACGGCGCGCTGGTCGGCGCGGCCGAGATCGCGTTCGAGCCGGTGCTGGCGGCGGTCTGACGGAGAGCGGGCCGGACGGCACCGCTCCCGGCGTCCCGCGGGCTCAGGCCAGGTGGCCGGCCAGCTCGGGCAGCGCGCCGACGGTGAAGGTCGGTGGGTTGAGGTACCCGGGCCAGGTGTCGCCGTGGCGGTCCAGCCAGGCCGTCGCCATGCCGGCCCGGGCGGCGCCGTGGAGGTCCCACGGGTGCACCGCGACCATCACCGACTCGGCCGCGTCGACCCCGCAGGTCCGCAGCGCATACGCGTAGGAGGCGGGAGCCGGCTTCCAGATCCCGGCGTCCTCCACCGACAGCACGGCGTCGAACTGCTCGCGCAGGCCGTGGTCGCCGAGCAGCCGCTCGGCCACCGACGCGGCGCCGTTCGACAGCGTCACCAGCCGCAGCCCCGCGGACCGCAGTGCCGCGACCCCGCCGTGGACGTCGTCGTGCACCGGCAGCTCCAGGAACCCGTCGACGACGTGCCGCGCGCCCGCGTCGGGGTCGGCGACCCCGTGCCGGCGCAGCAGCCCGGCCGCGGTCGCCTTCGCCAGCTCGGCGAAGGGCGTCAGCTCCCCACCGGCGGCCTGCGCCATGCCCTCGCGCAGGGTCGCGGCGAACCACAGCGGCCCGAGCCCCTCCGGAGCGCCCAGCGCGGCGAACCGGGCTCCCATCGGGGTCAGGTCCGACAGGGTCTCGTTGACGTCGAACACCACGGTCGTGATCGCCATCCCCCTACCCTCACAGGTGTGAGCGCTCCCCGCACGGTGCTGGTCCTCGGCGGAACGACCGAGGGCCGGGCCGCGGCCGCCGCTCTGGCAGGCCGGGACGATGTCCGGGTCGTGTCGTCCCTGGCCGGGGCGGTGCGCAGCCCGTCCCTGCCCGACGGCGAGGTCCGCATCGGTGGGTTCGGCGGTGCCGAGGGGCTGGCCGCGCACCTGCGCGCCGAGCGGGTCGCGGCGGTGCTCGACGCCACCCATCCGTTCGCCTCGACGATGACCGCGAACGCGGCCGCCGCCTGCGCGGGGACGGGGGTGCCGCTGGTCGTGCTGCGCCGGCCGGGCTGGTCGCCCGGGCCGGGGGACCGGTGGCACCGGGTCGCCTCGGTCGCCGCCGCCGCGGCCGCGCTGCCCGGCCTGCTCCCCGGCCCGGCCGGGCGGGTCCTGCTGACGACCGGCCGCGGGGGACTGGCGCACTTCGCGGCTGTCGACGCGGCGTTCTGGATCCGTGCGGTCGACCCGCCCGACGGCCCGCTGCCCGCCCGGCACGAGCTGCTGCTCGACCGGGGCCCGTTCGCCCTCGACGGCGAGCGCGCCCTGTTCGAGGCCGTGGTCCCGCACGTGCTGGTCACCAAGGACTCCGGCGGTGCGGCGACCGCGCCGAAGCTCACCGCGGCCCGGGAGCGCGGGGTGCCGGTCCTCGTCGTCGACCGGCCGCCGCTGCCCGGCGGGGTCGCGGTGGAGCCCACGGTGGACGCGGCGCTGGCCCGGCTGCTCGGGGACTGATCACCAGGGGACCGGTCGCCCGTCCGGCGGACGACGGTGCGCGTCGCCGGGCGGGAGGGCACAGCCGGCTCCACCGGGAGGGCCGAGCGGTCCGCGGCCGGGTCTCAGGGCAGGCCGACGAGGATCCCGCCCGGCTCGGGAGCCGCGGCCAGCGCCCCGGCGAGCGCGTCCAGCCCGGCCCGCCGGGTGACCAGCCGGCCCGGGTCGAGCCGCCCGTCGGCGACGAGTGCCATCAGCTCCGGGTAGTCCGCTGCGGCCATCCCGTGGCTGCCGGTGACGGTCAGCTCGTGCGCGATCATCAGCGGCACCGGCACCACCGGCTCCCGGGTGAGCAGACCGACCTGCACGAGCGTTCCCTGCCTGCGCAGCGACCGGACCCCGAGGTCCAGGGCGTCCGCGCGGCCCGCGGCCTCCACCGCGAGGCGGGCGCCGCCCTCGCCGACGGCCTCGCGCACCGCGTCCGGGCCGTCCGCGGTGTCCACCGCCGCGACCGCGCCCAGCCCGACCGCCCGGTCCCGCGCCGCGGGCGAGGGGTCCGCGACGACCGCCTCGGCGCCCAGCGCCGACGCGATCAGCACCGCGGCCAGCCCGACCCCGCCCGCTCCGAGCACGAGGACCCGCTCCCCGGAGGTCAGTCCGCCGCGCCCGACGAGCGCCCGGTGCGCGGTGGCGACCCGGCAGCCGAGCAGTGCGGCGCCGGCGGCGTCGGCGTCGTCGGGGACCGGCACCAGGTTGTGGTCGGCGTGGTGCAGCGCGACGAGCTCGGCGAAGGACCCGTCGTGGGTGAACCCGGGCTGCTGCTGGTGCGGGCAGACCTGCGCGCGGCCCGCCCGGCAGTCCGGGCAGACACCGCAGCCGCAGACGAACGGCGTCGTGACCCGGTCACCGGCCCGGAACCGGGTGACCCCGGCGCCGGTCGCGACCACGTGCCCGACCAGTTCGTGGCCGGGCACGTGGGGGAGCGTCACGTCACCGTCGTGCCCGGCCCAGGCGAACCGGTCGCTGGCGCACAGCCCGGTCGCCTCCACCCGCACGACCACTCCACCCACGGGCGGGGTGGGGTCCGGCAGGTCCACGACCTCGGGCGGTGCGCCGAACGCGGTGATCCGTACTGCTCGCATGGGGCGATCCTCCCAGGCCGATAGGCTCGCTATCCGAGGGAAAGGGAGGTGCGGTGTGTACGCCGCGATCCTGTTCGACATGGACGGCACGCTGGTCGGGTCCGACGCCGCGGTCGCCCGCTCCTGGGCCGCCTGGGCGCGCGAGTACGGCGTCGCCGGGGCCGACCTGGTCCGCGTCGCGCACGGGGTGCCCAGCGACGGCACGATCCGGCTGCTGCGCCCGGACCTGTCCGGCGCGGCACTCGACGCCGCCGCGGCCCGCCAGCTGGAGCTGCAGTACGACGACCTCGACGACGTCGACGCGCTGCCCGGGGCACACGCCCTGCTCGCCGCCCTCGACGCGGCGCGGGTCCCGTGGGCCGTCGTGACCAGCGCCGACCGGCGGCTCGCCGCCGCCCGCCTCGGCGCCGCCGGGATCGTCGCGCCGGTGCTCGTCGCCCGCGACGACGTGCGGCACGGCAAGCCGGACCCGGAGGGCTACCGCGCCGCCGCGGCCGCGCTCGGGGTGGACCCGGCCGCCTGCCTGGTCGTGGAGGACGCCGAGGCCGGGCTCGCCGCCGGCCGGGCCGCCGGCGCGGCGACCGCGGCGCTGCGGGGCCTCGACGGGGACCTGCGGCCCGCCGGCCTGACCGGGCTGACGGCCCTGCTGGGGCTCGCCGCCGCGGTCAGACCGGGCGGGTCATGACGACCAGCCCCGGGCCGGGGTCGCCGTCGGCGACGAACCCGGTACGGACGTAGAAGGCGATCGCCCGGGCGTTGCCCGGCTCCACCTTCAGCGACAGGGTGGCCGAGCCGAGTTCGCGCGCGGCCGCGACGACCGCGTCGACGAGCGCGTCGGCCAGCCCGGTCCCGCGCGCGTCGGGATGGACCCACATGCCGTAGAGCTGCCCGTCGCCGTCGTCACCGGTCCGCCAGCAGGCGGTGCCGACCGGCCGGTCGCCGTCGAAGGCTCCGAAACGGACGTGCTCGGCCAGGACCGCCCGCCAGGCGGCAGGTTCCATGGCCGCCTGCTCGCGGTAGAAGTCGCTGTCCTCACCGAAGCCGTCCCGTACCGAGGCGAGCCGGGCTGCGCGGGCCGGCTCCCAGTCGTCGGGCCCGAAGCGCCGCACCTGCAGTTGCACGGCGTGACGCTAGCGCGGAACCGGCATCCGTCAGGATGTCGACAACCGGCGGATGTGGTCAGTCGGTCGTCGTGCCGCCGGGGCCGTAGTGCCGGGGCGTGAACACGACGGTCGCGCCGCCGCGCTCGACCGCCCGGGTCGTCGACGAGCCGACCACCACCAGGGTGCGCATGTCGACCTGCTCCGGGTCCAGCTCGCCCAGCGTGGTGACGACGATCCGCTGCCCGGCGCCGCCGACGTCGCGGCCCAGCACCACCGGGGTCTCCGGTGCACGGTGCTCCAGCAGCACGTCACGGGCCGCGCCGACCTGCCACGGCCGGGCCTTCGAGCGCGGGTTGTAGATCGCGATCGCCAGGTCCGCCGCGGCCACGGCACGCAGCCGGTCCGCGACCACGTCCCACGGTTTGAGCCGGTCGGACAACGAGATCAGGGCGTGGTCGTGCCCCAGCGGGGCACCGACGGCGGCCGCCACGGCCTGCGCCGCGGACATGCCGGGCAGCACCCGGACCGGGACGTCGTGGTACTTCGGCTCCGCCGCCACCTCCAGCACCGCGGTCGCCATCGCGAACACCCCCGGGTCCCCGGCGGAGACGACCGCGACCCGCCGCCCCGAGGCGGCCAGGTCCAGCGCGTGCGCCGCGCGCTCGGACTCGACCTTGTTGTCCGAGGCGTGCCGGGTCTGACGCGGGTTCGGCGGCACCCGGTCCAGGTAGGGGCCGTAGCCGACGAGGTCGTCCACCTCCGACAGGGCGCGGGCGACCTGCGGGGTCAGCCAGTCCCGCCCGGCGGGACCGGTCCCGACCACGACGACCTCACCCGGCCCGCGCACCGACCGCTCCTCGGCCGCCGCGCCTCCGGGCTCCGCGACGGACCCGACGGCCTCCTCGGGCACCGAGGCGGCGACCTCACCGGGGACCAGGGCGATCGCGAAGTAGGGCACGTCCGAGGGATCCACGTCGGACAGCGAGCCGGTCCGCTGGCCCTCCATCGTGGCCCGCTCGACGTAGCGGGCCCGGTCGAGCACGCCGGCGTCGGCCATCGCCCCGCGGACCGTGGTGAAGGTGCGCCCGAGCTTCATCACCGCCGCCGAGTCGGTGCCCGCGAGCCGCCTTGCGAGCTCCTCGCGGGGCAGCGTGCCCGGCAGCACGGTGAGCACCTCGTCGCGCTCCACCAGCGGCTGCCCGATCGCCGCGGCGGCGCCGCTGATCGAGGTGACGCCCGGGACGACCTCGGTCGGGTAGCGCCCGGCCAGCCGCTTGTGCATGTGCATGTAGGAGCCGTAGAAGAGCGGGTCGCCCTCGGCGAGCAGCACGACGTCGCGGCCCGCGTCGAGGTGCGCGGCGAGCCGGGCGGCGGCCTCGGTGTAGAACGCGTCGATCGCACCCTGGTAGCCGCCGGGGTGGTCGGTGGCCTCGGTGGTGACCGGGTAGACCAGCGCCTCCTCGATCGCGGTGCCCGACAGGTGCGGTTCGGCGATCCGGCGCGCGATGGAGCGGCCGTGCCGGGCCGAGTGGTAGGCGATGACGTCGGCGTCGCGGACGAGCCGGGCGGCCTTGATCGTGGTCAGCTCGGGGTCGCCCGGACCGAGGCCGACGCCGTAGAGGGTGCCTGTCACGCTGTGCTGCTGCGCGGCACTCGCACGCTCGTTCACGCGATGATCTCCTGCTCGTGGGCCAGCGCGTTCAGCGCCGCCGCGGTGATCGCCGACCCGCCACGACGGCCGTGGACGACGAGGTGCTCCAGGTCGGTCCGCTCGGCGAGGGCGGCCTTGGACTCGGCGGCGCCGATGAACCCCACCGGGATGCCGATGATCGCGGCCGGGCGGGGTGCGTCGCCGCGGTCGATGAGGTCCAGCACGTGGAACAGCGCGGTCGGGGCGTTCCCGATCGCGAGCACCGCGCCCTCGAAGCGGTCGGCGAGCAGCTCCAGCGCGGCCGCGGACCGGGTGTTGCCGATCCGCCGCGCGTGGTCGGGCACCCGGGCGTCGCGCAGCAGGCAGAGCACCTCGTTGTCCGCGGGCAGCCGGGCGGCGGTCACCCCGGAGGCGACCATCATCGCGTCGCACAGGATCGGGGCACCGGCCCGCAGCGCGGCGCGTGCGGCCGCGACGACGCCGTCGGAGGCGGCGATGTCGTCGACGAGGTCGACCTGGCCGCAGGCATGGATCATGCGGACGGCGATGTCGTCGACGCCGGGCGGGAGCCCGGAGAGGTCGGTCTCCGCGCGGATCGTCGCGAACGAGCGGCGGTAGATCTCGTTGCCGTCGGTGATGTAGTCGTACCCGCTCAGCGGAGCTCCTCGGTCGTGATCGTGTGTCCGTCGATGACGTAGGTGCCCGGCCCGGTGGCCACGGCGTCGCGGTGCGCGGTGTGCGGGGCGCCGCAGCGGCGGGCGCAGCCGACGACGTGCAGCATGTCCGGCCCCGCGCCCGTCCGCGGGCCGCCCCGGCCGATCAGGTCGAGCGCATGGGCACGCACGTCGGCCAGCGACTTCGCGCAGCCCGGCGATCCGGCGCAGGCGCTCACCCGCAGCGCGGGGTGCCCGGGGTCGACGACGAGTCCCGCCCCGGCCAGCCGGTCGGCGGCACCGGCTGCCGGGGTGGGCAGCACGAGGGTGCGCCACGGGGTGACCAGCAGCTCCGGGGCCTCACCGGCCAGCACGTCGAGCTGCGCGGCCGAAAGCTGCCCGAGCAGGGGCGCGACGCCCAGTGCTCCGCCGTCGGACACGCCGACGAGCACGTTCCCGCCCTCCGCGCGGCGGGAACGTGCTGATCGACCACCGGTGTCGCCCGCGGACCGGGCTCCGGGTCCCGGCGCGGGCGTCGTCCTGCGGCCGGAGAGCCGGGCCGGTATCCCGGTCGCGGCCCCGGGCAGCTCCGCGGCGCGCCAGGCCCGCGCGGCCGGGTCGGCGCTGTGGGCGGCCCGCAGGTCGAGGAACGCCGCGGCCGCGTCGAGCAGCAGCACGGGGGCCTCGGCGGGGGGACAGGAGAGGCCGGTCGCGGCGCCCGCCACGACCAGCTCGCCCTCGTCGGAGCCCCGCGCCCGCCAGCACAGGTCGGGACGCTCGGCGGCGACGTCGCCGCGGCCGTCGTCGAGGGCGAACAGGAACCGGCCGGGCAGCGCCGACAGCGTGGGGCGCGCGCACAGGCCGCGGTCGAGCGCGGTGGCCAGGCCGCGGACGTCGGCGAGGCCGCCGTCGATCCCCGACAGCGGGGAGGCCAGCACGTTGCGGACCCGCTCGTGGGTCGTCGACGGCAGCAGCCCGGCCGCCGTCAGCCGCTCCACCGGGCGCGGGTCGACCGGGTCGAGGCCGCGCAGCTGCAGGTTCCCGCGCGAGGTCAGGTGGACGGCGCCGTCGCCGGCGTCGCGGGCCAGCGCCGCGACCGCACGCAGCGCCGCCGCGCTGACCGTCCCGCCGGGAAGCCGGACCCGCGCCAGGGCCCCGTCCGCCGCCGCGTGCGGCGAGACGACGCCGGGGCAGGCGTCGGCGCGGGTACGGGTGGTCGGCGACGGCACGCCGGACACTGTAGGCATCCGCGACCGGTGGGGGGACCCGCCGGGGCGGCGGTCACACCTCGTCAGGTGTTCAGGTCACGGCAGGTACCGGCGGGCACCGGAGTAGGTCGCGTCGAACCGCACCGGGGTCACCCGGACGGGGGTGGCCGCGTCGAAGGCCTCGATCATCGTGCCGTCGCCGGCGTACATCGCGACGTGCGTCGCCGGTGAGTTCCAGAACAGCAGGTCACCGGGACGCAGGTCGGCGGGGTCGTCGACCGGGCGCCCGCCGCGGGACTGGTCGGAGGCGTCCCGCCCGACGGTGATCCCGTGCAGGGCGTAGGACAGCCCGGTCAACCCCGAGCAGTCCGGGCCGAACCCGGAACGCCCGCCCCACAGGTAGGGGCGGTCCAGGAACAGCCGTGCCGTCGTGACCAGACCCTCTCCGGTCGGGGAGGGCGGGGCCCCTCCGCGCAGCTCACCCGCCGCCAGCCACGCCTGGTCGCCGCCGGGCAGCGCGACCCGGACCGCGTCGCCCGCCTCGCCGACGATGGGCAGCCGGGTGCCGACGCTGACCTCGCGCAGCCGCTCGGTGCGTGCCGGGTCGCGGTACAGCCAGGCCGTCGCGACGCCGTCGACGGTGCCGGTGGGCGCCCCCGCGGCGAGCGCACCGAACGCGGGGTCGTCGACGAGCTGGGCCGCGGGGACCCAGCCGGGGTAACCGCGGCCGTCCTTGCCCGACGGCTGGCCGGGTACGACGACCCGCGCCCACCCGTCGCGGCGCTCGGTCACGGTCACCGGGGCGCCGAGCAGCGCCTGGGTCTGGGTGCGCGAGGCGGTGGTGAGCTCGCGGCGGTCCGCGCTGCTCATCGACCCCATCCACGCGGCCGGGTCGGCCGGGGCGGCGACGGCGGCCCGGTCCCGCGGGCGCGGGCTGTCCGGTGAGGTCCACACGGTCGCGACCGACACGGCGACGAACGTGCGCCCCGGTCCGTCGGCGGCCGCGGGCAGGGCGACCGCGGGCAGGACGGCGCAGCCGAGCACCGCGGCGAACAGGACGGACAGGACACGGGGCACGGCGGGGACTCTCGACAGCCGGATGGGCCGGGGCAAGCAGCCACACCGCCGGGTCACCACGACGGGTGGAGTGGCCCCGCCCACACGGGTGGGTTCTCATGGTGCGGTGCGCCCCCACCGGATCACCGCGGCCGTCGTGACGGTGCTGGCCCTGCTCCTGGCCGGCTGCGGCGCGGGCTCACGCACCCCGGCCGCGACGGCGACACTCGTGCCGTGCGGGTTCCCGCCGCCCGCGCAGGGCCTCGACGTGCGGGTGCTGGCCTACAACTCCTCGGCCGTCGACCCGTTCACGAACACGATGGTCCGCAGCTGCTCGAGGGACGGCGTGACGCTGCGCCACGAGCCGATCGACTTCGCCGGGCAGACCCAGAAGACCATCGCGACGCTGTCCGGGCGCTACGGCACCTACGACATCGTCGAGACCTACGGGCTGGTCGTGCCGCAGTTCGCCTCGACCGGGAAGCTGCGCCCGCTCGACGACCTCGTCGCCCGGTACCGCGAGGAGTACGACCTGGACCGGCTGAGCCCGGAGATGCTGGCGGCGCTGTCCTACGACGGGAAGCTCTACGGGCTGCCGACCATGGCCCAGCCGTTCACGCTCGTCTACCGCCGCGACGTGTTCGACCGGCTCGGCCTGGCCCCACCCCGGACCTTCGCCGAGCTGCGCGAGGTCGCGGCCCGGGTGCAGCGCGACGGCGGGATCCGCTACCCGCTGGCGCTGCCGCTGCTCGCGAGCGCCGACATCGCCACCGCCTACGACGCCGCCCTCGGCTCGCTCGGCACCGACTACGTCGACCGCGACACCGGCCGCCCGAACTTCACGACCCCGGCGGCGGCGCGGGCGTTCACCGAGCTGCGGTCGCTGCTGCCGTTCATGGACCCGCAGGTGACGACGTTCGCCCAGCCCGCGGTGCAGCAGCAGATGTACAACGGCTCGGCCGCGATCGCGATCATGTACAGCGGCCGGATGTTCGACCTGGTCCAGGAGCGCAACAGCCGCTTCTCCCGGGAGTTCGCGTTCGCCCCGCCGCCGTCGGTCGCCGGTGGCGACGTGCTCTACAACTCGCTGTCGGTCGACGGCTGGGCGATCCCGGCCAACACTGAGGTCGACCCGGACCTGCTGTTCCGGTTCCTGGCCGCGTCGGTGGGGCCGGAGTCGGCGCGCGCGGCGGTGCCGGCGGCGTTCCCGTCGCGGCTGGGCAGCGTGACGCCGGCCAGCAGCCCGTTCGCGCCGGCGCAGCTGGAGGCGCTGGGGAAGGCCCCGCCGCCCGAGCCGTTCCCGTGGACCTCGCGCATCTCGGTCGCGACGCGGCCGGTGGTGGCCGACGTGCTGGCCGGGCGGGTCCCCGTGGAGCAGGGGCAGCAGCGGATGCAGGACATCGCGACGGCGATCGTCGCCGAGTACCGGGAGGTGGGCTGAGCCGCCCGGACCTCGTCCGGCCCTTGTCAGGTCCGGCCCGCGACTTCTAGTGTATGCGTATGCACCTCACTGAAGCGGACATGCGGCGGATCGGCTCACCCGTCACCGTGGCGAAGGCGCCGGCCGTCGCCGACAGCGCAGACCTGCGCGACCCGGCCGTGGTCGCCACCGTCTCGGAGATGCTGCGCACCATCTCCGCGGACGGGATGGACGCGGTGCTGCGCTATGCCCGTGACCTCGACGGGTTCACCGGCTCCGACCTGCTCGTCGGTCCCGCCGAGCTCGCCCGGGCCGGGGACGAGCTGCCCGCGGACCTGCGTTCGGCGCTCGACGCGGGCGCCGACCGGACCCGCCGGTTCGCCGGGATGCAGCGGGCGCGGCTGCAGGACTTCGAGTCCGAGGTGCTGCCCGGGGTCGTGTGCGGACAGCGCCTGGTCCCCGTGCAGAACGTCGGTGCCTACCTCCCCGCGGGCCGGTTCCCGCTGCTGGCCGGCGCGTTCATGACCGTCGGCGTGGCCGGGGTCGCGGGCGTGCCGAACATCGTCGCGGCCACCCCGCCCTCGCGCGACGGCCGCCCGCACCCGGCCGTGCTCTACGCGGCGCACATCAGCGGTGCCGACGCGGTCTACGCCGTCGGCGGTGTGCAGGCGCTCGCGGCCATGGCGTTCGGGCTGCTCGACGGGACGCCCTCGGACATGATCGTCGGCGCCGGCAACGCCTACGTGGCCGAGGCCAAGCGCCAGCTCTACGGGCAGGTGGGCATCGATGTGCTGGCCGGGCCGTCGGAGGTCGCCGTGATCGCCGACGACACCGCCGACGCCGCGACCGTCGCCGCGGACCTGCTGGCCCAGGCCGAGCACGGGCCGACCTCGCCCGCATCCCTGGTCACGACCTCCGGGCGGCTGGCCGAGGAGGTGCCGCAGGAGATCGAGAAGCAGCTCGCGGGCCTGGCGACCGCCCCGATCGCCGGGGCGGCCTGGCGCGACCACGGCACGGTCTACCTGGCACCGGACCGGGAGACGGTCGCCCGGGTCATGGACACCCTCGCCCCGGAGCACCTCGAGGTGATCGCCGAGGACCTCGACTGGTGGCTGGGCCGGCTGCGCAACTACGGATCGCTGTTCCTCGGCCCGCACTCGACGGTGGCCTACGCCGACAAGGGCATGTCCGGCACCAACCACGTGCTGCCGACGACCCGGGGCGCGCGCTACACCGGCGGACTGTCGGTGGCCGGCTTCCTCAAGCAGCTGACCTATCAGCGGGCGACCCGCGAGGCAACCCGCGCCCAGGCCGAGCCGACCGTGACCGTGTCCGACTTCGAGCAGCTCGTCGGGCACCGCGACAGCGCCCGCATCCGGCTCGACGCACTCCGGGACTGATCGCGCATGCGTATGTATGTCGGAGGTGGGTCGACGGGCCGTGGCAGCCGCCCGCTCGTGGTGGCGCTGGGGCTCGCCGTGGTGCTGCTGCTGGCCGGATGCGGCGCCGGGTCGCGGACCCCCGCCGCCACCGCCACGCTCGTCCCGTGCGACTTCCCACCGCCACCGTCGCCGGTGGACGTGAACGTCCTGGCCTACAACTCCTCGGCGATCGACCCGTTCACCAACTCGATGGTGCGCAGCTGCTCGCGCGACGGGGTCACGCTGCACCACGAGCCGATCGACTACGCGGGTCAGGCCCAGAAGACGATCGCGACGCTGGCCGGCCGCTTCGGCACCTACGACATCCTCGAGACCTACGGCTTCGTCGTCCCGCAGCAGGCCTCGACCGGCAAGCTCCACCCGCTCGACGACCTGGTGGCCCGCTACGGCGCGCAGTTCGACCTGGACCGGCTCAACCCGGCGATGCGCGAGGCGATGTCCTACGACGGCACCCTCTACGGCATCCCGATGCAGGCCCAGATGTTCGTCATGGCCTACCGCCGCGACGTCTTCGACCGGCTCGGGCTGACGCCGCCGCGCACCTTCGCCGAGCTGCGGCAGGTCTCCGAGCGCATCCAGCGCGACGGCGGCATCCGCTACCCGCTGGCGCTGCCGCTGCTGGCGAGCTCGGACCTCGCCACCGCCTACGACGCCGCGCTGGGCTCGCTGGGCACCGACTACGTGGACCGGCACACCGGCCGCCCGAACTTCGACACCCCGCAGGCCGCGGAGGCGTTCGAGCAGCTGCGCTCGCTCGTGCCCTACATGGACCCGCAGGTGACGACGTTCGCCCAGCCCGCGGTGCAGCAGCAGATGTACAACGGCTCGGCCGCGATCGCGATCATGTTCAGCGGCCGGATGAAGGACCTCACCGAGGCGGACAACAGCCGGTTCGCCGCGGACTTCGCGTTCGCCCCGCCGCCGTCGGTGGCCGGCGGCGACGTGCTCTACAACACGCTGTCGGTCGACGGCTGGGCGATCCCGGAGAACACCGATGTCGACAGGGACCTGCTGTTCCACCTCGTCGCCGCCTCGGTCGGGCCGGAGTCGTCGAGGGCCGCGGTGCCCGGCGCGTTCCCGGCCCGGGAGGGCATGGTGACCCCGGACAGCAGCCCGTTCGCGCGGGCCCAGCTGGAGTCGATCGGCAGGGCCTCCCCACCGGAGCCCTACCCGTGGACGTCGCGGATCAGCAACGAGACCCGCCCGGTCGTCGCCGACGTGCTGGCCGGCCGGACGACGATCCCGGACGGCCAGCGGCAGATGCAGGAGATCGCGACCGCGATCGTCGCCGAGTACCGGCGCTGACCCCCTTCCCACCACCCACGAGAGCGAGGTGAGGCGACCATGCGCAGGCGCGAGTTCCTGGGACTGGTCTCCCCGAGCCTGCTGGTGATGCTCGGCCTGCTGCTGTTCCCGCTCTACAAGACCGTGGAGTGGAGCCTGCAGCGGGTCAACTACGGCGAACCCGGCACCTTCCTCGGCCTGGACAACTACACCCAGGCCCTGTCCGACCCCCGGCTCGGGCGGGCGGTGCTGTTCACCGTCGGCCTGACCGTCGCCGTCGTCGCCGTCCTGCTGGTCGGGGGCTACCTGCTCGCCGTGCTGGTCAACGGGCTCGGCCGGTCCCGCCCCTGGGTGCTCGGCGTGCTCCTGGTGTCCTACGTCGTGCCCAACGTCGTCGGCGCGACGATGTTCTCCTGGCTGTTCGACTCCAACTTCGGCGGCGTCGTCAACTACCTGATCACCGAGCTCACCGGGGCCGAGATCCTCTGGTTCACCGAGCCGTGGGCGAACCGGGTGATGATCGGTCTCAACACGGTCTGGTTCATGCTGCCGCTCGCCATGCTGGTGATCCTCGCCGGGCTGCAGGGCGTCCCGGGGGAGATCGTCGAGGCCGCCCGGATCGACGGCGCCACCGGCTGGCGGGTGCACTGGCACGTGATCGTGCCGAGCATCCGGGGCGTCCTCACCTTCGTCTCGATCATCTCGATCATGGACGTGCTGCGGACGTTCGACCAGCTCGTCCCGCTCTCGCCGCAGGCACCGCAGATCGGCAACGAGTCGATCATGCTCTACATCTACAACATCGCCTTCCAGGACGGCGGCCAGCAGCTGGGGCTCGGCAGCGCGATCAACGTGCTGCTCATCGTCCTGATCGTGCTGTTGCTCTCCCCGTTCATCCGGGACATGGCCAAGGAGGCCCGCCAGTGAGCAGCGTGCAGACCGCCCCGCCGGCCACCACCCCCGGCCCGTCCGACGACACCGGCCCCGCCCCGGCCCGCCGCCGCCCACGCGGGCGGACCGTCCTGGTCGGCGGCCTGCTGCTGGTGATCTGCTGGGTGATGCTGAGCCCGGTGCTGTGGACGGCCATGTCGGTCACCAAGCCGACCGACGTCGCCTTCCTCGATCCGCCGGTGTTCACCTGGGAGCCCACCTTCACCGCGTTCGTCGACCTCTGGCAGACGACCGAGTTCTACCGGTACCTGCTCAACACCCTGGTCGTCGCGCTGATCAGCACGGTGATCGCGCTGCTGATCGGCATCCCCGCCGCGTACGCGCTGTCGCGCTACCCGGGCTGGGTGTCGGTCGCGCTGCTCATCGCGGCGCTGATCTTCCGCGCGCTGCCCCGGTTCGCCGTGGTGCTGCCGATGTACGAGCTGTCGCGCTCGCTGGGGATCTACGACACGACCTTCGCCGTCGCCGCGGCACTCGTGGCGATCAACCAGCCGTTCTCGATCTGGCTGCTGCGCAACTTCTTCGCCGAGATCCCCAAGGAGCTCGACGAGGCCGCGATGCTCGACGGTTGCAGCCGCTTCCAGATCCTGTGGCGGGTGATGGTGCCGCTGATGGGCCCCGGCATCCTCACCGCCGGGATCTTCATGTTCCTGTTCGCGTTCCAGGAGTACCTGACGGCGAACGTGCTCACCGACGTCGTCGCCCGCACCGTCCCGGTCTTCATCGCCACCCAGCTCGGGCAGACGCTGCCGATGCTGCAGCAGGCCGGCGCCGCCGCGATCCTGCTGACGCTGCCGGTGATCGGGTTCGCGTTCATCGCCCAGCGCTACCTCGTCGCCGGTCTGGGCGCGGGCTCGGTCAAGGGCTGAGCGGTGCCCGCCGTCCCGTCCCCGCCGCTGGTCCTGCTGCCGGGCATGAACTGCTCGGCCCGGCTGTGGGGCCCGGCGGGGGCCGGGGCGCTGCACCCGGTCCTCGACCGGCCGACCCTCGACGACCAGGTCGAGGCGCTGCTCGACGCGCTGCCCGCCCGGTTCGCCCTCGCCGGGCTCAGCCTGGGGGGCATCGTCGCGATGGCGCTGACCCGGCGGGCTCCGGACCGGGTCGCCGGGCTGTGCCTGATGGCGACCAACGCCCGCCCGCCGACCCCCGAACAGCGCGCCGGCTGGGACGCGGCGCTCACGCGGCTCGACGACGGCGCCCCCGCCCGCGCCCTGCAGCCCCTGGAGCTGCTGCTGCACGACCGGTCGTTCGATGCCACCGCCCTGCGGATGGCCGACGAGACGGGGGAGCGGCGCCTCGCGGCCCAGCTGCGGCTGCAGGGCACCCGCGTCGACGAGCGCCCAGCCCTGCCCGCCGTCGCGGTGCCGACCCTGGTGCTGGCCGGTGCGCTCGACCGGCTGTGCCCGGTCGAGCGACACACCGAGATCGCCGGGCTGGTGCCGGACGCCCGGCTGCACGTGCTGCCGGGCGCCGGTCACCTGCTCCCGGTCGAGGCCCCGGACACCGTGGCGACACTGGTGGCCGGGTGGACGGCCACGGTGCACGCCCGGGAGCGGGCTCGGGAGATGGGCGGGCAGTGATCGGGCCGGCAGTGATGGGGCAGGCACTGCACGCGAACTCGTGATCACGGCGCGGACCGGGCTCGGGACCCGCTGATCCGAAGCCCGCGCGGTGATCGGCTGTTCGCGCGTGTCGGGACGCGCGCGAGGGCCGGCTCTGCGCACACACCGCGGATCACCGCGCGGCCGTCGGCACGCGGGGGAGCCGAGGTGCCCGGCGGCAGGGGATGTGCCCCCCGGGGCAGGGGACGTGCCGAGCGCCGGCTCCGGGGCGTCGCGCGGTCGGGCCGCCCGCGCCCGGCGCCGGGCCCGGCGCCGATCGGGCCGGGCGCACGATCGACACGAGCGAGGGTGCCGGTGCCGTTCGTGGCACCGGCACCCTCGCTCGTGGTGATCACGGTCGGAGCCGCCGGTTCCGGCGGCGGCGCTCACCCCGTCGCCG
>JAESFO010000575.1_pt1 | contig 22866 bp, 21 predicted proteins | sample 9269421 | NCBI WGS metagenome assembly JAESFO01 (sample SAMN14502839, study PRJNA617101) | algae metagenome | isolation source: Nostoc desertorum CM1-VF14 and co-occurring heterotrophs from rocky... | place: USA: Clark Mountains, San Bernardino, California | collected 2000-06-05 | reverse complement strand
ACGACGGCGGCGACGTCGTTGCCGTCGAGGTACGCGGCGACGGTCTTGGCCTGGGCCCGGCCGTGGTCGGACAGGTGGTAGCCGGGGATGCGGCCGTAGAGGACGCCCTCGGGGTTGTGCACCTCACCGTGGCGCAGCACGTGCACCACGGTCACCGGTCCCGATGCGGGCGGGCTGGTCCGGTCACCCATGCTCAGGCCCCGTCCGGACGGGTGGCGGCGGCCGCGGCCCGCGCGGCGGCGGCCAGGCCGGTCTCGATCCGCTCGAACGCCTCGTCGTCCAGCGCGGTGGAGACGAACCAGCCCTCGAAGGCGCTCGGGGGCAGGTAGACGCCGTGGTCGAGCATCGCGTGGAAGAACGCCGGGTAGCGCCAGGTCTCGGCGGCCTTCGCACCTGCGTAGTCGGTGACCGGGTCGGCGGTGAAGAACGGGGAGAACATGGTGCCCGCGTACTGGATCGTGTGGGCGACGCCCTCCCGGTCCAGCGCGGCGGTGACCAGCGCGCCGATCCGGTCGGCGTGGGACTGCAGGGTGGCGTAGGCGGCGTCGTCGGCGTGGCGCAGCGTGGTGAGCCCGGCGGCGACGGCGACCGGGTTCCCGGCCAGCGTGCCCGCCTGGTAGACCGGCCCGGCCGGGGCCAGGTACGACATGTGCTGCGCCGACCCGCCGAACGCGGCCGCGGGCAGCCCGCCGGACATGACCTTGCCGAAGGTGTAGAGGTCGCCCGCGACGCCGTCGCAGCCGAACCAGCCCTGCCGCGACGCGCGGAACCCGGTCATCACCTCGTCGATCACCAGCAGCGCGCCGTGCGCGTGGCACAGGTCGCGCAGCCCGGCGTTGAAGCCCTCGACCGGCGGTACCACGCCCATGTTGCCCGCGGCGGCCTCGGTGATCACACAGGCGATGTCGGCGCCGCGCTGCTCGAAGACCTGGCGGACGGCGTCGAGGTCGTTGTAGGGCAGCACCACGGTGTCGGCGGCCTGGGCGCCGGTGACGCCCGGGCTGGTCGGCAGGCCGAGGGTGGCGATCCCGGAGCCGGCGTCGGCGAGCAGCGCGTCGACGTGGCCGTGGTAGCAGCCGGAGAACTTCACGATCACCGTGCGGCCGGTGATGCCGCGGGCGAGCCGGATGGCGCTCATCGTCGCCTCGGTGCCCGAATTGACCAGACGGACCTGCTCGACCGGGGTCCGGTCGACGATCTCGGCGGCGAGGTCGATCTCGCCCGGGGTCGGGGTGCCGAACGACAGCCCCTGCGACGCCGCGGACCGCACCGCCTCGACGACGGCCGGGTGCGCGTGCCCCAGGATCATCGGCCCCCAGGAGGAGACGAGGTCGACGTAGGTGGCGCCGTCGGCGTCGGTGAGGCGGCAGCCCTCACCCGAGACCATGAACCGCGGGGTGCCGCCGACCGAGTTGAACGCCCGTACCGGGGAGTTCACCCCGCCGGGGATCAGCTCGGTCGCCCGCTCGAAGAGGCGGGCGGACTCCTCGGGTTCCGGGTTGCTCACGGCGGTCCCTGCGCTTCCGGTGCTCACATCCCCAGTCTCGCAGCCGGTGTCAGGACCGGCTCGCGGCCCCGAGCTTGCGGGTGGCGTACCACTCCTTCGCCGGGCGCCCGAACAGCAGCGCGACCCCGGCGACGGACAGCGCCACGACGAGTACCGCGAACAGCGGGATCGTCGGCGCCATGAGCAGCAGGAGCGGGATCCCGTAGACGCCGGCCAGCACGGCCAGCGCGATCCGGGCACCACCGGCCCCGAGGAACGCGACGACGGCCAGCGCGATCCACACCAGCGCCAGGACGAGGAAGACCCCGCCCATCACCCGCACGAACTGGGTGAGCTGATCCATCGTCAGACCGGTCTGGGCCAGCGCGGCGTCGATGTCGGCACGCGGGAGCCCGGTGTCGTTGAGGACCGCGTCGTTGATCGTCGCGAACATCGCGCCGATGCCCATGACGACGAACGGCAGCGCCGCCGCGACCAGCGCGACCAGCGCGGTGACCACCTGACGCGGCCGGGCCGGACGTCCCTGCGGCCCGCTGCCGAGCCCCGCCGGGGGCGGCCCCCAGCCCGACGCGGTGTTCCACTGCGGGCCCTGCCCGGCCTGCTGCCCGGGCCCCGGCTGCGGCGCGGGCGCGGCGGGTGCCTGCTGCGGGGCCGGCGGCGGTGTGGCGCCGCCGTGCCAGCCGTGGGGGTACGGGTTCTGCGGGTACTGCGGGTAGCGCCCCGTCGACGGCCCGGGCCGGTAGTACTGCGGGGCGTCGTGCTGTCCCGGGTTGCTGCTCACGACCTCCACGGTAGCCGTGCCGGTGTCCGGTTTGCCACGTTCGGCGGTACCCGGCGCCGCGATTCACCCCTCACCGAGCGACCGCCCGGCACCACCCGGCGGGATCCGGCACCACCGGCCGGCCTCCGCGGCCCTGCGATGCCGTTCCTCCGGAACCGGAACCGGAACCGGAACCGGGACGCGGCGTCGGGCCCGGGTCTCGTCGAGGTCCCCACAGGGAGTGCGGCGAATTCGCTTACCCGGTAAGCGAATTCACGGACAGATGGCCCCGGGGGTCGCCGGCCGGTCGGCACGAATGGCGCCGGGCGGCCGAGCCGAGCAGCGCCGGTCGGATCCGACCGGCGACGCGCCCCGGGTGGGCGGGGTCAGCCCCGGTCGAGCCAGGTCGCGGCCTCGGTGGCCCAGTAGGTCAGGATCACGTCCGCACCGGCGCGGCGGATCGAGGTCAGCGTCTCCATGATGGTCCGCTCGCGCTCGAGCCAGCCCCGGGCGACGGCGGCCTCGACCATCGCGTACTCACCGGAGATCTGGTACGCCGCGACGGGCACGTCGGCGACGTCGGCCACCCGGGCCAGGATATCCAGGTAGGCCAGGGCGGGCTTCACCATCACCATGTCGGCGCCCTCGTCGAGGTCGAGTGCCAGCTCGCGCAGCGCCTCGCGGGCGTTGCCGCCGTCCTGCTGGTAGGTCTTGCGGTCGCCCCTGAGCTGCGAGTTCACCGCCTCACGGAACGGGCCGTAGAACGCCGAGGCGTACTTGGCGGTGTAGGCGAGGATGCCGGTGTCGGTGAACCCGGCCTCGTCGAGCGCGGTGCGGATAACGCCGACCTGGCCGTCCATCATCCCGCTGGGGCCGACGAGGTGGGCGCCCGCACGGGCCTGCTCCACGCCCATCCGGGCGTAGATCTCCAGCGTCGCGTCGTTGTCGACGCCGCCGTCGGCGTCCAGCACGCCGCAGTGCCCGTGGTCGGTGAATTCGTCGAGGCACAGGTCGGACATGACGACCAGGTCGTCGCCGACCTCGGAGCGCACGTCGCGCAGGCCGACGTTGAGGATCCCGTCCGGGTCGACGGCGCCGGAGCCGGTCGCGTCGTGGTGCTCGGGGACCCCGAACAGCATCACACCGCCGACACCCGCGGCCGCCGCCTCCGCGACCGCCTTGCGCAGCGAGTCGCGGGTGTGCTGGACGACCCCCGGCATCGACCCGATCGGGACCGGTTCCGTCGCGCCCTCACGGACGAACATCGGCAGCACCAGCTGCCGCGGACGGACCTCGGTCTCGGAGACCAGCCGCCGCATCGCGGGGGTGGTCCGCAACCGTCGGGGACGCTGCGCCGGGAAACCCATGCGGACCAGGCTACGACCGCCCCGGACACACGTCGGCCCCGCACCACCTCGGGAGGCGGTACGGGGCCCGACGGGAGCAGCTCAGCGGCGGCGCGCCTTCACCTTCTTCGGCGGCGGCAGGTTGCCCTCGGCGCGCAGCTTCGCGGTGTGGCTGGCCAGCGCGTCGACCAGGGTCGGGACGCGGGCCTCCTCCGGCTGCACGTCGACCCGCAGGCCGAACTCGCGCGCGGTCTCCGCGGTGGCCGGACCGATGCAGGCGACCAGGGTCCGGGCGTGCGGCTTGCCGGCGATGCCGACCAGGTTCCGCACCGTCGACGACGAGGTGAAGCACACCGCGTCGAAGCCGCCGGTCTTGATCGCCTCACGGATCGGCGCGGGCGGCGGGGCGGCCCGGACGGTCCGGTACGCCGTCACGTCGTCGACCTCCCAGCCGCGCTCCTGCAGCCCGGCCGACAGCGTCTCGGTGGCGATGTCGGCGCGCGGGAGCAGCACCCGGTCGACCGGGTCGAGCACGTCGTCGTGCGGCGGGAAGATGTCCAGCAGGCCCTCGGACGTCGAGGACTGGGACTCGTCGATGTCCGGGACGAGCTCGGGCTCGATACCGAACTCGCGGACCTTCTCCGCGGTCGAGCGGCCGACGCAGGCGATCTTCACACCGGAGAAGGCGCGGGCGTCGAGGCCGAACTCACCGAACTTCTCCCAGACGGCCTTGACCGCGTTGGTCGAGGTGAACACGACCCACTGGTAGCGGCCGTCGACGAGACCCTTGACCGAGCGCTCCATCTGCGCGGGCGACCGGGGCGGCTCGACGGCGATCGTCGGCACCTCCTCCGGGATGGCGCCGTGCATCCGCAGCCGCTCGCTCATCACGCCGGCCTGGTCCTTGGTGCGCGGCACCAGGACCCGCCAGCCGTAGAGCGCGCGCGACTCCCACCAGGACAGCTCGCCGCGACGACCGGCGGCCTCGCCGACGGTCAGGACGAGCGCGCCCTCGAGGTCGCCGCCGTCGGCGGCGATCCGCCCGACCGACGACGAGATGGTCCGCTGGGTGGAGGTGGTGCCGCCCGCGGTGATCGCGACCGGCGTCTCGTCCGGGACGCCCTGGGCGCTCAGACCGGCGGCGACGTCACCGAGCAGCGCGCTCGTCGCGTGCAGCACGACCGGGCCCGGGCTCGCGGCCAGCGCGGCCCAGTCGACGCCCGCGCGGACGTCGGCCTCGACGTGCGCCGACCCGAGCGCGACACCGGCGTAGGCCGGGACCGCGGTCGAGGACGGGACGCCGGGGACGACGTCGAACGGCGTGCCCGAGGCGGACACGGCCATCGCCTCGGCGACGACGGCGTCGTTGGTCAGGGGGTCACCGGAGACCAGCCGGGCCACCGAGCGGCCCTGGCCCGCCTCGGTGAGCAGGTCGCTCGCGATGTCGGCGGGCTGGCCGACGGCCGGGCGCACCTCGGCGCCGTCGGCGGCCAGGGCGAGGATGCCCTCGGGCACGTCCGGGTCGGTGATGACCAGCGGCGAGCCGGCGAGCACGTCCCGGGCGCGCACGGTGAGCAGCGCCGGGTCCCCCGGTCCGCTGCCCACGAAGGCGATCCGCCCCGAGGGGTTGGCAGGTCCTGTCATTGAAGAAACTCCCGAATCAGCGGTTGGCGGGACCACCGGGACCTGCGGGGGGCAGGTCCTCGGCTCCCAGGTCGAGAAGTTCGAGGGCGACCGCGGCCCCGATCTTCTCTGCGTCGTCCATGTCTCCGGTGGCGGAGGCGCGCACCACGTCGCCCCCCGCGATGTCCCCGATCCCCAGCGCGCCGCGCAGCGACAGCCGGTCGACCGCGCGGCCGTCGTCGTCGAGGTCGGAGACGACCTCGGCGAGCGCCCCGACGGGGGTCGTGCACTCGGCCTCCAGGCCCGCCAGCACCGCACGCTCGGCGGTGACGGCGAAGCGCACGCCGCTGTCGTCCAGCACCGCGGCCAGCACCGACACCAGATCGGTGTCGGCGGTGCGGCACTCGATCGCCAGCGCACCCTGGGCGGGGGCGGGCAGCATCTGCAGCGGGTCGATCAGCTCGTCCGCCTCGTCGACCCGGCCCAGCCGGCGCAGCCCGGCCGCCGCGATCACCACGGCGTCCAGCTCGCCGGAGCGGACCTTCCCGATCCGGGTGTCCACGTTCCCGCGGATCGGCAGCACCTCCAGGCCCTGACCGAGCGCGTGCAGCTGCACCGTCCGGCGCGGGGACCCGGTGCCGACCCGGGCACCACGGCCCAGCTCGCCGAGCACCCGACCGCCGGTGACCAGCGCGTCGCGGACGTCCTCGCGCTCCGGGATCGCCGCGATCGTCAGCCCGTCGGGCTGTGCGCTCGGGAGGTCCTTGTACGAGTGCACCGCGACGTCGATCTCGCCCGCGTACAGCGCGTCGCGCAGCTGCGAGACGAACACCCCCACCCCGATCTGCGGGATCGGCGCCGACGACCGGTCGCCGCTGGTCGAGATGGTGACGAGCTCGCTCGGGTGCCCGGCGGCGGTCAGCCGGTCGGCGACGGTCGTGGACTGCGCGACCGCCAGCTTCGACGGCCGCGTGCCGATCTTCAGGACGCTCACGGGATCTGCTCCGGGGGACGGGACCCGATCGACGGCGTGGGGCCGAGCGGGGCGTTCAGGGCTGCGGTCACGTCGCCGCCGTCGACGCTCGCGTCGGAGCCCCGGACCGGGGCGGCGACCGCGGCGGCGGCCTGCGGGTCGAGCTCGAACAGGGTGCGCAGCGCCGCGGCGTAGCTGTCCCCGTCCGGGCCCTCGGCCAGGCGCTTCACCTGGACCGTGGGCGTGTGCAGCAGCTTGTCGACGACGCGGCGGACGGTCCTCGAGAGCTCCTCGCGGACGTGGCCGTCCAGATCGGGCAGCCGGGAGTCCAGGCGCAGCAGCTCGGCGTCGACGACCTCCGAGGCGCGCCGGCGCAGGGCGGTGACCGTCGGCGTGACCTCGGCCGAGCGCTGCCCGGCCAGGTACTGCTGGGCCTCGGCGTCGACCATCGTCTGGGCCGCGGCGACGGAGCCGCCGTCGGCGGTGTCGAGCAGCCGACGCTGCAGGGTGATGAGGTCGACCATGCGCACGCCGGCCAGCTCACCGACGGCCGGGTCGACGTCACGCGGCAGGCCCAGGTCGCACACGACCAGGGGTGAGGTGCGACCGGTCAGCGCCTCGGCGACCGGGGCCACGTCGACGACGTGCCCGATGGCGCCGGTACAGGCCAGCATCAGGTCGGCGTCGCGCAGCTCGTCGGCCAGGGAGTCCATCGGCGCGTAGCGCGCGGTGGTGCCCTGCTCGGCGTGCTCGAGGACCTTCTCCACGAGCCGCTCGCCGCGCTCGGCCGAACGGTTCAGCACGACGATCTCGCCCGCCCCGGCACGACGCAGGTGCGCGGCGGCCAGCGCGCCCATCGCCCCGGCGCCGACGATCACGGCGCGGGTGCCGCCCAGGCCGACGCCGCCGAGCTCACGGTCGGCGTCGCGCAGTGCCTCGGACACCACCGAGGCGCCCGCCTCGTCGATGCCGGTCCCGGCGTGCACCCGCTTGCCGACGCGCAGAGCCTGCTGCACCAGCTCGTGCAGGACCTTGCCGACGGCGCCCGCGGCGTCCGCGGCCGCGTAGGCGCCGCGCAGCTGGCCGAGGATCTGCGACTCGCCGACCACCATCGAGTCCAGGCCCGCCGCCAGCGCGAACAGGTGCTGGACCGCGGAGCCCGCATAGTGCACGAACAGGTGCTCGGACAACTCGCCGATGGGGAACCCGGCGTGGGTGCCGAGGACGTCGGTGACGTCGCCGAGGCCGCCGTGGAACGCGTCCACGACCGCGCAGATCTCGATCCGGTTGCACGTGGAGAGGACGACCGCCTCCTCGACGTGCGTGCGGTCGAGCATCTCCTCGAGAAGCTTGGGCACCTCACCCGGAGCGACCGCGAGGCGCTCCAGCACCTCGACCGGCGCGCTGCGGTGCGACAGGCCGACCACGAGGACGCTCATGGCTCTACGACACCACCGATTCGTTCGTCTTGTCCGTCACCGCGGCGGCACCGGTGTGCCGTCGCGCCACGTGGAACGCGAGGACCTGCAGTTCGACCGACAGGTCCACCTTGCGGACCTCGACGTCGTCCGGGACCGTCAGCAGCACCGGAGCGAAGTTGAGGATGGACTGCACACCGGCCGCCACGAGCAGGTCGCAGACCTTCTGGGCCGCCGGGCCCGGCGTCGCGATCATCCCGATGGTGACGCCGCCACCGGCGCACACCTCGGGGATCTCGCGCACGTGCCGCACCCGGATGCCGTTGATCTCGCTGCCGACGAGGTCGTCGTCGACGTCGAACAGGGTGCTGACCGGGAAGCCGCGGCCGGCGAAGCCGGTGTAGCCAGCCAGGGCGTGGCCCAGGTTGCCGACGCCGACCAGCGCGACCGACTGCCGGTGGTCCATGCCCAGCTCGCCCTGCAGCCGTCCCTGCAGCGAGGTGACGTCGTAGCCGACGCCGCGCACCCCGTAGGAACCCAGGTAGGACAGGTCCTTGCGGAGCTTGGCCGAGTTGACCCCGGAGGCACCGGCGAGCTCCTCGGACGACACCGTCTCGACGCCGGCCTCGCGCAGCTCGCCGAGCACCCGCAGGTACACCGCGAGCCGGGACACGGTGGCCTCCGGCACCGGGCGCGCGGGGCGCTCGCCGTTGCCGTCGGGCGCGGCGGCACCGGACTCGGGCGGCAGGGTCACGGGCCGTCCTCCTCGGGCGTCGGTCGCGGGCGGCCGGGTCCCGGTGCCCGCTCCTGCTCGCGGGGGCTTGATCCGCGGGCGGTCGGTCATCGAAACCGGGCGTGCTCCGGTCGGGGGTGTGCAGGTGCCGGTCACCGGCGCGCTCGTGGCACGCCCGCTCACCGGCCGGACGGGCCGGTCGGGCTGCGGACGGACGAGGCCCGGCGTTCCCGGCGCCGCGGAGGCACCGTGCCACCGGGTCCGGCGACGGGAACCCACGGTAGCCGCTTGTGAAGGCACGCACAAAGTTGCGATCTTGGTCCTCTCCGTGCTCGGCCCGGGCCCCTGACCTGGAACTACCGGTGATCGACGGGCAGGAACCGCTCATCGTGCGACGAGTGCCACGTCGTTCTCCACGACACCACCGTCACGCATACCGTGCGACCACCCGTGACGCACCTCTCCGCCCGGGACGGCGCGACGAGGCCCAGGTCACGGTCCCTCGGGTCACCGCTTCTCAGGTGACCGTCGTTCAGGTCACCGTGACGGTGCGGGTCGGCCGGCCGGTCGCCGCGCCCGGCAGCGGGGAGCGGCGCTCGGCGGTCTGGACGACGCCGTCGCCGTCGGTGGCGCGGCACACCAGGGTGTACCCGCCCGGCGGCAGGTCCAGCTCGGCGCGCCACTGCCGCCAGGTGGCCCCGCCGGACGGCACCGGCGCGAGCTCCGCGGTGACCCAGGACCCGGCCGCGCCCCCGTCCTGCACCCCGACCTCGACCCGGCGGATCCCCCGGGGCACCGCCCAGGCGGAGCCGGTGACCACGACCCGGCCGGCGGGCACGCTCGCGTACGAGGCGGGCGACTCGATCCGCGCGGCGGTCTCCATCGGCCCGGGCGGCGCCCACCCGCGGTCGCGCCAGTAGTCGGCGCGGACGGCGAAGGTGGTGAACTCGATGTCGGTGACCCACTTGGTGGCCGAGACGTAGCCGTAGAGCCCGGGGACGACGATCCGCACCGGGAAGCCGTGCTCGGGCGGCAGCGCGACCGGGCCGTCCGGTCCGGCCATCGCGACCGCGAGCAGCGCACCGCGGGCCGGGTCGAGCAGCAGCGACGACGGGCTGCCCGCCGTCCAGCCGTCGGTGGAGGTGGACAGCGCCTGGTCCGCCGCCGGGTCGGGCGCGGCGGCCGCGAGCAGCGGCGCGAGCTCCACCCCGGTGAACCGGGTGGTGGACACGAGGTCCCCGCCGACGTCGTTGGAGACGCACGCCATCGTCACCCAGCGTTCGACGAGCGGGCGGGCCAGCAGGTCGTCGAGGGTGAGGGTGAGCTCGCGCCCGACCCGCCCGTGCACCCGCAGGCTCCACGACGCCGGGTCGACCGACGGGACCCGCAGCGCGGTGTCGATCCGGTAGAAGTCGTCGACGGCGGTGGTGAACGCGGCCGCGCCCGGCACCTGCGCCCCGGCGGGCAGCGCCGGGGCGGGCGCGATGCGGCCCTGCGCGGCGAGCGTCCGGATCCGGGCGGTGAGCGCGTCGCGTTCGGGCCCGATCCGGCCCGAGGGCAGCAGGGGCGCGGCGACCGCGGCCCCGGTGCCCAGCACGACCCCGCCCGCCCCCGCCAGCGCGGTGGTGCGCAGGAACCGCCGCCGGGTCAGCGACGACCGGACGGGCCGCCCGTCGGGCAGCGTCCCGTCCGCGGTCGGGGCGGGGATCCGAGCCGCCAGCGCGTGCAGCCTCCGGAAGACCGTCACCGCGACGACGGCCGCGGCACCCGCCGGCACCATGTCGAGCTGACCGGCGCCCGACGCCGTCGCCGCGGCGACGACACCCCGCAGCCCGAGCGCCGCGAGCCCCCACGCCCCCGGCCACGGCGAGCGGCGCGACAGCGCGCCGAGCCCGGCCGCGGCCAGGGCCAGGACCACCAGCACCCCGGCGACGACGGTGTGACGGCTGCCGATCCCGGCCCCGACGGTCGCCGCGCCGGCCAGCGCGGGCGGGGTGAGCGCCACGACCTGCTCGGCGACGGCGTTCACCGGCCCGGCGGCCGGGGCGACCAGCAGCGCGAGCGCCTGCCCCGCACCGACGCCCAGGGCGGCCGCGGCGAGCCCGGCCAGGGCGGTGCGGGCAGCCGGTGCGGTGCGGACCGGCGGGCGGACCGCATCCGGGGCCCCGCCGGCCGGACCGTCCGAGGCCGCGACCGGACCGTCGGGGTCCGGGCTCACGGCCGGGCCAGGTCCGCGCGCAGGCGCTCCTCGTCCACCCGGAACGAGTCGTGCTCACGACCGTCGAGCAGCACCACCGGCACCTGGTCGCCGTACTCGGCGCGCAGCTCGTCGTCGGAGTCGACGTCGACGGTGTCCCAGCCGGTGCCGGTCTCGGCGCACACCCGGGCCAGCACCTCGGCGGCGTCGTCGCACAGGTGGCAGCCCACCCGGGTCAGCAGTCGTACGCGCATCTCACATCCTCGCCAGTGTCCTTCGGGCGATCTTGCCCGTCGGGGTGCGGGGCAGCTCGTCGGCGAAGGCGACGACCGCGGGCCGCTTGAACCGGGCGAGCCGGGCCGCGCAGTGCGCGGCGACCGTCTCCTCGGTGAGCTCGGCGCCCGCGACCGGCACGATCACGGCCTTGACCGCGGCGCCGGTCCGGTCGTCGGGCACCCCGACGACGGCGACCTCGGCCACCGCGTCCAGCTCGGCGACGACCTGCTCCACCTCGCGCGGGTAGACGTTGAAGCCGTTGACGATGACCAGGTCCGAGGACCGGTCGACGAGGTGCAGGTCGCCGTCGGTGTCGAGGTAGCCGACGTCGGCGGTGACGAACCAGCCGTCCTCGCCCGGGCCGCCGGAGCCGTCGGGCCAGTAGCCGGAGAACAGGTTCGGCCCGCGCACCGCGATCAGTCCGGTGTCGTCGGACGGGTCGGAGCCGTCGTCGTAGTCCAGGTCGTCCAGCGGGTCCGCACCGCGCGGCTCGGGCTCCGGCGCGGGCCTGCGCTCCATCGGCTGCCCGTCGGCATCGACCAGGCGCAGCTCGACGCCGGGCAGCACCTGCCCGACCGAGCCGGGCTTGGCCGGCCGGCCCAGGTCGTTGCTGGTGACGATGGGCCCGCCCTCGGTGAGGCCGTAGCCCTCGTGCAGGTCCAGCCCGCTCGCCGCGCGGAAGTCCGCGAGCCAGCCCGCGGGCAGCGGCGCCCCGCCGGAGGTGCACAGCCGCACCCCGGCCATCGCGGCGCGCAGCCGCTCGGGCCCGAGGTCGAGCAGCATCCGGAACATCGACGGCACCCCGGCGACGACGCTGACCCGCTCCTCGACGACCGTCTCGACCAGCCGGTCCGGGGAGAACCGGCCGGGCAGCACGACGGTCGCGCCGGTCCAGCAGACCTGCAGCAGCCCGGCGGCGAGGCCGTAGACGTGGAACAGGGGCAGCGCCAGCAGGACCCGGTCGACCCCGTTGACCGGCGCCGGGCGGAGCGCACCCGCCTGCTCGCGGTTGGCCAGCAGCGCGCGGTGCGACAGCTGTACCCCGCGCGGGCGCCCGGTGGTGCCGGAGGTGAACACGACCAGCGCGATGCGCTCGGGGTCGGCGGGAGCCCGGTCGACCGGGGCGTCCGGGACCGGGGCGGCCAGGTCCGGCGGGCCCAGCAGCGTCGCGCCGACGCCCTCGGCGCAGCCGGCCGCGACGGCGTCGTCGGGCCGGGCGACGACCGCGACCGGCCGGGCCTGGTCGAGCACGACCTCGAGCTCGCGGGTCACCGAGCCTGCGCCGAACGGTACGACGACCGCGTCGGCCCGCAGCGCGCCGAACAGGGCCACGCAGTAGCCGGCGCCGTCGGGCAGGCCGATCGCGACCCGGTCGCCGTGGCGGACGCCCGCCGCACGCAGCCGGGCGGCCTCGGCGGAGACCGCGGCGTCGAACGCCGACCAGGTCAGCGTGAGCGGCGCCGCGCCGGACAGGTCACGGACGGCGTCGTGGCCCGGACGCTCGGAGGCGTTGCGCGCCACCAGGTCGGCGAGGTGGGTGGGCCGGTCGGGACGGTGGCCCGGCACGGGGTCGGAACTCGGCACGGCGGTCTCCATCCTCGGACCCGCCGGGGCGGGGTCGGCTCGTCGGCACGCGTCGCCGCCAGTGTTCCAAACCCGGCCACGACCGTCGTGTCCCGAGGGACCGCTCACCGCTGTGTACGCCACGTGTCGATTCGGACACGCTTCGCGCACGGTTCGTCCACCGCGCGTATCGGGCCGCTCGCCGGAACGGCACGCGACGAGAGGCGGCGAGTGCGTTGCGCCACTCGACAGACGTCTATGCTCCGCCGCTACATGAAGTTCAACGCGTGAACCGCCGGTTCGTCGCGCGACTCACCCGAGGGAGTGGCATGCAGCTCGACGCCAGCGCGCCACGGCGCACACCGCGCCGCGCCGCGCGGGACGCGCCGGCGGTCCCCGCCGGCCGGGTCGCCCGCCGAGCCGTACCCCGTCCGACCCCCCGGGATCCATGACCCGGCCGATGCGACCGCACCGCCTGCTCCGACAGCAGCGCTCCGAGACCATCCCCGAGACCGTCCGTCCGAACCGGGCCCCCGAACCCGGCCAGGACAGACCCGACACCGTCCGCCCCCAGCCGGACGGGGAGGTGTCCGTGACTTCAGCGACCTCTGCACCGTCCCAGCCGACGGGGCCGATCGCGTCCGCTCCCCTGGTCGACGCTCCCCCCACGTACCCCGCAGGCCCCGCCCTACACCGCCCGGACGGCCGGACCACCCGGTCGGGTCCGCCCGGCCGTACCGAGCAGGACATGCCGATGCCACGACAGGCACCGCAGATCTCGCAGGAGCTGCAGCGCCCGGAGGCCGACCCGGCCGACGAGGCCGCCCGCGCCGTCGAGGACGCGAACAGCTCCTGGGCCCTGGTCGAGGCCTGCCAGGCCGGCGACGCGGCCGCGTTCGGCGAGCTCTACGAGCGCTATCACGACGTGGTCTACCGGTACGTGCTGTTCCGGATGGGCGACCGGTCCTTCGCCGAGGACGTGACACAGGAGACCTTCGTCCGGGCACTGCGCCGGATCTCCTCGGTCAGCTACCAGGGCCGCGACATCGGGGCCTGGTTCGTCACCATCGCCCGGAACCTGATCTTCGACTACGTCAAGTCCAGCCGGTTCCGGCTGGAGCAGACGACCTCGGAGATCGTCGAGCTGTCGCCCAGCACCGGTGGTCCCGAGCAGCAGGTGCTCGACATGGCCACCAACGACGAGCTGCTGGCCTCGATCGCCAAGCTCAACTCCGACCAGCGCGAATGCATCCAGTACCGGTTCCTCAAGGGCCTGTCGGTCGCCGAGACCGCCGAGCTGATGGACCGCAACGAGGGTGCGGTCAAGGCGCTGCAGCACCGCGCGGTGCGTCGTCTCGCGCAGCTCCTCCCGGACGGTCTGCGGTGAGCGGGTCTGCCGCCGGATCAGCCGGAACGCGAGAGGGTGTGTCGATCACTGCGCCGAACGCACTACTCGATGCGGTGAACGGTTTGAAGGCCGTAACCTCGTCCGCGGTCGGTCGTTGTACAGACCGGCGTGCACTGACGGCGCCACACGCGCCGACGAGCAGCGCGAGACTGCAGTGAGGACGGACGGCATGCCCAGGGCATGGGACGACGGGTACCCCGGCGACGACGGTTTCGACCGTGCGCCGGCGGGTGCCCCTGCATCGGAGGAGCTGGCGCACGAGATCGCGCTGGCCGCCGCGCTGGACCGTTCGCGGCGTGATCTCTCGCCCGATCCGCACTCCTCGGCCCGGATGCGGGCGCGGCTGTTCGAGGTGCTGGCCCAGGAGGGCGTCGGACAGCAGTCCGGCGGGGCCCCGTTCGGCGACCGGTTCGACCGCGTCGACCAGGCCGACCTCACCGCGCCGATCGGCCCTCCGATCGCCGACGACCTCGACTGGGACGCGGTGTCCAACCGCCGCGCCGCCGGCGAGCACGCCCCGGCCGCGGACGACCCGACCGGACGCAGCAGCCGTCCGCGCCGCGGCCGCCACGTGCTGCCGTCGGACCACCCGGACCATCCGGAGCAGGTGGGTGCCCCGGCCGGACCGGCCCGCGACGCCGAGGCCGGCCCCGGCCGCGACGACTCCGCCCGCCCGGCGCAGGCCGGCGCCCGGATGCTGGACCGTCGCCGTCCGAGCGTGCGCAAGCGCTTCGGCGTCGTCGTCGGCGGGTTCGCCGCGCTCGCGGTGATCGCCGGCGTGACCTCGACCGCCAGCCGCGACGCCCTGCCCGGCGACGCGATGTACGGCATGAAGCGCGCCAGCGAGAGCGTCGGCGGGGTGTTCACCGTCGGCCAGCAGGCCGAGGCCGCCCGCCAGCTCGACCTGGCCCGCTCCCGGGTCGACGAGCTGGAGAGCCTGGTCGCGCGGTCCACACCGCCGTCGCCGGACGCGGTCGCGTCCGCGATGGGTGACTTCGACCGGGCCACCAGCACCGGCAGCAGACTGATGCTCACCGGCGCCGGGACCGACGGCGCGGACACCTCCCGCCTGGCCGAGCTGCGGACCTGGGCGGCCGCCCAGTCCGGGCGCATCACCCGTCTGCAGTCCGACCTGCCCGCCGAGAGCCGCGGGGAGACCTCGGAGGCGATCCGCCTGCTGGACCGGGTGCTCTCCCGGGCCGAGGCGCTGCGGGCCGGCACCGGCTGCGCCGCGGACAGCGGCGGCACCGTCGACGACCTCGGCCCGGTGCCCGGCGAGTGCCGCACCGCGGGCGGGCCGTCCTCGGCGCAGGCCGTCGAGCAGTCCGCGCCGGTGACGCCGTCGGAGACCGCGACCGGCACGCCGTCGCCGTCGCCGACCTCCGGTCCGGCGACCTCGACCTCGCAGGCCCCGACCACCTCGGGGTCCTCGCAGCAGGACGGCGGGTTGCCGCTGCTGAACGGTGGTGGGTCGACCACCTCCGACAGCGGGTCGGGCAGCTCGTCGGAGTCGTCGTCGGAGCAGGACCGTCTGCTGCCGCCGATCACCATCCCGCCGCTGCTGCCGGGCCTCGGCCCGGTCACCCTCGGCTGATCCGCTCCGGACACCACGGGTACGGGCCCGGTCCCCGGTGCGTCGACATGTGTCACGTACCGGAGGCCGGGCCCGCTCCCGCGTTCCGGCAGTAGGCTGGGGCCGCGCCCCGATCCCCTCGGGACGCGAGACGCCGTCGCACCAGGAAGGCCGCCGTGGTGAGTGATCCCGGGTCCGTCCCCCCTCTCGACCAGAGCGGGACCCGCGAGTCTCACCCGCCCACCCACACCGGGTTCTCCGAGGAGCCGGGGGTGCTGGAGCGGGCGACCGCGCTGGACTCCGCGCAGCGGGCCGGTCAGGCCTCCGCCGCCGCGGCCGTCGCCGCCGAGGCCGACGACCACCCCGACGGTCCGGAGGGTGGGGACGGCGCGCCGCCCGACCTCACCGCCGCCGCCTTCTTCGACTGCGACAACACGATGATGGTCGGCGCGTCGATCTTCCACTTCGCCCGCGGCCTGGCCGCGCGCAAGTTCTTCACCACCTCCGACATGGCCGGCTTCGCCTGGCAGCAGATCAAGTTCCGGGTCGGCGGCCGGGAGGACAAGGGCGGCATCGCGGGGCACCGCGACACCGCGCTGTCGTTCGTCGCGGGCCGTCCGGTCGACGAGGTCGTCGCCCTCGGCGAGGAGATCTACGACGAGCTGATGTCGGACCGGATCTGGGCGGGGACCCGGGCGCTGGCCCAGATGCACCTCGACGCCGGCCAGCGGGTCTGGCTGGTCACCGCGACGCCGATCGAGCTGGCCCGCATCATCGCGCGGCGGCTCGGACTGACCGGGGCGCTGGGCACCGTCGCGGAGTCCGTCGACGGGCTCTACACCGGACGGCTGGTCGGCGAGATCCTGCACGGCCCGGCGAAGGCGCACGCTGTCCGCGCACTGGCCGCGTCGGAGGGACTGGACCTGCGTCGCTGCACCGCGTACTCGGACTCGGTGAACGACGTCCCGATGCTCTCGGCGGTCGGCACCGCGGTCGCGGTGAACCCGGACTCCGAGCTGCGTGACGTCGCGAAGGCCCGCAACTGGCAGATCCGCGACTTCCGGACCGGGCGCAAGGCCGCCCGGATCGGGGTGCCCTCGGTGCTCGGCGCGGGCGCCGTCGCCGGGGCGGTGGCGGCCGGGATGGCCTACCGCAAGCGCTGACCCGCCCGGCCGCTCAGGGCGGCGGGGCCCCGCGGTAGCGCTCGGCGTAGCGGCGGGCGGCCTCGGCCCGCCCGTCGGCGGTGGCCTCCCGTCGCGGCGCGCGGGCGGTGCCCACGGGGTAGCCGGCCTTCGTCACGCGGTGCTCGACGGACTCCTCCATCACGAACAGCGCGTACTGCAGCGACACCGCAGCCGTCCGCCGACTGCGTACCAGAGCCACCGCAGCGGGTCCGGCCGCCGGATCATCCCAGGAACACGTTGCGCCGCTGGGACAGCAGCCGGTACAGCGTGTGCTGGATGGTCTCCCGGACCTGGTCGGTCAGGTTGAACACGAGCATCGGGTCGTCGGCGTCGGCCGGGGTGTGGTCGTCGGTGCGGATCGGCTCGCCGAACTCGATGTACCACTTCGACGGCAGCGGGATCAGCCCCGCCGGGCCGAGCAGCGGGAAGGTCGGCGTGACCGGGAAGTACGGCGCGCCGAACAGCCGGGCCAGCGGTGCGAGGTCGCCGATCTTGGGGTAGATCTCCTCGGCGCCGACGATCGAGCACGGGATGATCGGGACCCCGGTGCGGAGCGCGGCGGAGACGAACCCGCCGCGGCCGAACCGCTGCAGCTTGTAGCGGTCCCGGAACGGCTTGCCGATGCCCTTGAACCCCTCGGGGAACACCCCGACGAGCTCGCCGGAGGTCATGAGCCGCTCGGCGTCGGGGTTGCAGGCCAGCGTCGCGCCGGCCTTGCGGGCCAGCGAGCCGGAGACCGGCATGGTGAACATGAGGTCGGCGCCGAGCAGCCGCAGGTGCCGGTGCGACGGGTGGTCGTCGTGCACCGCGACGGTCGTCATCACCGCGTCGAGCGGCAGCGTCCCGGAGTGGTTGGCGACGATCAGCGCGCCACCGGTCTCGGGGATGTGGTGGGTGCCGATGGTCTCGACGCGGAACCAGCGCTTGTAGAGCGGGCGCAGGGCGGGCAGCACCATCGCGTCGGTGAGCTCGCGGTCGAATCCGAACTCGTCGATCGGGTAGTCGCCCGCGAGCCGGCGGCGCAGGAACTCCAGGACCTGCTCCAGCGCGGCCTCCCAGGCCGGGCCCTCGTCGTCCTCGGGCTCGGGTGCGGAGGCGACCGGCGCGGGCCGCGCCGGCTCCTCCGTCCGCGCGGGCCGGGCAGGCCCCCGGTTGCCCCGGATCGGGATCACCCGCGCCTCGGCCATGCCGTCGCCCTTCGTCGTACCACCGCGGCCGCCCGGCCGTCCCTGCTCGCGTGCCCGCATGCCGCCGTCCCGACCCGTCACCGCAGCGACCGGGCCAGACCGAGCACGCCCCGTTCGAGCGAGGCGATCCGCTCCGGGCCGAGCACCGGCGCCAGCGCCTTGCCGCGCACGAAGTCGTCGAACGCCTGGGTGGTCGTCCACCGCGGCTCGAAGCCGAAGTCGTCGATCAGCCGGGTGAGGTCCACGACCCGGCCGAAGTTGAGGAAGCGCATCTGCTCGGGGGAGAAGTCGACGACGCGCGCGCCGCGCAGCACCCGGCTGACCGGGCCGACCGCGCCGCTCGGCACCGGTACGGCGATCTTGCCCGCGCGCCGGATGGCCTGGGACAGCATCAGCACCCCGTGCGCGGCGACGTTGAACACGCCCGGCAGCTCGTGGGTGGCGGCACGCTCGAGCACGGCGAGGCCGTCCTCCTCGTGCAGCAGCTGGATCCGGGCGTCGTAACCCAGCACGGTGGGGACGACCGGCAGCGCGAAGTAGCGCGACAGCACGGTGTCCATCCGCGGGCCGATGAAGTTGGCGAACCGCAGGACCGTGGTGGTGACGTCCGGGCGGCGACGGCTGAACCCGCGCAGGTAGCCCTCGATCTCCGCGGCGTCCTTGGCGTACCCGCCCGAGGGCAGGTCCTTGGCCCCGATGGCCTCGTCGAACACGGCGGGGTCGCGGGAGCTGGAGCCGTAGACCGCGGTCGTCGACTTGAGCACGACCCGGCGCACGCTGGTCGCCTTCTGGCACGCGGCGAGGAGCTGCATCGTGCCGATGACGTTCATCTCCTTCATCGTCGCGCGGCCGCCCGCCGAGGCGGGGCTGGCCGAGAGCGACGCGTGCACGACGGTGTCGACGTTCGCCGAGGAGATGACCTTCGCTATGAGCGGGTTGCGGATGTCGGCGCGCACGAACTCGGCGCGGCCCATCCGCTTCAGCAGATCCCGGGGCGGGGGGACGGTGTCCACGCCCAGCACCCGGTCGATGGCCGGGTCGGCCGCCAGCCGGGCCGCGAGGTGCCCGCCGAGGAAGCCGCTGACCCCGGTGACCAGCACGACGTTCGGGGTCGGCCGGTCCATGGGAGCTCCGTTCACCGGGTGCTGACGCGAGATCGTGCCGATCGTAGTCCCGGCCCGTCACACCGGGCAGGTACGCGGGCACGTGAAGTGCGCGACGCGTCCGTCCGGGGGACGGACCGCCACAACGACACCGGCCGCGCACCCGCGGGGAGCGGGGGCGCGGCCGGTGCGCGAGTCACTTGCCGAGCTTGCGGCGCTGCACCCGGGTCTTGCGCAGCAGCTTGCGGTGCTTCTTCTTCGACATCCGCTTGCGGCGCTTCTTGATGACCGAGCCCATGTGGGTGCTCCTCCTGTGTCGACGCAGATCGTCAGCGACCGCTCCACCGGGTGACCTCGGAGTGGGCCGCCCGCACGATCCGTGCACGTGGACACGAGGCGCGGGCCGGGCGACGCCCGCCGGAGCGGAGCGACGACGCGATGCGACCGGTGGGGGTCGGCAGCCGGTTCACCAGTCTACCCGGGCGTACCGGCCTTCACCCCACCGGGGATCAGCCCGCGTCGAAGTAGGCGTTGCGCAGGTAGTCCTCGACCGCGCGCTGCGGCACGCGGAACGAACGACCGACCCGCGCGGCGGGCAGCTCGCCGGAGTGCACGAGCCGGTACACGGTCATCTTCGAGACGCGCATCATCGACGCGACCTCGGCCACCGTCAGGAACTGGACCTGGGACGGCCGTAGGGGCTCGGGACGTTCCGCCGCCATGGGGCACCGCCTTCCTCCCCCGAGACGGGTTCCCCGGTTCGCCCGGTGGTGGGGGATGCAGATGCAGTCTACCGGGGCGGATGTGACGATCGGTCCGCCAGAGGGGGCCCGATCGTGCTACAGCACGGCGCGTCCGTGTGACTTTGCGTCATACGATGAGCTGAACGAGGGACCGACGGCCCGGGTCAGCCGCGACCGAGCGCCACCGAGCGGTCGTGCGCCGCGGTGACCGCGTCGGCCAGGGCCGCACGCAGCCCGTGCCGCTCCAGCTCGCGCAGGGCGGCCGCCGTCGTCCCGGCCGGCGAGGTGACGTTCTCCCGCAGCACCGCGGGGTGCTCGCCGGTCTCGCGCAGCATCCGCGCGGCACCGAGCGCGGTCTGCACGGTCAGCTCGGTCGCGTCGGGGCGGGTCAGGCCCAGCCCGACGCCCGCCTCGATCATCGCCTCGGCGACGAGGAAGAAGTACGCGGGCCCGGAGCCGGACAGCGCGGTCGCGGCGTCCTGCTTCGCCTCGTCCAGGCGCAGCACCGCGCCGACGGTGGACAGCAGTGCCTCGGTCTCGTCGAGGTGCGCGGGGGTCGCGTGCGCACCCGGGGAGATCGCGCACATCGCCGCGCCGAGCAGCATCGGGGTGTTCGGCATGACCCGCACGACCGGCGTGCCGTCGGGCAGGGCGCCCTCGAACAGCGAGGTCGGCAGGCCCGCGCACAGCGACACGACGAGCGCGCCCGGCTCCAGCGCCCCGGCGACCTCGCCGAGCAGCGTGACGACGTCCTGCGGCTTGACGGCGACGACGACCGTCCCGGCCCCGCGCACCGCCTCGTCGACCGGGGCCGCGGTGACCCCCAGCGACGCGGTCAGCTCCTGCGCCCGCGCCGGGTACCGCTCGGCGACCACCAGGTCACCGGCGTCCCGCCCGGCCGCCAGCAGCCCGCCGAGCAGCGCCTCGCCGATCCGTCCCCCGCCCAGTACCGCGATCCTCGTCATGGGAGCAGCGTAGGAACCCCTCAGCGGGCCAGCGGGGCCAGGGCGAGCTGGCGGGCCTGGCAGACGGTGCGGCCGCGCGCGTCGACGACGGTGACGTCCTCGTCGAACTGCGCGCTCGACACCCCGCCGCCGGCGGGCGGGCTCGACACCGCGTGGGACCGGGACCCGACCCGCAGCCAGCCCGGGGCGGGGCGGGCCCGCAGCAGCGCGGTGAGCTGCACCGTCGGCGCCCAGCCGAACGTCCCGCCGAGGTTGAACACGGTCGGGGGCAGGATGTCGCCGGCCATCAGCGCGAACAACACGTCCGGCTCCTCGCCGCGCGGGCGGACCCAGCCGGTCATCTCCGGCGGACCGGTCTCGCCGCGCAGGAACGGCAGCGCGCCGCGCGGGTAGCGCAGCTCGCAGGCGGCGGCCAGGCCGCGCGCGCCGCCCTCGGCCGACGCCGGGTCGAGCGCGTCCGGATCCGGTTCGACGGCGAGCGCGGAGCCGTCGTCCAGGCGTGGGACCTCGGTCGGCAGCACGCCGGCGGTGACGGTGGAGTGCAGCATGAGCCTGCCCTCCTGGTGCAGCCGCACGGCGACCGTGGACACCGTCCGCCCGATCTTGAGCGGGTCGGTCGTGATCTCGACCGGGCCCAGGTCGGGCGCGCGCAGGAAGTCCACGGCGACGGCCAGCGGGTCGGGCGCGGGGGCGTCGTCGGCCGCGAGGCGGGCCAGCCCGGACTTGGCCATGAGCACCATCAGCAGGCCGCCGAAGGCCTTGTCCCCGATCGCCCAGGTCTCGTCGAGCCGGGCGCGGAACCGGCCGTCCCCGAGGTGCTCGATCACGTGCGAGTCGGCGAAGGGCCGGACCGTCGTACTGCTCATGCGGGCATGTTACCCACGGGTAGGGGCGGCGGCGGACATCGTCGGTGTGAGGTGCAGCCGGGCGAACAGCAGCGACTCGGCGAGCAGCGCCGTGCGCTCCTGCCGGGTCCGGCAGCGCCGGGTCGACACCTCCAGGACGACGGTGCCGCCGTCCGCGGCGAACCGGGAGTCCGCCAGGCGCTGGCACACCTCGGCGCACGGTTGCGCCCCGCGGCCGGGGACCAGGTGCTCGTCGCGCGGGGCACCGGAGCCGTCGGTGAGGTGCAGGTGGGTGAGCCGGTCCCCCATCCGCCCGGCGAGGTCGAGGGCGTCGACGCCGGCCGCGGCGGTGTGCGACAGGTCGAGGGTGTACGCGCCGAACCCGACCTCGGTCGGGTCGTGGCCGAGCGCGTAGGGCACGGTGCTGATCGCGCCGCGGGTCACCGGGAACATGTTCTCCACCGGCAGCGTGACGTCGTGGACCTCGTGGGCGCGGACGACCTCGTCGGCGAAGACGCCGGCGTAACGGCGCTGCCAGCGGAACGGCGGGTGCACCACCACGGTGCGCGCGCCGAGCCGGGCCGCGACCTCGACGGTGCGCCGCAGCCGGTGCACCGGGTCGGCCCCCCAGACGCGCTGGGTGACGGCGAGACAGGGGGCGTGCACGGCGAGGATCGGCACCCCGTGGCGGTGCGCGAGGCGCTCGACCGCGCGCGGGTCCTGGCTGACCGGGTCGGTCCAGATCATGAGCTCGACGCCGTCGTAGCCCAGCTCACCGGCGATCTCGAACCCGGCGGCGACGCCCTCCGGGTAGACCGAGGCCGTGGACAGCGCGACGGGTGCCGCCCCGGGCAGGTCGGCGGTGGACGGGCGCGACGGTGTCACGAATCGTGGAGTCGTCACACCGTCGCTCATCGTTACCGGTCCAACAACACCAGGATCGCCGGGGACACGGTCAGCAGCAGCCCGACGAGCACCGCGAACAACGTGGTCCTCAGGTCGTCGTTGCGCAGCAGGGCCCGCACGCCGAGCACGAGCCCGACGGTCAGCACGACCGCGAGCGACAGCGCCACGATCGGCAGCGAGGTCCACAGGTAGCGGAACAGCACCCAGATCGCCGCACCGGCGACGGCGCCGCCGATCCACTGGGCGATGACGACCGCCCAGGCCTGGCCGGTTCCGGCCGCACCGGCCGGGGTGTCGCCGTCGAGGCCCGCGGGCGGCTGCGCACCGCTGTCGGTGACGGCACCGCGGCGTCCGGAGCGGCGACGCGGGGGCTCGTCCTCCTCGACGGCGCCGGCGGCGAGCTCGCCGTGGTCCTCGTAGTCGTCGTAGTCGTCGTCCTGCGGGCGCTCGGGGGCGAGCACGCCGGTGCGGCCGCCATCGGCGGAGCCGGGTCCGTCGTCGTACCCGGCGGGGCCGTGGCGGTCGTCGTAGCGGGGGTCGGCGTCGTAGCGGGGGT
>JAESFO010000574.1_pt1 | contig 22887 bp, 17 predicted proteins | sample 9269421 | NCBI WGS metagenome assembly JAESFO01 (sample SAMN14502839, study PRJNA617101) | algae metagenome | isolation source: Nostoc desertorum CM1-VF14 and co-occurring heterotrophs from rocky... | place: USA: Clark Mountains, San Bernardino, California | collected 2000-06-05 | reverse complement strand
TTGGAGGGCGAATTGGGAGCCACCGCTTTTGGCGAGATTTATACTGTCGGTCCTACTTTCAGGGCAGAAAACAGTAATACAGCGCGCCACCTGGCTGAGTTTTGGATGATTGAACCGGAAATGGCTTTTTACGACCTGGAGGACAATGCCAACCTTGCAGAGGAGTTTATTAAGTACATTATTCGTTATGTATTGGAGAACAACCGGGAAGATCTCGACTTTTTAGCCTCGAGACTGGCAGAAGAGGAAAAGCAATTACCCCAGGATAAGCGCAGTGAAATGGGCCTGATCGAGAAACTGGAATTTGTAATTAACAATGAGTTTCAACGACTGACTTATACCGAGGCAATAGATATATTGGCTAATAGTAACCACAATAAAAAGAAGAAATTCCAATACCCGATTACCGGTTGGGGAATGGATCTGCAGAGCGAGCATGAGCGCTACCTGGTAGAAAAGCATTTTAAAAAGCCGGTGATATTGACAGACTATCCTGCGGGAATCAAGTCCTTCTATATGCGATTGAACGAGGATGGCAAAACGGTAGCCGCGATGGATATACTGGCGCCAGGTATCGGAGAAATTGTGGGCGGATCACAAAGGGAGGAGAGACTGGATGTGTTGCTGGAAAAAATGAAAGCGATGCATATTCCCATGGAAGAAATGTGGTGGTATGTGGATACCCGTCGTTTTGGAACGGTGCCTCACGCCGGGTTTGGATTGGGTTTTGAAAGGATGATTCAGTTTGTTACGGGTATGAGCAATATTCGCGACGTGATTGCGTTTCCGAGAACACCGAAAAGTGCAGAATTTTAACGGACACAAGAAATCTTATATCAGGGAGCCCGTGGTTTAAACCACGGGCTCTTTAGTTATGCGATCCAGGTTTGCTTTACTTTAGAAATAAACCACTTTCCGTTACTTCCCTTTTTTATAAGCAAAAAATATCCCCTACCGCAATTGCCTTTACAGCTAAAGCTTACATCAATTATACCCTTTGTTTGGATTTTATTGAAGAGAATTCTGGAAAGGGAGAACCTGTTACCTGTATTTGCGTTTACATCGCTGGTGATCCTGAAACGACCTTCTATTATATCTCCTTCAAGATTTAATAAAATCGAAGCCGTGTCTGTATTTGTTGGCGCAGTATCTGAAAGAAACCGTTGAGCGAAAACAATGTCTTTAATAGGTTTTAATACCGGGTTAAAACGTATCAGTAACCTACTTGTATCAGCATTGATACTATCCATCTTTTGTTGCCATAAAGCCAATTTGCTCAATTCATCTACAGTTAGGAGGCTGCTGTCTAAAATTATAGGAAACTCCTCTTCATTAAAGCGCAGGTATCTATCGTTTTTTAAAGGTGGTGGCAGATTACCATATTTTCTAACATCGATGCAGGTGGCGTCGACTATTGCGGGAAAAAGATCATACAAAAGCTGTTTTTCAAATTCATTATCCGTTGGTTTGCTTTTACAGCCTGTAACCAGGAGAATCAATAGCAAAAAACGTATGACTTTTGGCATTGATCTTATTTGAGCGTCTCCTTAAAAAAATCAACGGTTCTTCTCCAGGCCAGTTCTGCGGCAGCTTTGTCATATCGCGGAGTAGTGTCGTTATGAAAGCCATGATTTACCTTAGGGTACATATACATGGTATAGGTTTTATTGTTTTCTTTCAATGCCGCCTTATAGGCAGGCCAACCTTCATTAACTCGTGTGTCCAGTTCTGCATATTGAATTAATAAAGGCGCCTTGATGTTTGAAACATCTTCGGCCGGTGGTTGCCCTCCGTAGAAAGGAACGGCGGCATTCAATGTACTAATTTTCACCGCCATCATATTGGCAATCCATCCTCCAAAACAAAAACCAACAACCCCTACTTTTCCATTACAATGCCTATCCTTTTTCAGGTAATCATAAGCGGCTATAAAATCTTCCAGCATTTCGTTCCTGTCGCGCTTGGCCTGTAACTCCCGCCCCGCATCGTCTGTACCGGGATAGCCGCCCAGTGGCGTAAGCGCATCGGGTGCTAATGCAATAAAGCCAGCCAGCGCGGCGCGCCTTGCTACATCTTCAATATGCGGATTAAGCCCCCTGTTTTCATGTACCACTACTACCCCTCCCAATTTTCCTTTATTATCAGAAGGCATGCAAAGCAAACCTTTTATGGTACCACCACCTTTGGGCGATTGGTACTCAATATACTCAGACCTGATACGCGGATCTTCCGGAGCGATCTGTACCTGGCCTTTATAATCGGGCATTAAAAAACTCATGAGAGAAGTAACTGTTAACCCACCTACTGCATAAATAGAAAGCTTCTGCACAAAGTCCCGGCGATTAATACGGTTATGGGCATAATCATCGTAAAGGTCAAAAACGGCTTGTTGAACATCTTCTTTTTTTATAGACATAGGACGAGTTTTAGAGACTATAAATTTATTGTATTTACCTAAAATGCAGGAGATTTATTAAGACCAATACACTTCGATTTCTTTTTGCAGAATGGTGAAGCGATTTTGACAATATAGTAGAGCAAACGTTTGTTCTGCATCTGTCTTGTTATTTTTAATAACTTACCCGTTAAATTTATGCAGTGAAAACAATTGCTTTTAGCCTCAAACCGCTTTTTATTATAACCTGTGCTGTATTTTTTTGTAGCAATGTGTGGGGATCTACGCCTCGTAACCTGTTACAAAAGCAAGGGAATGAACAGGCCATAAAAGAAGTATTGGTGCCCAAAGAAAAATGGATTAACTATCCCCGCTATAATGACCGGGCAGGATGGGATCAATTTTTAGGAACAAACAAAGAAGGAATTATAAAAATTGGCGAAAACTACCTGAAATATGAATGGCAGGTAGTAACAGCAACCGATTACCTGGAGTATTCCCGTAGTGGTTCACGTGTGATTATGGAGGAGCCCTATAATCAAAATCTTACTGCCATATCTTCTTTGTTCCTGGCAGAAATGGCCGAAGGAAAGGGACGTTTTACGGATCATTTGATCAACGGGGTTTTTGCGGCCTGTGAAATGACCTCCTGGTCTTTATCTGCACACCTTGCCTTACAATTAAAGAACAACCGTTTTCCTGATCATAACCAGCAGATCATTGACCTGGTAGCAGGTGACGTAGGTGCTACATTTTCTTGGATCTATTTTTTCCTCAATAAAGAGTTTGACAAAGCCGATCCTTTAATTGCCCAACGCCTGAAGTATGAAATACAGAGAAGAATACTGGATCCTTACATGAATCTAAATCATTTTTGGTGGATGGGTTTTGAGATTCGCCCGCCACAGGTGGTGAATAACTGGAATGTTTGGTGCAACAGCAATGTGCTGCAGGCATTTGCTTTAATAGAAGAAGACAGGGACAAGCTTGCCAAAGCTGTTTATAAAACGATGCAGTCCGTTGATATTTTTATTAATTACAACAAAGATGACGGGGCTTGTGAAGAAGGACCCTCTTACTGGGGCCATGCGGCAGGTAAACTTTATGATTATTTGCAGATATTGTCGGATATCACAGGTGGGAAGATCTCTATTTTTAATGAGTCGATCGTCAAAAATATGGGCGAGTATATTTCGCGTAGCTATGTGGGCAACGGCTGGGTGGTAAACTTTGCAGACGCCTCGGCAAAAGGCGGTGGTGATGCACCCCTTATCTATCGCTTTGGTAAGGCCGTAAACAGTAAAGAAATGCAATCCTTTGCTGCATACCTGGTACAGCAAAAAAAAGATGACCTTCAGGTAACCGGTGGCCGCGATATGTTTAGAACCTTGCAGAATATAACCTATAATAAAGAGATACCTAATATAACGCCTGCGATGCCATCGGCGCCATATACCTGGTATCCGCAAACGGAGTTCTGTTATATAAAAAACAAAAGCTACTTTTTTGCGGCAAAAGGGGGTTTCAATAATGAAAGCCATAACCACAACGATGTGGGAACATTTTCGCTGTATGCTGACACCATCCCGTTTTTTATAGATGCGGGAGTGGGCACTTATACCCGCCAAACATTTGGCCGTGAACGTTATACTATATGGACCATGCAAAGCAACTACCATAATCTCCCCATGATCAATGGTGCGGCACAACAGTTTGGAGCAGCGTATAAGTCGCGCAACGCAGATTTTAATGCTGCTGCAAAAAAATTCAGCCTGGACATAAGCGGGGCTTATAACAACGAAGCTTCAGTGAAAAGCTGGCAACGCAGTTATACATTGTCTGATAAAGGATTGACAATAGAAGATGCTTTTGACCTTACTGCTATAAAAGAACCTACATCCGTTAATTTCCTGGTAGCTGCAAAACCTGTTATTGATAAAGATGGAATTGTGACGCTTGAAAAAAATAATCAAAAAGTGGAGCTTCATTATCCCAAAAACAGTTTTAATGTTTTTGCAGATACCATAACGCTGGATGATAAAAGACTCTCCAATGTTTGGGGAAGCGAAGTATACCGGGTAAGGCTGGTAGTTAAAAAACCTCAGTTAAAAGGCAAGTATACTTATATGATAACAAAAGTTGCCAGGTAATAAAACGAATGTTTTAGTTTTTTGATTTGGAGCTGAATTCGCTGGGTGTCATATGAAAGTACTTTTTAAACTCACGGCTGAAGTACTTCCGGTCGTCGTAGCCTACTGCAAATGAAACCTCATTTACTGTCATATTCGTTTTTTGCAGCAAGGCTGCCGCTTTTTTGAACCGTTGCAGTTTTATAAACTCGTTGACCGACATATCGGTCAGTGCACGTAATTTTTTATAAAGCACCGGCGCACTCATGGCTACTTTTTTAGACAGTAGTTCTACTCCAAATGCAGGATCATCGATATGTTCGTCAACAAGGCCGATAACCTTTTCGATAAAAGCTTTGTCCACTTCTGTCATCGTATCTGCAGCTATTACGTTATCAGCCTGAGTTGGAGCAGTATCCAGTGTTGTTAACTCGCGCGTGATTTTTTGTTTTAGTTTTTCCTGTGCGGCTAGTAAGTTAAGCACGCTGAGTGTTAGCACTTTTGTGCTAAATGGTTTGGTAAGATAAAGATCTGCGCCTTGTTCCAGCCCGGTTACCTGCTCATTTTGCGAGCTCTTTGCAGTTAATAGAATAACAGGTATATGACTGGTTCGCTCATCTGTTTTTATTTTTTTACAAAGGGCATAACCATCCATTTCCGGCATCATAACGTCGCTGATAATAATATCAGGAATTTCTGCACAGGCTATATCCCAACCTCCTACTCCATTATCTGCAGTGATAATATGATAGCGATGAGAAAGTGTATCTTTTACTAACTGTTTTAACTCAGCATTATCTTCAACCACAAGAACTGTTTTACGGCCTGCATCCGGGGCATCCGTGTTGTTTGTTTCAGATGGTACTTCAATAGTTGAAACCGGAGTCATACCAGTTGGTGTAGAGGACATCGCCTTTTCTTTAATGATTCCTGGAAATTGCGCGTTGAGTGGAAGCACTACGGAAAACACCGTATGGCCTGGGATTTCGTCTTTAGAGGGAGTGCTCTCTACAGATATGGTTCCCTGGTGCAGTGTTACAATATTTTTTGAAAGCGCCAACCCTATTCCATAGCCCGTATTTTGTAAACCATGATCGGCTACCTGAAAGAAATTAGTAAATAATTTGTCAAGATATTGTGGGGCAATCCCTCGTCCGTTATCAGTAACTTTTATAACCACATCATTAGCGCGGGTAATTACCTGTAATTGAATAAGGCCCTCTTCGGGAGTAAATTTGAATGCATTTGCCAACAGGTTAAAAAATACTTTCTCTAATTGCTGTTCATCAAAATTCAACGCAACAAAATCTTCGTCATGCACAAACGACATGTGTATATTTTTGGATTGAGACATCTCTCTGAAACTTTCATATATATCCTGTAAAAACGAAATCAGATTTTGTTTTTTAGGGTTTAACTGAAGATGATTGGTTTCGGCCTTCCTGAAATCCATCAGTTCACTGACAAGATTTAAAAGCCGGTTGGTATTGGATTTTACCTGTGTCAATTGTTGCTCGATGAACGACTCTTTTTTGTTCTCTGAAAGAAGACGTTCTACAGGGGCCATGATCAAAGTAAGGTGGGTGCGGATTTCATGTGAAGCGTTGGTGAAAAAGTTAAGCTTGGCCTGGTGCAGCTCATCTTCTTTTTTCAATACTTCCCTAAGAAAGAAAAAGCGCGCAATAATAAACACTATTGCCGCCGCGGCCAATATGTACAGGCAGTAGGCCCACCAGGTAAGCCAGAAGGGCGGGTTGACCTTTATTTGTAAATAGGCCGTTTTACCCCCAACTCCATCATTGTTGGCCCCGTTAACTATTAACCTGTAACTGCCTGGCGGAAGATTGGTATAAGTCGCTGATCCTTCAGATGTTGTTTTCCAGTTTTTATCAAAGCCTTCCAGCATGTACCGGTATCGGTTCTTCTTTGTTTTTACATAATTCAGAAGTGCAAAGTCAATCGTAAAATTGTTTTGATCATGTTTGAAAATTAAGCTGGTTGTAAGGGAAATATTTTGACGCAGCACTTTTTGAGGATCGTTTATGGCAACCTCCTCATTATTAAGCTTAAGACTGGTAAAAACAACCGGTGCAATATAGGAGTTCTTAATAATGTCCCGGGGCCTGAAATAAGTAATACCATTATAACCGCCAAAATAGAAAAAGGAGTCACTACTTTGTAAGAACGAGTTGTAGTTGAACTCATTGCCTGCGATTCCGTCGTTTTTAGTATATACCTGGTAGGTATTATTCTGTGGGTGAAAATGAATCAAACCTTTATTGGTACTTAACCATAAGGTTTTATCGTCCGTTGAAAGTATACCCAGTATATTGAGTGGAAGCAGAAAACTATTTGTGTATTTAACCAGCTTCTGTGTTTTTTTGTCAAATCTCACCAGGCCTGCGCCGCCGGTACCGATCCATATATTTCCGTTGACATCTTCTGTAAAGCAGTTTACGTACAAAACGCTGTCCACCTCTTTAAATATGTTGCCGGACAGCCGGTATATTCCCGGCGATCCGGCGATCCAGATACCGTTGTCGCGATCTCTATAAAGATACCGGCTCGCTCCCCTTACGTTTAATAGTGGGGTCTTCTGCATTGTCAATGCAATACCTTCCCGTTTAAACAGGTGGATGCCTCTGTTAGAGGTTACCCAAAAATTATTGAAAGGGTCTTCCACAATCGAGGTTATTTCATGCTCCGACCTGTTAACTGAATCAATTAGGTACTGTCTGATGGTTTTACTTCCCGGTTGTAAAACATTTAATCCCCCACCATGCGTACCCGCCCAGATATTGCCGTCGGCATCCAGGTAGAGTACTTTTACTAGGTTTGACCCCAAAGTGCCGGCAATGCCCGCACGATTTTTGTAATTAGTAAAGCTTTGTGTTGTTCTGTTCAGAAAGTTAATACCTCCACCTTCTGTGCCGATCCATAAATTATGCTTACGGTCTTCTACTATACTACTGATAACATTGTTACTGATACTATTGGGTTCGCCTGTATTTTGTATAACAGAAAACGGTGTGGAGTAAGCATAGTTAACATTTACGCCGCCAAAGTAGGTTCCCACCCATACAGAATGGTTGGCGTCTTTGTAAATAGCGTAAACAGAGTTTTGGCTCAGGCTGGCCTTGTCCTGCGATTTATTAACAATAGTTTGAAAAGAACGGGATACCGGGTTTAGAACACTAATGCCCTCCTGGGTCCCGATCCACAACAAACCGTTGTTCCATGTAAGGCACCGGATATTATTGTTAACCAAACTAAAACTGTTTTTGTCGCCACTTTGGTAGTGGACCGTTTTTTTAGATATAAAGTCGAACTGATAGATGCCGTTATTGAGCGTACCCACCCAAAGTTGCCGGTTTTTGTCTTGTGCCAAAGCCGTAACGGCATTTGCGTTTTGTGATCCCGATATACTGTTCAAGGGGCTAAAGTGTGAAAACCGGTATCGATTATTTACAGTTTCTATATAAGTAAGGCCTTTATCTGTACCCACCCATATACCTTTATTTATATCTTCCAGAACGGCCCTCACCGAATTTCCTGCCGTTTTGTTTTGGAAAGAAACAAAAGGTGAACCACTGGGGGGAATCATGTATAAGCCGTTGGCTGAACCCACCCATATCTGCCCCTTCGAATCTTCATAAATACAAAAAACGCTTCCCACCTGGTTATTGCCGAACGGGATTCTATGGAAGCGGTCCAGTTTTACATCATATTTATTCAGACCGGTAGATGTGCCTATCCAAATGATACCTTTTGAATCGGTAAATAAAGAAATGATGTGATTGCCCAATAGTGAACCTGTATCATTGGCGTTAGACCTGTAGGTTTTAAACCGTATACCATCATACCGGCAAAGTCCGTCAACTGTACCAATCCACATAAAACCCAGCTTATCCTGGGTAAGAGAAATGGCGCTATAATTAGGAAGGCCCTGTTCAACGGAAAAATGTTGAAAAGAAACTGGCTGAGCTGTTAGGGTAATGAAACAAAAACTGTAAAAACACAAAAAAACAAACAATCTGAGCAGCGGCATATAAAGGCAAATTACATATACAAAATAAGCAAAACATTTCAGCGATAAGTAATTATGTACGCCAATTTTAAAAGTATCTTATTTGATAATCAATTAATTAAAACCAGGTTTAAGAAATTCACCCCAAAAATTCGCAAAAATACCCCTGCACAGGCCGGCGAAGTGTACATATTGCACCAGATTGCTTTGCGATACAATTGCAGCGCTTAAACATATTGTACTTTTTAAAAATCACTACTATGCTATTTAAACGAATGATGCAGGCGATACCTGTTATCAAGAGGGGGCAATTGGCTCTAATGCTATTGTTACTGTTACCTTTCACAGCTTTTTCTCAAACCTCGGTGTCGGGTACTGTTGTGGACGAATTTGGTAAACCGGTTGCGGGCGCCTCGGTTCTTATAAAAGAAAAGGCAACAGGTACGTCAACCAATGCAGAGGGAAAATTTACTATTAACGCAAAGGCCGGAGATGTGTTAACCATCAGTTCTGTTGGATTTGAAAAAAAGGATCACAATGTAACCGGTAATGAAAATATAACCATTACATTAAAAGCGTTGACAGGCTCGCTGGAGGATGTGGTGGTAGTAGGTTACGGAACAAGGAGCAAGAAAGATGTGGGGGGCGCCGTTTTATCTGTTGATGAGAAGCTGTTAAAAGACCGCCCTGTTACCAATACGCTTTCAGCGCTTCAGGGTGCTGCACCGGGACTGGTTATTACCCGTACCAACGGGCAGCCGGGTCGTGAAGGCTGGACGGCACGCATCAGGGGTATAACGTCGCTTGGAGCCGGTAATGCACCGCTGGTAATTATCGACGGAGTGGAGGGAGACATCAATGCGCTCAACCCCAATGATATACAAAATGTATCCATACTGGAAGATGCAGCATCAGCATCTATTTATGGAGCGAAAGCAGGAGGTGGTGTTATATTGGTAACAACCAAAGGAGGGCGGCCCAACCAGAAAACGACCGTTGACCTCACTTCTATGTATACCTGGCGAACTCCTTATGCCCGGCCGGAACTGATAAGTTCCCGCAGACAGGCAGAGTTGCAGAATGCGGCGAGAGTTTTTGCCAATGCCAATAAAGATTTTACGGATGAACAGCTGGGTTGGTTTGACGATCCCAACATTAATGATGTATGGAACACCAACACAAATTCCTGGGACTACTATTATAATTACAACCTGGAAGAACTACTAATGCGGAAGCAAAGCCCCCAAAGAAATATCAACCTTTCAGCGAGCGGTGGTGGCGATAAATCCTCCTTCCTTTTCTCGCTGGGGTATTTAGATCAGCAGGGTGTTTTTAAATTCGGGCCCGACAACTACGATAAGTTTAACGCGCGCATTAACTATAATACCCGTTTTTCAAAAGTATTCAGCCTGGATAGCCGCATTTCTCTTTCTAAAGAAGACATACTGGCGCCGCCCATTGGTGTTACAGGCGAGGGATTAATGTATGGTGTATATTCAATACGGGCAGCCCGGAACCCTATTTTTACACCCGGAACTGATGAATCCAGGTATGCGTTTATCGGCACTATTTCTACCGCATATCCGGTATTAAAAGATGGCGGCTATGATAAAGAAAACAAGTATAACGCAAATGGTGTTTTTAGCCTGGCCGCAAAACAAATAGTAAGGGGGTTGGATCTTAAAGCTGTGTACAGTCCCAGCCTGATACTTTCTGACAGGGAAATTTTCAGCCGTACCATTCCCCGCTGGACAATCGACCAGAATAAAAATCCGGTTGCCGGAACGCCGATCAACCAGGTGAACTCGCTTCAAAAAAACAGGCCATATACGATCAATCAAAACTTTTTTGCAACGGCGGACTACGACTACAAGGTAAACCGGCATAGTTTTCATTTATTGGGCGGTTATGAGTTTAAAGAATATAAATATGATTATATACAGGCGATACAAAGGGCATTGCTATTAAACAATTTTCCAACGTTAAACTATACAACTCTTGCTAATGCAGATGTGGGTAATGTGGGTGATAATATTCAGGTAAATACCTGGTTGTCATACTTTGGCAGGCTATCTTATAATTATGGAAGCAAGTATTACTTCGAGGGAACCTTACGCCAGGATGGAAGCTCCAGGCTGGCTCCGGGTCATAAGTTTCAGACCTTTTATGCAGGAAACGTGTTCTGGAGAGCAACACAGGAAGAATGGTTTAAGAACGCTTTACCCTGGATCAACGAGTTTAAAATAGGCGCGTCTTACGGAACCGCAGGAGGAGCACAAACGGCTGATCCTAATTTAAATAACTACGATTTCCAAAGTCCGCTGGCCAGGGGTTATTATCCCTTCAATGATGCACGTACGGCTTATTTCTACCAGCCAGGCTTACCGTCCGAAAGTAAGGCATGGGAAATTATCAGTACCGCCAATCTGGGCATCGACCTGGAATTGTTGAACCGGAGGCTTCGTCTTCATTACGACTACTTCATTAAAAGAAACGACAATGTTTTTGTAGCACAACAGTTGCCGGCTCTTTTAGGAGTTACTCCCAACTCGGCCAACCTTGCTGCTATACAGGTTAAGGGTTGGGGTGTTACCGTTAACTGGAACGATCAGTTTAAAAACGGAAGCTATTTTGTTTCAGCAAATCTTAGCGATGATAAAAATAAGGTGGTTAAATATGACGGGTCTGTGTCTTATGGTGCGGGAATTAATGCCGCACTCCCAGGGATGTCTACCAACTCGATTTTTGGTTACAAAGCCGATGGTTATTTTGATAACCAGCAGGAGGTGGAAAGCGTGCCACGCAGAACTCCGAGTACGGGCGTAGGTGATATTAAATTAATAGATGTAAATAACGACGGAGTAATAACACAGGGAAATAATACCGAAGCCAATCACGGCGACCTAGTGTATCTGGGTAATACGAATTCGAGATACGTTTTTGGATTCAACGCTGGTGTAAACTGGAAAGGGTTTGATATTTCTGTATTATTTAATGGCGTAGGTAAAAGAAGCCTGCTGCTGGAATCTTATGCAACAATAGCTTTTTATGACGGATGGCGCATGCCATGGGCCATTCACCAGGATTACTGGACGCCGGAAAATCCTAATGCAAAATTCCCCGCAATCAGGTTTAGCGACAGGGTTAACGATCAGGTATCTTCTCATTGGGTTCAGGATGCCAGCTATATACGCCTGAAGAACTTACAGGTGGGATATACCTTACAAAAGAATGTTCATAAAATGAAAGCTTTGGGGGATATCAGAATCTATTTCTCCGGCCAGGACTTATGGGAAAAAACGGGTATGTGGTATAACTATTTCGACCCCGAAAATACCGACAGGGTTGGTTTCAGCTACCCTATGTGGCGCAGTTACGCTTTAGGACTTAATATTAATTTCTAAACAGACCCCGTTTTTCAACAACATTTAAAAAATAAACAGATGAACAGTCTATTATATAAAAGATATATCAATGCTTTTTTCGCAGCGTTGTCGATAGGAATATTATTGGGTAGTTGCGTGAAACGATTAGATCAAAATACACAGACATTAATTACTGATCCTATTTTTTGGAAAGACTCTACCGACCTGGTAAGCGCCACCAATTATTTGTATATAAGCCTGCCCGACTTTGGCGCTGCAACGGAAGAACTGTACAGTGATTTTGCGCTGGATATCCGCACAACAACTGTTAACACGATTAGTGACGGTTCGCGGGTTATACCATCCAGCGACGGACGCTGGAACAATGCTTATATATACATCCGTGCGGCAAATAATATCCTTGAGAAATCCGGTGCCATTGCCGATGGCCCTACAAAAACATTTTGTTTGGCGCAGGCAAGATTCTTCAGGGCATTATCTTATTTCAATTTAGTTAAAGCCTATGGCGATGTGCCCTATATTGGAAGAACGATAACAGGAAGAGAGGATGAGGCACTGTATACGCCCCGAACCGACCGCAGAGCCGTAGTAGATTCTATATACGCAGATCTTGATTTTGCCGCGGCCAACTGCCCGCAGGCCGATCAGTTACCCGGAACCCCGGCAACAACAGGAAGTGTTGGCCGTGAATACGGACGCATTACCCGTAGCGCTGCACTGGCTTTTAAATCGCGGGTTGCGTTATACGAAGGAAGCTGGCATAAGTTCCACGGAGAGCCCGAACTTAAAGGAGCAAAGGATCCTAACAAACACTTCACAATTGCAAAACAAGCGGCGCAAACCGTGATGACAGAAGCCAAGCATAGCTTATATACCAAAGACGGAGCTTTAAGTTTCCAGAACCTCTTCAGGTATCCCGGTGAAGCCTACGCCAATAACAAAGAAAATATACTGGTAAGATTATATGGAAAGGACATTACTAATAACGTAAGCAGTAACGGTGGTTATATGCGGTCTTTTTTAACAGATGGCGGAAATGCAGCTACCAGGGCTTTTGTAACGCTCGCATTGTACTCAGACGGGTTGCCTTCGGGAAAATCTCCACTAGACTCAACCGGAAAAGAAACCGGCCTGCTGACGGATTACCAAAACCGTGATCCCCGATTAGTGCTCACCTTATTTAAAACAGGAGACCCGTATGCATCTATTTCAGGAGGCAATCCGGTATATGGTAACACGTATTATTATCATCAACAAAAATACTGGACCGGCCAGGCAGATTTTTTAGCCAGTCCTAACCTGTTTTTGGATTTTATTGCCATTCGCTATGCAGAGGTATTGCTGAACTATGCCGAAGCCACTTTTGAGCTAAGCGGCAGCATTTCCGACGCAGATTTGGATATGTCGGTAAACCTGCTTCGTAAGCGCGCCAGCAATAATGATAATAGTAAGCTGGCCCTGTTAACCAATGCTTTTGTTACAGCAAACGGTTTAAACATGCGGGAAGAGATAAGAAGAGAGCGCTCGGTAGAGCTGGCTTATGAGGGATTCAGGTATTGGGATATTATAAGATGGAAAACAGCAGAGATAGAGCTTATTAAGCCGCTGATTGAGCGTAAATATTTTGAAAATGTAAACTACGGTGGTGCCACCAAGCCGGCATTGCTGGGCGGATATGTACTTTTCCAGCCTGCAGATAAAAGAAAGTTTAATGCCCAAAAAGATTATTTGTGGCCGATTCCTTCGGCACAGATAGGATTAAGTAATAATACGCTCACTCAAAATCCTAATTGGTAAATTTTGATGATATTGCAAAGAATATCGATTGCGGATCAGCTAAAAAAGACAGCTTTTTGCTATAAACACAATAACACTATTGAAAAAATGCATTGTACAAAAATGTTTTTCGGATGGATGATGGTTTCGGTTTTGTTTTCTTGCGGACCTGCTAAAAACACAGCAGGTTTGCAGGAAGACGGCTTTGTAAAAACAGGTTTATCGAAATCAGAAGAAATGCTTCGGCACATGTTACCTGCAGCCAATAAAAAGTTTTCGGCCCGGACAGGAGCTTATCCGCGAACCACCAACAAGAGTGGAGAGCTGGTAACTACTTCTATGTACGACTGGACGCCCGGCTTTTTTCCGGGTAGCCTATGGTATGCCTATGAGTATTCAAAGAACGATAGTATGAAGGCAGAAGCGATTAAATGGACGGAGAAGCTGGCGCCGCTACAAACGTTTACACAACACCACGACCTGGGCTTTATGATGTATTGCAGCTATGGCAATGCTTACAGGCTTACCGGCAATGAGGCGTATAAAAAAATCCTGGTTAATTCGGCAAAGGCCTTAAGTACACGTTTTAACCCAACAGCGGGTGTAATCAAGTCATGGAATAGTTTTAAATCGTGGCATGGCAACGCCACATATTATTTTCCCGTGATCATAGATAATATGATGAACCTGGAACTGTTATTCTTTGCATCAAAAGTATCCGGAGATACCAGCTTCAGGCATATTGCGGTAACTCATGCATTAACCACTATGAAGCACCACTTCAGGCCCGATCACAGCTCCTATCACGTAGTGTGTTATGATTCTACCAACGGCAAGGTTGTAGCAAAAGAAACGGCGCAGGGCTATGCGGACAACTCCACCTGGAGCCGCGGACAGGCCTGGGCTATTTATGGCTACACAATGGTATACCGCGAGACGAAAGATCCCCGTTTCTTAGAAATGGCAATTGGCCTCAGCAACTATTTTATCAACAATAAAAGATTACCGGAGGATTATGTGCCCTATTGGGATTTTAATGCAAACGAGGCGGGTTATACGCCCGGCGTAAAGTCTCACGCGAATAAAATGAGCACTTTGTACCGCGATGCCTCCGCCGCGTCTATAACGGCGTCTGCCCTGCTGGAGTTGAGTACTTATGTAAGCGACAATCTATCTAAACAGTATAAAGCGGCAGCCGTAAAGATATTACGGTCATTAAGCAGCGATGCCTATAGGGCAAAGCCCGGAACAAATGGCAATTTTATTATCAAACATTGTGTGGGTAGCATACCCCATCAGTCAGAAATAGATGCGCCATTGGTATATGCCGACTATTATTATATGGAAGCCTTGTTACGTTATCAGCAATTACAGAAAGGCGGTGTGCTGTTTGCCGGCAATTAAAGCCTGTTTTACTTTACTAAAGGAATTTTAAAAATGACAGATTTTCTAAAGCAACGAGTTCTCCATACTGTTTTTCTATTGCTATTATGCGCAGGTCTTGGTGCTCAAAATAAAACAGTAAGTTCTACCGGTGCGCAGGATCGGGCGTTTTGGATAAAAACATTGCACAAAATAGCCTGGCCGGTAGTAGAAAACCTGGCCAATGGCACGCTTGAAAAGAACATGCCATTGGAGAAGGGGCCGCAATACTATCTTACCGCCAATAAGGTTTCTTATCTGGAAGCGGTGGGACGTTGCTTCGCAGGTATTGCTCCCTGGCTTGAGTTGCCGGATGATAATACGGAAGAAGGACTGCTTAGAAAAAAGTATAAGGCAGCAATGGTAAAGGGTTTAACGAGCGCCGCAAATCCACAGAGCCCGGACTATTTAAATTTCAGGGAGGGTGGGCAGCCTATTGTGGATGCCGCATATCTTGCTCATGCCTTTATGCGCGCACCCAGGGCTTTATGGGAGCCTTTGGACACGGTTACCAAACAACGGTTTATTACTGAGTTTAAATCACTGCGTGACCGGACAGGTGCTTATAATAACTGGTTGCTGTTTGCTGCTATGTCCGAGGCATTTCTTCGTTCCGTAGGTGAGCAGTTCGATCCTGTTCGGATTGATTATGCCTTAAATAAAATGAAGGAATGGTATGTAGGCGATAGCTGGTATAAAGACGGAGATTTATTCAGCATGGACTATTATAACTCGTATGTAATACATCCCATGTTGGTTGACTTGCTGGCATCTTTAAAAATAAAGCCTGTTACAAAATATAACCAGAAAGGATACAGTGTTAATGAAGCTTACGATCAGTCGGTAAAAAGAATGGTGAGATACGCCGAGTACCTGGAGCGTATCATAGCGCCGGATGGCACTTACCCGGCCTATGGGCGGTCTGTAACCTACCGTACTGCAGCCTTTCAGGCATTGGCTCAAACTGCATTAATGCAGCAGCTGCCGGAGTGGGTAAGCCCGGCACAGGTTCGCTGTGCCTTAACAAAGGTGTTTTACAATATGTACGAAGGCAGCCAGAATTTTGATAACAAAGGCTGGCTGGTACTGGGTTTTAACGGTCATCAACCCATGATGGCAGATCAATATACATCTACCGGCAGTTTATATATGGCGTCACTTGGTTTTTTGCCTTTAGGCCTGCCGGCAACAAACAAATTCTGGACAGATGCACCGGCAGACTGGACCAGCAAAAAAGCATGGGGTGGGCTCCCGGTTAAAAAAGATTATAAAGTAGAATATTAAGATGTATTGAAACCGGCTGCCTGCTGTGTATTTTTGGATATATTTGGTGATACTTTTGTTTCATTGCTTGCGTGTGCCGTAGTCTTATCAGGCCCTTTTGCTCAATAAACCCTACGCATTTTAAGTATAACTTATAATGGTTAATTGACGCAAACGGATACCAAAAAGGTACGCCGGGTAAAAAGAATGAACAGTCAAGTATAATAGAATGAACAATTAACTAATATCTTCGAAGCATCATGAGTTCAAAAAACACATCAAGAAGAAAGTTCTTGAAAAATACAACGATAGCTACTGCCGCTACGGCATTACTGCCAGATTTGCTTTTTGCCAAAAACAGTTTTTTAAGATCCGCAGTTACGGCTCCTTCCGAAAAAGTTAACCTTGCCTGCATTGGTATTGGTAACCGGGGCCAGCAAATAATTGAAGAGTTCGCTAAAACCGGGTTGGCCAATATTGTAGCCTTATGCGATGTGGACATGGGCGCACCCCAGACACAAAAAATAATGGGGCAGTTTCCACAGGCCAGGCGCTTCCAGGATTTCAGGCAGATGTTTGACAAAATGGGTAACGAAATAGAAGCGGTTTGTATAGGTACACCCGATTTTTCGCATTTCCCGATTACCATGATGGCAATGGCCCTGGGCAAACATGTATATGTAGAAAAGCCAATGGCCCGCACTTTCAACGAAGTAGAGTTGATGATGAAAGCTGCGGAGAAATATAATAAAGTGGTTACGCAAATGGGTAACCAGGGTCACTCAGAAGGAAACTACTTCCAGTTTAAAACCTGGACTGAAGCCGGCATTATAAAAGACGTCAATAAGATTGTTGCACACATGAACTCTGCCCGTCGCTGGCATGGCTGGGACACCAACATCAAAGCATTCCCTGCTGCAGAATCAGTACCATCAACCCTTGATTGGGATATATGGCAGATGCAGACTTTTGGACATGACTATAACAAAGATTTTGTAAACGGACAGTGGCGTTGCTGGTACGATTTCGGTATGGGAGCCTTAGGCGATTGGGGTGCGCATTTATTAGATACGGCTCACGAATTTTTAGACCTGGGACTTCCCACTGAAGTAAAGCCATTGAAGTTAACAGGGCATAATGATTTCTTTTATCCCATGTCCACTACGCTTTCTTATAAGTTTCCGAAAAGAGGCAACAAGCCCAAGGTTGAAGTGTTGTGGTATGATGGGGTAGACAATCTGCCTCCTATTCCGAAAGGTTATGGTGTGCAGGGGCTGGATCCCAATATCCCGCCACCCAGTACCGGAGACATTAAAGGACCTAAGTTGAACCCGGGCAAGATCATTTATTCCAAGGATCTTATTTTTAAAGGAGGTTCTCACGGCAGCACGCTTTCCATTATTCCTGAAGAGAAAGCAAAAGCGATGGCAGCACAATTGCCGCAGGTTCCTAAAAGCCCGTCCAACCATTTTAAAAACTTTTTGCTGGCATGTAAGGGCCAGGAAAAAACGCGTTCGCCGTTTGCGGTAGCAGGCCCGTTAAGCCAGGTATTTTGCCTGGGTGTTATCGCACAATGGACAGGTGACAAGATTAAATTCGACCGTGAGAAAAAGATCATCACCAATAATAGAAAAGCGAATGAGCTTTTGGTAGGTCCTCCACCAAGAAAAGGCTGGGAACAATATTATAAGATCTAACAGCTGCATTAGCATAATTCATACAGCATTTATCAATGGGCGCTTCTATATAGAGCGCCCATTTGTTTTTCAAATCGCTTAGAAGATGTTCGATATTGTTAACGAATAGTTGGTGCGTCATACAGCAAGCTCAACGTTGTATACATAATGCCGAAGGAATGCAATAATTATAGAAACACAGGCAATAGCAAGCAAACCCCATGAGGGGTGGCATTATTTGGAAGGGGAGGGTAAACAATATCTAATTGTAATTTTGATACCTGTTTTTTATAACAGTTGATGCGTCATACTGCAAGCTCAACGTTGTATATGTAATTCCGAAGTAGTGTAATAATTATAGAGACTCAGGCAATAGCAAACAAACCCCACGAGGGCTGGCATTATTCGGCTACGCCACAAATAGAGCGGCGTATCTTGTTATAGTCAATGATTATCGGCGTCAATATTCGACAGCTTCAGGGTTGAACAAGAAGAACAAAAAGATTGTTTTTGAACAGCGTGACAAATTGTTTTCATCGGAATTTCATATTGGCATTTTATTTTTGTAAGACAGTGCATAACTGCAGATATCTTTAACGGTACAAATTTCCCAATTTTTTCGGGTATGATAAAATTCTTGATGCTTTTACTATTGTTGGCCGGATGGTCCGGAATTTGCAATGCTTCCGGTATCACCATACCTGTAATGGTAACAGATACCCTTCCTGCTAAAAAACTGGCAGATCAAAAGCCGTTAAAAGAAAAAGGAAATGCTCAGGCTAAAACTGTTAAGGCGGTACCCAAGGCAAAAAATCAGGTCAGGCCAAAGGCTATTGGAGTAAAACCGGTTAAAATGAAGCCGATAAAAGTAATAAAGCCAAAGATAAACGGGAAGGGATTTGGAAAGTAGTGTATAACATGAAGCCGACAAAACGAGCATTCCATGCTTTTTTCTTTCTCCTGTTTTCTTTGGTCGCAATGCATGCAGCTGCACAGAAGAATACGGAGATTTCGCCCGTTGATTCATCGGCGACAGCATCTTCTTCCACAACATTTACCCTGGCCTCGCTTTTTAGCAGCGGCATCGATTATTTTGGCCAGACTACCGCGCAAACACTTCCCTATATAGCATTGAATGGAACCTTGCGTCTTAAGTATGGTATTTATGCCTCACTTACCGGTTTTCATCTTTTTTCAGATAGCGCAGTAGTATCCGCTACAGGCCTGACCGCCGGTTACCAGTTCACCATTGCTCCAAAATTTACGGGTGATATTAGTTATGCTTATACGATTTTTCCTAAACAATCTCCTTTTTTACAGGCGTCAAGTCCTCATATGGTTAGCGCGGCGTTTAATTACGAGCACCTGTTGAATACGGGCATCAGCGCAGACTATTCATTTGGCCGGCAACAGGATTTCTTTGTAAGCCTTAGCAATTCGAAAGAATTGGTGCTGAATACAGACCGGCACCGACATATTATTGCTACCACTCCGCAATTGACTATTGTTGCAGGAACACAGCAGTTTTACGAAACCTATCTGGTAGAACGAAAAAACAATGGTAAGGGAAAGGGCGCTCCACCTCCCCGCGAGGAAAGCCGCAGTTACAACCAGTTTGGCTTATTATCTTACAACTTTAAACTGCCGTTGTCTTATAACAGGGCTTCTTACCTGGTGGAAGCGGCCTACCAGTTATCATTATTAGGAAACAATGCATCGGAGAGAGCAGGTCAGACGAATTCTTTTTTTACACTTGGATTTTATTATCAATTTTAAAAGTGCCGTATGAAAGTGTTAATTGTAGAAGATGAAGCGCTGCTGGCAGAAGAGATAGCTGTTTCTCTTGCGGGCAGACAATTTCAATGTGATATGGCTTCATCAGCTGCAGAAGCGCTTAGCAAAACAGATACCGGTCATTATGAGTTTATATTATTAGATATTGGTTTGCCGGATAAAGACGGGTTTTATCTATTAAAGGAGATCAGGAAAGATCATCCTGAATCAGCTATTATCATTCTTACGACACGGGGCCAGGTAGAAGACCGGATCAAAGGGCTGGATATGGGTGCAGACGATTATTTATCGAAACCCTTTTCGCTGCTCGAGCTTCAATCGCGTATGATGGCGATAACCAGGAGAAAATATAACCTCAACGATACACTTACTGTTGTAGGCGCATTTGAACTGGATATCCGTAACCGGCTGATCAGGTATGAAGACCAGGATGTGGATCTTTCAAAAAAAGAGTTCGACCTGCTGAGTTACCTGGTATTGCATAAAAACAGGCCTTTAAGCATGCTGCAGTTAAGCGAGCATTTATGGGGCGATTTTTCTGATGAAGGGAATGACTCTAACTATATCGATGTACATATCAAAAACATCAGGAAGAAATTAGGCGTTTACGCTCCGGTAGACTGGCTGGAAACCGTAAGAGGGATCGGGTATAAAATAAAAATAGAATAATGCGATTGCATACCAAGCTTGCTTTATTTACAACGATCAGTACACTGACCGTGTTAATAATATTTGTGGTGTTGCTGCCACAGATAATGCAGCGGGTGGCTTTTGCCAATACCAACCAAACACTCCTGCAGCAAAAGCAAAAGGTATTGCAGCAAATCAGCGCAACAGGTATTTACTATTATCTCGAAGGTGATGCTTCCTATGGTAGTTACTCCATGCTTAAAGATGAATATATATCGCTGGAGCAGGCTGATACAACTACCCTAACCGATACGCTGATAACAGAACAACGATTGGTAGACAGGGATACCATCAATTATCGTATACTGATGCATAGTTTCAGACTAGGGGGTCAAAACTATCTTTTAGAAATCGGTAAAAAAACAGCGTCAATCAGTGCAGAAGCGGGGGCTTTACAGCAAACCGCCCTATATATTTTATTGCCGCTGGCGCTGGTTATTTTATTGATACAAATCGTTTATAACCGGTACCTGCTAAAACCTTTAGGCTACATTATACGCACCCGTTTACTTAAAGCTAACTTCCCGTTTAATCAACAAGCAGAAAGGCTTAAGAGTACCACCGCAGATTTTTTATATCTCGATAAGAGCATCTCACAGTTGATGCAACAGATCAAAGATGCTTTTGAAAAAGAAAGAGAGTTTAGTTCCAATGCCTCTCATGAGTTGATGACACCGATCAGCATTTTGCAAAGCAAGATTGAGAACCTCATGGAGGATGAAGGTTTAACCGAGGAGCAGTATAAAAAAACTCGAAGCTACCATGCTGATCATCAGGCGGCTAAAAAAAATTGTAAACGCGCTCTTATTAATATCAAGGGTGGATAATAACCAGTTTGCCGACAGAGATATTTTAACCATTAGGGAAATTATTGAGCAGGTGGTAGAAGAGTTGCAGCATCGTATAGCGCAAAAAGAAATTGTTTTAGATATACAGCTCGCTCCTGTTTCCTTAAAAAACATAAACAGGGATTTGTTGTTCCAGCTATTTTATAATATTATCAATAACGCCATCAAATTCAACAAAACCGGGGGTCGTATAAGTATAACAGACCGGCAGCTAAGCGGTTCGGCCTATACTGTTTTTATAGAAGACTCCGGAACAGGTATTGATGAACAGCAGCTTAAGGAAATTTTTTACCGCTTCAAAAAGGGAACTACCCGGGCCGAAGGTTACGGGCTGGGTTTGGCTATTGTTGACGCTATTGCCAGGCATGAGGGCTTACTGCTCGACGTACAATCACAAAAGCATAAGGGAACCCGCTTTACGGTCAAGTTCGGGGAAAAGCATTTGTAAAAAGTCTTCATGAATTTTTCATGTTGCAGGGATATGTTTGTATCACCATTAAACAAAATATCCATGAAAAAAATTTTTTATTCCGTATCCATTTTTACTGTATTGCTGACGGCGGCCTGCTCAAAAAATGATAGCAACAGCAATACTGAAGGCCAGGCGAAAGTACAACTGGTTCTAACCGACGCGCCTGGCCTTAATTATGAAGCCCTTTATCTTGATATAAAGGAGGTAAGTATTAACAACAGTACTGCTGATGACGGCTGGGTCTCCTACCCTGTTGCACCCATATTTGCACAACCCATCAACATACTCAATTATCGTAACGGTAAAACCATCGCAATAGGCGATCCTGTTTCTTTGCCCGCGGGTAAGATTGAACAGATCCGGCTCGTGTTAGGTAATAACAATACCATTGTTGTTAATGGCCAAACTGAAAAATTAACTGTTCCTTCAGGTGTGGTTAAAATAAACCTGCACCATGAGCTTTCACCCAATGGAGTGTATAAGATATGGGTAGATTTTGACGCGGCCCGTTCAATAAAAGTACATGAAACCGGAAATGGTAAATACATTATGCGACCGGTTATCAAAGCTTTCGCAGATCAGGCCAACGGTCAGATTAGAGGATATGTAAAGCCGGCTGAAGCGGGAGCCTGGGTATATGCCTTACAGGGTGTAGACACGTTGGGCAGCGCCATACCTGCACCAGACGGCTTTTACCAGTTTGTAGGACTCCCATCCGGTAGTTATTCGGTTTCTTTTGATGCAAGTGATGTTTCAGGTTATAAAGATGCTGTAGTCAACAATGTGAACGTTGTTTATGGACAGGTAACAGATGTAGGAACTTTAGCTACTCCCATCGTATTGATTAAATAGTTTTTTTCATGAGGGTTTAGAGTAAATATAAGGGTCCGCCTTTTCAGAGCGGACCCTTTCTTTTTTTGAAGATCGTTACTCAAAAAAATCCAACTCTGCTATCGCCAATACATTGCCTTTGGCGGCAATTTCTTTAGATTCGATAGTTATGTACCGT
>JAESFO010000571.1_pt1 | contig 23046 bp, 21 predicted proteins | sample 9269421 | NCBI WGS metagenome assembly JAESFO01 (sample SAMN14502839, study PRJNA617101) | algae metagenome | isolation source: Nostoc desertorum CM1-VF14 and co-occurring heterotrophs from rocky... | place: USA: Clark Mountains, San Bernardino, California | collected 2000-06-05 | reverse complement strand
GAGGGCCTTGGCGTAGGGGTCGATGACCAGCTTGTTCGGGTTGCAGCGCAGACCCTGGGCGGGGTCGTAGGGGCCGTGCACCCGGTAGCCGTAGCGCTGGCCGGGCTCGACGCCGGGCAGGTAGCCGTGCCAGACGAAGCCGTCGACCTCGGTCAGTGCCACCCGGGTCTCGGCGAGCCCGCCGGGGGCTCCCGGGTCGGGTTCGAACAGGCACAGCTCCACGCCCTCGGCGACCTCGGAGAACAGGGCGAAGTTGGTGCCGGTGCCGTCGTAGCTGGCACCCAACGGATAGGCGTGCCCGGGCCAGGCCTGCATGGTCTGCGTCCTCTCGTCGCGCGCCCCGGCCGCAGACCGGGGGCACGCTCACACTGTGTCGGGCGGGCACCGTTGCCGCATGGTGGGCGGGGCCGTCAGCGGTCCACGCCACATCACCCCCGCGTCCCGCAGCAGCTGCGGACGGGGGCGGTCGATCGTCCCAGGAACGGTCAGGAGTCGGCGAGCCGGGCGGGGAAGCCGCCGGTGGCGACCGGGCTCCACCGGGCCGGGGTGATGCGGATCAGGGCCTTCCCCTGGTCGGACATGGCGCGGCGGTACTCGTCCCAATCCGGGTGCTCGCCGGAGACGGCACGGAAGTAGTCGACCAGCGGCTCGAGCGCGTCCGGCAGCGTGAGGAGCTCGGCGTCGCCCTCGACCTGCACCCAGGCGCCGTCGAACTCCTCGCTCAGCACGACGACCGCGGCCCGGCCGGCCTTCGCGACGTTGGCCGACTTGGCGCGCTCGGGGTAGGTGGCGATCACGATGCGTCCGTCGTCGTCGACGCCGCCGGTGACCGGGGAGGCCTGCACACCGCCGTCGGAACGGGTGGTCATCAGCACCATGTGGTGCCGGGGACGGATGAACTCGAGCAGCTCGTCCCGGTCGACGCGGTCGTTGCGGGCGATGGTGCGGGGCATGCCCGAAATCCTAGGGCGGCCGGGGGCCCCGCGCCCGCCGTTCCTCACCCCGCGCCGCGGGCCACTAAGGTCCGGCTCCGTGGCCACCGTCTTCACGAAGATCATCAACGGCGAGATCCCGGGCCGGTTCGTCTGGGCCGACGAGCAGTGCGTCGGGTTCCTGTCGATCAACCCGCTCGGCCCGGGGCACACGCTCGTCGTACCGCGGGCGGAGATCGACCAGTGGGTCGACGCCGACGCCGGGCTCGTCGCCCACCTCACCGAGGTGTCGCGGACAGTCGGGCTCGCGGTGCGCGAGATCTGGTCGCCGCCCCGGGTCGGTCTGCTGGTCGCCGGGTTCGAGGTGCCCCATCTGCACGTCCACGTGTTCCCGGCCTGGGACATGCGGGCCTTCGACTTCGCGAACGCGGCCGCCACCGTCGACGGCGCCGAGCAGGACGGGCACGCCGAGGCCCTGCGCACGGCGCTGCGGGCCGCCGGGCACGACGCGCACGTCCCGGGCTGAGCGGGTGCACCTGCTGCTCGTCCGGCACGCGCTGCCCGAGGCCGTCGAGCACGACGACGGCACCCACGCCGACCCGGGCCTCGCGCCGCAGGGCCGTGACCAGGCGGCCCAGCTGGTCGACGCGCTGGCCGGCACCCCGGTCGACGCGCTGCACACCAGCACGATGCTCCGCGCGGTCCAGACCGCCGAGCCGCTCGCGCGCGAGCGCGGTCTCACCCCGCACACCCGCTCCGACCTGCGCGAGTACGACGCCGAACGCTCGCTCTACGTGCCGGTCGCCCGGATGGCGCAGGCCGACCCGGCGGCGTGGGAGCGGATGCGGGCCGGGTACCTGCCCGAGCACGTCGACGGCGCCGCGTTCCGGGCCCGGGTGTGCGCCGGGATCGAGCAGGTCGTCGCGGCGCACCCGGGGCGGGCGACGGTGGTCGTCGTCGCGCACGCGGGCGTGGTCAACGCCTATCTCGCCGAGGTGTTGGGTATCGGCCGGGACCTGCCCTTCCCGCTGGACTACGTCGGGATCTCGCGGGTGGTGTGCGCCGGCGACGGGATGCGCAAGGTCCGGACGGTGAACGAGACGGCCCACGTCGCGGACCTGCTCTGATCCCGGTGCGGACCGTTGCGTGACGGTCGCGTCGACCGCTTGCCGTCGACCGTTTGCCGTCGACGATGGCGCACGTGGCGGACCTGTGACGCCGCTCATACGCCGTTCGCCGCCGTCGTTGCGCCGCCCGGCTTCACGCGCATCATCCGGGGCGACGGCCGGGCGGGGTGTACCTAGGCTCGACGGGAACTCCTGCCCGCCACCGACGCCGAGGCGGTAGGCCCCGTGCCGAGGTCGGGTGCCGGGTCCGCAGCGGGCCACCCACGCCGGACTCCGAAGGGACCCCACGCCGATGGTCGAGCGCGGCGGCTCCGGGACGGGAGGCGACGAGCCTCGCGACCCCGATCCCGCCGCCGGCGTCCGCGGCCCCTTCTCCGTCCCGGACTTCCGCGCGCTGTGGACCGCGGAGATCCTGTCGGTCGCCGGCGACCAGGTCGCGCGGGTCGCGCTGACCGTCCTGGTCCTGAGCGAGACCGGCTCGGTCGCGTGGTCGGCGGGGGTCTACGCGCTGACCTTCCTGCCCGCGCTGCTCGGCGGGCTGCTGCTCGGCCACCTCGCCGACCGGTGGCCGCGTCGCCGGCTGCTGATCGGGACCGACCTGGTCCGGGCCGGTCTCGTCGTCGCCATGGCCGTGCCCGGTCCCGGGCTGCCGGTCCTGGGGACGCTGCTGGTGCTGGTCGTCCTGCTGGGCGGCCCGCACACCGCGGCCCGCTCGGCTCTGCTGCCCGACCTGCTGTCCGGAGACCTGCTCGCCCGGGGCCTGGCGCTGCGCCAGGTCTCGGTGCAGGTGGCGCAGGTGGCGGGCTTCGCGGGGGGCGGTCTGCTCGTCGCGACGCTGACCCCGCGCGGCGCACTGCTGGTCGACGCCGCGACGTTCGTCGGCTCGGCGGTGCTCGTCGCCCTCGGTGTCCGGTCCCGGCACGCGGCGGTCGCGGCCGGACCGTCGGCGGCGACCGCCGCGGAGACCGCGGCGGCGTCGGAGCCCGGGTCGGCGACGCGGTGGGCGGCCCGGTCCGGCGCCTGGTGGCGGTCGGCACTGGCCGGCCTGCCGGTCGTGTTCGGCCACCCCCGGCGGCGCTCGCTGGCCCTCATGGCCTGGATGCTCGGCATCTTCGTGCTGCCCGAGGCGCTGGCGGCGGCCTACGCCGTCGCGATCGGGGCGGGCCCGGCGGCGACCGGGCTCCTGATGGCGGCCGACCCGGCGGGCAGCGCGGTCGGGGCCCTGCTCGTCGCCTACGTGCTGCCGGCCCGGCTGCGCGAACGCGGCCTGGTGCCGTTGGCCGTCGGGGCGGCGCTACCGCTCGCACTGACGCCGCTGGCGGCCGGCCTGTGGCAGGCGGTCGCACTCTGGGCGGTCTCGGGAGCCTGCGCCACGGCCTGCCTGATCGCGGCCCAGTCGGGCTTCGCGCGGGCCACGCCGAGCGCGGTGCGCGGGAGCGCCGTGGGCGTCGCCGCGTCGGGTCTCGTGGCGACCCAGGGGGTCGCGGTCCTCGCCGGCGGGATGCTGGCCGAGTGGACCGCTCCGGCGACGGCGCTCGGTGTGTTCGGTGCGGTGGGGATCGTGCTCGCCCTCGGTGCGGTCCGGATGCTCCGGTCGGCCGGTCCGGGGGCGGTCGCATGACCCCGGCACGCGTGGTTCCCGGTGATCACCAGCCTCGGTTGCGCACGATGTCACCTCCTGTCGTCCGGTACGACGGCACCGCCGCCATTCGTGTCACTCAACGTGACGAATCGACGATCATTATACCCGTTCGGGTGACATCGACGGTGTCGGACGAACGCGGTGTGCCGATTGGTCCCGTCCGTTCGGGTAGGTGCTCGTGACCGGGATCCGGAGTGGTGAGCCCGAACGTCCCCGCTGGCCCTTCCGCGGCCTGCCGGCGCGGGTGCTCGCCGTGCTGGTGCTCGTCGAGCTCACCGCCGTGGTGCTCGTCGTGACCGATGTGGCCCGGCTGACGTGGGACCGCGACACCGGCCTGCTGGTACTGGGTGCACTCGGTCTCGCGGCGCTCGGCGCGGTGCACACCGAGCTGGCGACCGGCATCGAGCGGGTGCGCCGGCGGGTCGCACACGTCTCCTACTTCGACCTGTCGACGGTCTGGACCTTCGCGGCCGCGCTGCTGCTGCCGCCGGGGATGGCGGGCCTGGTGGTCGTGGCCGTCTACGGCCACCTGTGGTGGCGGGTCTGGCGTCCCGCCGGGGCGCAGTTGTACCGGCACGCCTACACCACCGCGACCGTCGTGCTCGCCGCGATGGCCGCCTCGGTCCTCGTCCCGTCCGAGTCGCTCACCGCGGCCGCGGGGGTCGGCGGCGGGAGCCGGGTGATCGGCTACCTGTCGCTGCTGCTGGCCATGGCGGTCTACGGACTGGTCAACCAGCTGCTCGTCGCGACCGCGCTGGCGCTGTCCTCGCCGCACCGCCCCCAGTGGCGACGGCTGGTGGGGGACTGGGACGACCACGTGCTGGAGGGCGCGACGCTGTGTCTGGCGGTACTGGCCGCGCTCGCCGTGCAGCGCCAGGTGCTGCTCGTGCTGCTGGTCCTCCCGCCGCTGCTGGTGCTGCACCGGGCGGTGCTGATCCGGCAGCTGGAGGAGCGGGCGAACACCGACGCCAAGACCAACCTGCTGACCGCCGTCGCGTGGCGGGGCCGGGCGCACCGGGCGCTCGCCCGGGCGCGGCGCCAGCGCGGTGCGGTCGCGGTGCTGATCCTCGACCTGGACCACTTCAAGGCCGTCAACGACGGTTACGGCCACCTCGCCGGCGACGAGGTGCTCTCCGCCGTCGCCGGGACGCTGAAGGCCCAGGTCCGCGAGGTCGACCCGGTCGGGCGCTTCGGCGGGGAGGAGTTCGTCGTCCTCCTGGCCGGGCTGCCGGTGGGGCCGGAGGGACGCGAGCTCGCCCACAACGCGGCCGAGCGCATCCGGCGGACCGTCCGGTCGCTGGCCGTGCACGTCGACGGCCCGGGCGGCGGCATCACCATCTGCGACCTGTCGGTGTCGGTCGGGGTCGCGGTGACCGGCGGCGACGGCGAGTCCCTCGACGAGCTGCTGCAGGTCGCCGACCACGCCCTCTACGCGGCCAAGCGGGCCGGGCGCGACCAGGTCCGGACCGGACGCGACGGGAGCGTCCCCGGCCGCTGACCCCCGCGCGACCGGGTCCGCCGCACCGGGCACGGGGCCCCGCGACGACGTGGGCGACGGGACGACGGGGGATACGCCACCGGGTCGCCGGGCACAGCGGGCGCCGGGCCGCCGGGCCGCCGGGGGCGCCGGGCCGCGGCGGCTGATCGGCTCCGTCCCGGAGGGGGCGGCGTCGGCGCGGGAGCGTCAGGCGTGTTCGGGTTCGGCCGGGAAGGTGTGGCGCCCGATCCGCACGGCGTCGCGCCCGGCCCGCTTGGCCGCGTAGAGCGCGGAGTCGGCGACCTCGAGCAGGCCGGTCAGGGCGTGGCCGTCGTCGGGGAACAGCGCCCCGCCGATCGAGACGGTGATCCCGGCGCCGGCCCGGGGCGACGGACGGCCGTCGGTCCGGGCGGCGCCCGGGGACGGTGCGGGCAGCCGCTGGGCCGGGACTCCGTCCGGCGGAGCCACCGGGCCGGAGCCGCCCGCGATCCGCCTGCGCAGACGCTCGGCGATCTGCCGGACCTCCTCGCGCCCGTCGTTCCCGGAGAGCCGGGGGAGCAGCACGACGAACTCCTCCCCGCCGAACCTGCCGACGAGGTCGTGGTCGCGCAGCTCCTCGCGCAGCACCTGGGCGGTGGCGGCGAGGACCTGGTCGCCGTAGAGGTGGCCGTGGGTGTCGTTGATCTCCTTGAAGTGGTCCAGGTCGAGGATCAGCAGCGCCGCGGTCCGCCGTTCGCGTTCGGCGAGGGTCAGCTCGTGGGTCCCGCGCAGGTGCCAGGCCGCGTGGTTGAGCAGCCCGGTCTTGGCGTCGGTGTCGGCCCGTTCGCGCAGCTGGCGGACCAGGATCGTGCGGTGCAGGGCGAGGATGGGCGGCACCGCGAGCAACGCGACGAACGGCCCGCTCGCGGCCAGCGCCCCCGCCGTCAGCGCCCCCAGGCAGAGGGTCGCCAGCTCCAGGGTGAGCTCGTCGCCGCCGAACAGGATGCGCACCACCCGGGTGTCCGGGCTGGCCACCGCCACCACGCCGAGGACCAGGCAGGTGTTGACGACGGTGTAGGTCAGCAGCGCGAGCAGCAGTGCGAGGGTGCCGGGCAGGCTGCCGTAGAGCTCGCCGGGCCGGGTCGCGGCGAGCACCCCGGCCGCCGCGTGCACGGACAGGATGACCGTCGCGGTGCTGTAGACCTCGCGGTAGACCGGCCTGCGGTCCGGGGGCGGCACCGGCCGCAGCACCCGGACGTAGAGGTGGGTGTAGACCACCACCACCACGAACGCGCCCAGTACCGGTGGCAGCAGCAGGGCCGAGGCGAAGGTCCAGACCGAGGTCAGGTTCACGTGGTGGGTCTCGGCGGTGTAGCGCCGGATGCGTTCGACGCCGGCCACGACCTCGGTGTGCAGGATCCCGGCCACGGTCAGCGTGGCGAGCAGCACCAGGGTCGCGTGGTCGAGCCGGGGCGGGTTCAGCAGACCGGCGAGCACCAGGCAGACCGCCAGCAGTTCCACGGCGAGGACCGGGCCGAGCAGCCGTCCCGGGATGGACCAGATCGGCCAGCGGGTGACCTGGTGCAGCCGGACCGGTTCCCGGGCCATACGTCCCTCCCTCGCCGGCGTCGTCCCACCCGATCCTGCCCGTCCGCAGCAGCGACCGGCGTGCCGGCCCCTCCGTGATCCTAACCGCACTCGTCGCCGTCAGTGATCGATACGGCTTCGTGATCGCGTCGTAGCTGCTCGGACGAGTGGCGTGATCACGCTGAGTGCCGGGCCGCACGGCCGGACCGGTGATTGTTGATATCGCAATGGTGCTCCCTGGTTTGTTCGCGGGCCGACGGCGGGTCACCCTTTTCGGCGGCGGCACCGGTGAATGCGTGAGAGACGATGTCGGTATGCCGGTAATTGCTGTCCCGTGATGTCACGGCGGCGCCGCGACGTGCGGGATGTCGATCAGGAAAGGGGTGTCCGATGCGCAACTGGGGTTGGTGAAGGCGTCCGCGGTAAGGGCTGCGGTCATTGTGTCGATCAACTGTGGGTCCGAGTGCGAAAGGAGATCGACAATGCGCAACTGGGGTTGGTGAGAACAGTGGACGTACCGCGTCGCGGCACGGGACGCGGCGGGCCCCGTCCGGGTGACGGACGACGCCCGCCGCGCCCGGCAGCGCCATCGGGTCGTCTCGGCTACCGGTCCGTAGAGTGGGACCACGAGTCGATGCCGGTCCTCCCTGCGGTCCCTCCGCCGTGGAGGACGCCCGAACGGGACCGGCGGCGAGGAGGCAGTACGTGACGACGAACCGGGGACTCTCGGCGATCCGGCGCCCGGCCGATCTGCGAGGGCTCGGGCCCGACGAGCTGACCTCGCTCGCGGCCGAGATCCGTGGGTTCCTGATCAAGGCCGTGTCCCGCACCGGGGGCCACCTGGGGCCCAACCTGGGTGTGGTGGAGCTGAGTATCGCCCTGCACCGGGTCTTCGAGTCCCCGCAGGACACCCTGATCTGGGACACCGGGCACCAGGCGTACGTGCACAAGCTGCTGACCGGCCGTCAGGAGGGCTGGGACCGGCTGAAGAAGACCGGTGGGCTGTCGGGCTACCCGAGCCGCGCCGAGTCCGAGCACGACCACGTCGAGTCCAGCCACGCGTCGTCGTCGCTGTCCTGGGCCGACGGGATCGCCCGCGCGCACGCCCTGACCGGGGTCGACCGGCACGTCGTCGCCGTGATCGGCGACGGGGCGCTGACCGGTGGCATGGCCTGGGAGGCGCTCAACAACATCGCGGCCGGCGAGGACCGCAACGTCGTGGTCGTCGTGAACGACAACGGCCGCTCCTACTCGCCGACCATCGGCGGGCTGGCCGACCGGCTCGCGTCGCTGCGGCTGCAGCCCGGCTACGAGCGGGTGCTCGAGGCCGGCAAGCGCACCGTCCGCGGCACCCCCGTGGTCGGGCCCGCGCTCTACGCCGGCCTGCACGCGTTCAAGGCCGGGGTGAAGGACGCGCTCTCCCCCCAGGAGCTGTTCTCCGACCTGGGGCTCAAGTACTTCGGCCCGGTCGACGGCCACGACATCGGCCAGCTCGAGTCCGCGCTGCGCCGGGCGAAGCGCTTCGGCGGGCCGGTCATCGTGCACACGGTCACCCGCAAGGGCAACGGCTACCCGCCCGCGGAGAACGACGAGGCCGAGCAGATGCACAGCCCGGCCGCGTTCGACCCGGAGACCGGTCTGCCCACCGGTACCCCGGTCACCGGCTGGACCGACGTGTTCGCCGAGGAGATGGTGGCGCTCGGGTCGCGGCGCACCGACGTCGTCGCGATCACCGCGGCGATGCTCGGCCCGACCGGCCTGGCGCCGTTCGCGGCCGCCCACCCGGACCGCATCGTCGACGTCGGGATCGCCGAGCAGCACGCGCTGACCACCGCCGCCGGGCTGGCCCGGGCCGGGCGGCACCCCGTCGTCGCGCTGTACTCGACGTTCCTCAACCGCGGCTTCGACCAGCTGCTGATGGACGTGGGCCTGCACCGCGAGCGCGTCACGCTGGTGCTGGACCGCTCCGGGGTCACCGGCAGCGACGGCCCGTCGCACAACGGGATGTGGGACCTGTCGCTGCTGGGCATCGTGCCCGGCATGCGGGTCGCGGCCCCCCGCGACGAGGAGACGCTGCGCGAGGAGTTCCGGGAGGCCACCGCGGTCACCGACGGCCCGACCGCCCTGCGCTACCCCAAGGGCTCGGTGATCGGCTCGGTGCCCGCGCTGCGCCGCCTCGACGGCCCGGCCGGGGTCGACGTGCTGCACGAGCCGTCCGACGGGCGCTCCCAGGTGCTGCTCGTCTGCGTCGGGGCGTTCGCGACGGCCGGTGTCGCCGTCGCCCGGCGGCTCGCCGACCAGGGCGTCGACGTGACCGTCGTCGACCCGCGGTGGGTGCTGCCGGTCCCGCGGGAGCTGCTCATGCTGGCCGCCGACCACCAGCTCGTGGTCACCGTCTCCGACTGCGGCACGCACGGCGGGTTCGGTTCCGCGCTGTCCGACGCGCTGCGCGCCGCCGAGCTCGACGTGCGCCAGCGCGACCTCGCGCTGCCCCAGGAGTACCTGGAGCACGGCAGCCGCGACGACGTGCTCGCCGCGACCGGGCTGACCGAGCAGGACATGGCCCGCCGGATCACCGAGTGGGCGGCCGCGGCGGTCCCCTCGACCCCCGAGGGTGCCGTTCCCGGGCGGGAGCGCACCCGCTGATGCGCGTCATCGTCGTCGAGGACGAGCCGGCGATGGCCGACGCCGTCGTGCGCGGCCTGCGCCGGGACGGGATGGCCGTCGACGTGGCCTACGACGGCGACGAGGGCTCGGAGAAGCTGTCGGTGACCCGCTACGACGTCGCCGTCCTCGACCGGGACCTGCCCGGCCGCAGCGGCGACGACCTGTGCGACGAGCTCGTCGCGGCGGGCGGCCTGACCCGGGTGCTGATGCTCACCGCGTCGGGCACCCCGGCGGACAAGGTCGAGGGACTGTCCCGCGGCGCCGACGACTACCTGGTCAAGCCGTTCGACTTCCCCGAGCTGGTCGCCCGGGTCCGGGCGCTCGGTCGCCGGGCGACCCCGGCGGTGCCACCCACGCTGCGGGCCGGCGACGTCGTGCTGGACCCGGCCCGGCGCACCGTGCTGCGCTCCGGGCGGCCGGTCGAGCTGACCCGCAAGGAGTTCGGCGTGCTGGAGGTCCTGCTCGCCGCGGGCGGGGCCGTGGTGTCCTCGGAGGAGCTGCTCGAACGCGTCTGGGACGAGAACGCCGACCCGTTCACCACCACGGTGCGGGTCACCGTCATGACCCTGCGCAAGAAGCTCGGCGCGCCGGGGCCGATCGACACCGTCGTCGGTGCCGGGTACCGGGTGCCCGCCGACGGGACCCCCACGGCGTGACGGCGTGGGCGCCCTCCGGCCGCGGCTGACGCTGCTCGCGACGGCGCTCGTCGCCGCAGTCGCCGCGCTGCTGCTCTGGCTCGGGTGGATGCTGGTCGGCGCGGTGGTCGCGGGCACCCCGGCGCTGCCCGGGACGGTGTTCGTCGGCGGGGTCGCCGTGCCTGCCGAGACCGCCCGCGACGCGGTCGCCGCCGCGGCCCGCGCCGAGGTGCTGCGGGCCGGGCTGATCGCGTTCCCGCTGGTCGTCGCGGCCGGGGCGGTCACGTCCTGGGTGCTGGTCGGGCGGGTGCTGTACCCGCTGCGCCGGGTCGTCGAGACCGCCTCGCGGCTCTCGGCGAGCTCGCTCGACGAGCGGGTCGCGCTCGCCGGTGCCCGTGGCGAGGTCGCCGAGCTGGCCGCCGCCGTCGACGCGATGCTCGACCGGCTGCAGGCCGCGTTCGACGCGCAGTCCCGGTTCGTCGCCAACGCCGGGCACGAGCTGCGCACCCCGCTCGCGGTGCTGCGCACCGAGATCGACGTGACGCTCCAGGACCCCGACGCCGACGCCGAGGAGCTGCGCCGGATGGCCCGGGTCGTCCGGGAGGCGGGCCGCCGCTGCGACGAGCTGGTCAGCGGGCTGCTGCTGCTCGCCCGCACCGAGGCCGGGGGAGCGATGCCGGGCTCCGACCGGGTGCCGGTGGACCTGGCCGGGCTCGTCGCCGCGGAGCTCGCGGCCGTGACCGGGGACGTCGCCGTCCGCGGCCTGGTCGTGCGCACCGACCCCCGGCCGGCGACGACCCGGGGGAACGAGCCGCTGCTGCGCCGGATGGTGGCGAACCTGCTGGAGAACGCGGTGCGGCACAACCGCGACGGCGGCTGGATCGAGGTCGGCTGCGGGACCGGCACGCCCGGGCCGGGGGTCGTGCTGCGGGTCGCGTCGTCCGGGCCGGAGCTGGCCCCGGACAGGGTGGCCGAGCTGTTCGAGCCGTTCCGGCGGGGCCCGGTGGCCCGTACCGCCCACACCCGCGGCTCCGGGCTGGGGCTGTCGATCGTGCGGTCGGTGGCCACCGCGCACGGCGGGGCCGTGCACGCCGAGGCGGTGCCCGGTGGGGGACTGGAGGTGCACGTCGCGCTGCCCGACGACAGCACGGCCCCGGAGCCCTCGGGCGGGGCCCCGGTCCTCGCCCGCTGACCGGACGCCGACCCGGTCCGGGTGCCTCACCCGGGACGCGGCCCGGGGCGGCTCGGGCGGCTCAGCGGGCGCGGGTGGCCAGAGCCGGTTCGAGCAGCGGGGCGAGCAGCTCGACCTGCCACGGACGGGCGCCGCCGGCGGCCAGGGCGGCCGGGAGGTCGCCGTCGGTGGGCGGGGTCCAGCAGACCCGGCGCAGCAGGTCGGGCTGCAGCAGGTTCTCCACCGGCACGTCGTGCCGCTCGGAGACCGTGGCCAGTGCCGCGCGGGCGGCGGCGAGCCGGGCCGCGGCGTCGGGGTCCCGGTCGGCCCAGCGCGACACCGGCGGCGGGCCGTCGGTGGTGGCGGCGCCGCGCGGCAGCTCGGTCTCGGGGAGGTCGGCGGCCCGGCGGAGCGCGTCGAACCAGTAGCGGGCCAGCCTGCGCTGGGAGCGTCCGCGGAACACCGGCAGCTCGGCCAGCGCCTGCGGGGAGGCGGGGTTGCGCACCGCGGCGTCGACGATCGCGGCGTCGGGCAGGACCCGGCCGGGGGCGATGTCGCGCTCGGCGGCGAGGGAGTCACGGGCCTGCCACAGCTCCCGGACCGCGGCGAGCGGGCGGGGGCGGCGGACCTTGTGGATGCCCGAGGTGCGCCGCCAGGGCTCCGCACGCGGCGGGGACGCCGGGGCGGTGCGGACCGCCTCGAACTCCTGGCGGGCCCAGTCGAGCTTGCCCTGCTCGTCGAGCATCCGGGTCAGGACCGTGCGCAGGTCGACGAGCACCTCGACGTCGAGCGCGGCGTAGACCAGCCAGTCCTCGGGGAGCGGGCGGCGCGACCAGTCGGCGGCGCCGTGCCCCTTCTCGAGGCCGAGGCCGAGCAGGTTCTCCACCATCGGGCCGAGCCCGACCCGGGGCAGTCCGGCCAGCCGGCCGGCGAGCTCGGTGTCGAACAACGACGCCGGGCGCAGGTCCAGCTCGGCCAGGCACGGGAGGTCCTGCGAGGCCGCGTGGAGCACCCACTCCGGCCCGTCGAGGGCCTCGGCGAGCGGGCCCAGCTCGCCGCGCAGCGGGATCGGGTCCACCAGGGCGGACCCGGCCCCGGCACGCCGCAGCTGCACGAGGTAGGCGCGCTGGGAGTACCGGAAGCCGGAGGCGCGCTCCGCGTCGACGGCGACCGGGCCGCTGCCCCCGGCGATCGCCGCCGCCACGCGGGCGAGGTCGTCGGGGGTCGCGGTGACCGGGGGGAGGCCGTCGGCGGGACGGAGCAGCGGTACCGGATCGGGTGAACCGTCCGGAGTCGCCGAGGCCGGCGGCCGGGTCGTGTCCGTACCGCCGGCGGCGCCGGTCCCGGGAGTCAGCGAATGACCCCCGCGCGCATGGCGAGCGCGACCATCTGGGCGCGGTCGCCGGTGCCGAGCTTGCGGCCGATCCGGGAGAGGTGGCTCTTCACCGTGAGGGCGGAGAGGTTCAGGGCCTCACCGATCTCCTTGTTGGACTGGCCGTCCGCGACGAGCTGCAGCACCTCGACCTCGCGGGCCGAGAGCTCCCGCGGGGTGTTGTCGGTGCCCGGCACGCGGGACCCGGTGGCGAGCAGCGGGGCGACCGTCGGGTCGGCGTAGACGCCGCCGTCGAGCACCCGCTTGACGCCGTCGGTCACGACCGAGGGCGACGCCGACTTGAGCAGGTAGGCCTGCGCGCCGGCCTGGAACGCCGAGCGGACCGCGTACGGGTCGTCGGAGGAGGCGAGCACGACCAGTCGGTTCCAGCCGAGCGAGCGGAGCTCGCTGACCAGGTCCAGCCCGCTGCCGTCCGGCAGGGTCAGGTCGAGGATCGCGAGGTCGCAGGGACCCGCGGCGTGGGCGCGTGCCCGCGCCTCGGTGACCGAGGCGGCCTCGTGCACGGTGCCCGCTCCCATGGAGCGCAGCCGTCCGGCGATCGCCTCCCGGAGCAGCGGGTGGTCGTCCACGACGAGAACCGAGAACAGCTCCTCCCGCGGCTGCGGGACGATCCCCGGCGAGAGCACTGCTCCACCGATCGGAGCGCCACCTGCGGTGGTGCTGCCGGAGCTCTGCGCCGGCACTTGCTGGCCAAGTACAGCCACGTCGTCAACCTTCCTGGAGTCGGTCGTACGCCCCCGACCAACACCGGAACCCGAGGGACGGAGAGTGGCGCTCGGCCGCCCGGGCGGGTGCCATGGAAGAGATGGTATCCCTCCATGCGGCCTAACGTCTGGTGTGCATTCGTCTTTCCGGCCTGGAAAGTTACATGCATGTGGGCGCGGTCCCACCCCTCCGGGTGAAAGATTTCCGACGCATGCCGTTGACCTGCGACGTTCAGCCGGGTGATCGGCTCAACGGCACTGCGCCGACCGGCGGCAGACCCGCAGCGGTCGACACCAGGGACGCGAACGCGACGGCGTGTCGGGACAGATCACCGTCGCTCTCCGTGGGCGACCAGGAGGCGCGCAGCTCGACGTCGTCCTCCCGCGGCGGCCCCTCGCCGGGGCCGCCACCGCCGCCGCTGAGCCCGCCGAAGCGGACCGACGAGGTCTGGGTGACGGTCCCGCCGAGCGCGGTGAACCCGGCGCCGGCGTGCTCGAGCGCGTCGGTCAGCCAGGACCAGCCGATCCGCGGCAGCATGTCGTCGCCGAGCTGGCCGGGCTCCAGCCGGGCCTGCACGAAGCAGACCAGCCGGAACGTGCCCTCCCAGCGTTCCTGGCCGTCGGGGTCGTGGAGCAGGATCAACCGGCCGGAGGTGTCCGGCTCGTCGAGGTCGTCGGTCCCGTCGCCGCGGTGCCCGATGTCGGCCTCGACGCTGGTCGCCCAGCTGTACGGCGCGAGCCGGGGCGGGGCCTCGAGCGGCCGCACCACGAGCTCGGGGCGCGGTCGGACCGACGCGAGCGAGCGGACCGCGCTGCGGAACGCTGCTGGTGGTGGTGAGTTCGGGTCCGGCACGGCGTCGGACTCTAGGGTGCGACACCCGTCGTCCCTGGCAGGCGCGCCGGGGCGCCCGAGCACCGGCCCGGTCCGCGTGGGATCATCAGAAGGTCATGACTGCAGGCATCGTCTCCGCACCCCCCGCCCGCCGCGACCTCGCGGGAGCACCGTTCCTCGACGCAGTGCGCGGTGCGACGCCGTCGCGGCTGCCGGTCTGGTTCATGCGCCAGGCGGGTCGCTCGTTGCCGGAGTACCGGGCTCTGCGCCGGGACAACGCGATGCTCGAGGCGTGCCTCACCCCGGACCTGACCTGCGAGATCACCCTGCAGCCGGTCCGCCGCCACGACATGGACGCGGCCATCCTGTTCTCCGACATCGTGGTGCCGCTGTACCTGGCGGGTATCGGGGTGGACATCGTGCCGGGCACCGGCCCCGTCGTGGACTCGCCGGTCCGCACCGCCGCCGACGTCGCGGCGCTGCCCGAGCTCGCGCCCGAGCAGGTGGCGCGCGTCACCGAGGCGATCGGCCTGCTGCTGCCCGAGCTGGGCCGCGTCCCGCTGATCGGGTTCGCGGGCGCCCCGTTCACCCTCGCCTCCTATCTCATCGAGGGCGGCCCGAGCCGCAACCACGAGCGGACCAAGTCCCTCATGCGCTCCGCCCCCGACGTGTGGCACGCCCTGCTCGGCAAGCTCGCCGTGCTGACCGGCACGTTCCTGCAGCAGCAGGTCGCCGCCGGGGTGGACGCGGTCCAGCTGTTCGACTCCTGGGCGGGCGCGCTGTCCGAGCGCGACTACCGCGAGTTCGTGCTGCCGCACTCCGCCGCCGTGCTCGGCGCGCTCGCCGGGGCCGGCGTGCCGCGGATCCACTTCGGGGTCGGCACGGCCGAGCTCCTGGGCGCGATGACCGACGCCGGCGCCGACGTGATCGGCGTCGACTGGCGGACCCCGCTCGACGTCGCGGCCCGACGGGCCGGTGGCGCGGTGCCCGTGCAGGGCAACCTGGACCCGGCGGTGCTGTTCGCCGGTCAGGAGGCCGTCGACGCCGAGGTCGTGCGGATCGCCGCCGAGGGGGCCCGCACCCGCGGGCACGTGTTCAACCTCGGCCACGGTGTCCTGCCCCCCACCGACCCGGACGTGATCACCCGGACCGTCGAGACGGTGCACGCCCAGCCCGTGGCCGGGCCGACGGGCGACCGTCCGTCGCGATGACCCGGGTCGCCGTCGTCGGCGGCGGTGTCTCCGGTCTGGCCTGCGCGCACCGGCTGCGCGCGCTGCTCGGCCCGGCCGCCGAGATCGTCGTCCTCGAGCAGCGTGACCGGCTCGGCGGTGTGCTGCGCACGGTCGACCTCGCGGGGACGCCGTTCGACGTCGGCGCCGAGGCCTTCCTCGTCCGCCGCCCCGAGGTCCCCGCGCTGCTCACCGAGATCGGGCTGGCCGACGCGCTCACCCACCCCACCGCGGCGACGGCGACGATCCGCGCCGGCGGGCGGACCGTCGGCCTGCCCCGCGGCACCCTGATGGGCGTGCCCGGCCGTGACGCCGACCTCGGGGGAGTGTTGTCCGACGCCGGACGGGCCGCGGTCGCCGCCGAGCCGACCACGCCGCTGGGCTGGGAGCCGGGCACCGACGTCGCGCTCGGAGCGCTGCTGCGCCGCCGGTTCGGCCCCGAGGTCGTCGACCGGATCGCCGACCCGCTCCTGGGCGGTGTCTACGCCGGGCGGGTCGACCGGCTCGGCCTGCGCGCCACCGTTCCGGCGCTGGCCGCCGCGCTCGACGCCGGGGCCGGATCGCTGACCGAGGCCGCCAGCACGGGGATGGCCGGGTCCGGCCAGCGCGGCGGGACCCTCGCCGCCGGGACACCGGCCGCGGGGGCCGGCGCCACCACACCGCCGGTCGCCGGGAGCCGGGCCGCCGCGCCGACTGCCGCCGGGGGCTCCGGGGCCGGCCCCTCCGCGGTGCCGCAACCGGTGGCCGTCGGACCGGTCTTCGGCGCCGTGCGCGGCGGCTACCGCGAGGTGATCGCCGCACTCGTCGCCGCGTCCGGGGCCCGGGTGCGCACCGGCGTCACCGTGCGGGAGGTGCACCGTCGCCCCGACGGCTGGCGGCTCGTCCTCGGACCGGTCCCGCAGCCGGAGGCGCTCGACGTCGACGCCGTCGTCCTCGCCGTCCCCGCACCCGCCGCCCGCCGGCTGCTGGAGCCGGTCGCACCGGCCGCGGCCGCCGCGGCCGGGCGGATCGAACTCGCCTCCTCCGCGGTCGTCGCGCTCGCCTTCCGGGCCGCCGACGTCGCCGGCATGCCCGGCACCTCCGGCTGTCTGGTCGCCGCGGACGAGCCCCTGTCGGTCAAGGGCGTCACCCACGCGTCGACGAAGTGGGCCCACCTCGGTGAGGACGACCTGGTCCGGCTCCGGGCCTCGATCGGCCGGTTCGGCGAGGAGGCGAGCCTGCAGGTCGACGACGCCGAGCTCGTCGCCCGTGTCCGTGCCGACCTGGCCGTGCTCGACGGCGTCGACGCCGTCCCGGTCGCGTCGTTCGTGCAGCGCTGGGGCGGCGGTCTGCCGCAGTACGGCGTGGGGCACGGAGCGGTCGTCGACGCGCTGGAGGCCGCCGTCGCCGCTGTCGGGGGGCTGGAGGTCGCCGGGTCGATGCTGCACGGGGTCGGCGTCCCCGCCTGTGTCGCGACCGCCCGGGCCGCCGCCGAGCGGCTCGCCCCGGCCCTGCTCGCCGCACGGACCGGTCGCTGAGGGCACCCTCACCGGCCGCGTACCATGCCGGACATGGCCCGCGTGGACGTCAAAGCGATCAACGACACCATCCGCTACACCATGTGGTCGGTCTTCCGGGTCGAGCCCGGCCGCCTCGGCGACGACCGCTCGGCCGCCGCCCGCGAGGCGACCGAGTACCTCGACTCGCTCGCCAACAAGGACGTCACCGTCCGCGGCGTCTACGATCTCGCCGGTGTGCGGCACGACGCCGACTACATGATCTGGTGGCACGCCTCGGAGATCGAGTCGCTGCAGGCCGCCTACTCCGACCTGCGCCGCACCACCGCGCTCGGCCGGGCGAGCGTGCCGGTCTGGAGCCAGACCGCGCTGCACCGCCCGGCGGAGTTCAACACGAGCCACGTCCCGGCGTTCATGGCCGGTGAGGACCCGAAGCGCTACGTCTGCGTCTACCCGTTCGTCCGGTCCTACGAGTGGTACCTGCTGCCCGACGCCGAGCGTCGGACGATGCTCGCCGACCACGGCAAGGAGGCCCGGGACTACGCCGACGTGCGCGCCAACACCGTCCCGGCCTTCGCCCTCGGCGACTACGAGTGGATCCTGGCCTTCGAGGCCGACGAGCTGTACCGCATCGTCGACCTCATGCGGCACCTGCGCGGCACCGAGGCCCGCCGCCACGTCCGCGAGGAGATCCCGTTCTACACCGGCCCGCGGGTCGAGGTCGGCGACCTCGTCGCGTCCCTGCCCTGACCGGCGGTGGGGGCCGCCGGCCGGCGGCCCCTACTCCGCGGCGGGCTCGAGGGTCAGCGACACCGAGTTGATGCAATAGCGCAGGTCGGTCGGCGTGCCGTAGCCCTCCCCGGCGAACACGTGGCCCAGGTGGCCGTGGCAGGTCGCGCACAGCACCTCGGTGCGCGTCATGCCGAGGCTGGAGTCGGTGCGCTCGATGACGGCCTCACCCGCGAGCGGGGTGAAGAACGACGGCCACCCGCAGTGCGACTCGAACTTGGAGTCGCTGCGGAACAGCTCCGCCCCGCAGGCCCGGCAGCGGTAGACGCCGGTGGTGGTCGTGTCGGTGTACTCACCGGTGAACGGGCGCTCGGTCCCGGCCTTGCGGAGCACCTGGTACTCGTCCGGGCTGAGCTGGGCCCGCCACTCGTCGTCGGTCTTCTGCACCGGCGCCGCCGGGAGCTCGGCGTCGGAGGTGGTGGTGTTGCGGCTGAACAGACCCATGCATCCACGGTAACCCGTTGATCGGTCGTGTGCCGCCGGTCGTCAGACCCAGGTGGCGACGACGAACCCGGCCGCGTTCGCGATGACCCAGGCCGCGACGAGCAACAGCAGCACCGTCACCCCGACGGCGGCGGCGCGCTGGGGCCCCCGGAGCCGGTTCGCCGACTCCGCGAAGTCCCCGACGCCGCGGATGTAGCCCTCCACCGAGCACGACGGCACCCGCTGCATGCGGTCCAGGTGCGCGGCGAACGCCCGCGCCTCCGGGTCCTCCGGGTCGAGGCCCAGCAGGTCGTCGTCGAACCGGGGGGACCGGTCGGAACTCATGGGCACACGATAGACGCCGGGGGTAGGTTCGCCGGGTGGCGAGCCGTGAGGTCGTGATGCTGCAGGTGGACGGGCCCGACGGGCCGCGTGACGTCCGCCTGACCAGCCCGGACAAGGTCGTGTTCGGCGAGCTCGGCATCACCAAGCGCGAGGTGGTCGAGTACTACGTCGCGGTGGGGGAGCCCATGACCGCCGCGCTGCGCGACCGCCCCACCAACCTGAAGCGGTTCAACTCCGGGGTGGACGGCGAGCCGTTCTTCGTCAAACGCGTCCCGAAGGGCGCGCCGGACTGGGTGCGGACCTGCACGGTGACCTTCCCCAGCGGCCGTACCGCCGAGTCGGTGTCGGTCACCGAGCCCGCGACGATCGCCTGGGCGGCGAACCTCAACACCCTCGACTTCCACCCGTGGCCGGTCCGCTGCGCCGACACCGAGCACCCCGACGAGCTGCGCATCGACCTCGACCCGCAGCCGGGCACCGACTTCGGCGACGCCGTCGTCGTCGCGCAGACGCTGCGCGAGGTCCTCGCCGAGGCCGGGCTGACCGGGTGGGCCAAGACCTCCGGCGGGCGGGGCGTGCACGTCGCCTGCCCGATCCGGCCCGAGTGGGACTTCGTGCAGGTCCGGCACGCGGTGATCGCGATCGCCCGCCGCGTCTGCCGGCGCATCCCGGAGCTCGCCACCGTGGACTGGTGGAAGGAGGAGCGCGGCGAGCGGGTCTTCCTCGACTACAACCAGGCCGCCCGCGACCGCACCATCGCCTCGGCCTGGTCGGTGCGCGGGCTGCCCGCCGCGACCGTCTCCATGCCGGTCACCTGGGACGACCTCGGCGAGGTCGACCCCGCCGAGTTCACCCTGCGCACCGTGCCCGGTCTGCTGGGGCGCCACGGCGACCCGCACGCCGGCGCGGGTGAGGAGCGGGGGAGCTGCGCGACCGCGCTGGAGTGGTACGCCGAGGACGAGGCCGAACGGGGGCTGGGGGACCTGCCGTACCCGCCGGAGTACCCGAAGATGCCCGGCGAACCGCTGCGGGTGCAGCCGAGCCGGGCGCGCAAGCAGTGAGGCGGGCGGGCGAGGACGGGCCCGTCGACGGTGTCCGGCACTCGAAGTGGTACGAGTACAGGACCAACACGCTGCTCTCCGGTGAGCAGAGCGCCCTCGCCGATCTGGTGCAGGGTGACCTCTTCCGCGCCGAGGTGGTCGTCGGGCAGCCCTACACCTACGGCAACACGATGGGCGGCTCGACCACCGCGCCCACCCTGGCGATCACCACGATCACCAGGACCGGGTCGGCGAACTGACCTGGGTCCACGCCCCGCCCGGCCCCCTCGTCCGACGGGGCCGGGCGGGGCGCCCGGGGTGGCACAATCGTCTGCCATGTACGCGGTCATCGACGACGGCCCCTACGCCGGCGAGCAGGTGCGCATCGACCCCGACGCCACGGGCCGTCCGCCGCGGACGATCGAGCTGTCCGACCCCGGTGGGGACCCGAGGGGCTACGTCCTGATCGGTCCGCACGCCGACGCCGACCGGTGGATCTACCGGCGCGCCCGGGGCGACATCGACGAGTGATCACCGGTGGTGGAGCGCAGCGTCCGTGGGGCGGGCCGGATCCTCCACGACGGGTGATCACTCACCGCGTTCGCGGGCGCGCTTGCGGCGCTTCCCCTCGTGCATGGCCGCGACCCGCGGCACCGGGATCGCCCTGCCCTCGGTGAGCAGGACCTCCGGCAGCGGGGCCGGCCCGGGCCGCAGCTCCGCCCAGGTCGGACGGCCCGCGAGCAGCCCGGCCACCGTGCCCACCGTGAAGTCGGCGGGCGTGACCCGGTCCAGCTCGTCCCAGGTGAGGGGGAACGACACCGGCAGGCCGGGGCGGGCCCGCGGGCTGTAGGGCGCGGCGAGGGTGGCCCCGCCCACGCGCGTCGGGTCGAGGAAGACCCGGCCGCCGCGGTCGTCCCGGATGAACGCGGTCGTCGCGACGTCGGGGGCCAGTGCCGCGGCACGGGCGCACACCGCGCGGGTCGCGGCGAACGCGTCCTCGACCGGGAGCGGCTCCGACAGCGGGACCACCAGGTGCAGGCCGGTCGCGCCGCTGGTCTTCACCGCGGCGGCGAGGCCCAGCTCGGCCAGCGCCGCCCGGACCGGGTGCGCGGCGGCGACGACTTGGTCGAAGCCGGCGCCGTCGGGCGGGTCGAGGTCGACGACGAGCTCGCCGGTGGTCGTCGCACCGTGCGGCACGAGGGTCGGGTGGAACTCGACGGCGCGCTGGTTGCCGAACCACAGCAGCGTGCGGCGGTCGTGGCAGAGCGGGTAGTGCACGGTGCGCTGCGACGAGTCCGCCCACACGTCCACGGTCGGGATCCAGCCGGGCGCCCCGCGCGGGAGGTTCTTCTGCATGAACGGCGCCTGGCCGGGACGGGCCCGCACCACCGACAGGGGCCGGTCGGCCAGCGCGGGCAGCAGCAGCGCGGCGACGGCGTCGAGGTGGTCGAGCAGGGCCCGTTTGGTGACGCCGGCGCCGTCGAAGGCCTCGGCGTCGAGACTGGTGAGCTCCACGCCGTCGCGGACCTCGTCGACCTGCCGGCGCGCCACGGCTCAGCTCCCGATGAACCCGCGCTCGGCCAGCCAGGCCCGCGCGACGTCACGGGGGCTCTGCCCGCCTGCGGAGACCCGGCCGTTGAGCTGCTGCATGGTCTGCTGGTCCAGGGCCGCGGTGATCGGGGCGAACAGGTCGGCGACCTGCGGGGCCCGGTCGAACACGTCGGCCCGGAAGACCGGGACCGCGCTGTAGGTGATGTGGTAGCCGCGGTCGTCGGTGAGGACCTTCAGGCCCAGCGCCGGGATGCGCCCGTCGGTGGCGGCGACCTCGCCGAACAGGCAGACACCGTCGGCGGTGGACTGGAAGATCAGACCCTGTTCGAGGGTCTCGCGGCGGTCGCGCGGGAGCTCGAAGCCGTAGGCGCGCTGGAGTCCGGCGAGGCCGTCGGCGCGGGAGGCGTACTCGGTCTCGACGCAGACGTCGCCGGGCTGTCCGGAGCGGACGTAGGCGGCCATGTCGCTGATCGTGTTCAGGTGCAGCCGCGCCGCGGTCGCCCCGTCGACGACGAAGGAGTACGTGTCGTCGAACCCGGCGCGGTCCAGCCACACCACGCCGTTCTGCGCACGGTCGCGGGTGCGCAGCTCGGCGAGGACCTGGTCGTCGGGGAGGGTGCGGGTCTCGCGCAGGTACGACGCCCACGCCGTGCCGGTGTACTCCCAGTAGGTGGAGATGTCCCCCGACAGCAGCGCCTTCCGGGTCACGTCGGAGCCCCCGACGTTGCACCGGTCGGTCACCGACGCCCCGGCGGACTCCAGGGCCGCGATCGAGATCTGGCAGAGGATCTGCTGCTCGTCGAAGTTCTTCGACCCGACGACGTAGGTCCGGCCGGACAGATCGACCCGCGGGGCGAGTGACCCGGCGGAGGCCCGCGGCCCGCCTCCGGCGAGCCCGGTGCAGCCGCCCGCCAGCAGCGCGACGGCGAGCAGGGCCGGGACCAGTGTCCGCAGCCTGCGGCCGGGGAAGGGGCTCACGGGATCGTCCTGGTTCGCGGGGATGGGTGGTCCGGCCAGCCGACCACGATCCATCCGTCGGCGCAACGCCCACGCACACACGGTGATCGACCCGGAACACACCGCGTCCCCGCACCCGGTGGAGCGGGGGCGGGGACGCGGTGGGCGTACCGGGACACCTCAGCCGATGAAGCCCTGCTGGGTCAGCCACTCACGGGCGACGTCGCGCTCGTTCTGGCCGAAGGAGGACACCTTGCCGTTCAGGTCGAGGATGGTGTTGTAGTCCAGGGCCTGGGCGATCGGCGCCAGCACCTGCCGGACGGCGGGGTTGGCGTTGTAGACGTCGGCCTTGATCGTCGGCGCCGCGTTGTAGGTGACGTGGTACTTCTTGTCGTCGTCGAGGACCTTGAGCTTCAGGCCCGGGATGCGGCCGTCGGTGGTGAAGACCTCGCCGAACAGGCACTTGTTGTCGGCGGTCGCCTGGTAGATCACGCCGGTGGCGAGCACCTGCGGGTTCGGTGCGGTGAAGCCGTAGGTCTTCTCCAGGCCGCGCAGGCCGTCGTCACGCGAGTTGTACTCGGTCTCCACGCACACCGAGCCGGCCGGTGCCTTGCCCGACTTGATGTAGTCCGCCATCTGCGACAGCGTCGTGATGCCGAGCTCCTGTGACTTCGCCTCGGTCATGGCGAAGGCGTAGGTGTTGTTGAAGTTGGCCTTGTCCAGCCACTGGATCTGGTTCTGCTGCAGGTCCCGCTGGGCGACGAGGTCGTAGAGCTCGTTGTCGTCGGTGATCCGGCGGGTCTCCTTGAAGAAGGACGCCCAGGCGGTACCGGTGTACTCCCAGTAGATGTTGATGTCCCCGGCCAGCAGTGCCTGGCGGGTGACGTCGGTGCCACCGGTGTTGCAGCGGTCGGTGACGCTGCCGCCTGCCGACTCGAGCGCGGCGACGGTGATCTGGCAGAGCACCAGCTGCTCGTCGAAGTTCTTGCCGCCGACGACGTAGTTCTGTCCGCTCAGGTCGCCGGCCTGGGCCAGGGAGCCGCCGGAGGCCGAGGGGCCGCTGCCGCTCA
>JAESFO010000176.1_pt1 | contig 23243 bp, 16 predicted proteins | sample 9269421 | NCBI WGS metagenome assembly JAESFO01 (sample SAMN14502839, study PRJNA617101) | algae metagenome | isolation source: Nostoc desertorum CM1-VF14 and co-occurring heterotrophs from rocky... | place: USA: Clark Mountains, San Bernardino, California | collected 2000-06-05 | reverse complement strand
CCAAGCTCTCTTACGGTGCTATGCCCAGGGGGTGACGGTCCCGCCCATCCGATCCCCGGCCGGCGGCCACCGACCGGGGATCACCGAACCTGCTACGAGTCGGCGAGAATCAACATGCAAGGGGGTCCTGGAAGCCACTGGCCCCCCAAACAACAATCCCCGCTGGCGCGGGGACCGTCGCACCCAGCAATGTCTCGCCGCCTTACTCCGCCGCCACCTGCACGGCGTCGAACTTCCGGTAGTTCGTCGCAAACAGATCCTGCAGCTTCGCCGCCGCGGCATCATACGCCGCGACATCCGCCCAGTTGGCGCGGGGGTCCAGTGCGCGGGGCGTAACGCCGTCGACGCGCAGCGGCACCTGCATGCCGAACAGCGGCTCGGTGCGCAGTTCGGCGTGCTCCAGTTCGCCCGCCAGCGCCGCGTCGAGCAGCCGGCGGGTGGTGGCGATGTCGATGCGCTTGCCGACGCCATAGCCACCGCCGGTCCAGCCGGTGTTGAGCAGGTAAATGCGGGCGCCTGAGGCCTCGAGCCGCTGCTCGAGCAGCCGGCCATAGACCGTGGGGTGAAGCGGCATGAACGGCGCGCCGAAGCAGGCCGAGAAGGTGGCGACCGGCTCGGTGACGCCGCGCTCGGTGCCCGCGACCTTGGCGGTGTAACCCGAAAGGAAGTGAAACACCGCCTGCTCGGGAGTGAGCTTCGAGATCGGCGGCAAGACGCCAAAGGCGTCGGCAGTGAGGAACACCACGGTTCGGGGCTTGCCACCCACTCCCCCCTGCGCCACCGCCGGAAGCGTCTCCAGCGGGTAGGCGGCGCGGGTGTTTTCGGTGAGCGAGATATCGTCGTAGAGCGGCACGAGGCTCTCATCGAGCTTCAGGTTTTCGAGCACGGTGCCGAAGCGCTGCGTTGCCGTGTGGATCTGCGGCTCGGCGCTGGGGCTGAGCTTCACGGTCTTGGCGTAGCAGCCGCCCTCGAGGTTGAACACGCCGTCGGCGGTCCAGCCATGCTCGTCGTCGCCGATCAAGAGGCGCTCGGGGTCGTTCGACAGCGTCGTCTTGCCGGTACCCGAAAGCCCGAAGAACAGTGCCACATCGCCATCGCGGCCGATATTGGCCGAGCAGTGCATCGGCATGGTGCCGGCAAACGGGGCGTGGAAGTTGAACAGCGAGAACACCGATTTCTTGATCTCGCCGGCATAGGCGGTGCCGGCGATCAGCACCAGCTTGCGCGCCATGTCGAGCGCGATCACCGTGCCGGTGCGGCAGCCGTGGCGCGCCGGATCGGCGGTGAAGCTGGGGAGGTGAAGGATGGTGACGTCGGTTGCTCCGCCAACCGTCTCGGGTCGGATCAGGAGGTTGCGGATGAACAGGGCGTGCCAGGCGGTTTCGGTGATGACGCTGACCCGCAACTGGTGCCGCTCATCAGCCCCGGCGAGGAGGTGCTGGCCGTGCAGCGTCCGCGCGGCCGTCGCCGCCACCATGTCGGCGAGCAGGTTCTCGAACTGCTCGGGCGCCATCGGCTGGTTGTTGTCCCACCAGACATGGGGGTCGGTCGTCGCATCGCGGACGATGAACTTGTCCTTTACCGAGCGACCGGTGAACACCCCGGTGGTGACTGCCAGTGCGCCGCCGGCAGCAAGCCGTCCCTCGCCATCGGCAAGTGCGGTTTCCACCAGGGTGGGGGGCAGCTCGTCCCAGCGGACATGGGCGAGGGCGCCGATCCGCGTTGCGAGTTCTGTGTGAATCTGGTCGTCGGTACGCAGTGCCATGGCCGTTACCCTCGGTCTGGAATGACCATGAGTTACGGCCGCCTTGGCCCTGCCGCCCATCCCGAAATCCGGCTTAAGACAGAAGTCCTGCGACTTCGGTTGAGTGCGGCATGCTGGCAATCATTGGCCGCGCGCCTTATTTATGCGCAATTGTGGCAGTCAATGCTCGCCACAATTGGCGGCGCGATGCTTGAATCGCGCGAACCAGATCCGGATGAAAGGGAGCTCAATGCCCAAGATCGCACTGGTGGACGACGACCGCAATATTCTGACTTCGGTGTCGCTGACGCTCGAAGCCGAGGGGTATCAGGTCGCCACCTATACCGACGGGGCTTCGGGCCTGGAAGGGTTGACCGCCGATCGGCCGGACCTTGCCATCCTCGACATCAAGATGCCCCGCATGGACGGCATGGAACTGTTGCGCCGGCTGCGCCAGAAATCCGATGTGCCTGTGATCTTCCTCACTTCGAAAGACGAGGAAATCGACGAGCTGTTCGGGCTGAAGATGGGCGCCGACGATTTCATCACCAAGCCGTTCAGCCAGCGCCTCCTGGTCGAGCGCGTGAAATCGGTGCTGCGCCGCGCCGCGCCCCGCGATCCCGCAGCAGCCGGAGCAGCGCCGGGCGCCGAAACCACGCCGAGCAAAGCGCTGATCGAGCGCGGCTCGCTGGTGATGGACGAAGAGCGCCACACCTGCACCTGGAAGGGCCAGCGGGTGACCCTGACGGTCACCGAGTTCCTGATCCTCCAGGCCCTGGCGCTCCGCCCCGGTGTGGTGAAATCGCGCAATGCGCTGATGGATGCGGCCTATGACGACCAGGTCTATGTCGACGACCGCACCATCGACAGCCACATCAAGCGGCTGCGCAAGAAGTTCAAAGCCGTTGACGACGATTTCGAGATGATCGAAACCCTCTACGGCGTAGGCTACCGCTTCAAGGAGCAGTAAGGGGACAATTGGCCGTCACCGAAGAGGAGCTGCCGGGTTCCAAGCCCGCATCCGCGGAGGTCGGCATCATGCCGAAGCTCAACCGGATCGCCGGAGCCGTCGGCACGGTCGTGCTCGCGGCGATCAAGCAGGTCCAGCGCGCGCTGGCGCTGACGATCTTTTCGAGCCTGGCTCGCCGCATCATCGTGCTCAATCTCGCCGGCCTCGCCGTGCTGGTGATCGGCATATTGTTTCTGAACCAGTGGCGCACCGGGCTGATCGAAGCCCGGGTGCAGAGCCTGCGCGTGCAGGGCGAAATCATCGCCGCGGCGATTGCCGGCGATGCGACGGTCGACAGCGACGTCATCACGGTCAACCCCGATCGGCTGATCGAGCTGCAGGGCAGCGAGGTGGTGTCGCCGCTGAGCTTCTTCGATCCGAGCCTCGAGTTCCCGGTCAACCCGGAACGCGTCGCGCCGCTCCTGCGCAACCTCGTGACCCCGACGCGCACCCGGGCCCGGATCTACGACCAGCAGGGGCTGCTGATCCTCGACAGCGCCAACCTCTATGCGCGTGGCGAGGTGCTGCGACAGATCACCAAGCCGCAGGATAATGGCAGCTTCTTCCTCCTCGACTGGTGGAACGCCTTTGTCGACTGGCTGCCGGGCGACGATTATCCGCAATACCAGGAGTTCGGCGCCGACGAGGGAACGCGCTACCCCGAAGTGGCGGCGGCGCTGGGCGGCGCACCGACGGCAATCGTCCGCATCGATCCGAGGCGGCAGCTGGTGGTGTCGGTGGCGGTGCCGATCCAGCGGGTGCGCGCCAATGTCGGCGTGCTGCTGCTTTCCACCCAGCCGGGCGATATCGACCAGATCGCCAGCGCCGAGCGCTGGGGGATCCTCCGCATCGCGCTGGTTGCGGCCACCGTGACGGTGATCCTGTCGCTGCTGCTCGCCGGCACCATCGCCGGCCCGCTGCGCCGGCTCGCCGGCGCGGCCGAGCGGGTGCATTCGACGGTCAACAGCCGCACCGAGATCCCGGATTTTTCCGACCGCACGGACGAAGTCGGCCACCTCAGTAAGGCGCTGCGCTCGATGACCTCGGCGCTCTACAACCGCATCGAGGCGATCGAGCGCTTTGCCGCCGACGTGGCGCACGAGCTCAAGAACCCGCTGACCTCGCTGCGCTCGGCGGTCGAGACCCTGCCGCGGGCCAAGCGCGCCGAGGATCGCGAGCGCCTCAACGCCATCATCCAGCACGATGTGCGCCGGCTCGACCGGCTGATCTCCGATATCTCCAACGCCAGCCGGCTCGATGCCGAACTGGCGCGGCAAAGCGCCGAACGGGTCGATATCGCGCAGCTGGCCGACGCCATGGTGTCGATCCAGAAGGACGTGGCGGCCAACCGCAAGGTCGACGTGGTGCTGGAAAAGCACGTCAGCCGCTATGTGCCGATCGTTCTGGGCCATGACAGCCGGCTGGCGCAGGTGATCAACAACCTGATCGACAATGCGGTGTCGTTCTCGCCCGAGGGCGGCAAGGTGCTGGTGGTGGTGCGTACCAGCGAGGACACCATCACCATCACGGTGACCGATGAAGGCCCGGGCATCCGCGGCGATATCACCCGCATCTTCCAGCGCTTCTATACCGATCGGCCCGACGGCGAGCATTTCGGCGACCATTCCGGCCTCGGCCTCGCCATTTCCAAGCAGATCGTCGAGGCGCATGGCGGCTCGATCACCGCCGAGAACCGATCCGACCGCAGCGGCGCGCTGTTCACCGTCAAGCTGAGGCGGGCGGCGGCCGAGAAGCGCCGGTGAGCGACAGCCTCAACATCCATGCGACGGGGCTGGTGCTGGACGGCATCGGGCTGATCCTGCGTGGCCCGTCTGGCTCGGGCAAATCGCTGCTGGCGCTCGACCTGCTGCAGCAGTGGGACGCGCGCGGGCTACCGGCGCTGCTGGTGTCGGACGACCGGGTGGAGATCGTTGCCGAGGGCGGCGAACTCACGATGCGGCCGGCCCCGAATATCGAGGGGCTGATCGAGCTGCGCGGCCGCGGCATCGTCCGCCGCCCCTTCGCCGCGGCGGCGAAGCTGCACCTCGTCATCGACCTGGTGGAGACGCTGGAGCGCATGCTGGAGGAGGATGTGCTGGTCACCGAACTCGGCGGCGTCACCCTGTCCCGCGCGCCGGTGCCGCGCGCCGGGGTGATCGACGCGCGGCACCAGTTGCTGCTGATCCGCGAGGCGATCGCCGCCGTCAACGCCCCGACGCCGGTGGCGCGACAAAAAACCACTTGAATCAGGCCGCCCCAAGGGCAAGACTCTGCGCTCCTCTGGGAAACCTGTTGCCCGGCCGGAACCTGCGAGACTTTGGGGATATTGCATGATCGGCATGGTTCTGGTGACGCACGGGGCGCTCGCCGTGGAATTCAAATCCGCCCTCGAACATGTGGTCGGCCCGCAGGAGATGGTAGAAACCGTCGCCATCGGCCCCGACGACGACATGGAGGAGCGTCGCAACGACATCCTCAAATGCGTCGACGCCGCCGACCAGGGCCAGGGCGTGGTGATCCTCACCGACATGTTCGGCGGCACGCCGTCCAACCTCGCCATCTCGATCATGCAGCAGCGCGACGTCGAGGTGATCGCCGGGGTGAACCTGCCCATGCTGGTGAAGCTCGCCCGGGTGCGGGCCGACCTCGAGATCAAGCAGGCGGTGAAAGAGGCCGCCGAGGCGGGACGGAAATACATCAACGTCGCCAGCGAGACGCTGGGAGGGTAGGCGTCAGATCGGGCCTCCTGCGCCCCCTCTCCCCGCGGCGCTACGCGTCCGCTAGGGGGAGAGGGTCGGGGTGAGGGGGCCTTGCCGCACACACCGAGCGTGGGGAAAGGCCCCCTCACCCGGCCCTGCGGGCCGACCTCTCCCCCAAGGGGAGAGGTGACAGCGGCTGTGGCGGCGCGACGCGGAAATCCATCAACGCACCCGCGACACCCTTGGCGCGCATTTGGTTTTCCGGCATCCTAGCGGCATGGATACAGCAGCTGGTTCGGATCGGGCACTCGCGCAGCAATTGACGATCGTCAATCGCAAGGGGCTGCATGCCCGCGCCTCCGCCCGTTTCGTGCGCACCGCCGAGTGCTTCGAGGCGGAGATCAAGGTGGTGCGCGACGGCCAGGCGGTGAACGGCAACTCGATCATGGGCCTGATGATGCTCGGGGCGGGGCCTGGCTCGACCATCCTGGTCCAGGCCACCGGCAAGCAGGCGCGCGAGGCGCTCGATGCCATTACCACGCTGGTCAACAACGGCTTCGACGAGGACTCGGACGGCGCCCCCGCCGCATAGCCGGATGAGGTATTGCCGGAGGGACGGAAGGCTGCTCCTCGCCAAATCCCCCTTGCACGGGGCCGCACCTGCCCTTAACCACGCCGCCTGAAGCTGATAATATCTGCCACAATCACCATATAGGCCGATGGTAGCGCCGGAATGGCGCGCACATGGACCGCGAACAGGCTTAGGCAATGAACTGGATCAACAACGTCGTCCGCCCCCGCATCCGCTCCTTCCTCAAGCCGAAGGATACCGGATCGGAAAATCTCTGGGTCAAGGATCCGGAGTCGGGCGAGATGGTGTTCTACCGCGATCTCGAAGCCAATATGTGGGTGGTGCCCAATTCCGGCTACCACATGAAGATCAAGGCTGCGGACCGGCTCTCGACCTTCCTCGACGACGGCAAGTACGACAGCGTGCCGCTGCCGGCCGTACCGCATGATCCGCTGAAGTTCCGTGACAGCAAGCGCTATGCCGACCGCCTGAAGGAAAGCCGGCTGAAGACCGGCACCGAAGACGCCGTTACCGTCGGCACCGGCGAGCTGTTCGGCCAGCCGGTCACCGTCGGGGTGCAGGATTTCGATTTCATGGGCGGCTCGCTCGGCATGGCGGCGGGTTCGGCCATCGTCACCGGGCTCGAAACCGCCGCTGCCAAGCACACGCCGTTCATCCTGTTCGTCTCCTCGGGCGGCGCCCGCATGCAGGAAGGCGTGCTGTCGCTGATGCAGATGCCGCGCACCACCGTGGCGGTGTTGCGGCTGCGCGAAGCCGGGCTGCCGTTCATCGTGGTGTTCACCAACCCCACGACTGGCGGCGTTACCGCCTCCTACGCCATGCTGGGCGATGTGCACCTCGCCGAGCCGGGCGCGCTGATCGGCTTTGCCGGCCCGCGCGTCATCGAGCAGACCATCCGCGAGAAGCTGCCCAAGGGTTTTCAGCGCTCGGAATATCTCTACGAGCACGGCATGATCGATATGGTGGTGCACCGGCACAACCTGCGCGAAACCATCGGTTCGCTGGTCGGTATCCTCACCAAGTCGCCGCAGCGCGAGGAGCTGAGCGAAACCGCCCCGGCGCGACTGGCGACGCCGGTGGCCGCCAATGCCGGTGACGACCTGGTCGGCATGCCCGAGGCGGCGCACGCCGAGTAGGGCACTCCCCTTCATCACGCGAGAACCCGGTGCTAAAAGCGCGCCATGCTGCTGTTCGAGAATCTCGTTCCCGTGTCCCGTACCGACGCCATCCTGAAGCGGCTGCTCAAGCTGCATCCGAAGCTTATCGATTTGAAGCTCGACCGAGAAGTTCGCCTGCTCGAGCGGATCGGTAATCCGCAGGATCATCTGCCGCCGGTGATTCATGTCGCCGGCACCAATGGCAAGGGCTCGACCCTCGCCTACCTCCGCGCCTTCCTCGAGGCCTCGGGCAAGAAGGTGCATGTGATGACCTCGCCGCACCTGGTGCGCTTCAACGAGCGCATCCGGCTGGCCGGCAAACTCGTCTCATCGCGAAAACTCAACCAGGCGCTGGAGTTCTGCGAACAGGCCAATGGCGGCGAGCCGATCACCTTTTTCGAGATTACCACGGCGGCGGCGCTGAAGCTGTTCTCCGAGGCGAAGGCCGATTACCTGCTACTCGAAACCGGCATGGGCGGGCGGTTCGACGCCTCCAACGTGGTGGAGCGTCCGCTGGGGACGATCATCACCCCGGTCGACTACGACCACCAGAATTTCCTCGGCAACAGCCTCGACAAGATCGCCTGGGAAAAAGCCGGCATCCTGAAGCGTGGCGCCAAGGCGGTGTTCGGCCGGCAGCGCGACGAAGGGCGGGCCGTGCTGGTGCGCGAAGCCGCCCGGCTCGGGGTCACGCCGCTGATCGCAGGCGAGGATTTCGATGGCCGCGCCGAAGATGGCCGGCTGGTCTACCAGGACGAGCAGGGCCTTCTCGACCTGCCGCCCCCGGCGCTGGCCGGGCCACACCAGTTCGACAATGCCGCATTGGCGATTGCCGCTACGCGGCATTTCGGCCTGCCGGTCAGCGATGCCGATATCGCGAGGGGCCTGCGCGAGGTGAACTGGCCGGCCCGGCTGCAGCCGGTCACCGGCACGCTGCTGCAGTTGCTGCCCCCGGGCTCCGAGCTTTGGCTCGATGGCGGGCACAACGCCCATGGCGCTGCCGCCCTGGCGCTGGCGCTCGAGGAGATGCAGGCGCGGCGGCCGTTGCCGCTGGTGCTGATCATGGGGCTGATGAATACCCGGAAGCCCGCCGACTTCCTCGCGCCATTCGCCGGAATGATCGAACAGGTATTCGCCCTGAGCATTCCGGGCGAACCGAACGCACACCGGGCCGAAACCATCGTGGAACAGGCGCGCGAGGGCGGCTTCGAGGCCCGGCAATCGCGCTCGATCCTCAACGCGCTGGCCGACGCCGCCAAGCTCGGCCGCCCGGCCCGCGTGGTGTTTGCGGGGTCGCTGTATCTGGCGGGGCACGTGCTGCACCAGAACGGCACGCCACCGAGCTGATAGCCGCGCCCTTTGGTGCGATAGCATGCCCTGCTGACAGAGACGGCCCCCTCCCTCGCCATTCGAGCATAGCTCTCATGGCCTTCTCCCCCTCAAATCGCTCCACTGGAGCGATTTGCCCTGCGGGACGGCTCGAAGTCCCCCATAAAGGGGGAGGTGAAGAGTCGAGGCTCTGTCTTCGATCGTGCCAAACGCGCCGGCGGGGCACCTCCCCCTTTATGGGGGAGGATGGGAGGGGGCCGTCTCTATCGGCGAGCGCCCTCACATACACTGAGCATGCCCCTCAATACCGCGCATCCTCCAACCCGCAGAACGGATCGACCGGCGAATGCCGGTTCCATTCGATCTCCCCGAGCAGCGCCTCCACCACCGCCCGCTGCATCGTTTCGGTGGTCGAGTAGGCGTTGATATAGGTCGGTACCCGCGGCGCGTCGTAGAGCATGTAGGGGTAGCCGAACGAGATCATCACGGTCGGGATGTCGTGCCAGTGGCGCTGCATCGCCTTGCCGAAATGGCCGGTGAGACCGAGCCAGTCGAGGAAGATGCGGCCGCGGGTCAGCAGCGTTTCGTCGCCGAACAGATAAAGCACCAGGTCGAACTGTTCGCGGCTTACCTCGGTGCCGGCGTCATGGAGCGTCACCTCGAAACCCCGCTCGCGCAGCATCTGGGGCAGGGCGAACGGCAGGGGATGCGGCAGGAAGGGGAAGACGATGCCGCCGGAGATCACCAGCACGCGCTTGTGCTTCTTCGGATCGAGCGGCAGCAGCTGCTGCGTATCCTTCACCAGCGTCGGCGCCCGCCGCGCCACCGCCTCGGCATAGGCGCGGTTCTCGGCCACGGCGATCGTGCCGCCCTCGGCCGGCTTGTGCAGCCCCACGGCAGCCTTGAGGCCGAGCTGGCGGATCACCGCCTCGTCGACCCGCGCCCAGCTCAACCGCCCATCGGCGAGCGCCGCTTCGAGGTAACGGAGATCCTGTTCGTAATCGTCGGAGAACAGGATCACGTCGCAGCCGGCGGTGACGAGCTCGGGCAGCGTGTCGCTTCGCTTGCCCCACGCGCCGAACCCTGCCATCGGCGTGGCGTCCGAGACGATCAGGCCGTTGAAGGCAAGGCGCTGGCGCAGCAGTTCCTCGTTCAGCAGTCGGCTGAGCGAAGCGGGACGGAACGCTTCGAGGCCTGCATCGGGGTCGAGCGAACGCACGAAGGCCGGCAGCGCGATATGGGCCGACATCACCGACAGCGCCCCGGCTTCGATGGCGCCGCGGTAGAGCCGGCCGAAATTTGCCTCCCACGCCTCGAGGGACAGCGGGTTGATGGTGGTGACAAGGTGCTGGTCGCGATCGTCAAAGCCCTCGCCGGGCCAGTGCTTGATCGCCGAGGCAACACCGTGTTCCTGGAACACCCGCATCTGGGTGATGGCGTGCCGCTCGACCGTGGCCACATCCGAGCCGAAGCCGCGGGTGGCGACGATGGCGCTGCGGAACGCGGCGTTGATATCGAGCACCGGAGTGAAACTCCAGTTGATGCCGATGGCCCGGGCCTCCTCGGCCATGATCCGGCTCACTTCGGCGGTGACCCCGACATCGTCGATCGCCGCCAGCGCCAGGGGGTTTGGCATCTCGGCGCCCGCCGCGAGGGACATCCGGCTGCCTTCTAGATCGGCCGAGATCAGCAGCGGCACCGGCGCCGCGGCATTGAGATCGGCAAACAGCGCGCGCTCCGCCGCAACATCCGCCCCGGCATGGCGGGTGATGCCGCCCGGCCGGAAGTCCCGGATCCGCGCAATCCCGTCCGGGTCCATGCCGCGCGACAGCAGCGTGAACAGCTGGCGGAGCTTATCGTCCGGGGTCAGCGCGGCAAAACGCGCACGCACCCAGGCGAGCGCCTCGGCATCGAGGCTGAACGGGGCTTTGGCGAGGTGGTCGAAATTCATGCAGTCCTCCGGTGCGGGGCGGTGACTATGCCCGATCGCACCGGAAAGTCTTGCCTCAAATCAGGCGGCGAACTGATCGAGCCACTTGATCAGCTGCACGCGCGACTGCCCGGCGCCGACCTTGAAATCCACCGGCTCGCCATCTTTGAAAACGATCAGCGTCGGCATGGCGCGCACGTTGTACTTCACCACGGTCGAGGGGTTGGCATCGACGTCGAGCTTGACGATCTTCACCTTGGCCGCGAGTTCAGTGGAGAGGTCATCGAGGATCGGGTCCATCGCCTTGCAGGGCGGGCACCATTCGGCCCAGAAATCGACCAGTACGGGCTTACTTGAGTTCAGCACTTCGGCTTCGAAGTTCTGGTCGTTGACGCGCGTACCCATGATCGTCTCCATCGTCGATTGGCGATGGAAACTACAGGGAGTCGGGCGGGGTGGGAAGGGATAGGTTTGCGCGGGAGGGCGGACAGAGGGAATCTTCCCCTCGAAGCTCCCCCAACCACGGTGTCACCCCGGCGAAGGTGCGCGGGTGACACTGCGTTTGTGGATAGTGCGGACGCGATATGGGCCGAAGGGGGTTGGTCGTTGGCACGATGCTACCCCACCCACCGGCCGTCATCCCCGCGAAGGCGCGGACCCACTGCTCAGACGGTTGGCCAGGCGCGAACCTCGCCGGTCTGACACAGCAAGGTCGGCGACAGCAAAGTCCGTTGGCAGGTCAGTGCACTGGGTCCCGACTTTCGTCGGGATGACGTCCGGTGGAGGCGGATACATTGCAAGGACAACCGAGGATCGCAAAAGAGAAGCGCCGCCGGGGTGAACCCAGCGGCGTGTTCTGTCTAGTGGCGAGTAACGCGCCTGATCAGGCGGCGTGGCTCTCGAGCCACTTCGCGAGGCCGGCCTTCGGGGTGCCTGCGCCGATCTTCATGTCGGCGGCTTCGCCGCCCTTGAACAGGATCATCGTCGGAATCGAACGGACGCCGTACTTGACGGTGGTGTTCGGGTTGTCGTCGACGTTGAGCTTGACGATCTTCACCTTGCCCTGCAGCTCGGTCGAGAGCTCTTCCAGAACCGGCGAGATGGCGCGACACGGGCCACACCACTCGGCCCAGAAATCTACGAGCACGGGCTCTTTCGAGGACAGGACTTCCTCGCCAAAATTGGCGTCGGAAACGTGGGTTGTCATTGATCTTGCCTTTTGGGTTGAAAGCGGCGGTCTGTGTGATCCAAAAGCTAGGTAGAGTCCAGTGTGACTTCAACGAACGTCACCGGATGGTGAACCCCCGCGCCGCTTCCGCCAAAGCAGCGTCAGGCAATTTTAGCAGCGATTCCAACCCAGTCCAGAGGATGCCTGCTTCTATCCTCTGTCCCGGGAAAAGCTGCTTTGCAACAAGCGCATAGAGCCCGATCTGGGTCAGATAACCGGGTTTGACCCGCGCGGGCTCCATCACCGGATCGGCATCGGACTTGAAATCGACCAGCAATACGCCCCCTGGGGTGGTGACGATGCGGTCGATGCGGCCGGCAATGGTCACCGTCTCGCCCTTGTGCTCGGCGGTGGCAAGGAACGGCACTTCGGCGCGACTGTCGGCGGTGAACAGATGCGCCAGTTCCGGCCGGGAAAGGATCGACAGCGCCTTGGTAGCAAGCGCCTGATGCTGGCCCGGCGCCTCGGGCAGGAGCAGCGGCAGCGCCCGCGCCGCGACGGCAGCGCGATCGGTTGGCGCAACCCTGGCAAGATGCTGCAGCAAAGCATGCAGCGCCGTACCGGCCAGTCGCGCCGTCTCGGGATCGAGGCCTTCCTCGAGCCGGGTCGCCAGCGTGCGGTCCGGGTCGGCCGGCGTTTCGACGCTCGATGGCCGCAAGACCTTGCGTGCCTTGCGCACCGGCAGCGGTTTGAAATCGAGCGCCGTGCCGCCGAGGTCGGCTAGTGCATCGGCTGGCTTCAGCCGCGCCGGCGCCGGGCGTTCCCTCGGATAGATCAGGGCGCTGGTGTTGCCGTCCCTGTCGGTAACGCTTTCGCTCAGCGGCGCGAGCCCCGCTTCGATTGCCTCGTACCAGCTGCCATCGACCTTGCCCTGCTTGGTCAGGTAGCCGGTGACATAGAGTTCGTCCTCGGCGCGGGTCATCGCCACATAGAGCTTGCGCCAATATTCCCGGATCTGGTCGCCATCGGCATCGTCCTTGAAGCCTGAGGTGGCGGGGGCGTGGGTCGCCGACGAGGAGGCGTGGATGAACAGCGGGGGATCGGCTTTCAGGTAGACGCTGCGCCGGTCGCGGCCGCGCTCGGTGCTCGCCGCATCGGCGAGGATAACGATCGGGGCTTCGAGCCCCTTGGCGCCGTGCACGGTCATCACCCGCACCCCCGCACCGCCTTCGGCCAGTTCGCGCTTGATCGTCACCTCGCGCGAGCGCAGCTCGGCGAGGAAGCCGAGCAGCGAGGGTTGCGGCGATTGCTCGTGCGACAAAGCCAGGTCGAGAAACTCGGCCATCACGTCGTCGATCTCGCCGCCGAAGCGGCCGCGCATCCGTTTGAGACCGCCCCCGGCATAGAGCACGTCGGCGTAAAAGTTGAACGGCCGCTCGAAATCCAGCCGGTTGCGCCAGCGATAGAGCTGGTCGTAGGCAGCTTTCACCGAGGGGATGTCGGAGTTCTCGATGGCCCGCCACAGCCGCTGTTCGCCGCGCGGCTGCGCCACCCGGAGCAGGTCGTCCTCGCTGACATCGAACAGCGGCGAGCGCAGCAAGGCCGCGAGCTGCAGGTCGTCGGCGGGGTTACTCAGCACATCGCCGAGCGCCATCATGTCGAGCACGCCGATATGGGTGGTGACCGCCAGTCGGTCGGCGCCCGGGGTCGGCACCCCGGCGCGGATCAGCGCCCGGATGATCTCGTGGAACAGGATGCTGCGCACCTGCACGAGGATCAGCACATCGTCGGCCGCGACTGCCTTGCCGCGCGGCCCGAGCGGGCGCTTCTGGTCGATCCAGCCCTTGATCTCGCGGGCGATCCTCTCCGCCACCTGGCGCTGCGCGCTCTGCGTCTGGATCTCGGGCGGCTCGGTCGGCCAGTTGTCGGGGTCGGTTTCTTCGGCCTCGTCGCGGATCGGCGGCCACAGCGTCACCACCCCGCCGGCATCGGCACGCGCGGTGGAATGGGCGACGCCGCCCTGTTCCAGCGCCCCCTCGCGGAGGTCGGCGCGTTTGAACACCTCGTCCACCGCGTTCAGCACATTGGGCAGGGTGCGGAAACTGTAGCGCAGCGGCACCGGGGTGATTTCGAAATGTGCCGCCCGGGCGCTGAAGGCGTATTGCCGCCCGGCCTCGATGAACACTTTCGGGTCGGCGCCCTGGAACGAGAAGATCGATTGCTTCTGGTCGCCCACCGCAAAGAGCGTGCGCGGCCGGTCGGCGGCGCTGTCGCCGAAGAAGAAATCGTCGATCAGCGCGCCCACCACCTGCCATTGCAGCGGGTTGGTGTCCTGCCCCTCGTCGACGAGGATATGGCTGAGGCCGGCGTCGAGCTTGTAGCGCACCCAGGGGCCCTGGTCCTCGTCGCGCAGCAGGCCTGCAAGCTTTTCGATCAGGTCGTCGAAATCGAGCAGCGAGCGGGCGCGCTTCTGCTTTTCGTAGTGCGCCGAGATTGCCGCCACCACGTCGAGCATCGCTTCGCTGCGCGCCACCAGTTCGGCGGTCACCAGCTTGGTGTGAAGCTGCTCGAGCCGCTGGCCCTCCGCCACGACGCGCGCGGCAACGTCCGGGATCAGCGCCGCCGTCGCTTTCTTGATCAGCGTCTTCCGCGCCGTGCGATCGGCCTGGGTGAGGAAGGCATCGAGCAGGTTGTCGGCGTCGGGGCGTTCGGGGTCGATCTGGCTGAGACGGTCGATGAAATCGGTGCCATACGGGTCGGGGGCAATCAGCGAGAAGATCGTCGCATGGTCGTCGCGGCTGAGCCCGTAGCCCGCGCTGATCTCGGCCATCACTTCGTCGATCGAGCCGACATCGCCGACGAGCTTTCTGAGTTCGCGCTTGGCGGCCGCCTGCCGCGCCAGCACCGGGCGGAGCGTTCTTTGCTGGTTCAGCGCTTCGAGGATGGCGGTTTCGATCTGGAAATCGCTCAGGAGGCCGAACAGCGTTTCGACGGCGGCCGCCTCGCCGCTGCCGCGCAGCCCGGCCGCCAGCACCGTCTCTCGGGCCTCGAGCAGCATGCTGTCGCGCTGGTGCTCCTCCAGCACGGTGAAATCGAACGGCACCGCCGCTTCGCGCGGGAAGCGGTGAAGCACGCTTTCGCAGAACGCGTGGATGGTCTGGATGCGCAAGCCGCCCGGTGCTTCGAGCGCCCGGGCGAACAGCGAACGGGCGCGCAGCCGCATCGCCGGGGTCGGCGGCACGCCGCTCAGCGCCGTCAAATCCTTGATCAGTTCGTCTTCGCTTTCGAGCGCCCACTGCCCCAGCCGCTCGGCGACGCGCCCGCGCATCTCCGCTGCCGCCGCCTTGGTGTAAGTGAGGCAGAGGATCTCCTCGGGTTTGGCGCCGCTCAGCAGCAGCCGCAGCACCCGGGCCGTCAGCACATAGGTCTTGCCCGAGCCGGCATTGGCCGTCACCCAGACGCTGCGTTCGGGATCGGACGCATCGCGCTGCGCCGCAACGATCTGCTGCGGCATCGGGCTCAACAGGCGCCGGCTCATGGATCATCCACTCCGGCGGTCAGCGTCCACTCGTCGGTGCGCGCCAGGTGGTCGTAGGGTCCCGGGAAGGATTTCCGTCCGGTCTCGATCCGCGGCCGGATGCGCGCCGCCATCGGCAACCCGTCGACCAACAGGAACGCCTCGACGTGGCGCTGCATGCGGCGCTCGATCTCGCTCACTGCATCCATCAGGCTCATGCCCTTCAGTAGCTTGAAGGGCTTGACCTGGAAGGCCGCCGGCCCGAGGCCGATCTTGATATAGGTGAGCGCCGAGCTGTCGCGGGGGCTGAGCCCCGGGAACACCCCGGCGCGCGCCATTGCCGCTTCCAGCAGCAGCTGCGGCGCGTCGAACGCCGTCATGTCCTTGGGCTGGGGTACGCCACCGGTCTTGAAGTCGATGATCTCGAGCGTGCCGTCGCGCTTGATATCGAGCCGATCGGCCTTGCCGACGAGGGTAAAGTTGTCGAGCGCCGGGAACACCCACTCGCCCTTGGTTTCGGCGTGCCGCTCGAGGATCTCGGCATCGCGCCGCCGCTCGTAGTCGAGGAACTGCCGGGCGGCGCGCTCGAAGCGCTTCAGCCAGATGTCGCGCCGCTCCTTGATGGCGTCGAGCCCGGCAAAGGCCTCGCGCGCCATGCCCATCATTTCAGGCAGCGCCTCGGGCAGCTCGAGATCGAGCCCGGCATGGACGAATTTCTCGAACACCCCGTGGATCATGGTGCCGCGCTCACGGGCGCTCGGCTCCGTGCCGAGCGGCTCGATCCGCTTCAGGCCCAGCACATGCCTGGCGTAGATATCATAGGGCGAGCGCATCAGCGGCTCGATCTCGGTGATCGACAGGCGCCGCGGCCGGATGGCGGCCGGCGGGTTCGGCACCGGGCGATCGGCCGGACGCGGCACGCCGGCATGGTCGATCGCATCGGCCTCGGCCAGCCAGCGCGCGCCACGGGCCCGCAGCAACCGCGCCTCGTTGTCGCCGATAAATGCATAGAGCCGCTGCAGCAGCGGCGAGGGCAGCGCCGGGGCAGTGCCGATGCGCTCGGCATAGGCGATGATCACCTCGGCATTGCCGGCCGCCATGACGAAATCATGCGCCGCCTGGCCCTGCCGGCGCTCCGGCGGTTCGAGCCCGATGCCGATGCGCATGCCGCGGCTGAGCCACGGGCCGGGGTCGGCCACCGGCGGCCAGATATCCTCGTTCATTCCGGCGAGGATCATCAGGTCCGGGTTCATCAGGCGGGCTTCGAGCTCGCCCCAGATGTGGATGTCGTCGCGGGTCGGGATCGGGTTCTGCGTCTTGCTGCCGGTGAGCAGCGCCTCCAGCACGGCTTCGAGGTCGAAGGGCTGAAACGCGGTGCCGCCCTGGTCGAGCGCCACGAGTTCGTCGGCCCAGCGGCGAAGTTCGGCCATCCCCGGCAGATCGGCAGCGGCGATCAGCGCGTCGAGGGTTGCGATGAGCGCCGAGGCCAGCTCCGGTGCGGTGATCCGCTCGCGCGCCCTGAGCGCCACGATCGGCGCCATGGCGGCCTCGAGCCGATCGAGCAACTGCGGCAGGTCCTCGCGATCGGAGAGCCCGCGCAACCCGGCGATACCGGCGCCTGGGCGTTCGGAGCGGAAGCGCAGGTCGAGGTGATCGGTGAGCTTGCGCACCTCGAAGCGATCGAGTCCGAGCGACACCGCGGCGTTGCGGAGCAGCGCGATGCTATCGACTGGCGCATAGTCGTCGGTCGCGACCGCCAGCACCTGGCGCGCCAGCCGCCCGGCCGCCGCCTGGAACAGCGGTGTGCCGGCCGCATCGTCGACCACCACGCCATGGCGGTTGAGCTCGGCGGCGATGCGGCGGGCCAGCGTCTGGTCGCGGGCGACGATGCCGACGGTTCCGCCCTTTGCCAGGGTGGCGCGGGCGGCCAGCGCGATGGCGCGCGCCTCGACGTCGGCATTGCGGGCGGCAAGGATGCTGACGCCCTCGAGCGCGCGGCTCACCGGGATGTCGGCACGGAGGATCGGCCAGGCCGGCGTTTCGCTGGCCGGGGCCAGCGCTGCCTGGATCAAGGCGGTGCGTGGGGCCTCGCCGCCCAGTTCCACCACTTCGCCGACGCCGGCCTCGAGGCTGCGCAACAGCTTCATCAGACCGTATTGCGGGTGACCCTGGGTGGTCTCGCCGCTGATCATCCGGTCGTGCCGATCCGGGGTGAACGAGGTGTCGAGCCCCGGCAGCACCACCACGCCGCGCGGCAATGCCGCCACCGCCTTGAGCAGCGCGGCAGTGGCCGGGATCGAGCCGGTGGAGCCCGCGGCGATCACCGGGCGCTCGCCATAGACGAAACTGGCTGCCCCCGCCTGGCGCAGCAGCCGTTCGTTACGCGCCGTCGACGCGTCGATGCGGCCGCGCTCGGCGAGGATTGCCGGCCAGGACTTGAGCGCCACATCGAGGAATTCCAGCACCTGCTGCCAGTTGCCGGCGAGCTCTTCGGGCACCAGTTCCCTGAGCTTGTCCGTCGCGATGCCGGCAATGGTGAAATCGTCGATCACTTCGCCCAGCGAGTCGGCGAGCCAGAAGATCTCGGCCGGGTTGGGGGGCGTTGCGAAACTCTCGGCCCGCTCGGCGAACAGGCGCACCAGGTGCGACAGGGTCAGCCGGCGTTCGAGCAGCGACGCCGCGGGCTTGCTGGCCGGAGCATCGAAGGGCGGCAGGAACGGCTCTTCGTCCGCCACCTCGCCACCGAAGGTGCGGATATCAGGCAGCAGCACAGTGCCGCCGAGCCGCCGCGCGAACTCTTCGGCGAGCACGAAGCGGGCGCGCCGGGTGGGGAGGATGATGGTGACGTCGCTGAGCCAGAACGCCCCCTTGCGCGGCCAATCGCCCAGCAAGCGGCCGTCGAGCACCCGCTCGGCGAGCGTCGCGAGAAAAGGCGCGTGGGGCGCGATGGAAAAGAGCGAGTCGCGGCGCATGTCGGGGATTTGAACGATAGGTGGCAGCGAAGTCCAGCGGAGTAGTGCTCGATGGGCCGAGAGGACGACCATTTGAGATTGCCCACCCAACAGCCCCACAAACTCGGTGTCATCCCCGCGAAAGCGAGGACCTCCGTTTTCTTGGCTGCCATCGCAAACAGAGGTTCCCGCTTTCGCGGCAATGACTCCGTGGGTGTGGCGACAAAAGAGCGGTGCAGAGCGTGCGATCTCGGTGGAGAGCTACAAAAGCCGTCCGTCTACAAACTCGACCGCTACCGCTCGCCCCGCCCCACCTGGGGGAACCGTAAGGGAGACACGAACCGTCGCCCGCTCCACCACCTCGTCCGAACGCTCCGGCCATTCGACCAAGACGATCGCATCGGCGCGCTCGAACAGGCCGAGTTCATCGACCTCGCGCGGGCTGGAGATGCGGTAGAGGTCGGCGTGCAGCACCGGATGGCCGTTGGCCTCGTAAGGTTGGACCAGCGCAAAGCTGGGCGAGGGCACGTCGAGCCCGGCATCGCCGACGAGGGTACGGATGACGGTGCGGGCCAGCGCGGTCTTGCCGGCGCCGAGATCGCCCTCGAGCAACACCAGGTCGCCGGGACGCAGCAAGGTGGCGAGGCGACGGCCGAGATCGGCAGTCGCATCATCGTCGGCGAGGAACAGGGTCTCAGCGCTCATCGGTCTCGGATAGCCGAGGATGGCGGCGGACGCAAAGCCCTACTCGGCGGCACCGGCCATGGCGGCGTCAGAGGGGAGGCTCACCACCACGCGGGTGCCGCGCGGCTCGCGCCGCTCCACCGCGATGGTGCCGCCATGCATGTTGACGAACGCCCGCACGATGGAAAGACCGAGGCCGGCGCCGCGCTGGCGCACCGTGCCGGCCAGCGCCTCGTTGCGATCGAGCAGCGCCACCCGCATTTCCTCGCTCATCGGGGCGCCCTCGTCCTCGACGACGAACTGGATGCGGCCGGTGCGGCCGGAGACGGTGAGCCTGACCTCGCCGCCCGGCTCCGAGAAGCGCGCGGCGTTCGAGAGCAGGTTGTAGAGCACGTTCACGATGCGGGTGCCGTCGGCGATGAACGGCGGCAGGTCGGGCTCGATGATGACCTTCAAATTGAGCGTCGGCTCGCCGTCGATATCGGGGAAGGTGGCGGCGAGGCCCGCCCGCGCCTTGTCGACCAGCGTGGCGATATCCTGCGGGTCGGGCTGCAGTTCGGCAATGCCGGCGTCGACCGTCGCGAGGTCGAGGATGTTGTCGATCAAAACGCCGAGCGTCGCGCTCGAAGCGCGGATGAAATCGGTGTAGCTGCGCTGCTTGTCGTTGAGCTCGCCGGCGGCGCCGGACGCCAGCAGGTCGGCAAAACCGATGATGTTGGTGAGCGGCGAGCGGAGTTCATAGGAGACGTTCTGCACGAACGCGTCCTTCAGCCGGTCGGCAGTGATCAGCGCGTCGTTGCGCTCCTTCAGCACCCGCTGATAGTTGGCGCTCTCGGTGACATCGAGGAAGGTCATCATGGTCTGCCCGTCAGGCAGTCGCACGATGGCGTAGTCGATCAGCTTGCCGTCGGCGCGGGTGATACGGCCCTGCCGGTCGGAGCGTGTGGGGTTGAGATCGATGATCGAGCGCTTGAGATCGCGCCAGATCGTCGCCCCATCCTCGGGCAGTGCGCGGGCGGCAGCTTCGGCGATCTGGTCGATATGCGGCGTCTCGGTGAAGAGGTTGGCCGGCAGCTTCCATACGGTCGAAAGCTTCGGGTTCGACAGCGTCAGCCGCCCGTTGGTGCCGAACACCGCCACTGCTTCGCTGAGCGCGTTCAGGGTCGAGCGCTGCACATCGAGCACCACCTTGTGCTGGCTCTTGAGGTTGAGCTGGTCGGTGATGTCTTCGAAGACGTAGATCACTCCGCCCTTGGGCCCGGCCGGCGCGGCGATCACCTGCAAGGTGCGGCCATCGGGCAGGTGCCAGGGCTCCAGTTCCTTGGGGACGCGCAACTGGTAGGTGGTGAGGTGCCGGGTGCGCCAGCCCTGATAGTCGGGCTCGTTGGGGAGCTTGCCGTCGGTGCGGAGCTTGTCGAGGATGGCGCGCTCATCCATGCCGAGCTTCAGCCAGTTCGGGTCGATATCCCACATGGCGCAATAGGCGCGGTTGAACTGCACCAGCTCGCGATTGGGATTGAAAATGGCGATCGGCGTCGCCAGCGCGTCGATGATAGCGCCGAGGTGCGACAGCCCGGCATCGCGCGGCGTAGTGTCCTGACGGGCGTGGAGGTAGCCGGCCGAGCCGCCATTGACCGGGAAATCGACGACTTCGAAATCGCCCACTTCGCCCAGGGTCACCATGGTGCTCTGGGGCTTGCGCGCATCGCCCAGAATGGCGCGGTTGCGCTGCAACAGTCCGTAATCGACCAGTTCGGCCGGCTGGCTTTCGCTGGTCTTGCGGCCCAGCGCCCGCGCCAGGTCGTGATAGGCGGCGTTGGCGAAGACGAGGCGGCCGGCGCCATCGCGCAGGAATGCCGGCTTGCCGAGGCTGGCGAGCACCGTACGGGCCGTGGCGTGGTCGGTGGCGGTCTGCGTGGCTTGCGACTGAGACGCTGCCGCCAGCTCGCCCTGCGGTGCAATTGCCGCCGGCCGGAGCCGCAGGGCAGCGCCGTTGCCGAGCAGCGAGCCCGAAGCGCGCACGGTGCGGCCGTCGCTGGCCTTGAGGGTAAGCTCGAAGCCCCGGCCGCCGACCCTCAGGTTCTCGATGGCCCGGGCAATGCGGTCGGCATCGGCCTCGCCGAGCCATGAGGCGAAATCCAGCACCGCTTCAGCGCGGCGCCCGGGCGGCAGCAGCGCCGACGCCTGGCCGAGGAAGCGCGGGCCTTCGCCGGCGCTGGCCCACAGCACAATGATCTCGCGACCGCCCGAGAGCAGCGCCTCGTACTCATCGACCCGGGCCCTGAGCCCGGCGATCTGGTCGGAGGAGCGCTGTTGCGCCAGCCGGTTGTCGCGCAGCATGCGGCGGACCAGCGCCATGGCGATCAGCGCGAAGGCGCCGGCGCCAAGCGCGATGGCGACGGGGGCAGCGCCCATCACATTATTGGCGGTGATGCCCTGGGCCAGGGCGGGGGACGCACTCACAAGGGTCACCAGACTCGCTGACAGACCTGCGAATCCCCAATCGTTCCGGACCCTATCCGGCGCCATATACTGCCCCTAACCGATTATGCCGCTCATCGCTGCCCGGACCGGACAGCGAACACCGCACTTGCCGCCGCGCCGAGCCCCATTGATTCGCCGCGCCTTCGGCAGGCCAAAACCCGTAACCGCCGAATCACCAGACATTACCGGGCGCGGAATCGCGCAAAAAGAGTCTAATTGTATGTGAACAGCGGGGAATGGCCCGAGAATGGGTGTTGACCCGAGTCCGAACAGTGAACGCTTCGTTAACGCTGCCGTGATTTGGGGGGATTATTTTGCCGGGTCCGTGCCCCTCACCCCCTCGTGCCGTGCGATGCCACCTTCTCCCCGAAGGCAAGATGACAGGCGCACGGCAGGCGGGGGCTAGGCCAGCTCGTCGCGATCAGAGGTCGACCGGCCTGCCTGTGGCGGCCGACTGCCGTGCGGCCGCGAGAATGCGCACCACTGTGGCATTGTTCTCGAGCCCGGCCAGATCGTACTTGTGCAGGGTGATATCGCCGCGGACCACCGCGGCGAAATGCGCGAACGGATCGTCATAGGGCGCCTGCAGCGGTGGCAGGGTTTCGAACACCTCGTCGACCTTGTCGCCGGCGCGAGTGCGCATGTGGCGGTTGTCGATGGCAACGACCTGCGCCCGCTCGGCGTAGACCTCCATGTCCTTGCGGCTGACCGGCCAGTTCCACGACGCCTGGATCACGCACTCCGCATCGGCGTAGGACACCAGGATCGTCGCGTCGTCGTCGACCTTGGGATAGAGGTGCGGCTTGAACTGGTGCGTGACGGCAAAGACGCGGAGCGGCTTGTCGTCCTGCATGATCCGGCTCATCAGGTTGGCGCCGTAACAGCCGAAATCGGGCAGTGCACCACCGCCGGCCAGTTCCGGGTCGGCCAGCCACTCGAGAAAATGCGGACCGCAGCCGATCTCGATCGGACCGGGGTGACCATCATGGATCACCACCTTGCGGACTTTGCCGTAGCGGCCCTCATCGGCGGTGCGGGCGATGGCCTCGTGGTTGGTTGCGTACCAGGTGGTCTCGTAGTTGGTGAGGATGTGGATGCCGTGCCGCTGCGCCAGTTCCTGCATCCGCTCGGCCTCGGAGACGTCGATCGCCATCGGCTTTTCGACCATTACGTGGATGCCGCGTGGCGCGCACGCCTCCACCACCGCCATATGCTCACGGATCGAGCCGAAGGCGGCGACGGCCTCTGGCCTGGTCTGGTCGAGCATGGTTTCGAGGTCGGTGAACAACAGGGCCGGATCATGGCCATGCACGACGCCGTAGGCATGCAGAAAGTCCGCCTTGCTCTCCTGGATGCCGACCAGGCTCATGCCGTTGAAGGTCGAGCGGGGCAGGATGTTGATGTGGGCGTGGGTGATGCCGGCAATGGCGAGGCGAAACGGTGCGTTGTCTGTCGGCATAGTCGAGGAAGGCTCCTTGAGGTGCAGCGGCTAGCGGGTGCTGACGGCCGCCAGTTCGGTCGGGGCGGGGCCGGTTGAGCCGCGCACGATCAGTTCGGGGTGAGCAATGTGATGCAGGTCGCGGGACGCTTCGCCCGCGATGGTGCGGTCGAGGAAATCTACGACCTTGCGGCCAAGCGGCCGTGCCGGGGAAAACAGCGTCGTCAGTGGTACCGAATAGAAGCTGCCTGCGACATTGTCGTCGAAGTTGACCAGCGAGACGTCGCGGCCGACGGTCAGCCTGCGCTCGTTGATGGCCGAGAGCGCGCCCTTGGCTGCCATGGTGGATGAGCAGATGACGCCGGTCGGAGCCGAAACGCTGTCGAGCATCTGGCGCATGGCGCTATAGCCGAACTCCTCGGTCTTGGGACCGCCGACCACCCAGTTGGCGCTGGACCAGACCTGTTGCTCGGCCAGCGCCGCGCGATAGCCGCGTTCGCGTTCGTGACTGGCCTGGAAATTGGGCAACGAGTTGAGCAGC
>JAESFO010000565.1_pt1 | contig 23375 bp, 18 predicted proteins | sample 9269421 | NCBI WGS metagenome assembly JAESFO01 (sample SAMN14502839, study PRJNA617101) | algae metagenome | isolation source: Nostoc desertorum CM1-VF14 and co-occurring heterotrophs from rocky... | place: USA: Clark Mountains, San Bernardino, California | collected 2000-06-05 | reverse complement strand
CAGCGGGGCACCGAAGACGTCGCCGACGAAGCGGCTGTAGTCGCTCCAGTTCATCCCGAACTGGAACTCCTGCACGATGCCGGTGACGACGCCCATCGCGAAGTTGATCAGGAACAGCTTCCCCCAGAACTTCGTGGCGCGGAGCCAGCGCTCGTCGCGGGTGGCGTACCAGGTGGTCTGCAGGCCCGCGACGAGCAGGGACAGGCCGATCGTCAGCGGGACGAACAGGAAGTGGTAGACGGTGGTGATCGCGAACTGCCACCGCGCGAGGTCGAGGTCCATCACGCCCTCCGGAGCCGGCGGGTCCCGTGTGGACCCGTCACCCGATCGTCGTCCGCGACGGGTGGACGGGGCTCCGGGCGAAGGGCGGTCCGCGGCCCACCGGAGGGCCCGCCGGCCCGGGACGAAGGTCCCGGGCCGGTGCTCCGGGTCAGCCCGGGTCGATCAGGTCGGCGGCCGGACGCCGCGGAGTCGCCGGGACGGGGACCCCGTGGCCCAGGCGCAGGACGACCTGCGGGGGCCGGTCCCGGGCGAGCGAGCGGCGCACCCGCTCCCGCACGTCGGGGACCTCCACCAGCTGGGAAACCGGCGAGGCCGACAGGCCCTCGGCGGTCGCGGTCAGCAGCACCCGCGCCAGGGCCTCGCCGGCACGCAGGTCGTCGCGGGGGCCGTCGAGGTGCGAGGTCAGCACCGCGATCAGCGGCGCCGACTCGAACGCGGCCGGCGCGGGCCGCGGGTGGGCGGGGCCGCCGAAGTCCCGGGTCACCCACGGGTGGTTCGGGGCCGGCAGCGGTCCGCCCGCGGAGGCGGGGACACCGTCGTCGTGGCCGCCGTGCCGCCCGGTCCAGGCCGCCATCTCCGCGACGAACGCGGGGTCGGCGGACTGGCGGGCGTGCGCCTCGCGAGCGAGGCGGCCCAGTACGGCGAGGTCGTCCGGGTCGGTCACCAGCTGCAGCCAGGCGCCCTCCTCGTACGCGGCGCGGGTGAGCGCGGTGCGGGCCGGGCCCGGCACCGGGACGTCGGAGAACGGTCGCCGGTTCGTGTGCCGGCGCGGCACCGCCTCCAGCAGCCGTCGCTGCTCGGGGGTGGGCGGCATCGCCGCGCCACGACGGACCACCGCCAGCAGCTCCGGGTCCGACGGGTCGGGGAGGCGGGTGACGAGCGGGCGGATCCCGGCCCCGGTCAGCGCGAGACGCAGCGAGTACAGCGCCGCCCCGCAGCCGATCCGCAGCTCGCGGTCGGTCGGGTCGGCGACCGGCAGCCGTCGCGCGGGGTCGGCCCGCAGCTCGACGTGGTCGGCGCCGGTCCGGAACCGCCACGGCTGGGCGTTGTGCAGCGACGGCGCCCGACCCGCCGTGGCCAGCACCCGGGCGGTCGTCGCGGCGTCGAGACCGAGAATCGGGGTGACCGGCGCGTCCGCACCGACGGTGTCCATGATGTGCGTCCTTCCCGGGACCGGGCGTTCACCGGTGCCTGCGGGGGCGATGGTCGGCGCTGCCGGTTCCGGTCGGACAGGTGCGAAGGTCCCGGTCCTCGACGGCCGTATCGTCGGGGTGGGGCGGCCCGGGACGCGGCCTCCCCGGGGAGGCGGTGCCAGTGACGACCGACGACGCCGGTGACGGGACCGGGGAGATCTCCGGGATCCTGGCCGGGCTGCGCCTGGACCACCTCATCGCCGAGGTGCAGGAGCGTCTCGCCGAGATCGCCTCCACCCGGCGCCGGACGCAGCGGCTGCTCGACGCGGTGCTCGGGGTCGCGGCAGGCCTCGAGCTGGACACCACGCTGCAGCGGATCGTGCAGTCCGCGGTCGACCTGGTCGACGCCCGCTACGGTGCGCTGGGGGTGCTCGCCCCGGACGGCAGCATCGCCCGCTTCATCGACGTCGGCCTGGACGAGGCGACCCGTACCGCGCTGGGGCGCCCGCCCGAGGGCCGTGGCCTGCTCGGCCAGCTGATCGCCGACCCCCGGCCGTTGCGCCTGCAGGACCTGTCGACGCACCCGGCCTCCGTCGGCTTCCCGCCGCACCACCCGCCGATGCGCAGTTTCATCGGCGTCCCCGTGCGGGTCCGTGACGCCGTCTACGGCAACCTCTACCTCACCGAGAAGCGCACCGGCACCGAGTTCACCGCCGACGACGAGCTGATCCTGATGGCGCTCGCCGCCGCGGCCGGGATCGCCGTGCAGAACGCCGACCTGTTCGAACAGGGCCTGCTCCGGCAGCAGTGGCTGGAGGCGCTGGCCGAGATCCGCGGAGAGGTGCTGGCCGGAACCGGCGAGGCCGACACGCTCGCGCTCATCGCCCGGCGCAGCCTGGAGCTGTCCCGCGCCGACGGGACGCTGCTCGCGCTGGGCCCCGACCACGACGGCGGTTTCCGGGAGGGCGCGACCGCGGGCCGCCCGCCGCTCGTCGGTGGCCCGGAGAACGCACTCCTGCACCGGGCCGTCGAGCTCCGTCAGCCGGTCCTGGCCGACGTCTCCGAGGCCGCGGTCAGCGGTGACGGCGCCAGCGGGCCGGTGGTCGCAGTGCCGATGGGGGCCATGGCCCGGGTGAGCGGGGTCCTGGTCGCCCGCCGTGCCCCCGGCGATCCGCCGTTCCGGCCGTCGGAGGTGCCGCTGCTGGTGTCGTTCGCGGAGCAGGCGGCGCTGGCCCTGGAGCTGGAGGAGAAGCAACGGACCCAGCGCGAGGTCGCGGTGCTCGCCGACCGCGACCGTATCGCCCGCGACCTGCACGACCACGTCATCCAACGGTTGTTCGCGGTCGGCCTCACGCTGCAGGGCTCGCTGCGCCGCCTCGGCGACGACCCCGCGGGCGGCGGCGTGCGCGAGCAGGTCGGTCAGGCCGTCGACGAGCTGGACCGCACGGTTCGCGAGATCCGCACCTCGATCTTCGACCTGCACACCGCGGATCAGGAGGAGGGCGGTCTGCGGCGGCAGCTGCTCGACGTGGTCGCGCACGCGACGGCCGCATCGGGGATCGACGCGACCGTCGACACCGCGGGACCGATCGACACCGTCGTGCCCGCGCAGGTCGGCGTGCACCTGCTGGCCGTGGTGCGCGAGGCCGTGTCGAACGCGGTCCGCCACTCCGGTGCGAGCACGTTGCACGTGTCGGTGGACGCCGGGCAGGAGCTGACCGTGGAGGTCACCGACGACGGCTGCGGCATCGCGCCCACCGGTCGGCGCGGCGGACTGCGCAACCTCGCCGACCGGGCCGCCGAGCTCGGCGGCACCTCGGTCGCCGAGCGTGTCGCGACCGGCGGCACCCGGCTGCGGTGGCGGGTCCCGCTGGACTGAGCGGGTCAGTGCCCGTGGCGGCGCTCGACCGCGTACACGGCGGCCTCGGTGCGCCGGGAGAACCCGAGCTTGTGCAGGATCGAGGACACGTAGTTCTTCACGGTCTTCTCGGCCAGGTGCAGGGTGGCGCCGATCTGACGGTTGGTGAGCCCGTCGGCGACGAGCCCGAGGATCCGCTGTTCCTGCGGGCTGAGGGTGTCGTAGCGGGGGTCGGCGTCGGCGTCGGAGCCGCCGGTGCGCAGCCGCTGCAGCACCGCGGCGGTCGCCCGCGGGTCGAGCAGTGAACCGCCGTCCGCGACCGTGCGCACGGCTCCCACGAGGTCGACGCCCGCGACCTGCTTGAGCAGGTACCCGGCGGCCCCGGCCATGATCGCGCCGAACAGTGCCTCGTCGTCGGAGTACGAGGTCAGCATCAGACAGGCCGGCGGTGGGACGACCGCGGAGCGCAGGTCGCGGCACACCGAGACGCCGTCGCCGTCGGGCAGCCGGACGTCGAGCAGGGCGACGTCCGGGCGCAGGGCGGGGACGCGGGCGAGGGCCTGCGCCGCGGTCGCGGCCTCGCCGACGATCTCGATGTCGTCCTCCATGCCGAGCAGCTGGGCCAGCCCGCGGCGGACGATCTCGTGGTCGTCGAGCAGGAACACCGAGATCGTCATCGTCGTCCTCCTGGGCCGGGTCGTCGTCGGACCGAGGCTAACCGGCGTTCCGGGCACACCGGGCGGGCCGAAGGTCCCGCCGGCCGGGTGGCCCCGGTCACGGGGACGTCAGTGCAGCAGGACGTCGGCCGGGCTCCGGCGCGGTGTCTCCGGCAGCTCCGCGTCGTCCTGGGCCCGGCCGACGCGCAGCAGCAGCTGCGGGTGGTCGGCGGTGCGCAGGACCTGGCGGGCCAGGTCCGCCCGGGTCCGCGAGGTCTCCAGCACCCGCGAGAGCGGGCAGGTCGCGAGACCGAGCGCGGTGGCGGCGAGCAGCACGATCCCGGCGGCCTCCCCGGCGACGAGCCGGGCCGGGTCGTCGTCCGTGTGGGTGGTCAGCACCATGATCGTGGCCTCGTCGCGGGCGGCGGCCCGGGCCGGCAGCGAGCCGCCCGGGAAGCGCACACCCAGGTCGGGGCCCGGCCGCCACGGGGCGCCGCGGGGGAGCGACCCGGCCGGGACACCGTCGTGGGAACCCGGGTAGCGGTGGGTCCAGACCAGCAGCTCGGCGGCCTGGCCGGGGCGGGCGCGGATCTCCCGCGCGGCCGTGTCCTCCAGCGCGGCGAGATGCTCGCGGACGACCGCGTCGGTCACGCTGTGCAGGGTGGTGCCGTAGCGCGCCGCGTGCTCGCCGAGGACCGCGCGCGCGTGCCGCGAGTCCACGCCCTCGCGGAAGGGCCGCCGGTCGGTGCGACGGCGCGGGATGGCCCGGGCCAGCGCCGCGACCGTGCGGTCGGCGGGCTCCGGGGGCGTCCCGGTGAGCCGGACCGTCGCCAGGTGGTTCCGGTCCCCGGTCGGGAACCGGACGATCTCGTGGCCCGCCCCGAACGCGGCGAGCGCGACGTGCAGGAAGCCCAGTGCTGACCCGCAGCTGACCAGCTGGTCGCGACGGTCGGGGTCGGTGTAGGGCAGCCGTCGGTCGGGGTCGGCGTGCAGCTCCAGCCGGTCGGTCGTGACCCGCCAGCGCCACGGCTGGGTGTTGTGTACCGAGGGGGCACGCACCGCCGCCGCGAGCGCCCGCCGCAGCACCTCCGGTCCGGGCGTCGACGCGGCGGTCACCGCGACACCGCTGCGGCGGTGAGCCCGGCCGTCTGCTGCCGTCCGCCGGGTCTCCCGACCGTGTGGCTCCGCACCGGCAGCTCCAGATCCGGGGCCGGCACCGGGTGGGGGTGCCCGTCCCCGGCGGGCGCGGCGTCGACCATCCACAGCGGACGGACCCGCAGCACGGTCGCGTGCCGGTGCAGGAACCGGCTCGCGGCGGCGCGGGCCCACGGCCTGCCCCACGCCCCGACGAGCACGACCCCGGCGACCCCGGCGAGCGTGTGGGCGTCGCCCGCCCGGACGACGAGTGGCCGCAGTCCCTGCCCCGCCAGCTCGGTCCCGATCGCGGCCGCGGTGTCCAGCGACCGCCGGTCGGCGCCGGCCAGCGCGACCATCACCGTGAACTGCCCCCGCACCCCGGCCTCGACCATGGTGACCTCCTCCGTCGTCCCCGATCCGATGCTCCGCCGGACGCCGGGTGCAGGGCAGGGCCGGGCGGCACGCCCGGCCCGGCCGAAGGTCCCGTACTACGACTTCGGTCTGAGGCCGTGGCCGTCGGATCGATGTGCGGAGCCGGACGGCGTTCCTAGCGTCCGTCCCGACCGCGACGAGGGGACGGGAACGATGCGAGGACGACGGAGCCTCATCCGGGCGACGGTGCCGGCGCTGCTGGCCGGGCTGACCGGTGCGGCGGTCGCCGCACCCGCGGGGGCGGCGGAACCCGCGGCGGGGCCGGAGTGGGGCCCCTGCCCGGCGGACGTGGTGGCGCCGCTGGTGGCGCTGCAGTGCACGCGGATCCCGGTGCCGCTGGACCACGGCAGCCCCGACGGCGCACAGATCTTGATCACGGTGTCGCGGCTGGCGAGCACGAAGCCGGAGAAGCGCCGCGGGATCCTGATCCTGAACCCCGGGGGCCCGGGCGGGTCCGGGCTGGCGTTCGCGAACGACCTCGTGAAGCGCGGTCTGCCGGCGAGCGTGCAGGAGAGCTACGACATCATCGGGTTCGACACCCGCGGGGTCGGCCACTCGGACCCGGTGAGCTGCGGGTTCACCACCGACCAGGACTACATCGGCAACATCCCGCCGTACGCCGCCGACGACGCGGCGGTCCTGCAGACGGCCGAGGTCGCGCGGGAGGTGGCGCAGCGGTGCGCGGCGAACGACCGCAACGGGCACCTGCGGCACGTCACGACCGCCAACGTCGCCCGGGACATGGACCGCATCCGGGCCGCGCTCGGCGAGGAGAAGGCGAGCTTCCTCGGCTTCTCCTACGGGTCGGCGCTCGGGGCGGCCTACGCCTCCCTGTTCCCCGACCGCTCCGACCGCGTCGTACTCGACAGCAACGTCGGTGACACCCACCTCGACCCCGACGGCATCCGCCGCTACGCACTCGGCGCCGAGGAGACCTTCGGGGACTTCGCCCGCTGGGCCGCCGACCGGCACGGCACCTACGGCCTGGGCGCCACCCCGGAGGAGGTGCGGCAGACCTATCTCCGGCTCGCCGCGCGGCTCGACGACCGGCCGTCGGGCGGGGTCGACGGGCGGGTGTTCCGGGCGGCCACCTTCGTCGGTCTGTACGGCCCGACCCTCTACGGCAGCACCGCCGCGGCCTGGCAGTCGCTGCTGTCCGGCGACGCGCCGCCCGCCCCGGCACCGCCCGCGGGCCCGTCGCCGCAGGACAACGCGTACACGGCGTTCCTCGCCACCACCTGCAACGACGTCGCCTGGCCGCGGGACATCGCGGTCTACCAGCGGGCGGTGGCGCAGGACCGCGAGCGGTTCCCCGTGTACGGCGCGGCGAGCGCGAACGTACTGCCCTGCGCCTTCTGGCCGTACGAGCCGGCCGAGCCGCCGGTCCGTGTGCTCGACGAGGGCCCGGCGCACGTACTGATCGTGCAGAACCGCCACGACCCGGTCACCCCGCTGCGCGGCGGTGAGCTCCTCCGGGAGAAGTTCGGCGACCGGGCCCGGCTCGTCGTCGAGAACGGGAGCGGCCACGGCGTCTACGCGGGTGTCGGGGACACCCCGTGCGCGCTGGGGGTCACGACGTCGTTCCTGGTGGACGGGACACTCCCGCCCGACGACGTGGTCTGCCGCTGACCCGCTCGCGGCGGCTCGGCAGGCAGCTGTGTGCCGGGCCTACGGGCCCTCACCCCAGGAGCGTGAGCAGCCCGGAGAGCTCCAGCGCGTGCCGCGCAGGGCCCGGCGGCACCTCGACCCGCAGCCGGTGCCCGCGGGCGCCCGCCCGGTCGGCGGCCTCGGCGAGCAGGGCGGCGCCGTTGCTCGCGACGTAGGTCGGTCCGTCGAGGACGAGGAGCACCGGCCCGGCGGCGACCAGCTCCAGGAGCCGGTCGCGGATCTCGGCGGCTCCGGCGAGGTCGAGGTCGCCGGCCAGGGTGAGGCGGTGGGCGTCGCCGCTGCGGCCGTCGTCGTGCAGCTCGGTGCGCCGGCGTCCGGGGGAGGGCCGTACGGGGGGCGGCGCGGGCTGCCGCGCCACGGCGGGCGTGCGGGGGTCCGGGGTGATCCGCATGCGCACCACGGTGCCCCCGCCCGCCGTGTCGATCTCGGCGGTGGTGGCGATGGCGCGGATCATCTGCAGGCCGCGCCCGCGGTAGCCGGGGTCGGGCGGCGGCGGCCGCCAGCGGCCGGTGTCGGCGACCCGGGCCCGGACGCCGCCGTGCGGGGTGTACCCGAGACGCAGGTGCACCTCGCCGGGCGGGTCGAACTCGGCGTAGCCGTGCTCGACGCTGTTGGCGGCGGCCTCGTCGATCGCGCGGACCAGGTCGTCGCCGAGGTCCTCGCCCAGGCCCACGTGGCCGGCCCAGCGCCGGACCCGGCGGCGCATCGCCGGCAGCTCCCGGGCGGACCCGGGGACGGTGAGGTCGATGTCGGGCGGGAGGACACGGACGCAGACCAGCGCGGCGTCGTCGGTGTGGGCGGCCCCGGCCAGGGCCCGGCCGACGATCTGGTCGGCGAACTGCTCGGGTGACAGCCCCGCGACCTCGGCGGCGATCCGGGCCAGCCGGTCCAGCCCCTCGTCGACGACCTCGCCGCGGCGCTCGACGAGCCCGTCGGTGTAGAGGACCAGCGTCTGCCCGGCCGCGATCGGGGCGACACCCTCGCCGAAGGGCGGCCGGCCGCGGAGGCCCAGGACGGGGTTGTGGCCGCCCGCGAGGTAGCGGCTGCCGTCCTCGTCGACGACCAGCACGGGCAGGTGCCCGGCCCGCGCCCAGCGCAGCTCCCCGCGGCCGGGGTCGACGACCACGCAGGCCGCCGTCGAGTAGCGGGCACCGGGGATCCAGGTCGCGAACTCGTCCAGCAGCTCCAGCGCGGACGCGGGGTCGCGGCCCTGCCGGACGGCCCCGGAGAGCACGGTGCGCAGCTGGGCCATCACCGCGGCCGCTGCGACGCCCTGTCCGACGACGTCGCCCACCGACAGCCCGACCCGCCCGTCGCCGAGGTCGACGACGTCGTACCAGTCGCCGCCGGCCTCGGTGCCCGCGGCGCCGGCCTGGTAGCGCACCGCGATCTCCACGGTGTCGAGGTCGGGCAGCCGGGTGGGCAGCAGCGTGCGCTGCAGGGTGTGGGCGACCTCCCGCTCGGCGCGGTAGAGCCGGGCGCGTTCGAGCGCCTGCGCGGCCGGGTCGGTCAGGGCGAGCAGGGTGGCGCGCTCGTTCGGGGTGAGCGGGCGCGGCGTCCCGAACGCGACCGCGATGACGCCGACGGTGCGGGCGGCGGTGACCAGCGGGAGGGTGAAGACGGTCGCGTGGCCGAGGCCGTCGAGCAGGGTGGCGGTCTCCGGGTGGCGCTCCCGCCAGTCGGTGCCCGGTTCCAGCCACAGCGCGCGGGCCCGGCGGGCGGTCACCGCCGCCGGCACCGGCGAGGTCAGCGGCACCTCGCGCCACGCCTGCGGGTCGGCGACGCCGTGCAGGGCCAGCGCCCGCAGCTGCTGCCCGGCCGGGTCGAGCTCGTAGACCGCGATCCGGCAGGTGCCGAGCAGCGCTGTCAGGTGGGTGACGACGGTCCGGGCGACCTCGGTCGGGTCGGCGGCGGCCGACAGCTGCGCGGTGGCCCGCTGCAGCAGCGCCAGCCGGTCGGCGTTGGCCCGCTCGTCGGCGAGCAGCAGCGCGTTGTCGAGCGCGAGCGCGGCCCGGTCGGCGAGCTCGGTGACGAGCTCGATGTCGTCAGGGGTGTACGGCGTGGTCCGCGGGCCCCGGACCAGCACCAGTACGGCCAGCGTCCGGCCGCGCGCGGACAGCGGCACCCCGATCGCGGAGCGTGCGGGGATCGAGGAGCCGGGGACCGTCGCGCCGGGGGCGGTGTCGTCCCACAGGACGGCGGCGCCGGTGTCGAGGACCTGGAGGCCGAACGAGGTGTCGGCGGGGCGCTCGTCGAGCGCCTCCTCGGTCGCGGCGTCCGGACCGTACCGGGCGATGCGGACGAGCTGCCCGGCGTCGTCGACGCGGCGGACCGTGCACACGTCGGCCAGCCGGGTCTCGACGAGCAGCGCGGTCAGCCGCCGCAGCCGGTCGTCGACGCCGTCGGAGCTGTCCAGCTCCCGGCTGAGCCGGGCGAGCAGCGTCTGGCGTTCGGACTCGCGGTAGCGGACGTTGATGTCGGTGCCGCTGCCCACCCAGCCGGTGACCGTCCCGTCGGTGCCGGTGTGCAGCGGGACGGCGTGCTCGAGGATCCAGCGGAAGGCGCCGTCGGCGCGGCGGAGCCGGTACTCGATCTGCCAGCCCGTCCCGGACGCGAGCGCCGGGGTCACGCGGTCGCGGTAGCGCTGCCGGTCCTGGGGGTGCAGCCCGTCGGTCCAGCCGTCGCCGAGGTCCGCGGGGACCTCCCGGCCGGTGAACTCCTGCCAGCCGGAGTTGACGTAGGTCCGCGCGCCGTCCGGGTCCGCGACCCAGATCAGGGCCGGGGCCAGATCGGCCATGGCGGTGAACCGGGCCTCGGCGTCGCGGCGGACCCGCCCCAGCTTCAGGTGGGCGTTGACCCGGGCCACGAGCTCGGCCGCGGAGAAGGGCTTGACCAGGTAGTCGTCCGCGCCGGCGCCGAGGCCCTCGATCGCGGCCTCCTCACCGGCCCTGGCGGAGAGCAGCAGGACGGGCACCCCGGCCGTACGACGGTCGCCGCGCAGCGCCGCGAGCAGCTCCATGCCGTCGAGGACCGGCATCATGATGTCGGTGACGACCAGGTCCGGCGGGCGCTCCCGGGCCGCGGTCAGTGCGGACTTCCCGTCCTCGACGAGCTGGACCTCGTAGCGGTCGGCCAATAGCCGCTGCAGGTACTCGCGCATGTCGGCGTTGTCGTCGGCGACGAGGATCCGGCCCGCGGAGACCGGTGCGTCCGCCCCCTCCTCGACGACGGGTGCGGGCGCCGGTGCCGGGCCGGGCAGCCAGCGCAGCGCCTCGCCGACGAACGCCTCCGAGGTCGCGGTCGGTGCGCCGCCCGACGCCGTGTCGGCGACGCGGTCCGGGTCGAGGTGGGCGGTGCCGGTCGGGATCCGGACGGTGAACGTGGTGCCCGCGCCCGCGGTGCTCGCCGCGGTGATCGTCCCCCCGTGCAGGGTGACCAGCTCGCGGGTCATGGCGAGCCCGATGCCCGACCCCTCCGTCGAGCGGGCGCGGGCGCCGGCGATGCGGTGGAACCGCTCGAACAGCCGGGGCAGCTCCTCGGCCGCGATCCCGGCCCCGGTGTCGGCGACGGTCAGCTCGACCGCGTCGTCGCCGTCGGCGCGCAGGGCGACCGCGACGCGGCCGTCCAGGGTGAACTTCAGCGCGTTGGACAGCAGGTTGAGAACGACCTTCTCCCAGGACTCCCGGTCGACGTGGACCGGCCCGGGCAGCGGCGGACAGTCCACCGTGTAGTGCAGCCCGGCGCGCTCCATCGCCGAGCGGAACAGGCTGCTCAGCTCGGTGGTGAAGGCGGCGAGGTCGGTCGGCTCGAACGTGGCGCGCAGCCGTCCGGCCTGCAGCCGGGAGAAGTCGAGCAGCGTGGTGACCAGCCGCCCGAGGCGCAGCGCGTTGCGGTGCACGACGTCGAGCTCCGCGGCGAGCCGGTCGGGCCCCGGCGGGTCGTCGCGCAGCCGCTCGACCGGTCCCATGATCAGCGTCAGGGGCGTGCGGAACTCGTGGCTGACGTTGGAGAAGAAGTCGGTCTTGGCGCGGTCGAGCTCGGCGAGCGCCTCGGCCCGCTCGCGCTCGGCCTCGTAGGCACCCGCGGCGACCAGCGCGGCCCCGATCTGGCCCGCCAGGAGGTCGACGAAGGCCCGGTAGCGCTCGTCGAAGGTCCGGAACGGGTTCAGCCCGACGACCAGCGCCCCCCGGATCCGGGTCTCGCCCTGCGCCCCGGCGAGCGGGACCAGCACGGCGTGCGACGGCGGCCGGTGCCAGGCGCCGTGAGGCAGGCCCGGCAGGCGGGAGGCCAGGTCCTCGACGACCGCGGTGCCGCCCTCGCGCACCGGGTCGAGCGGCCAGCCGGCCGGATCGGCACCGGGCGCGTCGGCCGCGATGCCCGTGGAGCCGGCGAGCCGGGTCCCGCCGTCCTCGGTGAACTCGTAGACCAGCCCGAACGGCACGTCCTGCGGGTTGCCGGCCAGCGCGCGCCCGACCGCCGCGTACACCTGCGCCCCGGTGCGGGTCGGCCCCAGGTCGGCGGCGAGGTCGCGCAGGGTCTGCATGCGCCGTTCGCTGAGCACGCGGTCGGTGTTCTCGGTGACCACGCACAGCATCCCGGCGACGGCGCCGTCCTCGTGCAGCGGACTGTAGGAGAAGGTGTGGTAGGTCTCCTCGGGGTGGCCGCTGCGTTCGAGGAACAGCAGGAGGTCCTCGTCCCAGGTGGCCCCGCCGCCGGCGAGCACCGACCCGATCAGCGGGCCGACGTCGTCCCAGACCTCGGCCCACACCTCGCGCGCGGAGCGGCCGAGCGCCCACGGGTGCTTGTCGCGCAGCGTGTCGCCCCGGTAGGCGTCGTTGTAGAACATCGTGAGGTCCGGGCCCCACGCCATCCACATCGAGAACCGGGAGTCGAGCAGCATCCGGACGACGCTGCGCAGGTCCGGTGACCAGCGCTCGGGCGGGCCGAGCGGGTGGGAGGACCAGTCGTGGGCCGCCATCGCGGCGTGGACGAGGTCGGACCGCGTGCTCTCGACCGCGTCGTCGTCGCCGCGCATGAACCACCTCCTCGGCCCCGTCGGGCGGCCGTGGAAAATCTAGCCGACCCCGTCCGGACGTGCGCCACTCGTCTCCGCGGCGCGACAGCATCTGCGACACCGTCGTCCAGGTGAACGGGCTCGTCGACGGGCCGTTCGACAGCCCGCTCGACCACGCGGCGGACGGGCCGTTCGCCGACGCCCGCCCACGACCACCTCGGTCGGAGCGCCTCCGTGGCGACCGAGCGGTCGTGGACGCGCCCGCCGGGACGCTGCCGGACCGGCTCGTGGACCGGCGTCGACGCCGGGGCCGGTCCCGCGTGTCGGACCGGCCACGCCGGGGCTGCCGGGCGCCCTCGGTAGGCTCGGGGTCATGTCCGGAGCGACCGTGAACGACCCCATCGCCGAGCTCATCGCGTGCCGGGACTGCGGCCAGGACTGCCTGCTTCAGGTCGCGGACCTCTGCGCCGACTGCATCGCCCGGATCGGGACCGCCGCCGACGACGCCGACTACCGCGCCTGGCGGACGGAGAACGAGCGCCGCGTGGTCACCGGGGAGCTGACCGGCGCGATCTGACCGGCCGGTCGGCGGACCGCGCTCACTCCCCGGTCGGTGCCGCGGTCGCCCGTGCCGCCGGGTTCCCGGGAATCGACCGGAATGCGCGTGTCACCGGTCGTAGTCGATGGTCACCTCGTCGGTGGTGGGCCGGGACTGGCAGGTGAGGATCGCGCCGCAGGCCACCTCGTCGTCGGTGAGGGCGTAGTTCTGCTGCATGTGCACCGCGCCGGTGACGACCTGCGCGCGGCAGGTGCCGCAGATGCCGCCCGCGCACAGGTACGGGGCCTCGACCCCGGCCTCGAGTGCGGTCTCCAGCAGCGACGCGGTGCCCCGGCTCCGGGTGACGGTCTCCCGCCCGCCGCGGCGCACGGTGACCACGGCCGGACGGGTCGGGACGGCGTCGCCGTCGTCGCCGGAGGGGGCGACGAAGAACTCCCGGTGGACCCGGTCCGGGGTGACGCCGTGGGCGTCGAGGACGCCGACGAGCTCGTCGAGCATCGGCGGCGGCCCGCAGAGGAACCAGTCCGCGTCGTCCACCGGCAGCGTGCTGAGGTGCTCGGCGAACCGGTCCGCGCCGAGGCGGCCCGGGACGACGGTGCGCGTCGTGCCGTCCGGTGCGGACCCGTCGGCGGACCCGGCGGCACCGGACCGCGAGTGGTGGTGCACGACGGTGAGCCGCCCCCCGGAGCGGCGGACGAGCTCGTCGAGCTCGTCGGCGAACATCGTGTGCTCGGTGTCGCGGTTGGCGTAGAGCAGGACGGCGCGGCGGTCGGGGTCCTCGTCGAGGGCGGCGGTGAGGATCGCGATGACCGGGGTGATGCCGCTGCCCGCGGCGACCGCGGCGACGGTGCGGTCCCCGCGGGGGCCGGCGGGCAGGACGAACTGCCCCGAGGGCGGCGTGACCTCGACGGTGTCGCCGACGGCGAGCGCGGAGCCCACCCACGTCGAGAACCGTCCGCCGTCGACGCGGCGCACGGCGATGCGCAGCGCCGACCCGTCGGTGGAGCAGATCGAGTAGCTGCGCCGCACGAGCTCGCCGTCGATCCGCGCGCCCACGGTGACATGGCGGCCGGGGCGGTGGGCGAACACGTCGCGCAGCTCGCCGGGCACCTCCAGGGTGACCGCGACCGCGTCCGGGGTGAGCCGGTCCACCGCGGTCACGCGCAGCGGGTGCGGGCGGGTCGGGAGGTCGGCGTCGCGGTCGGTGTGGGAGGTCAGCCGTCGCCACGCCCGGTACTCGGCGGGGGACAGGTCCGAGCCGAGGACCGTCGTGATCGGGACCGGGCGGTCGAGCCAGTCCGACATCGCCCGGCGCCACACGTCCTGGTAGCGGTAGAACGGGACGGTCGGGTGGATGTGGTGGACCAGGTGGTAGTTCTGGCCGAGCATCAACGGGGTGACCAGGCGTTCCCAGCCGACCCGCATGCGGGTCGCGGCGAACCGGTCGGACCGGGCGGTCTCCCCGAGGTCGTGGTGGGGCAGCCAGTCGAACCACCAGGCGAGCAGCGCGATGCCCAGCCGCTGCGGGATCAGGTAGATCACCAGCAGCTCCCAGCCGTGGCCGGTCACCGCCGTCGCGACGAACGCGGAGACCACGACGAGGAACACCACGGCCTGCTCGACGAGCTCGGCCCGCGGCCTGCTCGGGATCCGGGGCAGGTAGAAGCGCACGTACCAGAGATCGATGGTCATCCAGCGCAGCGGCCAGCTCCACGCCGGGCCCGACTCGGTCCACGCGTCGGGGTCGCGGGAGGTGTCCTCGTTGGTGTTGCGGTGGTGCTCGATGTGCAGGTAACGCAGCATCGGGAACGCGGCCCAGGCCACCACGAACAGCATCGACAGCCGGCCGAGCACCTCGTTGACCCACCGCAGGCGTCCGCCCGCGAGGTGGACGGTCTCGTGCAGCACCGTGAACATCGCGAACGTGACCAGGGCGTGCACCGGCACCGTGACCAGGTAGCGCCACGGGTCGGTCCCGGTCAGGACCAGGGCGGTCGCCCCCACCCAGGCCGCGAGCGAGCCCAGGAACAACGCCAGGGTCGGCAGTGCGACGACGGGGAGCGTGATCCCCGGGGTGGGTACGGGCCGCCCGGGGTCCGCGGGCCGGTCGCCGCCGGCTCCCTCGCGTGTGGTTCCCGCCGCCGTGCTCATGGCTGCCTCCTGACCGGACGGAGCGCGGTCGTCGTCGACCGCCCGTAGGAATAGTTGACAATCACGGGTCATCTGTCAACAGATCAGTCATCGGTGGTTGCTCTGTACAGTGCAGGCGTGGCGGGCTCGGGTGCGTTCCGGCGGGAGCGGCGGGAGGTTCTCCGCACGCGGCTCCTCGACGCCGCGCGGGACATCACGACGGAGTCGGGGTGGTCGTCGCTGACGATGAGCGCCGTCGCCGGGCGTGCGGGAATCAGCCGCCAGCACCTCTACAACGAGATCGGCACCAAGGCGGAGCTGGGCAGCGCACTGGTCGGCCGCGAGACCGACGGGTTCGTCGCGGTGATGTGCGAACAGATGCGCGCCCACCCCGCGGACGCCGTCGCCGGCGTGGTGGCCGCGGTCCGCGACGTGCTGGAGTACGGGGCGCGCAACGCGCTCCTGACGTCGATCCTCACCGTCGACGAGGGCGTGGGGGAGAGCCTGCTCCCGCTGGTGACGGCCCGGCCCGACGTGGTGCGCGACCGGGCGGCGACGGCGCTGCGGCGCGAGATCTCCGCGCTCCACCCGGCCCTGGCCGGGGTCGTGGACCTGCCCCGGCTCGTCGACGGGGTGGTGCGGCTGGTGGTCAGCCACGCCACGTCACCGGGGGACTCCACCGAGCCGGCGGTCGCGCAGGCCGGGTGGCTGCTCCGCGGCTTCCTCGGCGGCGCCGCCGGGCCGGGCGGGACCGGGGTCAGCCCCGGCTGAGGACGTCGAACCCGGTCGTGACGACGCCGTCGCCGACGCAGCGCTGGATGTGCGGCCGCGCGACGCCGATCGCTGCGACGCCGGGCACCGAGCCGCCCGCACCGAGCAGTGCCCGCCCGGCGGCCCGCAGGACCGCTGCGCCCCCGCACCGGTGCCCGTCGCGGGACGGGACCACTGACAGGCACACGCGCTGGCACACCGTGCCGTGGGCGGCGGCGCGCGGTGGCGACCAGGTCAGGGCGAGCACGTCCTCGGTCGCGCGGGCAGGCACGGCGTACGACCCGCCGATCCCCGGCAGCGCGACGACGCTCGCGAAGGTGACACCGGACCGGGTGAGGGCCGGGTCGCCGGCGAGAAGAAGCAGGGTCTGGTCGCGGGCGAACTCGGCGGGTCCGACGAGCTGCAGATCCGGCTGGATCATCGGGCCTCCGGGGACGGTCGACGCTGTGTCCCCGACGCTAGGACGCCCCACCTCAGCCCGCGGACAGCCCTGGGGAAGCCGACGGTAAAAACGGGCCGGGCTCAGCCGAGCAGGTGCTCGCCGAACCGGTCCCGGGCCGGGTGCCCGGAGGCGGTGAAGCCGTCGGCGTGGCCGCCGGGGCGCCCGTCACCGGGTCCGGGCGCCCCGGCGGGGCTCAGGCGTGGATGTCCGACGGGTGCGTGGCCAGCGGGGTCACCTGCATCGTCATGTACGGGAACAGCGGCAGGCCCCACAGGATTTCGTGGAGCTGCTCGTTGTCGCGCACCTCGAAGATCGACAGGTTGGCGTACTCGCCGACGCAGCGCCAGATGCTCACCCACTCACCGGACCGCTGCCACTGCTGGGACCAGGCCTTCTCCCGGGCCAGCAGGTCGGCCTTGGCGCCGGGGTCCATGTCGGCGGGGAGGTCGACCTCCATCCGGACGGCGAAGCGGGCCATCAGGCGGGGTCCAGCGCGAAGTCGTAGGTGACCTCGTTGCCGGTGCCGTCGGCGGCCGGGCCGGGCCGCAGGACCAGCTCCGGCTTGACGGCCTGGGCGACGTCGTCGGTGACGTAGTCGCCGCCGTCGAAGTACAGCTGGGTGGTGACCAGCTGCTTCCCGGGTGCGGACACCTTGAGGTGCAGGTGCGCGGGGCGCCACGGGTGCCAGCCGGCCGCGGTGATGAACGCACCGGTCGAGCCGTCGGTCGGGATCTGGTACGGCGCGGGCTGCATGGTGTGGAACGCGAAGTGCCCGTCGGCGCCGGTGTGGACGACCGCGCGCAGGTTCCACTCGGGGATGCCGGGGGCGAACTGGGAGTAGTAGCCCTCGTCGTCGGCGTGCCAGAGATCGACCGTCGCGCCGGCGACCGGGGTGCCGTCGAGGTCGGTGACGGTGCCCTGGAACAGCAGCGGGGTGCCCTTCTCGTCGGGACGCATCGGCATCGCGGACCCGGACTCGATGACCGGGGCGCCCGGCACGTAGTACGGACCCTCGATGGTGCCGACGGCGCCGCGGCGGTCGGCGTTGGCGACCTCCTCCACGACGTGCTCGACGAACACGTCGAGGAACAGCGGCCACTCGCCGTCGGCGCCGACCTGGATCAGCCACGCCTTGAGCGCGTCGTACTCGGCATAGGTCACCTCGTGCTTGCGGATGACCTCGTGCAGGGCCTGCAGGGTGTCGGTGGCGATGGCGGACACCCGGGCCGGGTCGGCGGCGGCGCCGGTGCGCTCCTTCTTCGCGAAGGTGGCGGTGGCGTTCGCGCCGGAGCCGGCGGCGGTGGCGGTCTCGGACATGTCTCTCTCCTGTGGTGGGGCGGTGCTCAGGTGTCGGTGCGGTAGTGGGCGAGCTTGTCGGGATCGACGTCGACGCCGATCCCGGGCCCGCCGGGGACGCGCAGCTCGCCGCCGCTGATCCGCAGCGGTTCGGTGAGCAGGTCGTCGCTCATGTCGAGGTAGTTCGACAGCTCCCCGGCGCGGGCGCTGGTGTGGCGGTGCGCCGCGCCGAAGGCGACCGTGCAGGCGGTGCCGAGCTGACCGTCGACCTGATTGCCCATGACCACCTCGGTGCCGAGTCCCTCGCACAGGTGCAGCACCCGCTGCGAGCCGGTGAACCCGGTCCGCGCGGTCTTGATGCTGATCATGGTGGCGGCGCCGTCGAGCAACTCGCGGGTCACCTCGCCGGGTCGGGTGGCGGACTCGTCGGCGACGGTCGGGACGGTGGTGCGGGCGGTGAGCCAGCGTCGCCCGAGCACCTGGTCGGCGGGCATGAGCTCCTCGGACAGGGTCAGGCCGAGGTCGGCCATCTCGTCCAGGGCCCGCGCCGCCTCCGACGCGGTCCAGCCGCGGTTGCCGTCGACGTAGAGCTCCACGTCGGGGCCCAGCGCCTCGCGCAGCGCCCGGCAGGCGCCGGTGTCCAGCGCGACGGGGCGGCGGCCGACCTTGACCTTGAAGGTGGTGACGCCGTGCTCGTCGCGCATCCGCTGCGCCTCGGCGACCATCACGTCGTCGGGGGCGAAGCCGACCATGTGCGAGACCCGCATCCGGTCGGTGTATCCGCCGAGCAGCTCGGAGACGCCGACGCCGAGCCGGCGCCCGATGACGTCCCAGACGGCCATGTCGATCGCGGCCTTCGCGGTGGGGTTGCCGATCGTGCGGTCCAGGACGGCGTGGATCCGTTCCCGCTCGAACACGCTCAGGCCCACGATCTCCGGGGCGAACACGGTGTCGACCACAGCGCGGATGGAGGCCTGGGTCTCGCCGTAGGTGTAGGGGCGGGGCGGGGCCTCGGCGACGCCGACGACGCCGTCCTCGGCGTGCACCCGCACCAGCACGTGGTCGGCGGTGTGCACCTCGCCGGAGGCGAACCGCAGCGGTTTGCGGTAGGGCACGGCGAACGGGATCGCCTCGACGGCCACGATCTTCACTGCGGTCCTCCGGGGACGGTGGCGGGGCGGGGGTCCAGCTCGTGGGCGCGCTCGGCGAGCACGTCGAGCAGCCGGACGAGGGCGGGGGAGTCGTCGTCGGTGCGCCAGGCCAGGGCCAGGTCGACGCGCAGCTCGCGGTCCAGGTCGGCGTAGACGACGCCCTCGGTGCCCAGGGCGCGCACCGACTCGGGCAGCAATGCGACCCCGGCACCGGCGGCGACGTGGGTGAGCAGGATGGGGGTGTCGCGGGCCTCGGTGCGGCGCCGCGGGAGGAACCCGGAGTCCAGGCAGCCCTGGGTGGCGACCGAGTCGACCACCGACCCGGGGGCGCCGTAGGCGACGAAGTCGTCGCCGCGCAGCTCGGCCAGCGCGACCGTCCCGGCCCCGGCGAGCCGGTGCGTGGCCGGCAGCGCCGCGAGGAGCCGTTCCTGGGCGATCGGGCGGACCGACATCTCCGGACGCACCACCGGCGGGCGCAGCACGGCGAGGTCGATGCGGCGCTCGTCGAGCGCGTCCTCCTGGGCGGCGGTGAGGAGCCCGGGCAGGAACCGCAGCGAGACGCCCGGCATCCGGCGGGCGGCGACCCGGGCCAGCCGCGGCAGCAGCCGGTAGGCGGCGAGGTCGGTGGCACCCACGGTCACCACGCCCTCGGTACCCGCGGCGACCTGCTCGACGCGGCGGCGCGCGTCCTCGACACCGGCGAGGATCCGCCGCGCGTCCTCCAGCAGCGACGCCCCCGCCGGGGTCAGGTCGACCCGGCGGGTGGTGCGCTCGAACAGGGTGGCGCCGACCTGGCTCTCCAGCTGGCGGATGGCCTGGGAGAGCGGGGACTGGGCCATGTGCAGCCGCTCGGCGGCGCGGCCGAAGTGCCGCGTCTCCGCGACCGCCACGAAGTAGCGGAGCTGCCGCAGATCCATTCCCGTCACCTCCCTCGCATCCGGCGCGTCACCTGACGGTAGGCGCGCGACTCTGTAGACACAAAGACCGGAAAGGGTCCGATTCAGAGGTGGATCAGCTGAATCCCGGGTCAGGCCGGTACGGGCCGGGTGCCGGCCCGCGCGTCGACGCCGTGGATCCAGGTCAACCACGGGTCCAGCCCGGTCAGCCCCGCGTTGCGGGCGTCGGCCGCCGGGCCGTCGGGCAGGTGCAGCAGCCCGCTGGTGACCAGCGAGCTGCGCTGGATCGACCGGGTCCGCGCCCGGCGCAGCCGCTGGTAGCGGTCGAACACCGCGGTGTGGCCGCCGTCGAGCGCACCGGGGGCGGCGAGCAGGTCGGCGAGCACCGCCGCGTCCTCGATGGACTGGTTCGCGCCCTGACCGTGGTGCGGCAGCATCGTGTGCACGGCGTCGCCGAGCAGGACGACGCGGCCACGGGACCAGCGCGTCATCGGGGGGAGCGTGTACAGCGGCCAGCGCGGGGACTGCGGCACCGCCGTCAACATCTGCACGACGCCCGGGGACCAGCCGCCGAAGGCCCGCGCCAGGGTGCCGGGGGCGGTGTCGGTCGGCCCGGTCTCGCCCGTCCACGGGTCGGGGCCCTCCAGCACCGCGAAAAAGTTGATCTGCTCGGCGTGCGGGCCGATCGCGTAGTGCAGCACGTGCGCGTCCGGGCCCATCCAGAACTGGATCGCGCCCGGGTCGGGCAGCAGCGGGGCGTCGGCGACGTCGACGATCCCCCGGAAGGCCGACGTCCCGGTGTAGTGGGGGCGGGCCGCGGGGTCGACGACCGAGCGCACCCGGGAGTGCACCCCGTCCGCACCGACGACGACCGAGCCCCGGACGCGCTCCCCGGAGGCGAGGGTGACCGTCCCGTCCGGGTCGACCGCGGTCACCTCGCAGCCGAGCCGCACCATCCCGGCGGGGCAGGCGCCGGCGAGTACCCGCTGGAACTCGGCGCGGTGGATGCCCAGGTAGGGGGCGCCGAAGCGGCGCCGGTAGCTGCCGTCGGAGCCGACCGGGAAGGCGGTCACCCGCTCGTCGTCGCGCCAGCCGCGGTGGATGAGCTCGGTCGGCTGGGCGGACACCTTCTCCAACTCGCCCAGCAGTCCGAGCTCGTCCAGCGGGCGCAGCCCGTTCGCCGACAGCGCGACGGCGGCGCCGACCTCGCGCAGCTCGGCCGCCCGCTCGAGCACGGTGACCCGGACGCCGCGGGCGTGCAGCGAGAGGGCCAGCGAGAGGCCCCCGATCCCGGCACCGACGATCACCACTGATTCGTCCATGACTCTGATCCTGACACGGATACCGAGGGGGTATCTCTCCACGGATCGTCTCAGTCGGGACCCCTTTCGGCACGACCCGCACGGCCTCTTCTCCGGGCCCCGCCGGTCCGCCAGGCTCACCCGCCGGGGGCCGTTGCCCCGTTCCGACCTCAACGAGGAGTGAGCGATGTCCGAGACGTTCGTGCTGGTGACCGGTGCCTGGCACGGGGGCTGGGCCTGGCGCCCGGTCGCCGAGCGGCTGCGTGCGGCGGGGCACCGCGTGCTGACCCCCACCCTGCCGGGGCTGCACGACGGTGACGACCCGACCCGCTACCGGCTGTCCGACACCGTGGACGCGGTCGTCGACCTGATCGAGTCGCACGACCTGACCGACGTGACTCTCGTCGGGCACAGCTGGGGCGGCTACGTGATCACCGGTGCCGCGCACCGGGTCTCCCCCCGGCTGCGCAAGCTCGTCTACTGGAGCGCGTTCGTGCCCGCCGCGGGCCGCTCGCTCAACGACGAGGTGCCCCCGCAGTACCGGGAGCTGTTCGAGGGACAGGCCGCCGCCTCGGGCGACAACTCCGTGGCGCTGCCGTTCGAGGTGTGGCAGGGCGCATTCATGAACGACGCCGACGAGCCGGTCCAGCGCCTGGTGCACGAGCTCCTGGTGCCGCAGCCGCTGCAGTACTTCACCGAGACCGTGGAACCGATCGACCCGGCGACGCTCGGGGTGCCGGTGGCCTACGTGCTCTCGACCGAGGACGTCGCGCTGCCGCCCGGCGAGTACGGCTGGGATCGCTTCCCGCAGCGGCTCGGGGTCACCCCGGTCACCGTGCCGGGCAGCCACGAGGGCTGCTTCACCCGCCCCGACGCCCTGGCCGAGGCCCTGCTGAAGGCCTGAGTCGCGTCCTGACCCACCGGAGCGGGCCCCCGGGTGTCCCGGGGGCCCGTGCCCGTGCCCGTGCCCGTGCCCGTGCCCGTGCGGAGGGTCAGCCGGTCGGGGACTCCTGCGCGCCGTCACCGGGCGCCGGGTCCTGGCCGAGCTGGTTCGGCGGGAACCGCAGGGGCGGGAGCTCCTGCAGCGGCGCCTGCGGGGCGTTGCCCACCTCCGGCGGGAGCGGCGTGCCCTGCGCCGGGTTGCCGAGCGGCGCCAGCGGGTCGGCGGGCGCGAACGTCGCCGGCTTCGCCAGGCCACCGGAGTCGCTGCCGTCGAAGGTCTCGGTCCGGACGCAGTCGTCGAGCGTGACGGTCAGCGGGCCGTCGGTGTGCACGTCGAGGCGGGCGTCGCACCCGACGCCGGCGCGCTCCGGATCGACGGTCACGGTGCCGACCCCGGCCGATCGGATCTCCAGCACGTCCTCGGCGTCGACCGGCGCGTCGAGGTGGCGGAACTCCCGCAGGTACGGGTTGACCGGCGAGAACGTCCCGGAGAGGTCGCCGTCCGCGATCGCGCGCTTCTGGTTCCGGTAGGGCGCCTCGAAGGGCTGGGGGAACCTCAAGGCCGCGTCGGCGGGAGCTCACGCGGAGTGCGGCACGCGGATCCCGACCTGGCGCCGCTCGACGTCGACGTGCACCTGTGGTGCGTCGGGGTGGGGCCGCCCGGTGGGCGCGTCGACGATGTCGCCCCCGCTGCCGTGCACCGTCACGAACAGCCGGGCCGGCATGACGGTGTTCGCGCCGTGCGGGGCCTCGCGCGGGGTGTCCGAGCCGCCGAGCGCGAGGGTCAGGCCGAGCAGCCCGGTGACGGGCGACGACGACTCATCGTTAGCCCGAATGGACTAGGATCGTCCGGATCTGGCACGGCCGGCATGGTTCTCCTGGTGTAGAAAAAACGTGAGCTACCACGAGGAGCGGCCGTGCCGAAGCGGGTGGACCACGAGCAGCGCCGGGGCGAGATCGCCGACGCCGCCTGGCGGCTGATCGCCGAGCGCGGTCCGGACGCGGTCACGCTGCGGGAGGTCAGCGCGGCACTGGGGGTCGCACACGGGGCGCCGGCGCACTACTTCGCCGGCCGCGCCGCGATCGTGGAGTGCGCGTTCCGGCGGGCCCTCGACGACCTCGACGCCCGGGTGGCGCGGCGTGCGGCCGGGCTGTCCGGGGTGGCGGCGCTGCACATGTTCTGCGAGGAGGTCATCGCGCACACCGGGACGCCGTTCGCCCGGGTCGCGGCGTCCGGACCCGGGCCGGCCGCGGTCCTCGCGGAGGTGACCGCGCGGTGGCGGACCCGGCTGGCGGCCCGGATCGAGGAGGGCCGGCGGGCGGGCGGGATCGTCGCCCCGGCCCCCGACGGGGTGCTCGTGGAGCAGCTGCTGGCCCTGCTCCACGGGGTGCAGGCACTGGGCGAGCCGGGGTCCGGCGGAGCGGGGACGTCGCCGGGGTCGGGCGGATCGGGGGCCACGCCGGGGCCGGGCGGAGCGGGGGCGGCGCCGGGCGAGGTGGTCGCCGCGTTCCTCGCGGGGCTCGGCGGCGGCGCGGCCCGGGCCGGGACCGCCGGGCCGGGCGGGGACCCGCCGGCAGCCGGGGCGCGGTCACCGGGCCGGGAGGCGGTCGCACGGGGCGGGGCCGACAACAGCATGAGCAGCGGGGACGACAGCGGGAACGGCAGCGGGAACGGCGCGGACGGGTTCCTCGCCTTCACCGACGTCG
>JAESFO010000564.1_pt1 | contig 23406 bp, 24 predicted proteins | sample 9269421 | NCBI WGS metagenome assembly JAESFO01 (sample SAMN14502839, study PRJNA617101) | algae metagenome | isolation source: Nostoc desertorum CM1-VF14 and co-occurring heterotrophs from rocky... | place: USA: Clark Mountains, San Bernardino, California | collected 2000-06-05 | reverse complement strand
TACACCGGCCGCATGGTGAAGGCCGACGAGGCGCTGGCGATCGGGCTGGTGGACGAGGTCGTCCCGGCCGACGAGGTCTACACCCGCGCCGTCGCCTGGGCGCAGCAGTTCACCGCGGGCCCCGCCCTGGCCTACGCCGCCGCCAAGAAGGCGATCGACAACGGCCTCGACACCGACCTGCGTACCGGCCTGGACATCGAGTCCGAGCTGTTCGCGGGCGTGTTCGCCACCGACGACGCGAAGGCCGGCATGGCCAGCTTCGTCGAGAACGGCCCCGGCAAGGCCACCTTCACCGGCCGCTGAGCCGTCCGCCCCCGCCCGGACGCGCGACGCGCCCGGGCGGGGAGCAGGTCGGCGGCCGTGTTCTGCGAAACTCCTACTCATGAGTTCGGACCCGGCGCCCACCCCGCACGCCACCGCCGAGCAGGTCGAGGCGGCCTGGCACGACCCGAAGCTCGCCAACGTGCTCTACCACGACTGGGAGGCGGGCACCTACGACGAGAAGTGGTCGATCAGCTACGACGAGCGCTGCATCGACTACGCCGCGGGCCGATTCCGTGCCGCGGCCCCGTGGGACGGCCGCCCCTACCTGCGCGCCCTGGAACTGGGCAGCGGCACCGGGTTCTTCCTGCTGAACCTGATGCAGGCCGGTGTCGCCGAGCGCGGCGTCGTCACCGACCTGTCGCCGGGGATGGTCGACGCCGCCACCCGCAACGCCGAGCACCTCGGGCTGGAGGTGGAGGGTGCCGTCGTCGACGGTGAGCACATCCCGTTCCCCGACGACAGCTTCGACCTCGTCGTCGGGCACGCGGTGCTGCACCACATCCCCGACGTCGAGGCCGCGTTCCGTGAGGTCCTGCGGGTGCTGGAGCCGGGCGGGCGGTTCGTGTTCGCGGGCGAGCCCACCACCGTCGGCGACGCCTACGCCCGCACGCTCGGCCAGTGGACCTGGAAGGCCACGACCACCCTGACGAAGCTCCCGGCCCTGCGGGGCTGGCGGCGCCCGCAGCACGAGCTCGACGAGTCCTCCCGGGCCGCCGCGCTGGAGTCGGTCGTCGACATCCACACCTTCGACCCGGCCGACCTGGAGCGCACCGCGACCCGGGCCGGGGCAGAGGGGGTGCGGGCCTCCACCGAGGAGTTCGCCGCCGCCATGCTGGGCTGGCCGGTGCGGACCTTCGAGGCGGCCGTCCCGCCCGGCAAGCTCGGCTGGAACTGGGCGATGTTCGCCTACCACGGCTGGCAGCGGCTGTCCTGGCTCGACGAGCACGTCCTGAACCGGGTCGTGCCGCGCAGCTGGTTCTACAACGCCCTGATCACCGGTACCAAGCCGAGATGAGCGATCGGCCCCGGCGCGGCGCGCTGTCGGTCAGCATGGACGACGTGGAGCACCCGCTGGAGCCGTTCTGGCGCGGCGTCATCGCCTACCGCCTGCTCACGCTGCTGACGGTCGTCGGCGTGACGCTCTACCACCTGCCCACCGGCTATGAACGTCCGCCGGCCGCGGTCGGCGTGCTCGTCGTGATGGCGGTGTGGACGGCCGTGACGTCATGGGGCTACCTCGGCGGGCTGCCCGGCGCCCCGGACCGCCGCGGCCTGCTCGCCCTGGCCGACCTCGGCGTCTGCGTTGCGATCATGGCGACCACGCCGCTGGTCGTCCGGGTCGCCCACCTCGACGAGGGCGGCCCCGGCATGGGGTCGATCTGGACCTCCGGCGGGGTGCTGGCCTGCGCGGTCGCGTTCCGGATCACCGGCGGGGTGCTCGCCGCCGCCGTGATCTCGGCGGCGCTGGTGCTGTCCAAGCAGCGGTTCGGGGTGCTGGAGCTGGGCGACATGCAGCTGCTCCTGCTGGCCGGGCTGACCGTCGGGTTCGCCGCGCACGTGCTCGACCGCACCGCCGCCCGGCTGCGCCGCCTCGTCGCCGAACAGGCCGCCACCGCCGAACGCGAGCGGCTCACCCGGGCCGTGCACGACGGAGTCCTGCAGGTGCTGGCGCACGTCCAGCGCCGCGGCGCCGAGCTGGGCGGCGGGGCGACCGAGCTCGGCGTGCTCGCCGGAGAGCAGGAGACCGCGCTGCGTGCGCTGCTGTCCGGGCCGGGGACCACCGACGCGTCCGGGTGCCGTGACCTCGCCGCCGCGCTGCGGATCCTCGCCTCGGACCGGGTCACCGTCTCGGCCCCCGGACGTCCGGTCGAGCTGGGCCGGCCGGTCGTCGACGAGGTGGAGGGCGCGGTGCGGGCCGCGCTCGCGAACGTGGCGCTGCACGCCGGGTCGGACGCGCGCGCGTGGGTGTTGGTCGAGGAGCTGCCCGGGGCGGTCGAGGTCAGCGTCCGCGACGACGGCCCCGGCATCCCCGAGGGCCGCCTCGCCGAGGCCGAGGCGCAGGGCCGGATGGGGGTGTCCCGCTCCATCCGTGGCCGCGTCGGCGACGTCGGCGGGACACTGACGCTGGACACCGGACCGGACATCGGGACCGAATGGGTCATCCGGGTCCCCAGGGAGGACACATGAGCATCCGGGTGATGGTCGTCGACGACCACCCGATCTGGCGCGAGGGCGTGGCCCGCGACCTCGCCGAGCGCGGCCTCGACGTCGTCGCGACGGCCCCGGACGCGCCCGCGGCCGTCCGGATCGCGACGGCCGTGCGGCCGGACGTGATCCTCATGGACCTCAACCTGGGCGTGACCTCCGGCGTGGACGCGATCGCCGCGATCGGGCAGCAGAGCCCGGACAGCCGCGTACTGGTGCTGTCGGCCTCCGGTGAGCACGCCGACGTCCTGGAGGCGGTCAAGGCCGGTGCGCTCGGCTACCTGGTGAAGTCCGCCGGGGTCGACGAGCTGCTGGAGGCCATCCGGCGCACCGCCGACGGCGTCGCCGTGTTCACCCCGGGGCTGGCCGGGCTGGTGCTGGGGGAGTACCGGCGGCTCGCCGACGCCCCGCGTCCCGCCGACGGCGCGCCCGCCGTCCCGGCACTCACCGACCGCGAGACCGAGGTGCTGCGCCTGGTCGCGAAGGGCATGACGGCCAAGCAGATCGCGGCGAAGCTCGTCGTCTCGCACCGGACCGTCGAGAGCCATGTGCAGAACACCCTGCGCAAGCTGCAGCTGCACAACCGCAGCCAGCTCGTCCGGTACGCCATCGAGCAGGGCCTCGCGGACTGAACAGGCGGGGCGGCGGTTTCCCTGCGGTGAGCGGAGGTAAACCCGTAACGGGGGCCACCCCCATCACGAACAGGTCACGGGACCGGGCAGACTCGGCTCCGCCCCCGCCGCTCGACCTCCGGAGAGCCCGTGACCGACCCGAGCGCCCTGATCGGGTACCTCCTCCAGAGCCCCTGGCTGGTGCCCCTGCTCGCCGTCGCCGTGATGTGCGACGGGCCGTTCCCGTTCCTGCCGAGCGAGCCGGTGCTGTTCAGTGCCACGGCCGCCGCGCTGGCGGACGGCGACCGGTGGCGGATCGTGGCCCTGTTCGGTGCCGCGGTGGTCGGGTCCCTGCTCGGCGACGCGATGCTCTACGGCGCCGGACGCAGCTCCCACTCGGTCGTCCGGGGCACCCGTCGCAGTGACGGGACCGGCGCCTGGGTCCGCCGCCACCTGCACCGCCGACCGGTCGCCGCGCTGGTCGCGACCCGGCTGCTGCCCGGCGGACGGCTGGCGAGCGTGTCCGCGGCCGGCCGGGTCCGGCTGCCGCTGCGCGCGTTCCTGCCCGCGACCGTCGCGAGCGCCCTGGTGTGGAGCACCTGGATGACCGGCATCGGCGTCCTGGTCGGGCCGATCACGCACGGCGACCCGCTGATGTCGGTGCTCGCCGGGTTCGTCCTCGCGGCGCTCGTCGCCTCCGCGGCGGCCGCGGCCAAGGCGCTGCTGCGGCTGCGCCGCCCCGTCGTCGCGGTCTGAGCCCGCCCGGCCCGTTCGCGCCGAACCGGCGGGTTCCGCGCCGTTCGGACGGCCTGCTGTGCTGCGGCACATGGCAAGCTGGGCCGTCCGGACGAACGGGGCGGGGAGAACTGAGGACGTGCACGACGACGGCGACCGGGTCTCGGCGGTGGCGGTGGGGCGGCCGGTGGTGCCGCCGGGCGTCGAGGTCGTGGCCCACGTGCCGCCCGCGCCCGCCGAGGGGGCTGCGGCTGCGGTCGACCGCGCCCGGCCCGGTCTGGTCCTGGTCGACCTGACCGGCCCCGAGGGTGTGGCGCCCGCGGTGATCGCCGCCGTGCTCGCCCGCGTGCCGGACGCGGCGGTGCTCGCCGTCGCCGGTGCGGTCGTCGACCACGCCCGGGTCCTCGACGCGGTACGGGCCGGGGCGACCGGCGTCGCGACCGGTGCCGACCCCCGGGAGCTGGCCGCCGTCGCCGCCGCGGCCGCCGCCGGGCGTCCCGCGTTCTCCCCGGGGCTGGCCGACGTCGTCCTGGAGTCGGTCGCGGCCCCCGCACACGCGGTGCCCGAGCTCAGCCCGCGCGAGTCCGAGGTGCTGCGGCTGGTGGTCGAGGGGCTCACCGCCAAGCAGATCGCGGCCCGGCTCGTGCTGTCCCCGCGCACGGTCGAGAACCACGTGCAGCGGCTGCTGCGCAAGTTCGAGGTGCCCGGCCGTGCGGCCCTCGTCCGGCACGCGATCGAGTACGGGCTCGCCTGAACGTCGTTTGTGCGTTTCCACGTACTTCCGTATTTTGAGGTGCGTGAGCGGCATCGAGGAGCGGCTGCGCGCCGTCGAACAGGCCGTCGTCGAGCTGCAGGAGGCCCTGCGGGCCGCCGACCGACCGGACGCCGTCGGGCCCGCGGACACCTCCGTCCCCGACGACGACGCGCTGTGGGCGCTGACCGGGCTGGAGGCCCGCAGCCCCGGCGCGGTGCTGATGGCCGGCAGCGTCGGGCTCCCCGGCGACGAGGGCACCGTCCGCTGGCAGTACGCCCGCCCGGGCGAGGTCCTGCTCGACGCCGACTGGCCCGAGCTGAGCGCGACCCTCGACGCGCTCGCCCACCCCGCGCGGCTCGCGATCCTGCAGCACGTGCTGGGTGGCGTGCACAGCACCGCCGAGCTGCTGGAACAGCCCTCGGTGGGCACGACCGGCCAGCTGCACCACCACCTGCGCCAGCTCGTCGCCGCCGGCTGGCTGGCCTCGACCCGGCGCGGCCACTACGAGGTCCCGGCCGCCCGGGTCGTCCCGCTGCTGGTCACCGTCCTGGCCGCGCACCGCTGAGAGGACCCGCCATGACCGCCACCACCTCCGCGCCCGCCGGGGTCGGACGCCGCATCGGGACCGTCGCCGCTGTCGCCGCCGTGTTGGCGGTGCTCGTCGGCGTGGTCGCCGGCCCCGAGCACCGCAGGCTCGGGCCGCAGACCACCGGCGATCCGGCCCTGGCCGAGCGGATCCGGGCTGCCGCGGGCGGGCACGGCGGCTACCGGTCGCTCGCCGTCGCCGAGGTCACGCCGACGACGGTCACCACCTCCGGGCTCGGCCCCGCGGACATCGGGGCCCCCTTCGAGATCGGGTCGGTCACCAAGACGTTCACGGCCGCGTTGTTCGCCGACGCGGTGACCCGCGGCGAGGTCCGCCCCGACGACCCGCTCGAGCGCGCACTGCCGGAGCTGACGGGCACCCCGGCGGGCGCGGTCACGCTCGCCTCGCTCGCCCAGCACCGCTCGGGGCTGCCGGCGCTGGGGGCGACCGCCGCCGCCCGGGCCCTGGCCACGACGGTGAACCTGAACCCGTACGCGTCGACGACCACCGCGCAGCTCCTCGACGACGCCCGCACCGCCGCGGTCGACCCGCAGCAGCCGCCGACGTACTCCAACTTCGGCGTCGCGCTGCTCGGGACCGTGGTCGTCCGCGCCGCCGGCGCCGACGGATACCCGCAGCTGGTCGCGGACCGGATCACGGGCCCCCTCGGCATGACCTCGACGAGCTTCGCCGCCACCGGCGCGCAGGTCCCGGACACCGCGGTCCCCGGGCACCGCGACAACGGCCGCCCCGCGCCCCGCTGGGCCGGCGAGGGCTACCTGCCCGCCGGGAGCTCCACGTTCTCGACCGTCGACGACCTCGCGCGCTGGGCCGCGGCCCAGCTCACCGGCGCCGCACCCGGCACCGGCGCGCTGGTCCCGACCGCGCAGGACGACCCCGGCACGTCGATCGGCTGGATCTGGGTCACCAGCGGGGCCACCGGCGCCGACGGCGCCCGGTACCCCTACGTCTGGCACAACGGAGGCACCGCCGGGTTCAGCAGCATGCTGGCCCTCGACCGCGAGGGCGGGCGGGCGGTCGTCGTGCTCGGCGACACCACCGCCGGGGTCGAACCGGTCGCCCGCACCCTGCTGTTCGGCACACCCCCGTCCGACGACGGCGCGGACCTGCTCGCGTGGGCGCCGGCCGCGATCGCGGCGCTCTTCTCGCTGCTCGCGCTGCGCCGCGCGCTGCGGGAGGGTGCGCTGCTGCCGATCGCCGACGGCCTGCTGACCGCGGTGTTCGGGCTGGTGCTGCTGTGGAACCGGGGCCCGTGGGCCTCGGTCGGCGGCTGGGTGTGGGGGCTCGCGCTCGCACCGGCCGCCGCAGCGCTGGCGGTCGCGGTGCTGCGAGGCCGGGGGCTGCCGCTGCACGCGGCCGGGCGCACCGTCACGGCCTGGGCCGGGCCCGGTGTCTCGGCACTGCTGGTCGCCGTGGTGGTGTGGGCCGGCTGAGCTGCGGGCGCGCGCTCCACGGAGGCGAGAGGCGCGCCGCGCAGTGCTGCCGCCGCACCGACCCGCGGGTGCCGGGTGCGGGGACCCACCGCGTCGGGCCGTCGCCGCGCCGGCTACGGGCGCGCGGTGAGCCGGGCCAGCGCCGCGTCGAGGACGGCCGGCACGTCCGGCGCGGACAGCACGTCCACCGGGCGGGTGCCGGGTCCGGCGGGCACGGTCGCCCCGCGGGCGGGGCCGAAGCCGGTGTCCACGGTCAGCGCCGTCGGCGTCGGCGTCAGCGACCCGGGTGCGACGCACTCCAGCAGCGCCGTCGCGTCGTGCAGGGCGACCGCGTCGCGGCCGTAGCGTTCCCGGTAGAACCGCATGTACGGGGCGATCATCGCGGCCAGCTCGGCGCCGACCGGGTCGGCGTCGCCCAGTGCGGCGACCCACTCCGGGCCCGCGGCACAGCCCAGCGTGGTCTCCAGGGGCACCAGCGCGACCGGCACGGAGCCCTGGCCGGGGTCCTGGGCCAGGACACGGTGCGCGGCCTCCGGGTCGGCGTGGACGTTGAACTCGGCGGCACCGGTGACGTTCCCGCCGCCGATCGCCCCGCCCATGACGACGACCCGCTCGATCCGCCCCACCAGATCCGGGCGGGCGGCCAGCAGGATCGCGGTGTCGGTGAGCGGGCCGATCGAGGCGATCGTGACCGGCTCGGTCGCCTCCTCGAGGACCCGCGCCATCAACGCGGCCCCGGACCCGGGCATCGGTGCGACGGGGCCGGGCAGCGACGCAGCGCGCCCGCCGAGCCCGTCGGAGCCGTGCACGTGCCCGGCCCGCCGCTCGAGCCGGTGCACCAGCGGCCGCGCCGCGCCGACCCCCAGCGGGACGTCCGGGCGCCCGGCGAGGGCGAGCAGGCGACCCGCGTTGGGCAGGGTGGCGTCCAGTCCGACGTTGCCGAAGGTGGCGACGACGGCCCGGACGTCCACCTCGGGGCTGCGCAGGGCCAGCACGAGCGCGACGGCGTCGTCGACGCCGGGATCGGTCGAGATGATCAGGGGGCGGGGCACACCGGCGAGCCTACGACCGGCCCGCCGGGGTGATCACTCGCTGCGGGTGGGCTTGTCCTCGTTGTCCGCCTCGACCTCGCGGGCGGCCGCCCCGGTGGCCCCGGAGTCGTCGGTCGTCGCGTCGGGCCGTGGGTTGCCTGCCTTGTCCGTGTCGACGCGGGAGGTGCCGCCTCCTCCGGAGGTCAGCTCGTCGGTGCCGACGTCGGTGCCGTCGTCGGGCTGGCGGTGCTCGCTCACAAGCGGACCTCTCGGGTGGGGTACGGGTACTCGCCGGAGGTACCCGTCGCCGGTGGGGTGCACACGCCTAGTCTCTGCCGGGTGCGACGTCCGCCGATCCCCGACGCCGACCCGGAGCAGGCGAAGCTGTTCAGCCTCACCTCGCTGCGCTGGATCCTGCGCCACCGCGCGTACAGCCCGTGGTACCTGCAGCGGTACTGGCGGCTGGCGAAGCTGCGACTGCGGCACCCGCACGTCGTACTGCGCGGCATGGTGTTCCTGGGCCGGGACGTGACGATCGAGGCCCGACCCGGATTCGGCCGGCTCGAGATCGGCCGCTGGGTGCACATCGGCGACGGCACCGCCCTGCGATGCCACGAGGGTTCGATGCGGATCGGCGACAAGGTCGTGTTCGGCCGGGACAACACCGTCAACTGCTACCTCGACGTCGAGATCGGCGCGACGACGCTCGTCGCCGACTGGGTCTACGTCACCGACTTCGACCACCGCACCTCCGACGTCCGGCGCCCGATCAAGGACCAGGGCATCGTGAAGTCGCCGGTCCGGATCGGCGAGGGCTGCTGGCTCGGGGTGAAGACCTCGGTGCTGCGCGGCACCCGGATCGGCCCGGGCAGCGTGCTCGGGGCGCACGCGGTCGCGCGGGGGGACATCCCCGCGGAGTCGATCGCCGTCGGGACCCCGGCCCGGGTGGTGCGCGACCGGCGGGCCGACTACGAGGCCGCCGCCGCCGAGCGCGCCGCGGTCGCGGACATGGCACGCAAGGCCGACCGGGCTCTGCAGGCCCGGCTCGACCGGGCCTGAGCCGCGCCGCGGGCTCAGGCGCTGAACAGGTTCCCGGTGGGGATCTTCGGACGGGGGAGCTCCCGCGGCCCGGCAGCGGTGGCGCCGGCGTAGATGCGGGCGGTGTGCCCGGCGATGACCGGCCAGGAGAAGTCGGTGCGCAGCCGGGCCCGGGCCGCGCGGGCCCGGCGGCGGGCGGCGGCCGGGTCGGCCAGCGCCCGGTCGACGGCGTCGGCGATCCCGGGGACGTCGCCGGGGGCGAACCCGAGGCCGGTCTCGCCGTCGCGGACCAGCTCGCCGAGCCCGCCCGCGGTCGAGGCGACGAGGGTCGCTCCCACCGCGGCGGCCTCCAGCGCGACGATCCCGAACGGCTCGTAGCGGCTCGGCAGCACGACGGCGTCCGCGCCGCGCAGCAGGGCGGTCAGCTCGCCGTCGGGCAGGTGGCCGAGGAAGGTCACCGAGCGCGTCACCCGGTGCTGCGCCGCGCGCTCGGCCAGCATCTCCTGCTGCGTCCCGCTCCCGGCGACGAGCAGCCGGGTCCCGCGGTGCCGCCGCCGGATCCGGGGCAGTGCCGCGATCAGGTCCTGGACGCCCTTCTCGTACTCCAGACGTCCGAAGTAGACGATCCTCGGCCCGTCGCCGGCATGCGCGGGAGCGGCGGCGCGGGACCGCCAGCGACGCGGGTCGATGCCGTTGTGCACCACATGGACGGCGGCCGGGTCGAGGTCGTGCAGTGCCGACACCTCGGTGCGCATCGCGCCGGAGCAGGTGATGACCTCGTCCGCGCGCTGCGCGAGCCACCACTCGGTGGAGTGCACCTGCCGGTTCAGCGGCCCCGGCAGCCAGCCGGAGTGCCGGCCCGCCTCGGTGGCGTGCACGGTCGCGACCAGCGGGACCCCGAGGACGTCGGCGAGCGCGATCGACGGGTGCGCGACGAGCCAGTCGTGGGCGTGCACGACGTCCGGCCGCCAGCCCGGCAGCAACGCGGTCAGTGCGTGGCGCAGCATCGCGTGCCCCATCGCGAGCGTCCACGCGACCAGGTCGGTGCCGAACTCCAGCTCCGGCGGGTCCTCGGCCACCCGCAGCACCCGCACCCCGTCGACGGTCTCGGTGCGGGTCGGGTGGGTCTCGGCGTCGGTGCCGGTGGGGGCCCGGGACAGCACGACGACCTCGTGCCCGGCCGCGACGAGCTCGCGGGACAGCGCGTGCACGTGCCGGCCCAGCCCGCCGACGACGACCGGCGGGAACTCCCAGCTGACCATCAGCACCCGCATCGCTAGATCCTGACAAACACCGGACCGGCGGTAACCCCCGGGGCGCCGTCCGCGCACCGGGTGAGCGAGTTCGTGGTCAGACCCGTCCCAGGTCCCGGGCGTCCACGTGCCCGAAGGTCGGCAGCGGCGTGTCCGCCCACGCCGCGACCCGGCGCTGTGCGGCCCGCCGTCGCCCGGCGCGCAGCAGCCCGGACAGCTCCGCCACCCGTCCGGCGTGCAGGTCGGCGCGGGAGCGGGCGTACCCGGCTGCGGAGTCCTTGCTGACCATGAACGCCCAGTCGCTGGACAGGGCGTGCAGCGCCTGGTCGGCGAGCAGATCGGCCAGCGGGTCCCGGAGGGGGCCGGGCAGCGGGGCGGCGAGCAGGTCGGACTGGACCGCGGCGTTCCGCGCGACCAGGTCGGCCACCTGCGGCCCGGCCCAGACCCGCCAGTCCTTGCCCGAGCCCCAGGACGACTCCCGCAGGTCGACCGGGTCGCCGACCAGACCGTCGTCGACGGCGTCGCCGAGGGTGCGCACGGCGACCCCGGCCTCGGGCAACCTGCGGAGCACGGCGGCCAGCCAGGCAGGTCCCTCGTGCCACCAGTGCCCGAACAGCTCGGTGTCGAACGCGGCGACGGTCAGCGCCGGGCGGCCGTGCTCGGCGCGCAGCGCGGTCAGCCGTGCGACGACGGTGTCGACGAAGTCGTCGGCGTCGCGGGAGACGGCGCGGGCGGCGAGCGCGGGGGCGTAGGGCTTCTTCCGCTCGGTCGGTACCCGCCGTCCGGTGACCCGCGCCGGTTTGAGGCCGGACTCGTGGTCCCAGGTGTGGAAGTCGCGGTACTCGGCCGAACCGGGGTAGCCCTTGCGGGGCGACCACACCCGGTAGGTGATCTCCAGGTCGCGGCCGACGCACACGACGTCGGAGGTCCCGACCGGCCTGGCGAACGCGGTGTCGCCGCGCAGCGCGGGGCCGTCGACGAGGAAGCGGCGCACCCCGGCGGCGGCGTAGCCGTCCTCCATCCCGGGTGCGAAGCCGCACTCGGGCGCCCAGATCCCGGCCGGCCGGGCGCCCAGGCGCAGGGCGTGGTCGTCGAGCCCGGCGCGCAGCGAGAACGCCCGCACCCGCGGGTCGAGCAGCGGCTGGAACGGGTGCGCCGCCGGCCCGCCCAGCAGCTCGACGGCGCCGGAATCGCGCAGACCGCGCAGGGCGGGCGAGCCGCCGTGGCGCCAGTGCCGCTCGAACTCGGCCGTCGCCGCCGTCGACACCCGGTGCTCGTGCGCGGCCAGGTCCGGCAGCCGGCCCGCCGCCGAGTGCGCGCGCAGCGTCCACCCGCCGAGCCAGTCGTGCACCCCGCGCAGGCAGTGCGGGTCGTCGAGCTGCGCGGCCAGCACCGGCGTCACCCCGAGGGTGGCCAGCCCGGTGCGGCCCTCCTCGGCCAGCTCCCGCAGCATCGCGACGACGGGCAGATAGGAGTGCGCCCAGGACTGGTAGAGCCACTCCTCGCCGACCGGCCACCGGCCGTGCCGGGCCAGCAGCGGCAGGTGCGAGTGCAGGACGAGGCAGAACGTCCCGACGGGCGCGCCGCTCACGGCCGGGTCGCCGTGACCAGCAGGTCGAGCGAGGCGTCGAGGTCGGTGTCGTCGCCGGTGCGCAGCACGAAGTGCGAGCACCGCACCCCGGCGACGTCGACGGCCAGCGCGTGCGGCCACGGCTCCCCGGACAACGCCAGCCGGGTCTGGGCCTCGATGAGACCACCGTGGCGGGCGTCGAGCTCGCGCAGCCGCGGACCGTGGTGCAGCCCCTGCACGACGACACGGCCGAACCCGGCGTCGTCGACCAGGCCGGCCAGTTCGCGCGGGTCGAGCTCGCGGGTGTGGAACGGGTTGAGCGGGGTGTCACGACCGGGGGAGAAGGTGATCCGGTTCGGCGTCGACACCATGAGCCGCCCGCCGGGACGCAGCACCCGCCTGCACTCGCGCAGGAACCGCTCCTGCTCCCACAGGTGTTCGATGACCTGCAACGACACGACGACGTCGACGCTCCCGTCGGGCACCGGCAGCGCCACGAGGTTGGCCCGGGCCACGCCCACCCGCGGGTAGCGGGCACGGACGTGGGCCACGGTCGTCGCGTCGTAGTCCAGCGCCAGCACCGAGCGGGCGGCCCCGGCGAGCAGGTCGGCGCCGTAGCCCTCGCCGCAGCCGGCCTCCAGCACGGCCACGCCCGAGCAGTCGGCGGCGATGGCCGCGTAGACCACCTCGTGGCGGCGGAACCAGTAGTTCTCGTGGCTGACGCCCGGGACGGTGCGCTCTCCGGTGAGGGGCAGGCTGCTGGTCACCCACCGACTTCACCACGCCCGTCGGAGGGAGTTCGCACCGGTCCCCTCGCGTGCGCTACCGCTCGTCGACGCGGAGCAACGCAGTGTCACCACGGACGTCTGATGACGTGGAGCCCGACCGACATCCCGCCAGGCACGACGGAGGGGGACACATGAACGACATCGCGACCGACGAGGACACGGTGACGCTGACCATCACCGGCCGTAGCGGATCCTGGCTGGTGTCGGGTGTGCTCGGCCGGGAACCGCTGCCGCTCAAGGGGCTGGACGACGGCGCACTCGCCGAGATGCTGTGGGCGATGCTGCCGGTGGCACCGTCGTCAGCGCACGGGCCCGCGTACCCGGCCCCTGCGCCCGGCCGCCGTCACCCGGGCTGAGCCGCAGTCCGGTCGCGCACGTCCGTTTCGCGGTCGGCGCACGGTTCGTGCCGGTCGGCGTGCGGTCGGCCCCCGGACGGGTATCACCGGCCCACCGACGGGTATCCGCCGTACCCCGGGCCCGTGCGGGCCAGGGGTGACGCCGACGGCGTCGTGCCGAGAGGAGCCCAGGATGAACGACCCGGTGGACGAGAACGAGACGCTGTCGCTCACCATCACCGGGCGGTCCGGGTCCTGGGTGGTGTCGGGTGTGCTCGGCGACGAGCCGGTCGAGCCGCGCGCGATGGACGACGAGGCACTCGGCGAGGTGCTGTCGATGGTCGTGCCCGAGGAGGACCGCGTCCCCGCCGAGCCCCCGCCCGGCCGCCGCGTGAGCTGAGCAGAGGCGTCGGACTACAGCCGTCCGCGCAGCAGCGACGCCGCCAGCAGCGCCACCTCGACCTGCAGCCGGTCCTCCCCGACCGGGCGCCCGAGCAGTTCCTCGGCCTTGCGCACCCGGTAGTGCACCGTGTTCTTGTGCAGGTGCAGCCGGGCGGCGGCCTGGATGTAGCTCCCCCCGGCGGCCAGGAACACCCGCAGCGTCTCGCGCAGCTGGTCGGTGCCGGGCTCGTCGGCGGTCAGTCCGGACAGGGTCCGGGCGACCCAGCGGCGCAGGTCCTCGGACCGGTCGGTGAGCAGCGCGGCGACGGCGACGTCGTCGAACCGGACGACCGCGGGCCGGTCCTCGGCGGCCTCGGCCACCGCACGGGCCCGCTGCGCCTCGGCGAGCGAGCCGCGGAACCCGTCGATCCCGGCGGCCGACCCGCCGACGGCGATCCGCACCCCGGCCGGGAGCCGGTCGCGGAGCAGGCCGACGTCCAGCCGCACCTCGTCGGGCCCGGACAGCCACGCCCACAGTGTGCGGCTGTCCGCGAGCACCGTCAGCGGGGTCCGCCCGCACGCCTCGTAGAGCAGCCGGGCCCCGGCCTGCAGCGCGTGCCCGTCGGCGGGGCCGTCGCCGGACGCGGGGGCCCACACCAGCGCCGCGGTGTGCCGGCCGGTCACCGGGATCCCCAGCAGCTCCGAGGCGGCCGCGTCGGTCAGCGGGTCGGTGTCGAGCACCATCCGGACCCGGGTCGCGAGCCCCGCTCCGGACCGGGTGCTCCACCGCCGTCGCTCGGCTTCGTAGATGTCGATGAGTCCGGCGATGACCTCGTCGATGTAGCGGTTCGTGCGCTCGCTCAGCACCGACACCGCGTCGAGCACGTCCGGGTCCCCGTGGTGCGGCCCGGCCCGCAGCGCGTCCAGCGCCCACTGCGCGAACATCTGCTCGCCGAGCCGGTAGGCCCGCAGCAGCGCCTCCAGCGACAGGTCGTGCTGGGCGAAGCGGCGGGCGTACTCGGCGGCCGCGGGCGGCACCGTGATGCGGTCCATCGGGATCGAGTGGACGAGCATGTCCATGATCGCGACGAGGTTCGCCGAGGTGCTCGCGACCATCAGACTGCGCAGCGTCTCGTCGTGCCGGAACTCGGGGATGACCTCGACGAACCAGTCGGTCATCGCGGTCGTCAGCTCGGGCAGCCGGGCCTCGACGTCGCGGGCGACGGCCGCCACGACCTCGTCGACGTGGGCGGACACCCGCGCGACGCTAGCGGGTCGGCCGGGCCCCGGACCGGCGGGTACGTCCCGGTTGTGTCCCCGGCACAACGGGCCGCCCGCGATTCGTGATCGCCGTACATGGCGTCGGTCACACCCGGGGACCTACGTTTCCCCGACACCGATCCCGACGGCGGCCGGCGCACCCGCGCACCGCCCGGCCCCCGTACCCGGCACCCACCGACCTCCCGCGGACCCGCACGGTCCGGCGGGGGAGCCGTCCTGCCCGGACACCGCCCGCGGACGGCCACCGAACCTTCCACCGGAGAGGACCGCACGATGGGGTTCAAGACGGGGGACTTCCCCCCGGTCGATCTCGACACCTTCCTCGACAGGCCGTTGTTCGAGCGGACCAAGGCGCTCGCCCTGCACTGGACGCAGTACGGCTTCGGGTCGCCGAAGATGATCCCGGCGACCTACGTCGTGAAGCTGCTCGTCCTCTACTGCGTCATCGGGACCGCGCTGATCACCTGGACCTCCGGCGTCGGCCCGTTCTGGGACGTGTCGGGCTGGTGGGACCAGCCGGTCGTCTACCAGAAGCTGGTGCTCTGGACGGTGCTGCTGGAGGTCGTCGGCGTCGCCGGGTCCTGGGGGCCGATCGCGGGCAAGTTCAGGCCGATGACCGGCGGCATCCTGTTCTGGGCCCGCCCCGGCACCATCCGGCTCCGCCCGTGGAAGGCCGTCCCCGGTACCGACGGCGACACCCGCACGCTGCTCGACGTCGTGCTCTACCTGGGCCTCGTCGCCTCGCTGCTGACCGCGGTGGTGCTGCCCGGCGTGCCGAGCGCGTCGCTGTCGGCGGTGCTGCCCGACAACACCTCCGGGCTGGTCGCGCCCTGGCTGATGATCGCGCCGATCGTGCTGCTGGTCCTGTGCGGCCTGCGCGACAAGACGATCTTCCTGGCCGCCCGCGGCGAGCAGTACCTGCCCGCGATGGTGTTCTTCGGGACGCTGCCCTTCGTCGACATGATCGTCGCGGCGAAGCTGCTCATCTGCATGGTGTGGATCGGTGCGGGCGTGTCGAAGTTCGGCAGGCACTTCACCAACGTCATCCCGCCGATGGTGTCCAACAGCCCCTGCATCCCCTCGAAGTGGATCAAGCGGGCGCACTACCGGGACGCCTCGGGCGACCTGCGGCCGTCGCGGCTCGCAACGTTCATGGCCCATGTCGGCGGCACGACGGTGGAGATCATCACCCCGCTGGTGCTGCTGTTCTCGACCGACCACCGGCTGACCCTGGCCGGTGTGGTGCTGATGGTGGTGTTCCACCTGTTCATCACCTCGACGTTCCCGCTCGCGGTGCCGCTGGAGTGGAACATCCTGTTCGGCTACCTGGCGGTCTTCCTGTTCCTCGGCTTCCCCAACGGCGACGGCTTCGGCGTCGGGGACATGTCCTCCCCGGTGCTGACCGTCGCGATCGTGGCCTGCCTGGCGTTCTTCCCGGTGCTGGGCAACCTGCGTCCCGACCTGGTGTCGTTCCTGCCGTCGATGCGCCAGTACGCCGGCAACTGGGCGTCGGCGCTGTGGACCTTCACCCCCGGCGCGGAGGAGAAGCTGAACCGGCTGCCGCACCGGCCCACCACCAACCAGGTCGACCAGCTGCAGGCACTGGGCTACCCGCCGGCGGTCGCCGAGGTCACGATGCAGCAGACGATCGCCTGGCGGTCGATGCACTCCCAGGGCCGCGGCCTGTTCTCGGTGCTGGCCGCCCGGCTCGACGACCTGGACTCCCGCACCGTCCGCGAGGCCGAGTTCGGCTGCAACTCCGTCATCGGGTTCAACTTCGGCGACGGCCACCTGCACGACGCCCAGCTCATCGCCGCCCTGCAGAAGCGGATCGGGTTCGCGCCCGGCGAGTTCGTCGTCTGCTGGGTGGAGTCCCAGGCCATCCACTCGTCGGTGCAGCACTACCAGCTGATCGACGCCGCCCTCGGTGTGGTCGAGCGCGGGTACTGGAAGGTCGCCGACGCCGTCGCCGAGCAGCCGTGGCTGCCGAACGGGCCGATCCCGCTGACCGTCACCTGGCGCGCCCCGCAGCGGGCGACGGCCGGCGACGGCGTCGAGGCCCCGACCCCCTGAGACCCGGCGGGACGGGCGGAGACACCGCAGCCCGCCCGTCCCGCCGGACCGACACCGCACGACGAGAGGGACACGACATGGGAGACGCACTGGACGGCCGCGTCGCGCTCGTCACCGGCGCGGGCAAGGGCCTCGGCCGGGCGATCGCCCGGCGCTTCGCCGAGGAGGGGGCGACCGTCGTCGTCTCCGACATCGACGGCGACGCCGCACGGCGCACGGCGCAGGAGATCCCGGACGCCACGCACCTGTCCTGCGACGTCCGCGACGAGGAGCAGGTCCAGGAGCTCGTCGCGCACACCGTCGAACGGCACGGCGGGCTGCACGTCCTCGTCCCCAACGCCGGGGTCGGGCGCCCGCAGCCGCTGCTGGAGATGAGTCTCGCCGACTGGCGGGAGGTCACCTCGGTCAACCTCGACGGTGTCTTCCTGTCGATCCGCTACGCCGCGCCCGCGATCATCGCCTCCGGTGGCGGCACGATCGTCACGCTCGCCTCGGTCACGGCGACGGCGGGCTCCCCGCTGATCGGGCACTACGCCGCGGCCAAGGCCGGCGTGGTCAACCTGACCAGGACCGCGGCGACCGAGCTGCGGCCGTACGGTGTGCGGGTCAACGCGTTGCTGCCGGGTTTCGTCGACACCGACCTGGTGACGTCGGCCCGCCCCGGCTTCGAGGCCGCGCTCGGCCTGCCCGCCGGTGGCTTCGACGGGCTGATCGAGCAGAAGCAGGGCGGCTACGGCACCCCCGACGACGTCGCGGAGGCCGCGCTCTTCTTCGCGAGCGACCGGTCCCGCTTCTGCACCGGCAGCGGGCTCGTCCTCGACGGCGGCCTCGACGCGTCGCTGCTCTGACCCGGTACCCCAGGAGGACGCCATGACCACCGCGACCGTCGTCGGATCCGGGCCGAACGGGCTCGTGGCCGCGGCCCTGCTGGCCCGCGCCGGGGTGGCGGTGACCGTGCTGGAGGCCGCCGACGAGATCGGTGGCGGCACCCGCACGGTGGAGGCGATCGTCCCGGGGCTGCTGGTCGACCACTGCTCGGCGGTGCACCCGATGGCCGTCGGCTCGCCGGTGCTCGAGGAGCTGGGCCTGGACCGGTACGGGCTGCGGTGGCGGCTGCCGGAGGTCGACTGCGCCCACCCCCTCGACGGCGGCGACGCCGGCGTCCTGGTCCGCTCGGTCGCCGGCACCGCGGCCGGTCTCGGGGCCGACGGCGCGCTGTGGCGTGCGCTGTTCACCGGACCGGTGCGCGACTACGACACCTTCTCCCCGGACTTCCTCGGCCCGCTGGTGCGGATCCCGCGCCACCCGCTCCTGCTGGCCCGGTTCGGTGCCCCCACCGTGCTCCCGGCGGAGGTGCTGGCCAGGGCGTTCCGCACCGAGCGCGGGCGGGCGCTGTTCCTGGGGTCGGCGTCGCACGCGTTCCGGCCGCTGAACCGGCCGCTGTCCTCGGCGATCGGGCTCGGCCTGTTCACCGCCGGGCACCGGCACGGCTGGGGCGTCGCCGAGGGCGGGTCGCGGGCGATCTCCGACGCGCTCGCCGCGGTGCTCGCCGAGCACGGGGCGAAGGTCGAGACCGGGGTGCACGTGCGGACGGCGGACGAGCTGCCGCCGTCGGACGTCGTGGTGTGGGACGTCGGCCCGGATCGGTTGCCCGCCCTGCTGGGGGACCGGCTGCCGGCACGGGTCGCGCGGGCCTACCGGCGCTTCCGCCACGGCCCGGCCGCGTTCAAGGTCGACTACGCGGTGGCGGGCGGCGTGCCCTGGACGCACCCCGACGCGCGACGGGCCGGGACGCTGCACGTCGTCGGGTCGGCGGCGGAGAACGCACTCGTCGAGCGCGAGGTGCACGCGGGCCGGATGCCGGAGCGGCCGTTCGTCCTGGTCGGGCAGCAGTACCTGGCCGACCCGTCCCGGTCGGCGGGCGACGTCCACCCCGTGTGGGCCTACGCGCACGTCCCCCGCGGGTACACCGGCGACGCCACCGAGGCGGTCACCGAGCAGATCGAACGGTTCGCGCCCGGTTTCCGGGAGCGGGTCGTGGGCACGATGGTCACCGACCCGGCCGCGTTCGCGGGCAACCCGAACTTCGTCGGCGGGAACATCCTGACCGGGTCCAAGGACCTGCGGCAGCTGCTGCTCGGGCCGCGGACGACGCTGCAGCCCTACGACACGGGGGCGCCGGGCCACTTCCTCTGCTCGGCCGCGACGCCGCCCGGCCCGGGTGCGCACGGGATGTGCGGCGCGCACGCCGCGCGTCGCGCGCTCGCCCGCCTGGGCCGCTGAGGGCGGCTCAGACGGGTTCGGGCTCCCCGCTGACGGCCACCACCCCGCCGATGTCCTGGCGCAGCCACGCCAGCAGCGTCGCGTCCTCCAGGGTCAGCGGAACCTCCGGCCCGCCCCACCCCAGACGGGTGGTCGGCCGGTGGACCAGCGCGTCCTCCAGCATCGCGGCCAGACCGTCGGTGGCCCGGACGGTGCGACCGCCGTGCTCCACGGTCCGGCTGCCCGGTACGTCCTCGTCGGCGTGCGGTCCCGTGCTGAGCACGTAACCGGTCCCCAGACGGTCGTCGAACCCCGTCACCTGCACGACGGCTCCCTCCTGCCGAGTGCGCGAGGTGCCGACGGTAGCGAACCGGACCCCCGATCAGGGGTTGCGGCGTGTGACCTCGTGCGCGCACCAGGTGAGGAGTCCCGCGCGTGAGTACGGTCACGAGCTGCCCCGGTTTGCCGGGACGCTACTCGTTGGTAACAATGAACGTCACAGTGGCACGGCGTGCCGTTACGGCACGAGCAATGGCAGAGTCACCGGCTACGACGGGCGCGACGCCGCGGCCCACCCCCGCTCCGACCAGAGCGCGCGGCGCAGCACCGTCACGGTGACGCGAGACGACCCGGCCCCGGGACGACCGGGACGGGACGCGACGAAGGACGACGCGGTGTGCGCGTGGGCGCAGGCCGCCGCGGCAGGAGGTCGAAGAGGTCCTATGAAGATCGTGACCCTGGTGAAGCAGGTGGCCGACACCTACTCGGAGCGGACGCTGTCCGACTCCGACCACACCCTCGACCGTGAGGGTGCCGAGGCGGTGATCGACGAGATCAACGAGCGCGCGGTGGAGCAGGCCCTGCTGCTGAAGGAGGCGAACGACGGCTCCGAGGTCGTCGTCGTGAGCATGGGCCCGGACCGGGCCACCGACGCGATCCGCAAGGCGCTGTCGATGGGCGCGGACTCCGCGGTGCACCTGTCCGACGAGGCCATCCACGGCTCGTGCGCGGTGCAGACCGCGAAGGCGCTGACGAAGCTGATCGGCACCGTCGACGGCTGGGACATGGTCATCGCGGGCAACTCGGCGTCCGACGGCCAGATCGGTGCGGTCCCGGCGATGATCGCCGAGCTGCTCGGTGTGCCGTCGCTGACCCACGCCAACGAGCTCTCGGTCGAGGGCACCACGGTGAAGGCCAAGCGGGAGACCGACGAGGGCGTCACCCACCTGACCGCGGAGCTGCCGGTCGTGGTGTCGATCGGGGAGAAGTCCAACGAGCCGCGCTACCCCTCGTTCAAGGGGATCATGGCGGCGAAGAAGAAGCCGGTGGAGACCCTCGACCTGGCCGGCGCCGGGATCGACGCCTCCGAGGTCGGTCTGGCGAACGCCCTGACCACGGTCGTCTCCGCGGCGCCGAAGCCGCCGAAGCAGGCCGGCGAGAAGGTCACCGACGAGGGCGACGGCGGCGCGAAGATCGCCGAGTTCCTGGTCGGCCAGAAGCTGATCTGACCCCGGTTCTTCCTGGCTTCCCTCTTCGTTTGGAGATAGAGAATCATGGCTGAGGTTCTGGTCCTCGTCGACCACGTCGACGGTGACATCAAGAAGACCACCTACGAGCTGCTGACCGCCGCCCGCGCGCTGGGCGAGCCGTCGGCGGTCGTCGTCGGTGCCGCGGGCACCGCGGACACGCTGGCCGACGGCCTGACCGAGCACGGCGCCGAGAAGATCTACGTCGCCGAGACCGACTCCACCGACTTCCTCTCCCCGGAGACGACGGTCCTGGAGTCGCTCATCGGGTCGGCGTCCCCGGCCGCGGTGCTGCTCGCGGCCACCGGCAACGGCAAGGAGGTCGCCGGTCGGCTCGCCGTCCGGACGAACTCCGGGCTGCTGTCCGACGTCGTCGGCGTCTCGGCCGACGGTGTGTCGCACTCGATCTTCGGTGGTGCCTACACCGCCGAGGCCAAGTCGAACACCGAGCACCCGGTCATCACCGTGCGCCCGGGCTCGATCGAGATCGAGGCCGCCGCCGGTGCGGGTGCCCGCGAGACCGTCGAGGTCCCGGCCCCGTCCGGGCGTGCCGCGACCGTCACCGGCCGCGAGCCGATCCAGGGCGGGTCCCGTCCGGAGCTGACCGAGGCGACCGTGATCGTCTCCGGTGGGCGCGGCGTGGGCTCGGCCGACGACTTCACGGTCGTCGAGGGCCTGGCGGACTCCCTCGGTGCCGCCGTCGGTGCCTCGCGCGCCGCGGTCGACTCCGGCTACTACCCGCCGCAGTTCCAGGTCGGCCAGACCGGCAAGTCGGTCTCGCCGCAGCTCTACATCGCCCTCGGCATCTCCGGCGCGATCCAGCACCGCGCCGGCATGCAGACGTCGAAGACGATCGTCGCGGTGAACAAGGACGAGGAGGCGCCGATCTTCGAGATCGCCGACTTCGGCATCGTCGGCGACCTGTTCAAGGTCGCGCCGCAGCTGCAGGAGGAAGTGGCCAAGCGCAAGGGCTGAGCCCTTCCGGTCCGCCACCGCGCCGACGCCCGGGTGCCCCGCGCACCCGGGCGTCGTCGTGTGTGCGGGGCCTGTTCACCCGCCCCTGCCTGCGACGACACCTGTCCGGGTCCGTTCACCCCGATGCCACCGACGTGTCGGTCCGCAACCGCCCGGGTGTCGCACCCGGCCGGTACCAAGCCGGGTGTGAACCAGGTGATCGTCTCGACCCCCGAGACCGCGGCCCGGCGGTACTCCCTGCTCCTCACGACCGACGACGGCGACGTCGCCGCGGCGCAGGCGCTGCGGCACCGGGTGTTCGCGGGTGAGCTGGGCGCCCGGCTCGACAGCCCCGTCCCCGGCCGCGACGTCGACCGCTTCGACGCCCACTGCGACCACCTCGTGGTCCGCGAGGACGCGACCGGCGAGATCGTCGGCACCTACCGGATGCTCCCGCCGCAACGGGCGCGCGCCGCGGGCGGCCTCTACGCCGACGGCGAGTTCGACCTCACCAACCTCGACCCGCTGCGCCCCGGCATCGTCGAGACCGGGCGTTCCTGCGTGCACCCCGACCACCGCGGCGGCGCCGTCGTCGGACTGGTGTGGGCCGGGCTCGCCCGCTACATGCTGCTCACCGGGCACCGCTGGCTGATCGGCTGCGCCAGCGTCTCCCTCGCCGACGGCGGCACCAGGGCCGCCGCGGTCTGGGACCGGGTCCGCGCGAAACACCTCGCGCCCGAGGAGTACCGCACCGTCCCGCACCGCCCCTGGGACCCGACCGGCGCCCCCGCGGGCCGGGGCGGCGGCATCCCGCCGCTGCTGCGCGGCTACCTGCGCCTGAACACCTGGGTGTGCGGGCCGCCCGCGCACGACCCGGACTTCGGTGTCGCGGACTTCCCGGTGCTGCTGGGGATGGACCACATCGACCAGCGCTACCTGCGCTTCTTCCTGGGCGAGGACGCCGCCGGGGTGACGGGCGCATGACCATCGCCGCCGGGCCGGAGGGCGACGCCGGCGCGCCCCTCCGCCCGCGCCGCCGGTTCCGGCCGCGGGGCCGTGCCTCCACCGTCCCCGTCCCGTCCGCCGGAGCCGCGGTGCTGTCGTCCGCTCCGCCAGGAGCCCCGGCTGCCCCGGTCGTCGTCCCGCCGGCCCCGGTCGTCCCGGCTGTCGTGGGGGACCCCCGTGGCGCCGTGCACCACCCGGCCCGCGCCGCCCTGCGGCCCCCGGTGCACCCGCTCGTCGACCACCCCACGCACCCGCCGGCACCGCCCGCGTCGCGGCGTCCCGGCGGGCCGTGGGCGGCCTGGTCGCCGTGCACCCCGCGGGAGTGCCTGCCCCCGCGTGCGACGACAGGCACGCTGCGCCTGGCCCGCCGTACCGCGGCACTGCTGTCGGTGCTGGCGGTGGCCGTGACCGTCGTCCCGGTCGCCGCGCTGTTCGGCGCCCGCGTGCTGGACCCGGTCCTGCGGGCGCTGCACCGCGCGGTGCTCCGCGCCGCCGGGGTCCGGCTCGTCGTGCGCGGCGGGCCGCTCGCGCCCGCGGACGGGCGGGGCGCCCTGGTCGTGGCCGACCACACGTCGTGGATCGACATCCCGGCGCTCGGTGCGATCGGCCCGGTCACCATGCTCGCCAAGCGGGAGGTCCGGGACTGGCCGCTGATCGGCGCGCTCGCGGCCCGCATCGGGACCCTGTTCGTGCACCGCGAGGGCCTGTCCCGACTCCCCGGCACCGTCGCGACCTGCGCCGACGCGCTGCGGGACGGCACGCTGGTCGGTGTCTTCCCCGAGGCGACGACGTGGTGCGGCGCGATCTCCGGGGACTACCGGCGGGCCCCGTTCCAGGCCGCGATCGACGCGGGTGCCCCGGTCCGGCCGGTCACCGTCGCGATCACTACCCCGGACGGGCGGCCGACGACGGCCGCCGCGTTCGTCGGCGAACAGATCCTCGGCGACACCGTCGGCCGGGTGCTGCGGCTGCCCGGCCTGGTCTGCGAGGTCACCGTGGGCGAGCTCGTCGAGCCGGGCCCGCACACCGACCGGCGCGCGCTGGCCGCCCGGGCCCGCGACCGGGTCCGTCACCCGCCACCGGTCACGACCGCCACGGCCGTGTGAGACGGACGGTCGTCCACGACGGGTTCGGCACGCACCGCTGTCACGACGGGGTCTACCCTGGAGGCCGATGACGTACCTGGACCACGCGGCGACCACACCGATGCTGCCCGCCGCCGTCGCCGCCATGAGCGACG
>JAESFO010000563.1_pt1 | contig 23431 bp, 23 predicted proteins | sample 9269421 | NCBI WGS metagenome assembly JAESFO01 (sample SAMN14502839, study PRJNA617101) | algae metagenome | isolation source: Nostoc desertorum CM1-VF14 and co-occurring heterotrophs from rocky... | place: USA: Clark Mountains, San Bernardino, California | collected 2000-06-05 | reverse complement strand
GTGCAGCAGGTGCAGCACCGCGACGGCCGCGTGCAGCGGGTGCCCCGCCCCGACGACGTGCGCCAGCAGCGCCTCCGACCACGCGCACTCGGCGGGGCCGGTGGCGCGGGGGCCGGCGAGCAGCCCGACGGTCCACGGGTGCTCGTCGAGCACGTCGCGCAGGGCGGCCGCCCAGATCTCGCAGCCCAGCCGCAGCCCGCAGCCCGACAGGTCCGGCGGCTCGCCCAGTGCGACGTCCAGGACGAGGTCGACCAGCGCGTCCTTGCCGGGCACGTGCCGGTACAGCGACATCGGCGCGGACCCCAGCTCGCGGGCCAGCCGCGGCATCGACACCGCGGCCAGCCCGTCGGCGTCGGCGAGGCGCAGCGCCGTGGCGACGATCGAGCCGCGGTCCAGCGTCCGGCGCGCCGGGGCCGGGGGAGCGGCCCAGCGGGGGTCGTCGGCGGCGGTCACGCGTCGATCATGCCACGCATTTCGTAGGGAGCCCTACGCGCACGGCGTAACCCCTACGCGTACTGCGCCCGGAGGAGTGCCGGTGCGCGGTTCGTAGGGTGTCCCGATGGAGTTGTGGGAGGTCGGGGTCATCGCGCTGGCCGGGCTCTGGGCGGGGCTGATCAACACCGTCGTCGGGTCGGGGACGCTGGTGACCTTCCCGGTGCTCGTGGCGCTGGGCTTCCCTCCGGTGACGGCGACGACGTCGAACGCCATCGGGCTGATCACCGGCTCGATCACCGGCGCCGTCGGCTACCGCAAGGAGTGGGCCGGGCACGGCCGCCGCCTCGCGAAGTACGGTGTCGCGTCGTTCCTGGGGGCCGTGGTCGGTGCGGCGCTGCTGTTGTCGCTGCCGCCGGACGCGTTCGAGACGATCGTGCCGGTCCTGGTCGGCACCTCGGTGCTGCTGGTCGCCGTGCAGCCCCTGCTGGCCCGCCTGCTGCGCGACCGCCCGCGTCCGGACCGGACCGGCTCGCCGGTGCTCTACGTGCTGGTGTTCCTGGTGGGCGTCTACGGCGGCTACTTCACCGCCGCCCAGGGGATCATGCTGGTCGGGGTGATGGGGCTGCTCGTCGCGGACCCGCTCCAGCGGCTCAACGCCTTCAAGAACACCCTCGCCTCGGTCGTGAACATCGTCGCCGGGGCGATCTACGCCGTCGTCGCCCCGGTCGACTGGACGGTCGTCGGGATCATCGCGGTCAGCTCGATCGTCGGCGGGCTGCTCGGTGCGAAGGTCGGCCGCAGGCTGCCGCCCGCGGTGCTGCGGACCGTGATCGTCGTGATCGGGGTCGCGGCGATCGTGTTCCTGCTGGTGGAGTGAGCGCCCCGAACTGTCGGGGGTGTCTGCTCTCCTGAGGGCGTGGACGACGACCGCGCTACCGAGCTGGCCGTGGCCCTCGCCTCGCTGGCCGGGCGCGAGATCGGCCCGGACGAGGCGCGTGCCGTCGTCGCGCTCGCCCACACCCTGAGTCCGGGCCGGGCCAACGTCATCTGGTCCCGGCACCGGCGCGCCCCGCGCACCGTGTCGCTGCGCGACTACCTGGCGATGACCCTGCGCTTCGTCGACCGGGGCCCGCCGTGAGCTCACACACCGACGGCCGCGAGCGCCGCGTCGAGGGCGTCGTCGTCGCCGACGTTGCCCGGCACCACCACCTGCACGACCGCGCGCCCGCCCGGCGTCATCAGGTCCCACACCGACACCCCGGGCAGCACCTGCCCGCGCACCCGCGCCGACACCGCGCCGAGGCCGTCGCGGGCGACCTGGGCCCCGGTGATCCCGCCCTTGGTCACCACGACGTCGACCTGCTCGCGCAGGGCCGCGACCGCTCCGACCACCGCCCGCATCACCGACTCCCCGTGGGCCAGGGTGTCGTGCTCGGCGCGGCGCTCCCGCTCGCTGGCCAGGGCCGCCCAGCTGCCGGCGGACAGGTCACCGGCCAGGTCACGGACCAGCCGGGCCGCGGTCGCGTCCGGGTCGGAGAGTGCGTCGTCGGTGCCGACCACCACGGGCGCACCGCGCCCGGCGCAGGCGTACGTCAGCTGCCGGCCCGCGGCGGCGGTGTGCGAGCCGCACACCAGCAGCGTGCGGCCCGGGCCCGCGACGGGGGCGTCGAGCAGGCCGTCGCTGCTCACCCGGCAGACCGCGGCCGCCAGCGGCGCCCCGCCGCGCGCGACGATCTCGCGGGTCGCCCACGCCGCGCGCAGGGCGTCGGCGACACGGGCGACGTCGGTGTCGTCGTGCACGTCGGGCAGCACCACGTCGATGTCCCCGGCGCCGGTCAGCACCCCGGTGAGCGCGCCGGAGCGCACGTCGTCGATGCCGACCGTGACCGGTGTGCGCGCGGACTTCTCCCGGACGTAGCCGGGCAGGTGGCCGTCGCGGTAGCCGAACACCGGGTCGCGGGCGAACTCCGTCTCGTGCGCCGGGAGGATCTCGCCGCCGACGCGTACCCGGTGCGTGCCGTCGACGGTCGTGCGTCCGCCGCCGGGGAAGGCGGGGACGAACAGCACCGGCGCGGCCGGGTCGACGGCGTCGCACTCGGCGAACACGTGCCCGCGCAGCGTCGAGTCGCCCCGCAGCACCAGCCGGACCCGCTCGCCGAGCCGCCCGCCCGCGACGTCGGCGTCGGCGCGGATGCCCGACACCAGTGCGACGGCGGCCTGTTCGTCGAGCGCGCGGGTGTTGGTCAGCAGGTACACCGCGTCGGCCCGGCGCAGGGCGTCGGTGAGCACGTCGGCGTCCCACCGGAGCAGGACCTCGACCCCGGTCGCGGACTGCGTCCCGGTCGGGTCGTCGTCGCAGACGAGGATCTTCACCGCTCCCGCCCCGGGGTGTCGAGCAGCGCGTCGGCGCGGGTGCGGAACAGCGCCGTGCCCCACATCATCGCCGCGGCGAGGAAGGCGAGGACCCCCAGCGAGACGACGCCCCACGTCCCGGCCTCGGTCGGGACGGCCTCGTTGATCGCGGTCCGCATGATCGGCGCGACGAAGCCGCCGAGGTTGCCGATCGAGTTGATCAGACCGATGCCGGTGGCCGCCGCGGCTCCGGTGAGGAACGCCGTCGGGAACGACCAGCTGATCGGACCGGCGCACAGGAACGCCGACACCGCGACGGTGATCGCGACGATGCCCAGCAGCGCCTGTCCGTTCGCCCCGGCCCAGGCCGAGGCGAGGATCGCGGCGCCGGTCAGGAGGAAGGCGATGCCGCCCCAGTGGCGGCGCCGCGCGACGGTGTCGGCGTGCCGGCCGACGACGTAGCAGAAGACCAGGCCGACCGCCCAGGGGATCGCCGCGACGAGCCCGACCTGCCAGCCGACGTCGCGCCCGAGCAGGCCCGCGACCTGCTGGGGCAGGTAGAACGTGGTGCCGTAGACGGCCACCTGCAGGCAGAAGTAGATGACGGTGAAGTACCAGACCTTGCCGTTGAGCATCGCCGGGACGATCCCGCGCGGTCCGTCGGCGTCGCGCACGGTGTCCTCGTGTGCCATGACCTCGCGCATCGCGGCCTTCTCGCGTTCGTCGAGCCAGGTCGCCTTCTGCGGGGAGTCGGTCAGCAGGAAGTACGCGGCCACGCCGGCGACGATCGCCATGACGCCCTCGACGAAGAACATGACCTGCCAGCCGTGCCAGGGCGTGAGGGTGTCGCCGAAGCTGATCAGCCCGCCGGACAGCGGCGCCCCGAGCATCTGGCTGAACGGCTGGGCCAGGTAGAAGATCGCGAACATCTGCACGCGCTTCTTGTTCGGGAACCACTGCGACAGGAACATGATCACGCCGGGGAACAGCCCGGCCTCGGTGACGCCGAGCAGGAACCGCAGGATCACGAACATCGTGTCGTTCGTGGTGAACGCGAACGCGCTCGCGACCACACCCCAGGTCACCGCGATCCGGGCCAGCCAGAACCGGGCGCCGAAGCGGTCGAGCAGCAGGTTGCTGGGGATCTCGAAGATCGCGTAGCCGATGAAGAAGATGCCCGCGCCCAGGGCGAACGCCCCGGCGCTGATGCCGCGGTCGACCTGCAGCCCCTCCTCGGCGAAGCCGACGTTGGTGCGGTCCAGGAACGCGACGAAGTAGAGGATCACCAGCATGGGCATGAGCCGGGTGGTGGCCTTGCGGATGCCGGACGCGAGGTGCGGGCTGTCGAGCAGCGCGCGCGGCGTGCGGTCGCCGGTGGTGGGTTCCACGATCTCCCCTTCGAGGTCGTGTGCGGGCGGACGGGTCAGAGGACCAGCACGAGGCCGATCGCGACGAGGACGAGGCCGATCGCGAGGAACGCGACGCGCGACCACGACCAGCCGGGGAACGGTTCACGGGGCACGCGGGCTCCTAGTGCATGTAGAGGCCGCCGTCGACGTTCAGGGTCTGGCCCGTCACGAAGCCGGAGTCGGGCCCGATGAGGTACGCGGCGGCGGCGGCGACGTCGTGCGGGGTGCCGATGCGCGACACGACGCCGTCGGCGGCCATGGCCGCCTTGCGCTCGGGCGAGAGGGTGCCGCCCATGATGTCGGTGTCGATCGGGCCGGGGGCGATCACGTTCGCGGTGATCCCGTGCGGGCCCAGCTCGCGGGCGACCGAGCGGATGAAGCCCTGGATGCCGGCCTTCGCCGCGGAGTACGGGGTCTTGGAGTAGGTGCCGCCGCCGCGCTGGGCGGAGACCGAGGAGATGCCCACGATGCGACCGACGCCGTGGGCGACCAGGCTGCGGGCGACCCGCTGGGTGACCCAGTGGGTGCCGTCGAGGTTCACGGCCACGACCCGGCGCCACTCCTGCTCGTCGACGTCGAGGTAGGGGACCGGGGAGGCGACCCCGGCGAACGCGACCAGTGCGACCAGCTGCGGCAGCTGCTGCTCCAGCGCGTCCACCGCGGCGACGGCGGCCTCGCGGTCGGCGACGTCGGCGCCGACGCCCGCGACGCGCACCCCGTGCCGCTCGGCGATCCCGGCGGCGGTCGCCGCGGCCGCGTCGCCGTCGATGTCGATCAGCCCGACGTGCCAGCCGGCCGCGGCGAGGTGGTCGGCCGCATAGCGCCCGATCCCGCGCGGCGAGCCCGCCCCGGTGAGGATCACGGTCCGTTCGGCGGGGAACCCGGTCATCGGTCGCCCTCCTTCCCGAGCGGGGCCGGGCCCAGCTCGTCGATCAGCTGCGCCATCCGCGCGTAGGCCTTGTTGCGGTACGCGACGAGCTCGGGCACCCGCTCGGCGGGGACGTCGAGGAACCCGCCACCGGACTTGGTGCCCAGCCGGCCGTTCTCGACGTGCTCGGCCAGCGCCCGCGGGGTGGCGAAGCGCTCGGGCCAGCGGCCCTGCAGCGACTCGAAGCAGAACCGGTAGACGTCCAGGCCCGCCATGTCGGCGATCGCGAACGGGCCGAAGAACGGCAGCCGGAACCCGAAGGTGGTCCGGACGATCGTGTCGACGTCCTCCGCGCTCGCGACGCCCTCGTCGACGAGCTGGGACGCCTCGGAGAACAGCGCGTACTGCAGACGGTTGAGGACGAAGCCGTCGGCGTCGGAGATGCGCGCGGGCTGCTTGCCGACCGCGCGCACCAGCTCCTCGACGCCGGGCAGGATCGCCGGGTCGGTGCCGGCGTGCGCGATGACCTCGACGCCGGGGATGAACGGCGCGGGGTTGGAGAAGTGCACGCCCAGGAACCGCTCCGGCCGCTCGACGGCCTCGGCGATCCGCCCGATGAGGATGGTGGAGGTGTTGGACCCGATGACGGTGTCCGGCGCGGCGGCGGCCGAGACCCGGCGCAGCACCTCGTGCTTGATCCCGATCTTCTCCGGCACCGCCTCCTCGACGAAGTCGGCGCCCTCGACGGCGGCCTCGAACGACTCCGCGGCGTGCACGCGCCCGGCGATCGTGTCGGGGGCGTGGGCGGGGAACAGGTCCTCGGCGGCGAAGGCGCGGGCCTCCGCGACGAGCCGGTCGAGGTTGGCGCGGGTGGTGTCGGCGTCGACGTCGGCGATGCGGACCTCGGCCCCGGCCAGGGCCAGGACCTGGGCGATCCCGCCGCCCATGTAGCCGCTGCCGATCACTGCGACGGTGCGTCCCTCGAGGGTCATGAACGGTCCTTCCGGGTGGTGGCGAGCAGGCCGCGCAGGTAGTCGCGGTTGGTGGCGCAGACGCCGAGCGAGTCGCCGCCGTACTGCTCCATCAGGAACGGCCCGCGGAAGCCGAGCTCGACGGCGTCGCGCACGACCTGGCGGTAGTTGATGAGCCCGAGCTCCATCGAGGTCGGCGTGGAGCTGAACCACGAGCCGTCGCCGGCCTCGTCGCGGGCGTAGTTCTTCACGTGCCAGTACTTCGCGTACGGCAGCGTCCTGGCGTGCATCTCGCGCCAGTCCTCGATGGGGCGGTGCAGCCGGACGAGGTTGCCGATGTCGGGGTTGAGCCCGACGTTGTCGAGCCCGATCTCGTGCACCAGCGCCACGGCGGAGTCGGCGGTGCCGAGGTAGGTGTCCTCGTACATCTCCAGCGCCATCGGCAGGCCGACCGACGCCGCGTGCTCGCCGAGCTCGCGCAGCCGCGCGACGGCGGTGGCCCGGGTCGCGGCGTCGTCGGGGTCCTTCCAGCCGGGCGCGGTCCAGAACCACAGCGCCTTCTTCTGCGCCTCGGAGAACGGGTGGTGCAGGCCGGTGGAGAACACCGTCATGCCCAGCTCGGCGGCCGCGTCGATGGTGCGGTGGGCGTAGTCGAGGTTGCGCTGTTCGCGGCCGGGCTGCAGCACGCTCTGGCGCTGCACGTGCACCGAGATCATCGCGACGCCGTGCTGCGTCGCGATCGCGCGCAGCTCCTCGCGGCGCGACGGCTCCAGGTCGGCGGGCCGGATGTGGGAGTCGGCGATCTCCAGCTCGGTGAACCCGAGGGCGGCGACCTGGGCGAACACGTCGTCCCAGCGCTCGGCGGGGGCGTCGTGCAGCGCCACCCCGTCGGGTCCCACGGGGGCGAACCCGTGCATGCAGACGGCGATCGGCCAGTCCTCCGGTGCGGGGACCGGGGGTGTGGTGGGCATGGCGGCTCCTTCGGTGCACATGCGATCTTGGATAGATCCTATAGGATTGACGAGCGAGGTCAACCGTTCGGGGGATGTCGATCGGGACGGGCGGGTCAGGCCCCGCGCTCGAAGCGCAGCGAGCGCTCGCGCACGTTGTCGAGGTGGCGGCGCAGCGCGGCCACCGGCTCGTCCACGCCGCCGGAGGCGAACGCGTCGACGACGCCGCCGTGCTCGGCGACCGCCTCCTCGACGTCGGGGACCCCCTGCAGCGCGGTCTGGCGCATCCGGTGCACCTGGGCGCCGAGGGTCTCCGACATCTGCACGAGGTAGCGGTTGCGGGCGTGGTGGAGCACGACGTCGTGGAACTCGGTGTCGGCGGCGAAGTACTCCGCGGTCAGCGACGGGTCGACCCGGCCCTGCGCGAGTGCGGCGGCCACGCGCTCGCCGGCCGCGGCGTGGCGGGCGTGCGCGGACCGCAGCTCGGCGAGCATGGCCGGGGTCGCGGGGGCGGCCATGCTCGCGGCGGTGGTCTCCAGCATCAGCCGGGCGTCGAAGAGCTCCGCGAGCTGGTCGGCGGCCAGCGGCGGCGCGACCCGGTAGCCCTTGAGCGCCTCGCGGGTCACCAGGCCGGTCCGCTCCAGCTGGACCATGGCCTCGCGCACCGGGGTGGGGGAGACGTCGAGGTCGCGCGCGATGGTGTCGATGCCCAGCCGCGTGCCCGGCTCGAGCCCGCCGGAGAGCAGCAGCTCGAGGATGCGCTCGTAGACGTGGTCGCGCAGGCCGCGGCGCTCGATCCCGCCGCGCAGCCCCGGGGTGCTGGCGCTCATCGGGCTCCCTCCAGGTCGGCGACCTCGTCGAGGATCGCGGCGACGGCGCGCGGGTCGTGGGCGAAGCGGCCCAGGAACATGCCGTCGACGCCGTCGGCGATGCGGGGCAGCAGGCCCGGCCCGGCACTCCCACCGTAGATCACCGCGGTGCCCGGGAGCCCCGCGACGTGCGCACGCAACGCCGATCCGACCGCGCTGACGTGCGCGGCCGGGGCCGGTTCGGGGGCGCCGATCGCCCAGACGGGCTCGTAGGCGACGACGACCGGACCCGTGTGCCCGGCCGCGAGTGCCGGAGCGAGCGCGTGGTCGACCTGGGCCCGCACGGCGTCGGCGGCCCGCCCCGCCCCGGACCGGTCGGTCTCGCCGACGCACAGGACCGGGGTGAGGCCGTTGCGCAGTGCGGCGAGCGTCTTCGCGGCGACGACGTCGTCGGTCTCGCCGAAGTGGGCCCGGCGCTCGGCGTGCCCGACCTCGGCCAGCGTGGCGCCCACCTCGACCAGCACGGGCGCGGTGACCTCCCCGGTCCACGGGCCGTCGTCGTGCACGGCCACGTCCTGGGCGCCGACGGCGATCCCGGCCGGGCGGGCGATCTCCACGGCCGCGGGGATGGACGGGAACTGGGGGAGCGCGAACAGCGTCGCCGCCCCGGAGGCGACGGCCCGGTGCCCGGTGGCGATCGCGGCGACCGCCCGCAGCCAGTCGCAGGTGCGGGCGTGGCCGAGGTAGGTCTTGAGGCTCGACCCGATCAGCACAGGTGCTCCCCGGCCGTACGTACGACCAGCGCGAACGACACCGCGCCGGGGTCGGGGGTGCCGACGCTGCGCTCGCCGTGGGCCCGCGCGCGGCCCAGGCGGGCCGTGAGCCGTGCGGTGTCCTTGGCGGCCCGCCCGGCGGCGTCGGCGGCGGCGGCCCAGGCGACCGGCAGGTCCTCGCCCGCGCCGACGCGCTCGTCGAGGACGGTGGCGAACGGGACGAGGGCGTCGACCATGGTCTTGTCCCCGACGGCGGCCCCGCCCGCGGCGGCGACGGTCCGCTCGGCGGCGCGGACCGCGGCGGCGACGGCGGCCGTGTCCGGGGTGCCGGTGTCCCCGAGCGCGGTGCCGAGCGCGTCGAGCAGGGCGGCCCAGATCGCCCCGGAGGTGCCGCCCGCGCGGTCGCCCCAGGCGTCGGCGGCGTGGCGGAGCACGGTCCCGGCGCCGGCCCCGCGGGCGGCGGCCTCCGCGGCGGCCTCCCGGGCGGCGCGTCCGCCGCGCTGCATGCCGATGCCGTGGTCGCCGTCGCCCGCGACGCGGTCGAGCCGCCCGAGCCGGTCGGCCTCGGCGTCGAGCACCGCGGCGACCGCGTCGAACGCGGCGGCGACCCGCGCGCCGCAGGCCCGCGACCCCGGCGAGCCCCCGGTCACCGCGGCCGGCGCGCCGGCCGCGGTGACCTGCGGTGCGGCGGTGGTGCCGTGGTGCCCGGCGACCGCCCCGCGGCGGAACGCGGGGGTGTCGCACGGAGCGGTCCACAGCCGCTCCAGCTCGCCGGGGGCGTCGTCGAGCCAGAGCAGGGTCAGCGAGGCGCCCGCCATGTCGAAGCTGGTGCAGAACTCGCCGACCTCGGGGTCGACGACCGTGAGCCCGGCCTCGCCGAGCAGCCGGTGCACGGCGCCGTAGACGACGTAGAGCTCCTCGTACTTGACCGAGCCGAGGCCGTTGAGGATCGGGACGACGCGGTCACCGGCCCCGGCGGGCCGCTCGGCGAGCAGGCCGCGGACCAGAAGCTCGGCGAGCCCGGCCGCGGTGGGCACGTCGGTCTCGTCGATGCCCGGCTCGCCGTGGATGCCCAGCCCGACCGCCATCCGCCCGTCCGGCACGGTGAACAGCGGCGAGCCCGCGCCGGGCAGGGTGCAGCCGTCGAAGGCGACGCCCAGCGACCGGGTCCGCTCGTTGGCCAGCCGGGCGACGCGCTCGACGCCGTCGAGGTCGTGACCGGCCTCGCAGGCCGCGCCGGCGACCTTGAACACGCACAGGTCCCCGGCGATCCCGCGGCGCAGTGCCGGGTCGGCGGCGCTGGAGACGTCGTCGGTGACCACGACGGTGCGGCAGTCCACCCCGGCATCGCGCAGCCGGGCCTGGGCGGCGTCGAAGTTCAGGACGTCGCCGGCGTAGTTGCCGTAGGACATCAGCACCCCGCGGCCCCGGTCCGCCGCGGCGGCGACGGCGTGGACCTGCTGGGTCGAGGGCGAGGCGAACAGGTTGCCCATCGCCGCGCCGTGCGCGAGCCCGGGACCGACGAGCCCGGCGAAGGCGGGGTAGTGCCCGGACCCGCCGCCGACGACCAGCGACACCGTCGGCCCGTCGGCCTCGGTCGATCGCACCACCCCGCCCGGGACGGCCCGGAGCCAGCGCGCGGAGGCCGCGGCGAGCCCGGTGGTCATCTCGGCGGCGAAGTCGTCCGGGTCGTTGAACAGGCGCGTCATCGCGGTCCCCTCGTCCTGGCGGTGCGGATCTCGTCGATCCTATAGGAAGTAGAAGCAACTGCGACCAGGTCCGGCGGCCGCCCGCGCGTTTCACCGTCGTCACACGGGCCGCACGGTGGGATGGCTCGGTGAGCACGACTGCCTCGACCGGTCCGGACCCGATCACCCCCGCCCGCGACGCCGAGCGGCTCGAGCGTGCGGTGCTCGAGGTGAAGCGGGTGATCGTCGGCCAGGACCGCCTCGTCGAGCGGATGCTGGTGGGGCTCCTCGCGAAGGGGCACCTGCTGCTGGAGGGCGTCCCCGGCGTCGCGAAGACCCTCGCCGTGGAGACCTTCGCGACGGTCGTCGGCGGCAGCTTCTCCCGGCTGCAGTTCACCCCCGACCTGGTGCCCGCCGACATCCTCGGCACCCGCATCTACCGGCAGGGCCGCGAGGAGTTCGACGTCGAGCTCGGTCCGGTCGTCGCGAACTTCGTGCTCGCCGACGAGATCAACCGCGCGCCGGCCAAGGTGCAGTCGGCGATGCTCGAGGTGATGGCCGAGCGCAAGCTCTCCCTCGCCGGTCGCGACCACCCGATGCCCGACCCGTTCCTCGTGCTCGCCACCCAGAACCCGATCGAGAACGAGGGCGTCTACCCGCTGCCCGAGGCGCAGCGCGACCGCTTCCTGTTCAAGCTGATCATCGAGTACCCGGGTGTCGAGGAGGAACGGGAGATCATCTACCGGATGGGGTCCACCCCGCCGGTGCCCTCCCAGGTCCTCACCCCCGAGGAGCTGGTCCGGCTGCAGCGCACCGCGGCGGACGTGTTCGTGCACCACGCCCTGGTCGACTACGTCGTGCGGCTGGTCGTCGCGACCCGGCTGCCGTCCGAGCACGGCCTGTCCGACGTCGCGTCCTGGATCGCCTACGGCGCCTCGCCGCGTGCGTCGCTCGGCATCGTGTCCGCCGCCCGCGCGCTGGCCCTGGTCCGCGGCCGGGACTACGTCCTCCCGCAGGACGTGCTGGAGGTCGCCCCGGACGTGCTGCGCCACCGCCTGGTGCTGTCCTACGACGCGATCGCCGACCAGGTGCCGGTCGACCACATCGTCACCCGGGTCCTGCAGACCGTGCCGTTGCCGCAGGTCAGCGCCCGGCCCGGGGGAGGGCCCGAGAGCGCGTCGACGGCGTGGCCGCCCGCACCGGGTGCCGGCCAGGGCCCGGCGTGACGGCGGGGTCCGCCGACCTCGTCCGGCTCGAGGCCTCCCTGCGGACCCTGGAGCTCACCGTCCGGCGCCGGCTGGACGGGCTGCTCCAGGGCAACCACATCGGCCTGCTGCCCGGGCCCGGCACCGAGCCCGGTGACGCGCGGCCCTACCAGCCCGGCGACGACGTCCGCCGGATGGACTGGTCGGTCACCGCCCGCACCACCGCGCCGCACGTGCGCGAGACCGTCGCCGACCGCGAGCTGGAGACCTGGGCGGTGGTCGACCTGTCGCGCAGCATCGACTACGGCACCGCCCGCACCGACAAGCGGCACCTGGCGCTGGCCGGGCTCACCGCGGTCGCCCAGCTGACGACCGGCGGCGGGAACCGGCTCGGCGCGGTCGTCGCGAACGGGGAGTCGACGCTGCGGCTGCCCGCCCGCGGCGGCCTGGCGCACGCCCGCGGCCTGGTCCGCCGGGTCGCGACGATGCCGCCGGCACCCGAGGGCACCCGGGGCGACCTGTCCGGTGCGCTCGACGAGCTGCGCCGCCCACCGCGCCGGCGCGGGCTGGTCGTCGTGGTGTCGGACTTCCTCGGCGAGCCCACCTGGGAGCGCTCCCTGCGGGCGCTCTCGGCCCGCCACGAGCTGCTCGCGATCGAGGTCGTCGACCCGCGGGAGCTGGAGCTGCCCGACGTCGGGACCGTCGTGCTCGCCGACCCCGAGACCGGGCGCCAGCGCGAGGTCGACACCACGCCGCTGCTGCGCCGCGAGTTCGCCGCCGCCGCCTCCGAGCACCGCGACCGGGTGGCCACCGCGCTGCGCCGCTGCGGGGCCGGGCACCTGACCCTGCGCACCGACACCGACTGGGTGGCCGACATCGTGCGGTTCGCCGTCGCGCGCAAGCACGCCGCTGCTCCGCGGAGGCTCGCGTGACGTTCACCGCCCCCTGGTGGCTGCTCGGGTTGCTCGTCGTCGCCGCGCTCGCGGTGGCCTACGTGTGGCTGCTGCGGCGGCGCCGTCGCGACGTCGTGCGGTTCACCAACCTGGAGCTGCTGGAGTCGGTCGCCCCGAAGCGGCCGGGCCGGTGGCGGCATCTCCCGGCGATCGCGCTGATCGCGGCGCTGGCGGTGCTCACCGTGGCGCTCGCCGGGCCGCAGGCCATGGCGAAGGTGCCGCGCAACCGGGCCACGGTGATGCTGGTGATCGACGTGTCGCTGTCGATGAAGGCCACCGACGTCGCCCCGACCCGGCTCGCCGCCGCGCAGGCCGCGGCCAAGCAGTTCGCCGACCAGCTGACCCCCGGCGTCAACCTGGGGCTGGTGTCCTTCGCCGGGACGGCGGCGGTGCTCGTCTCGCCCACGACCGACCGCAGCGCGGTCAAGAACGGCGTCGACAACCTGCAGCTCGCCGAGTCCACCGCGACCGGTGAGGCGATCTTCACGGCGATGCAGTCGATCGACACCTTCTCCCGCTCGCTGCAGGGCGGCCCGGACGCGGCGGGTGTGCCGCCACCGGCGCGGATCGTGCTGCTCTCCGACGGCACCCAGACCGTCCCGGGGCCGGACGGGGAGACCGAGCCGCGCGGCTCGTTCACCGCGGCCGCCGAGGCGAAGAACCGCGGCGTGCCCGTCTCGACGATCTCCTTCGGTACCAGCTACGGCACGATCGAGCTCGACGGCGGGCGCACCCCCGTCGCCGTCGACGACGCCTCCATGGAGCGCATCGCTCAGCTCTCGGGCGGCCGGTTCTTCACCGCCGCCACCGAGTCCGAGCTGCGCGCGGTCTACTCCGACCTGTCCGAGGAGCTCGGCTACGAGGAACGCGAGGTGGACGCGAGCAGGCCCTGGATGATCGGCGGGTTCGTGCTCCTGATCAGCGGGCTCGGCGCGGGCATCCTGCTCGGCAGGCGACTGCCGTGAGGGTGATCTCCGCTCGCGGGTACCGGCCGGTAGTGCGTTAGGTTCACCCCCCGTGGGACGTAGCGTGCTCGTGACCGGAGGAAACCGCGGCATCGGCCTGGCGATCGCACAGGCGTTCGCGGCCGAGGGCGACCAGGTGGCGGTGACCTACCGCTCCGGGAAGGACGACATCCCCGGCGGGCTGTTGCCGGTGCACTGCGACGTCACCGACGCCGAGTCCGTCGACGCCGCGTTCACCGAGGTCGAGGCCGCACACGGCCCGGTCGAGGTGCTGGTGTCCAACGCGGGCATCACCGACGACGGCCTGCTCATGCGGATGGCCGAGGAGTCCTTCACCAAGGTCGTCGACGCCAACCTCACCGCGGCCTACCGGGTCGCGAAGCGGGCCTCGCGCGGGATGCTGAAGGCCAAGAAGGGCCGGATGATCTTCGTCTCGTCGGTCGTGGGCCTCTCCGGCTCGGCCGGGCAGGTCAACTACGCCGCCTCGAAGTCCGGGCTCGTCGGCCTGGCCCGCTCGGTCGCCCGCGAGCTGGGCAGCCGCGGCATCACCGCGAACGTCGTCGCCCCCGGGTTCGTCGACACCGACATGACCCGCGCGCTGCCCGAGAAGCGGCGCGAGGAGATCCTGGGGACCATCCCGCTCTCCCGCTACGCCGACACCGGCGAGATCGCCTCGGTCGTCGCCTTCCTCGCCTCGCCTGGCGCCGGCTACGTCACCGGAGCGGTCGTCCCGGTCGACGGCGGCCTGGGCATGGGGCACTGAGCGAGGTCCGCGGAGCGGACATCGACGCCGTGCCCACCGGCCCGGGCACGCAGAACTCTCGAAAGGACGTCATGGGACTGCTCGACGGCAAGCGGCTGCTGATCACCGGTGTGATCACCGACGCCTCGCTGGCCTTCCACTCCGCCAAGATTGCCCAGGAGCAGGGCGCCGAGGTCGTGCTCACCGGTTTCGGCCGGATGCGGCTGGTCGAGCGGATCGCGATGCGGCTGCCGAAGCCCGCACCGGTCGTCGAGCTGGACGTGTCGGACCAGGAGCAGCTGGACTCGCTCGTCGAGCGGGTCACCCCGCACCTGGGCGACGAGCCCCGCCTCGACGGCGTGCTGCACTCCATCGGGTTCGCCCCGCCCGGCGCGCTCGGCGAGGGCGCGTTCCTCAACGCGCAGTGGGAGGACGTCGCCACCACGATCCAGGTGTCGGCGTACTCGTTGAAGTCCCTGGCGATGGCGTGCAAGCCGCTGCTCGGCCCGGGCAGCTCGATCGTCGGCATGGACTTCGACAACCGGCAGGCGTGGCCCGCCTACGACTGGATGGGCGTCGCGAAGTCCGCGCTGGAGTCGGTCACCCGCTACCTGGCCCGCGACCTGGGCCGCGACGGCATCCGGGTCAACCTGGTCGCCGCCGGCCCGGTGAAGACGATGGCCGCCAAGTCGATCCCGGGTTTCTCCGCGTTCGAGGACGTGTGGGACAAGCGTGCCCCGCTCGGCTGGGACATGAACGACCCGGTGCCGGTCGCCAAGACCGTGTGCGCCGCACTGTCGGACTGGATGCCGACCACCACCGGTTCGATGATCATGGCCGACGGCGGGGTGCACGCCGTCGGCGTGTGAGCCGGTACCGGCCCGCGCGCGTCGGCGCGGGCCGGGGTCGATAATCGGGGTCGTGCCCGAACAGTTCGACGCGATACTGCTGCTCAGCTTCGGCGGCCCCGAGGCCCCCGACGAGGTCCGCCCGTTCCTGGAGAACGTGACCCGGGGGCGCGGGGTCCCGCCGGAGCGCCTCGACGCCGTCGAGGAGCACTACCAGCACTTCGGCGGGGTCTCGCCGATCAACGCCCGCAACCGCGAGCTGGTCGCGGCGATCGCCGCGCGCACCGAGCTGCCGGTGTACTTCGGCAACCGCAACTGGCGGCCCTACGCCGAGAACACCGTGCGCGAGATGGCCGAGGCCGGCGTCGAGCGGGCGCTGGTGTTCGCGACCAGCGCCTACGGCGGCTACTCCGCCTGCCGCCAGTACCACGAGGACATCTCCCGGGCCCGGGACGCGGTCGGCGACGCGGCCCCCGAGCTGGTCAAGCTGCGCCACTTCTACGACCACCCGGACTTCGTGCGCGCCAACGCCGACGCCGTGCGGACCGCGTGGGCCCAGCTGCCCGAGGACCGTCGCGAGGCGGCACGGCTGGTGTTCACCGCGCACTCCATCCCGACCTCGGCCGACGCGGCCGCCGGGACCCCGGCCGACGGCGGGCACCGCTACTCCCGCCAGGTCGGCGAGGCCGCGGCGCTGGTCGCCGCCGAGGTGGGCGTCGACGAGTTCGACGTCGTCTGGCAGTCCCGCTCCGGTCCGCCGCAGGTGCCGTGGCTGGAGCCCGACATCGTCGACCACATCGACGACCTGCACGCCAAGGGTGTGCCCGCGGTCGTCGTCGCGCCGGTCGGGTTCGTGTCCGACCACGTCGAGGTCGTGTGGGACCTCGACAACGAGGCCGCCGAGCGTGCCGCCGAGCACGGCATGGGCTTCGCCCGCGCCGCCACCGCCGGACCCGACCCACGCTTCGCCGACATGGTGGTCGAGCTCGTGCGGGAACACTCCGACGGCGCACCCGCACGGCGGCTGGGCACCGGCCCGTCCGCCGGGTGCACCCGCAACGGGGCGCCCTGCGCGGTCGACTGCTGCGTGCCGCAGCGGCGGCCCGCCCGGCCGAGCTGATCAGCGCCGACGCACCCGGGCCAGATGGGCGGGGACCTCGACCCTGGTCCCGGCCGGCTCGCCGTAGGACCCGGCCAGGCAGGCGGTCACGACTCCCGGTAGGAGGCCGGTCCGACGGTCTCCACCGTCGGGAGATTCCGGGCGACCCGACCTCGTTCGAGGTCGTGCTCCCGGGCCGAAATCGACGATCCGGTAACCGTTTGTCCGTATTCTTGTGATTCGTGCTCATATGGGGTGAGGTTCGGCCCCATGACCTCCGTACCGACCACGGCACCGCCGCAACCCGGCGTGCTCGAGAGCATCGAGCTGTCCATCAACTCGGTGTTCGACCCGATCTCGACCGGGCTGTCGAACATCGTCTTCTACGAGGTGACCGTCCTCGGTGCCGACTTCCCGCTGATCGTGGGCTGGCTGATCCTGGCCGGGGTGCTGTTCACCCTCTACTTCGGGTTCGTCCAGTTCCGCAGCATCGGCCTCGCCCTGCGGATCGTCCGTGGCCGCTACACCCGGCGCGACGAGCCGGGGGAGATCACCCACTTCCAGGCCCTGGCTTCCGCGTTGTCGGGCACCGTCGGTCTGGGCAACATCGCAGGCGTCGGTGTGGCGGTCACGATCGGTGGTCCCGGCGCGACGTTCTGGATGATCGTCGCCGGACTGCTCAGCATGGCCACCAAGTTCGTCGAGTGCACCCTCGGCGTGAAGTACCGCGACGTGCACCCCGACGGCACCGTGTCCGGCGGTCCGATGCACTACCTGCGGATCGGTGTCGCCGAGCGCATCCCCAACGCGTTCGGCCGCGGCCTGGGCAAGGTCCTGGCCGCCGGTGCGGCGGTGATGATCCTCTTCTTCGGCGTCGCCGGCGGGAACATGTTCCAGGCCAACCAGACCTTCGCCCAGCTCCGCAACGTCACCGGCGGCGAGACCGGTCTGCTCGGCAGCGGCGGCGCCGCGTTCGTCTTCGGTCTGCTGCTGGCCGCGCTCGTCGGGGCGGTCGTGTTCGGGGGCATCAAGTCCGTCGGTGCGGTCACGGGTCGTCTCGTCCCGGCGATGGCGATCGTCTACGTGACCGCCTGTCTCCTGGTGATCGCCGTGAACATCGCGCAGGTCCCGACGGCGTTCGGGCTCATCCTCTCGGGAGCGTTCTCCGCGGAGGGCGTGGTGGGCGGTGCGCTCGGCGCCATGATCGTCGGTTTCCAGCGGGCGGCCTTCTCGAACGAGGCGGGCCTGGGCTCCTCGCCGATCGCGCACTCGGCGGTGCGGACGAAGAACCCGGCCACCGAGGGGTACGTGGCCCTGATCGAGCCGTTCGTCGACACCGTGGTCATCTGCACGATGACCGCGCTGACCATCGTGATCGCCGGTACGCCCTTCTGGCAGCAGGCCCAGGCGACCGCCTTCGCCAGCGGCGGCTCCGACGTGGCCGACGGCGTGCTCATCACCTCCGACGCGTTCGCCACGGTGCTGCCGTGGTTCCCCTACGTGCTCGCGGTCGCGGTGTTCCTGTTCGCCGTCTCCACGATCATCACGTGGGGCTACTACGGGCAGAAGGCCTGGACCTACCTGTTCGGCAGGAACATGGTGTCCGAGCGCGTCTACCAGGTGATCTTCTGCTTCTTCGTGGTCGTCGGCTCGGTGCTGACGCTGGGCAGCGTGCTCGACTTCGCCGACGCGGTGCTCTTCCTGCTCGCGTTCTTCAACATCCTGGGCCTCTACGTGCTGGCCCCGGTGGTCAAGAAGGAGGTCCGGGAGTTCCGTGCGAAGCTCGCCTCCGGCGAGGTCGCCGAGGTGGAACCGTCCGAGCGGGCGATGCTCTGATCCGTCGCGTGGGCCCGGTCAGACCCGGGCCCACGCCCGGGCGAGCAGCTCGTAGGACCGCAGGCGGTCGTCGAGAGTGGGGGCGACGGTCTCGACGACGAGCTCGTCGGCCTCCGCGGCCTCGACGATCGCGGCGAGACGGCGCGCGACGGCGTCCGCCCGGCCGACGACGCGGGTCCGCAGGCGGTCGTCCAGCGCGACGTGCTCGTCCGGGTCCAGCGGGGGGAGACCGGCCCGCTCGTCGGCGGTGGGGTAGTGGTGCGCGCCCGCGTCGAGGGCGAGCCCGCGCAGCCAGACGTCGTAACCGGAGCCCAGTGCGGCGGCCTCGTCCTCGGTGTCCGCGGCCAGCGCCGACACCGCGATCGCGACGTGCGGGCGGTCCCGGTAGGGGCCCGGTACGAACCGCTCGCGGTACAGGTCGATCGCCTCGAGCACGGTGGTCGGCCGGGAGAAGTAGGCGACACCCATCGGCAGCCCGTTGCGCGCGGCGTACTCGGCGCTCTCGCCCGCACCTGCCGCGTGCACCCAGACCTGCGGGGTCACGGCGTCGAGCAGGTCGACCGGCGTGCCCTGCAGCCCCGGCTCCTTGCCGGCGAGCAGGCGCAGGAGCTGGTCGCAGCGTCCGGTGAAGGTGCCCAGGCCGCGTTCGAGCAGCCGGGCCTCGACGTGCGGGCGGTCGTGGTCGAGCCCGACGGTGCGCGGCGTGCGGGCGGCGACCGACCGGCCCAGCCCGAGGTCGGTGCGGCCACCGGACAGGGCGGACAGCATCGTCGCGTCCTCGGCCAGGCGTAGCGGCGGGTGGTAGGCGACCAGGGTGGCGGCGACGCCCAGCCGGATGCGTCCGGTCCGGGCCGCGAGGTGCGAGAGCAGCACCATCGGGCTGGTCGATCCGAGCGCCGGGTTGAGGTGGTGCTCGCCGACCCAGTAGCGCAGCATGCCGAGCGACTCGACGTGGCGCGCGAGCACGATCGCGTCGGAGACGACGTCGGTGGCGGTTCCGCCGGGCCGGACCGGGTTCAGGTCCAGGCACGACAGCGGGATCGTGGACAGGGTGCACTCCTGCGACAGGCGGGGTGCACGGAGTCGGCACCGGGATCGCTCGAATCTAGAGCCGCTGCGGACAGGGGGTCAACGTGTCGGGGGTCGAAGCGCCGCGACTCACGTTATCAAGGAATCATTGACGCCGACGTGCGGTCAACCGAGCAGCGACACCCGCCGGCTGCGGAGCCGGGGGAGAGGAGACCGGCTCGCGCTGTCGGGCCGGAACGGCCGTGACCGGGCCGGCCGTTCCGGCCGTACCCGGCCGGCGCGAATCATCAGGCGGTCCGGTCCGGTCCGGTGCGAGGCCGGGGGCGCGGGTCCGGCCTCGGCTCCCCGGCCCGGCCGGTTGTCGACGCCCGTGCCCGTGTGTCGTCAGGACACGTGGGCGTGCCGCCGGGAGTGGACGGGTTCTCACGTCGATCGTGTCCAGGGCGGAGGCGAGGGCCGTGCGGACGAGCGGCCGCCGGCGGCCCCCCGGCTCGGCGTGACGTCGCAGTCTTCACAGTCAATGAAACATTGACGCGGACGAATTGTCGACGAAACGACGACCACCGAACCGCCCGGATCCGGAGAGGCCGGCGCCGGCCGGGGAGGATCCGGTGGCCCGGCCCGGTGGCCGGTGTGCGGCGCGGTGCAGACCCCGGGTCAGCGGGGTCGGTCGGCGGCCCGGTCGAGCGCATCGACGACGGCGTCGGTGAACGCCCCGGCGCCGCCGTGCCCGGCGTCGTCGATGATCCGCAGCTCGCTGCCCGGCCAGCGCCGGTGCAGGTCCCAGGCGATGTCCGGGGGGCCGCTGACGTCGTACCGGCCGTGGATCAGGGTCCCGGGGATCCCGGCGAGCCGGGTCACGCCGCGGAGCAGGGCGCCGTCGGGGAGGAACGCGGTGTGCCGCCAGTAGTGCGTGACCAGCCGGGCGAAGACGAGCCGGAACGCCGGGTCCTCGTAGCGTCGGCTCGGCCGGTGGCCCCCCACGAGGGAGACGTGGGTGTCCTCCCAGCGGCACCACTCGCGGGCGGCGTCCTCGCGCACGGCCGGGTCGGGGTCGGCGAGCAGGGTCGCGTAGGCGTCCACCAGGCGGATGCCACGCAGGTGGGCGGGCACGGCGCCGGCGAAGCGGTCCCACGCGGCGGGGAAGATCCGGCGCATGTCCTCGGTGACCCAGCGGAGCTCCCGCTCGGTCGTCGTGGTGACCGCGGCGAGGACGAGCGCGTCGACGCGCTGCGGGTGGGCCTGGGCGTAGGCGAGGGCGAGGGTGCTGCCCCACGAGCCGCCCCGCACGACCCAGGAGGGGACGGCCAGCAGCTCGCGGAGCCGCTCGATGTCGTCGACGAGCAGCTGTGTGGTCTGGGTGCGCCCCAGGTCGACGCCCGGGTCGGAGGCGAGTGGCCTGCTGCGGCCGCAGCCGCGCTGGTCGAGCAGCACGATCCGGTACCGCTCGGGGTCGTAGTAGCGGCGTGTCCCGGCCGAGGCGCCCGAACCGGGGCCGCCGTGCAGGTCCAGGGCGGGTCGCCCGTCGGGGTTGCCGCAGGTCTCCCAGTGGAGGGCCTGGCCGTCGTCGGTGGTGAGGGTTCCGGCGTCGTAGGGCTCGATCGGCGGGTGGAGGGGCACGGCTACAGACCTGCCAGCAGGGCGGCGGAGTTGTCCTCCCAGGCGTTGTCGATGCGGATGTAGGCGCCGACCGTGGCCAGGGAGCGGTGCCGGGTCTGGTGGGCGATGGCCCGGTCGGAGGCGCCGCGCTGGTGGGCGTAGGTGACGTGGCCCGCGCGCAGGGAGTGCGCCGACCAGGGGCCGGGGCCGATGTCGGCACGGGCCACCGCGCGCTGGACGATCTCGTTGACCGACTCCGGGTGCAGCGGCCGGTCGGTCACCCGGTTGCCGCGGGTGACCTTGCGCAGCACCGGGCCCTCGGTGATCCCGGCGGCGTCGAGCCAGGTCCGCAGCGCGGTGACCGGGCAGCGTGCGGACCGGTGCGCGTGCGGGAGGACGACGAGCTCGGGCTCGGTGCCGTACGGGTTGGTCTTGGACCGGGGGATCGACAGGACGCGGCCGCGCGGGTGGTCGGCGACGTCGGCGACGGTGAGCGCGGCCAGCTCGGAGCGGCGCAGCGCGGAGAAGAACCCGACCAGCAGCAGGGCCCGGTCGCGCAGGCCGGCGAGGTCGTCCTCACCCGGGCGGGTCGCGTAGCTGCGCGTGGTGGGGCAGGCGTCGACGACGTCGTCGAGGTCGGGGGGCATCAGCGGCCGGGCCTGGACCGGCGGGGCGCCGTGGGTGCGGCGGATGCCTTCCCAGACGGCGGTGACGCGGCGGGCGTCGGTGGGGTCGGGCAGGTCGCGCATGACGTGCACGAACCGGATCGAGGACAGCCGGCGGCTGATGGTCCCGACCTTCGCCCCGGCCCCGGCGAGCTCGGTGATGTAGCCGGACAGCGCCTCGGGGGCGGCAGGCAGCGCCTCGTGCCCGTGCCGGGCGCACCAGCTGCTGAACTCCCGCCAGTCCGAGGCGTAGCCGCGACGGGTGTTGGCCGACCGGGCGGCCGCGACGTAGGCGGCCTCCTGCTCGGTCAGCGGGAGGTCCACCTGCGGCGCGAGCAGCTCGGCGCCGGGGACGCCGGTGGGGGCGGGGTCGGTCACGGGGTCATCCTCCCGGTCCCGGTGCCCGCGCCGTGATCACCACGCCCGGGCCGGTCCGCTCGTCGGGGTGCAGGAGGAGCTCGGCCTCGGGGTGCAGCCCGGCCCGCCCGAGGAGGTCGCGCAGCTGCTCGGGCCGCCACAGGTGGGTGGTCCAGCGGACGGGCACGCCGCCGTAGCACTCGGTGCGTTCGAGCTCGCCGTCGCCGACGTGGGTCGCCAGGATCAGCCGCCCACCGGGGGCGAGGGCGCGGGTGAAGGAGGCCAGGACGTGCGGCAGGACGTCGCGGGGCAGGTGGAACAGCGACCACCAGCCCAGGACTCCGGCGAGCGAGGCGTCGGGGACCGCCAGCTCGGTGGCCGAGCCGACCGAGAACCGGCAGTGCGGGTACAGGCGCCGGGCGTGGGCGATCATGGCGGGGGAGAGGTCCATCCCGGACGCGTCGACGCCGCGGTCCACGAGGTGGGCGGTGACCTGTCCCGGCCCGCAGCCGACGTCGAGGACCGGCCCGCGGCCCGCGACGGCGTCGGCGAAGGTGTCCATGGCGGCCCGGAGCCAGGGGTGGGTGCGGACGTCACCGAGGCCGGTGGCGACGACCATGTCGACGTAGTTGTCGGCGACGCGGTCGTAGGAGTCGCGGACGGCGTCGAGGTCGGCGGGGCGCGGGACCGGGGGCACGGTCAGTGCCCGACCGCGGCGACGACGAGCAGTGCGGCGGCGAACGCCGCCGTCACCACCCGGCCCTGCCAGGTCCGCGGGCGCAGTCCCCACCCGACCTGCTCCGGCCCGAACCACGGTGTCCTGCCCATCGCTGCTCCTCCCGCCCGGTTCCCCCGGCCAGGCTATCGCCGGTGATCGTGGCCCGGGGCTGCGCGGCTACGCTCGGCCTCCTCCGCCGCCGGGAGGGCCGGCTCCAGTACTTCCTCCAGCGGGGCCACCCCTGCGCTGCTGCGCACCGAGCAGGAGGCCTGTCCGGGGACTTCCTCGACCGGACCCCGTTGTACCGGCAGCTCCGGGCCCAGTGGTCGGCCTACGTCGGGAAAGCGGCCGGGCCCGTCGAGCACCTGGATCTGCCCGCCGCCGGCCGGGCGGGGAACAGCCACATGCCGATGACGGACACCGACAGCGACGTGGTCGCGGCGATGATCGCGGAGTGGTTCGGCGCCTCCGCTCCGGCCTGACCGCGCACCCACCGCCCCGGCGGTCCCTCTCCACGACGGTGCCCCGTGTGCTCCCGCGCGCCCCGGCGTCGGTCGGCGCACCCGTGGCCCGGACAACCCGGGATTCTTTGCATTATCCCGTGTTGTTCTAGTTCGAAAATAACTGACCTAAAACCCCGTTTCACTTGCTGAAACCTGAACCGGTAGCATGGCTGGCGTGACGGACACGGTGGTGCGGTGCGGATACAGCCGGTGCCGGGCGGAGCTGCCCCCGCCCGGGCCGCAGGGCGGCCGTCCGCGGTCGTTCTGCCGGGACACCCGGTGGGAGCAGGGGCGGACGTGCGCGCAGATGGCCCGCGCCGAGCGGGAGGCCCTCGGTGCACTCGGCCTCGACACCGGGACCGGGGCGTTCGCGCTCGACGCGGACCGGCTCCGCGAGCACGTCAGCGCGCTCGCCGGGCCGGTGGCCGAGCTGTCCGGAGCGCTGACCTCCGTGCTGGACCGGCTCGACGAGATCGAGCGCGACGCCCTGGCCGCCACCGAGGCCGCCCGCGCGGGCGCCGCCGAGTCCGACGCCGCCCGGCGGCAGGCCGACACCGCCCGGGAGACGGCCGATCGCCGGGCCCGCGAGGCGGACCAGGCCGCCACCGAGGCCCGGCAGGAGCGGGCCGAGGCGGTGACCCGGGCCGAGGAGGCCGC
>JAESFO010000562.1_pt1 | contig 23517 bp, 21 predicted proteins | sample 9269421 | NCBI WGS metagenome assembly JAESFO01 (sample SAMN14502839, study PRJNA617101) | algae metagenome | isolation source: Nostoc desertorum CM1-VF14 and co-occurring heterotrophs from rocky... | place: USA: Clark Mountains, San Bernardino, California | collected 2000-06-05 | reverse complement strand
GCGCCGTCGGCGAGGCGTGGGCGTCCGCCGACCGGCCGCTGGACCGGCTCCCGGCGGCGCGCTGGCGGGAGCTGTTCGGCGACGCCGGGCTGGCCCCGCCGGCCGTCACGGATGGGTCGTCGTCCCCCTGAGGACCTTGTCGACGGCGTTGCGCGGCCCGTGCAGCGCCACCCCGACCAGATCGAGCTCCTCGGCCCGGGCCGCGGCGACCACCGCACGGTTGTCGTGGTCGTTGCCGGTGGAGAACATCGCCGCGGTGAACACCGCCACCGGCAGCCCGCGGCCGACCGCCCGGGCCCGGCAGGCCGCGAGCGTCGTCGCGTCCCCGGCGCGGACGAGTACCGGCAGGCCGAGCGTCGGCAGGTAGGCGGTGCCGTCGGCGTCGGCGTAGGGCTCGCCGATCAGCTCGGGGACGCCGGCCGCGACCCCGGCGGCGAGGAACGCGGTCACGTTCGCGACCTGCCAGCCGAGCAGGTCGTCACGCAGCACGACGGCGATCTTGGTGGCGGGGCGTGCGGGGGAGGAGGGGAGCAGGGCGGAGAGGGTCACGTCGTCGATCCTCGACGGGCGGGCGCCCGCACTCTTGTACGTTCCTCACATGAACGGTGCCGGGCCGTGGGCGCCGGGCGAGGCCGTCACCGCCTGGCGGCCGCAGCGCGTGCCGGGCATCGCCGAGGTGCTGCACGCCCGCTTCGTCCGGCACCGGTACCCGCTGCACGCGCACTCCACGTGGACCGTCCTGATCGTCGACGACGGCGCCGTCCGCTACGACCTGGACCGGCGCCCGCACGGGACCGAGGAGGCCCCGGTGACGCTGCTGCCGCCCGGGGTCGCGCACGACGGACGCGCGGCGGGCGGCTCCGGCTTCCGCAAACGGGTCCTCTACCTCGACCCCGCCGCGCTCGACCCGGGGGCGGCCGGGACGGGCGGGCTGGTCGGACCCGCGGTCGACCGGCCGGGCGTGGCCGATCCCGTCCTGCGCCGCAGGCTCGACGAGCTGCACCGCGCGCTGGTCGTGCCGGGGGAGGAGCTGCACGCCGAGAGCAGGCTCGCGCTCGTCGCCGAACGTCTCGCCCGGCATTTGGACCCGGCCGCCGGGCCCGGCCGGGCACCGGCGGACGACCTGGCCGGCCGGCTGCGGGACCTGCTCGACACCCGGCTGGTCGACGGGGTGACCCTCGCCGAGGCCGGGCGGTTGCTGCACGCCCACCCCGGCCACCTGGTCCGCACCTTCTCGCGGCGCTTCGGGCTGCCGCCGCACCGCTACCTCGACGCCCGCCGCGTCGAACGGGCGCGGTCGCTGCTGCTGGAGGGGACCCCGCCGGCGGCGACGGCCGCGGCGGTGGGGTTCCACGACCAGGCACACCTGCACCGCCGGTTCGTCCGGCTGGTCGGGGTCACGCCGGGCCGCTACGCCCGCAGCGGCCCGGCGGTGCGCTGAGGGTCACCAGCCCCGCGAGCGCCACTCCGGGATGCTCGGCCGCTCGGCTCCGAGCGTCGAGTCGTCCCCGTGACCCGGGTAGAACCAGGTGTCGTCGTCGAGCCGGTCGAACACCCGCTCCTCGAGGTCGCCGATGAGCTGCGCGTTGTCCTCCGCCGACCAGGTCTTCCCCGGCCCGCCCGGGAACAGGCTGTCCCCGGTGAACAGGTGCGGCCGGTCCTCCCCGCGGTAGAGCAGCGCCAGCGAGCCCGGCGTGTGCCCGCGCAGGTGGATGACCTCCAGCTCGATCTCGCCGAAGGTGATCGTGTCGCCGTGCTCGACGAACTCGTCCATCGGGGCCGGCAGCTCCGGGGCGTCCTGCGGGTGGGCGATCAGCCGCGGCTCGAACATGCCCGCGATCGCGCCGAGTGCCTGCCAGTGGTCGGCGTGGCGGTGGGTGGTGACCAGGTGGCGCAGGTCCGGACGCTCGTCGGCGGCGCCGATGAGGTCGGCGATGCGGGTCGGCTCGGCCGCCGCGTCGATCAGCAGCGCCTCGTTGCTCCGCTTGCAGACGAGCAGGTAGGCGTTGTTGTCCATCTCGCCGACCGAGACCTTGCTGATGCTCAACCGCTCCAGGTCGCGGCGGATGGCCGCGCCGCCGGGGTCGGTGTGACCGGTGTAGTTCTCCAGGACGTCCACGAGCGGGAGGGTAGCGGCCCGCACCGACATCCCGCGGTGGGGAGAACCCGCCGGTCGCACCCACGGGGCCGCTGACGGATCGAACGGACGTGCGAGTACCGTGCAGTGCGGACCGACCGGCGCGTCCCGGTGTGCATCCACCGCGCCGGACCGCCTGCGGGGCCGGCTCGACGGGCTCGCTGTCGGTGGGGCGACCTAGCATCGGCGGCGGACGTGGGGACGAACCTCACCGGCCACAGGTGCCCGGTCGCGGAATGTCCCCAGCCCTGCGGGCGCTACGACCGGGTATCACCCGGACGGCACCGCCACCCCAGGAGGCGCGAAACGTGAGCGACCACAGCACCGACCGCCGCGACGCCGGCACCGCCCTGTCCCCGGGCGCGTCGCCGGTCCCGGACGGGCCGAAGCTGGTCGTGCGTGGCGCGCGCGAACACAACCTGCAGGGCATCGACATCGACCTGCCCCGCGACAGCATGATCGTCTTCACCGGGCTGTCCGGGTCCGGCAAGTCCAGCCTGGCGTTCGACACGATCTTCGCCGAGGGCCAGCGGCGCTACGTCGAGTCCCTCTCGGCGTACGCGCGCCAGTTCCTCGGGCAGATGGACAAGCCCGACGTCGACTTCATCGAGGGACTGTCCCCGGCGGTCTCGATCGACCAGAAGTCGACCAACCGCAACCCGCGGTCGACGGTCGGCACGATCACCGAGATCCACGACTACCTGCGGCTGCTCTACGCCCGTGCCGGCATCCCGCACTGCCCGACCTGCGGCGAGCGGATCGAGAAGCAGACCCCGCAGCAGATCGTCGACCAGGTCCTGGAGATGGAGCAGGGCAGCCGCTTCCAGGTGCTCGCGCCGGTCGTGCGCACCCGCAAGGGCGAGTTCGTCGACCTGTTCGGGAACCTGCAGGCCCAGGGCTACTCCCGCGTCCTCGTCGACGGCACGGTCCACCCGCTCTCGGACCCCCCGAAGCTGAAGAAGCAGGAGAAGCACGACATCTCCGTCGTGGTCGACCGGCTCTCGGTGAAGGCGACCGCCAAGCAGCGCCTCACCGACTCGGTGGAGACCGCGCTGCGGCTGGCCGACGGCCTGGTCGTGCTGGACTTCGTGGACCTGCCCGACGACGACCCGCAGCGCGAGCGCCGCTTCTCCGAGAAGATGGCCTGCCCGAACGGGCACACCCTCGCCGTCGACGACCTCGAGCCCCGCACGTTCTCCTTCAACTCGCCCTACGGCGCCTGCCCGGCCTGCTCCGGCATCGGCATCAAGAAGGAGGTCGACCCCGAGCTGGTCGTCCCCGACCCGGACCTGTCCCTCGGCGACGGCGCGATCGCGCCCTGGTCGTCCGGGCACAACGCGGAGTACTTCGGCCGGCTGCTGTCCGGTCTGGCCGCCGCGGTCGGGTTCCGGATGGACACCCCCTGGCGCACGCTGCCCGCCGCCGCCCAGAAGGCGGTGCTGCACGGCAGCGACGACCAGGTCCACGTGCGCTACCGCAACCGCTACGGCCGCGAGCGCTCGTACTACGCGAACTTCGAGGGCGTCATGCCGTTCCTCGAGCGCCGCCTGGAGCAGACCGAGTCCGAGTCGCAGCGGGAGCGCTACGAGGGCTACATGCGCGACATCCCCTGCCCCGCCTGCAACGGCGCCCGGCTGCGCCCGGAGGTGCTGTCGGTGACCCTGCCGCACCGCGACCTGGGGGAGCGGTCGATCGCGCAGGTGTCGAACATGTCGGTCGCCGAGTGCTCGCAGTTCCTGAACGGCATGGTCCTCGACGACCGGCAGGCCATGATCGCCGGCGCAGTGCTCAAGGAGGTGCAGGCCCGGCTGGGCTTCCTGCTCGACGTCGGGCTGGACTACCTGTCGCTGGACCGCGCCGCGGGCACGCTGTCCGGCGGCGAGGCGCAGCGCATCCGGCTGGCCACCCAGATCGGCTCCGGCCTGGTCGGGGTCCTCTACGTGCTCGACGAGCCGTCGATCGGCCTGCACCAGCGCGACAACCGGCGCCTGATCGACACGCTGACCCGGCTCAAGGAGCTGGGCAACACCCTGATCGTCGTCGAGCACGACGAGGACACCATCCGCGCCTCGGACTGGGCGGTGGACATCGGCCCCGGCGCCGGTGAGCACGGCGGCCGCGTCGTGCACTCCGGCACCATCGCCGACCTGGAGTCGCACGACACCTCGCTGACCGGTGCCTACCTGTCCGGGCGCAAGTCGATCCCGCTGCCCGAGCGCCGCGCGCTCGACCACGACCGCAGGCTGACCATCGTCGGCGCCCGCGAGCACAACCTGCGCGGCATCGACGTCGACGTGCCGCTCGGCGGCCTGGTGTCGATCACCGGGGTGTCCGGGTCCGGCAAGTCGACGCTGATCAACGACATCCTCGCCACGGTGCTGGCGAACCGGCTCAACGGCGCCCGCCAGGTGCCCGGCCGGCACACCCGGATCAACGGCATCGACGAACTCGACAAGCTCGTCCGGGTCGACCAGTCGCCGATCGGGCGGACCCCGCGGTCCAACCCGGCGACCTACACCGGCGTGTGGGACAAGGTCCGCAAGCTGTTCGCCGCGACCACCGAGGCGAAGGTCCGCGGCTACGCCGAGGGCCGCTTCTCCTTCAACGTCAAGGGCGGCCGCTGCGAGGCGTGCACCGGCGACGGCACGATCAAGATCGAGATGAACTTCCTGCCGGACGTCTACGTGCCGTGCGAGGTCTGCAAGGGAGCCCGCTACAACCGGGAGACCCTCGAGGTCCACTACAAGGGCAAGACCGTCGCCGACGTCCTCGACATGCCGATCGAGGAGGCTGCCGAGTTCTTCGAGCCGATCACCTCGATCGCCCGCTACCTGCGGACGCTGGTCGACGTCGGCCTCGGCTACGTCCGGCTCGGGCAGCCCGCGCCGACGCTGTCCGGCGGTGAGGCCCAGCGCGTCAAGCTCGCCAGTGAGCTGCAGAAACGCAGCAACGGCCGCACCGTCTACATCCTCGACGAGCCGACCACCGGTCTGCACTTCGAGGACATCCGCAAGCTCCTCGCCGTCATCCAGGGGCTGGCGGACAAGGGCAACACCGTGATCGTGATCGAGCACAACCTCGACGTCATCAAGACCTCGGACTGGGTCATCGACATGGGCCCGGAGGGCGGCTCGGGCGGCGGGACCGTGGTGGCCCAGGGGACACCGGAGCAGATCGCGGCACACCCCGACAGCCACACCGGCCGGTTCCTGCGCGACCTGGTCACCCCGGACGACACACCGGTCACGCCGGTCCGGCGGCGGAGCTCGTCGTCGAACGGCAACGGCACCGCGGGCGCGGGGCGGCCGACGACCGCACGGCGCAGCCGGGCCAAGGCCGCCAGCGCGGGCTGAGCCCGGCCCCGGTCCGGGTCCGTGCAGGTCCCGGCCCGGCCCCCGCGTTCCCGGCGCACCGGCGGCCTGTTACCCTCGGGAATGCGACCACCCGGGATCGCGTTGACACGTGTGTTCCGGGCGTCAAGTGGAGCCCCGCTCCCACCCGCGCCGTGATCGTAACGGTGTCCGGGTCCATGGTCCGGCTCCGCGGCAGCATTCTGTCGCGGGCCGATCAACGGGTCTTCGCTTGTCGTCGCCGGCAGCAGGTAGTAGCGACACAGCGAGTCACACAGGAGACCCCATCAGCACAGAGCCCCGCATCAACGACCGCATCCGCGTGCCCGAGGTCCGCCTCGTGGGCCCGAACGGTGAGCAGGTCGGGATCGTGCGCATCGAGGACGCCCTCAAGCTGGCCCAGGACGCCGACCTCGACCTCGTCGAGGTCGCCGGCCAGGCCCGCCCGCCGGTCTGCAAGCTCATGGACTACGGAAAGTTCAAGTACGAGAGCGCGCAGAAGGCCCGGGAGTCCCGGCGCAACCAGCAGCTCACCGTGATCAAGGAGCAGAAGCTCCGGCCGAAGATCGACAAGCACGACTACGAGACGAAGCGCGGTCACGTCATCCGCTTCCTCGAAGGCGGCAACAAGGTCAAGGTCACGATCATGTTCCGTGGTCGCGAGCAGTCGCGTCCCGAGCTGGGCTACCGCCTGCTCCAGCGCCTGGCCGAGGACATCGGTGACATGGCCGTCGTCGAGGCCGCTCCGAAACAGGACGGCCGCAACATGACGATGGTGCTGGCACCGACCAAGAAGCCGGCGTCGCGCAAGACGACGGCGGCAGCCGGCTCCGACGCCCCGGCAGACGCCCCCGCCGAAGCCGAGGCGTGAGCCCGCTCCCGTGCCCGGCCGCAGCCGGGCACGGGAGGGACACGCAGTACCCGCACCGACCCCCGGAACCTCGGGGGCCGACATCGAACGGATACGTCATGCCGAAGAACAAGACGCACAAGGGGACCGCGAAGCGCGTCCGCATCACCGGTGGCGGCAAGCTCATGCGCCAGCAGGCCGGGCTGCGGCACCGTCTCGAGGTCAAGTCGCGCAAGGAGAAGCGCGACCTGTCGGGCACCGTCGAGCTCGCCAAGGCCGATGTGAAGCGCGTCAAGAAGCTGCTCGGTCACTGACCTTCCGCCCCTTTCACGAACCCCGGCACGCCGTACCCCCATCGCGGTAGTGTCGGAGAAGCCCCAGGAGATACCCCATGGCACGCGTGAAGCGCTCCGTGAACGCCCAGAAGAAGCGCCGCACCACGCTGGAGTCGGCCGCCGGCTACCGCGGGCAGCGCTCGCGGCTGTACCGCAAGGCCAAGGAGCAGATGCTCCACTCGATGAACTACGCCTACCGGGACCGTCGTGCGCGCAAGGGCGACTTCCGGCAGCTGTGGATCACTCGCATCAACGCCGCGGCCCGCGCCAACGACATGACCTACAACCGGTTCATCCAGGGCCTCAAGGCCGCCGGTGTCGAGGTCGACCGCAAGAACCTCGCCGAGATCGCCGTGAGCGACCCGGCCGCGTTCGCCGCGCTCGTCGCGGTGGCGAAGGAGAACCTGCCGGTCGGCACCGAGCAGGGCTCCGCGGCCTGAGGTGACCCGAGGCGACATCGAGTCGCGCGGCGCCGGCGAGCGCTCCGCGGACTCCACGCCCGGTACCGAGCGCACTCCCCGCGTCGCAGCGGCACGCAAGCTGCTGCGGCGCGCGGGGCGCGATCGGGCCGGGCGTTTCCTCGTGGAGGGTGCCCAGGCCGTCCGCGAGGCCCTCGCCGCCGTGACGGTGCACGAGCTGTTCGTCACCGCCGTCGCCGCCGAGCGCCACCCCGAGCTGGTGGAGGCCGCGGAGCGCTCCGGCGCCCGGGTGTCCCCGGTGACGGACAAGGCCGCCGCGGGTCTGTCCGAGACGGTCACCCCGCAGGGGATCGTCGCCGTGTGCGACCTGCTCGACGTCCCGGTCGCCACCGCGCTGGCCGGGGTCCCCGGCTTCGTCACGGTCTGCGACGGCATCTCCGACCCCGGCAACGTCGGCACCGTGATCAGGGTCGCCGACGCGGCGGGCTGTGACGCGGTCCTCCTGGCGGGGGACACCGTCGACCCGCACAACGGCAAGGCCGTCCGGGCCTCCACCGGCAGCGTGTTCCATCTGCCGCTGGCCCGCGACCTGGACGCGCCCGCCGTCGTCGAGATGTGCCGCGCGGCCGGGCTGACCACGCTCGTCGCCGACGGGCACGGCGAGGTCGACCTGCACGACCCCGCCGTCACCCCGACCCTCGCCGGGCCCGTCGCCTGGATCCTCGGCAGCGAGGCGCACGGCCCGTCGGCCGCGGTGCACGCCGCCGCGGACCACCGGGTCCGCGTCCCGATCCACGGCCGCGCCGAGTCGCTGAACCTCGCCACCGCCGCGGCGATCTGCCTGTACGCGACGGTCGGGGCCCGCGCGGGCGTCGCCCCGCAGCTGTCCCCGGCGCGCGACTGAAACCGGCTCGCGGCCGCCCTCTACGATCGTGGGCACCATGAGTGAGAACGACACGGCGTGCCCTCTCGACCCGGATGCACTGAAGGCCGCGGTGGAGGCCGCCCGCACGGCGTTCGACGAGGCGGGCGACCTCGACGCGCTGGCCGCGGCGAAGCCCGCGCACCTCGGCGACCGCGCCCCGATCCCGATGGCCCGCCGGTCGCTGGGGCAGCTGCCCGGCCCCGAGCGCGCCGACGCCGGCAAGCGGGTCAACGCCGCCCGCGTGGAGGCCCAGGCCGCGTTCGACGCGCGCCGCGAGGTCCTGCTCGTCGAGCGCGACGCCCGGGTGCTGGCCGAGGAGGCCGTCGACGTCACGCTGCCCTGGGACCGTCGCCCGCGCGGCGCGCGCCACCCCATCACACAGCTGTCCGAGCGGATCGCCGACATCTTCGTCGGGATGGGCTGGGAGGTCGCGGAGGGTCCCGAGGTCGAGGCGTCGTGGCTGAACTTCGACGCGCTCAACTTCGGCAAGGACCACCCCGCCCGCACCATGCAGGACACCTTCTACCTGGGTGACCCCGAGCGCGGGCAGGACTCGGGCACGGTGCTGCGTACGCACACCTCGCCGGTGCAGGTCCGGTCGCTGCTGGAGCGCGAGCTGCCGGTCTACGTGGCCTGCCCCGGCCGGACCTTCCGCACCGACGAGCTCGACGCCACCCACACCCCGGTGTTCCACCAGGTCGAGGGCCTCGCCGTCGACCGCGGGCTGACCATGGCCCACCTCAAGGGGACGCTCGACGCGTTCGCCCGCGCGGTGTTCGGCCCGGAGGCCGGTACCCGGATGCGGCCGTCGTACTTCCCGTTCACCGAGCCCTCGGCCGAGGTGGACCTGTGGTTCCCGCAGAAGAAGGGCGGACCCGGCTGGGTCGAGTGGGGCGGCTGCGGCATGGTCAACCCCCACGTCCTGCGTGCCTGTGGCGTCGACACCGAGGTCTACTCCGGTTTCGCGTTCGGCATGGGCATCGAGCGGACCCTGATGTTCCGCAACGGCATCCCGGACATGCGGGACATGGTCGAGGGCGACGTCCGCTTCTCGACCGCGTTCGGCGTCTGACCCGGCCCACCCCGCTTCCACCCGAGGAGTTCTGAGCAGTGCGAGTGTCCGCGTCCTGGCTCGCCCGGCACATCGACCCGGCGGCGCTGCCCGCCGGTCCCGAGGCGATCGGCGACGCCTTCGTCCGGGTCGGCCTGGAGGTCGAGGAGATCCACCCGGCCCCCGCGGTCACCGGACCGGTGACGGTCGCCCGGGTCGAGGAGATCGAGGAGCTCACCGGGTTCAAGAAGCCGATCCGGTACTGCCGGGTGGGCTTCGAAGGAGAACGTCACCGCTACGTGGTGTGCGGCGCCCGCAACTTCGCCGTCGGCGACCTCGTCGTCGTCACCGAACCGGGCGCCGTGCTGCCCGGCGACTTCGCGATCGCGCAACGCACGACCTACGGCAAGGTCTCCGACGGCATGATCGCCTCGGCGAAGGAGCTCGGCCTCGGCGCCGAGAGCGGCGGCATCCTGGTGCTGCCGCCCGGCACCGCCGAGCCCGGCGACGACGCCCTCGACGTCCTCGGCCTGTCCGAGCCCGTCGTCGAGCTCGCCGTCACCCCGGACCGGGGCTACTGCTTCGCCGTCCGCGGTCTCGCCCGCGAGCTCGCGACCTCGCTCGACGCCGACTACACCGACCCGGTCACCCGGGTCACCGTCCCGGACACCACCGGCGACGCGTGGCCGGTGCGGCTCGCCGACACCGATGCCTGCCCGCGGTTCGTCGCGCGCCGGGTGGACGGCGTCGACCCGGCCGCGCCCAGCCCCTGGTGGATGCAGCGCGCGCTGCTCTCGGCCGGGATGCGGCCGATCTCGCTGATCGTCGACGTCACCAACTTCGTGATGCTCGACCTCGGCCAGCCGCTGCACGCCTACGACGCGACCCGCCTGACCGGCGCCATCGAGGTCCGCCGCGCGACGACGGGGGAGAAGCTGCAGACCCTCGACGGCCACACCCGTGCACTGGACACCGACGACCTGCTCATCACCGACGACTCCGGCCCGATCGGGCTCGCCGGCGTGATGGGCGGCGCGTCCACCGAGATCCCCGCCCCCGAGGACCTCGCCGACGGCGCCCGGGTCGACGTGCTGCTGGAGGCCGCGCACTTCTCCCCGCCGGTGATCGCACGCGCCGCGCGCCGGCACAAGCTGCCCAGCGAGGCGTCCAAGCGGTTCGAACGGGTCGTGGACCCGGCGCTGCCGCCGGTCGCGGCCGAGCGCGCCGCGCAGCTGCTCGTCGAGCTCGGCGGCGGGACCCTCGCCGACGGCCGCACCGACGCCGGCGGGGTCCCCGCCGTCGCGAGCGTGCGGATGCCGCTGTCGATGCCCGACCGCGTCGCCGGCGTCGACTACCCGCGCGGGGCCACCGTGCGCCGCCTGACCCAGGTCGGCTGCGCCGTCTCGCTGGACACCGGTGCCGGCGGCGAGGGCGTCGTCGTCGCGACCCCGCCGACCTGGCGCCCGGATCTCACCATGGCCGCCGACCTGGTGGAGGAGGTGCTGCGCCTGGAGGGCTACGACGCCATCCCCTCCGTGCTGCCCACCGCCCCGGCCGGCCGTGGCCTGACCGCCGCCCAGCAGCGCCGTCGCGCGGTGTCGCGCGCCCTGGCCGAGGCCGGCCACGTCGAGGTGCTGCCGTTCCCGTTCGTCTCCGACGCCGTCTGGGACGACCTGGGCCTGCCCGCCGACGACGAGCGCCGCCGCACCGTGGCCGTCACCAACCCGCTCGACGCCGAGCGGTCCCGGCTCACGACGACCCTGCTCCCCGGGCTGCTGGACATGCTGGTGCGCAACCGTTCCCGCGGCGCCGAGGACCTCGCGCTGTACGCGATCGCGCAGGTCGTGCAGCCGGGGGAGGCCACCCCCGCGATGCCCGACCCGGCCGTCACCGGCCGTCCGTCCGACGCCGAGTACGCCGCCCTGCGCGCCGCGCTGCCCGATCAGCCCGTGCACGTCGGGGTCGTCCTCGCCGGGAACCGCGAGCCGCGCGGCTGGTGGGGCCGGGGCCGTCCCGCCGCCTGGTCCGACGCCGTCGAGGCGGCCCGGCTGACCGGTGCCGCCGCCGGGGTGGAGCTGCGGCCGCGTCGCGCCGAGCGGGCGCCGTGGCACCCGGGCCGGTGCGCGGAGCTCGTCGTCGCGGGCACCGACACCGTCGTCGGGTACGCCGGGGAGCTGCACCCCAAGGTCGTCGAGGCGCTGGGGCTGCCGGCCCGCACCGCCGCCGCGGAGATCGACCTCGACGCGGTCCCGCTGCGGGAGAACCTGCCGGTGCCGCGGGTGTCGCCGTTCCCGCCGGTCGCGGTGGACGTCGCGCTGGTCGCCGACGAGACGGTCCCGGCCGCGGACCTCGCCGACGCGCTCACCGCGGGCGCGGGGGAGCTGCTGGAGTCGGTGCGGTTGTTCGACGTCTACACCGGCGACCAGGTCGGACAGGGCCGCCGCTCGCTGGCGTTCTCGCTGCGCCTGCGCGCCGCGGACCGCACGCTGACCAGCGAGGAGGCGAACGCCGCGCGTGACGCGGCGGTCGCCGAGGCCACCGCCCGGCACGGAGCCGCATTGCGCTGACCCCCGGTCCGTGGCGGGCCCGTGCCGGGCCACGGCCGGCTCAGCGCGGGGCCGCCGCGACGGCGGCCACCGCGGCGGCCCGCCACCGGTCGCGGGACGGTGTCCGCCCCGCGACCGCCACCGTCACCAGGTGCCGGGCGGTGGCCAGCTGCAGGGTCGGCCCGGCGACGGTGTCGAGCACCGTCGCGGAGGTCCCCGCCGGGAGCCCGTTCACCGCGCTGCCGTGCCGGGCGCCGGCGACGTAGCCGGCCGGCGTGCCCCGGTTCGTCGTGTACACGTTGACGGACACCGTCACGCCGTCGGCGAGCGCGAAGCAGGCCCGGGTGCGGGTGCCGTCGGTGCGGGTGACGACGGCGTTCGTCGCCGGCGCGACCGGCGGCCCGCCCAGCAGCCCGGTCAGCGCCGCCCGGTCGAGCAGGCACTCGTCGGCCACCACGTCCGAGGTCAGTGGGGCCGGAGCGGCCGGAGACGCGGGCCGGGCCGTGGCGCGCGCCGTACCCGGGGAGGGCCGGACCCGGCCGTCCGGGACACGGGACGCGCCGTCCCCGACCGGCACCGGCGGCACCGTGCGCGCCACGCCGGCCCCGCCGTCGGGAGGACCGGACGGGTGCGGCACGGGGACGGGCGGGACCGTCACCGTCGGGCGGCCGTCGGTGGTCGGGGCGGCGAGCGGCCCGTTCGACAGCGGCCCCGGCACCGTGAACGACGTCGGCGGACGCCGGCTGGGCTCCGTCGGCGTCGCTCCGGACGAGAACGGCGCGGGTCCTCGACCCGTCGGCCACGGCGTCCCGGACACGGTCGACGCGCACCCGGCGAGCAGCCCCGCGAGCACCGTCGCGACGGCCGCCGTGCGCGCCACCGACCGCCTCCGTGCGGGCGCGCCCGCGTCCGGTCCCACCCCGCGTGTCACCCGTCGCCGCACCCGCGGGAAACTAGGCGTCGCACGCGGCCGCCGGGCCCGGTTCCGCACCGCCCGATCGCGATCGTGAATCCCGATTGCATGGCTTTCCGAGGCCGTGCATACTCATCCACGTGGTACGCATCGCAGTGGCGGGAGCCAGTGGCTACGCCGGGGGAGAGCTCCTCCGGCTGCTGCTCGCACATCCCGAGGTGGAGATCGGCGCCCTCACGGCCGGCGGGAACGCGGGGACGCGTCTGGGCGAGCACCAGCCGCACCTGACCCCGCTCGCGGACCGCGTCCTGGGCGAGAGCACGGCCGAGAACCTCGCCGGACACGACGCGGTGTTCCTCGCACTGCCGCACGGCAGGTCCGCCGAGCTGGCGGCCCAGCTGGGGCCGGACACGCTCGTCGTGGACTGCGGGGCGGACCACCGCCTCACCGACCCGGCCGCCTGGGACCGCTGGTACGGCGGCGAGCACGCCGGGCACTGGCCCTACGGGCTGCCCGAGCTGCCCGGTGCCCGGGCCGCGCTGACCGGCACCCGTCGTGTCGCGGTGCCGGGCTGCTACCCGACCGGCACCAGCCTCGCGCTGGTCCCGGCCCTGGTCGCCGGCCTGGTGGCCCCCGAGGTCGTGATCACCGCGGTCACCGGCACCTCCGGCGCGGGCAAGTCGCTCAAGCCGCACCTGCTGGGCGCGGAGGTCATGGGGTCGCTGTCGGCGTACGGCGTCGGCGGCGTGCACCGGCACACCCCGGAGATCGCACAGAACCTGTCCACCGCGCTCGGCTCTCCCGTGTCGGTGAGCTTCACCCCGGTGCTCGCGCCGCTGCCGCGCGGCATCCTCGCCTCCTGCTCCGCCCCGCTGGCCGACCCGGCGACCGACGCCGAGGCGATCCGGGCGGTCTACGAGAAGGCCTACGCCGACGAGCCGTTCGTGCGGCTGCTGCCCGAGGGCCAGTGGCCCACCACGGCGCAGACCCTCGGCTCCAACATGGTCGCGCTGCAGGTCACCGTCGACGTCGACGCCGCCCGGCTGGTCGTCGTCTCCGCGATCGACAACCTCACCAAGGGCACCGCGGGCGGCGCCGTCCAGTGCATGAACCTGGCCCTCGGGCTGCCCGAGACCACCGGCCTGCCGACGACGGGAGTGGCGCCGTGAGCGTGACCGCAGCCCAGGGCTTCCGGGCCGCCGGGATCGCCGCCGGGATCAAGAAGTCCGGGAAGGCCGACCTGGCGCTCGTCGTCAACGACGGCCCGCGCGCCGAGGCCGCCGGGGTCTTCACCCGCAACAAGGTCAAGGCCGCCCCCGTCCTCTGGTCCCAGCAGGTGCTGACCACCGGCTCGCTGCGCGCGGTCGTCCTCAACTCCGGCGGGGCGAACGCCTGCACCGGCGCCGAGGGCTTCCAGGTCGCGCACGCCACCGCGGAGCAGGTGGCCGAGGTGGTCGGCTGCGGCGCGATCGACGTCGCCGTGTGCTCCACCGGCCTGATCGGTGAGCAGCTCCCGCGGGAGACCGTGCTCGCCGGGGTCCGGTCGGCCGCCGCGGAGCTGGCGTCCGGGCCCGAGGCCGGGTCCGCCGTCGCCGCCGCGATCATGACGACCGACACCGTCCCGAAGGAGTCCGCGGTCACCGACCCGGCGGGCTGGACCGTCGGGGGCACCACCAAGGGCGCCGGGATGATCGCCCCGTCGATGGCGACCATGCTCAGCGTGGTCACCACCGACGCCGTCCTCGACCGGGCCACGCTCGACGCCGCGCTGCGCGAGGCGGTCCGCTACAGCTTCGACCGGCTCGACGTCGACGGCTCGATGTCCACCAACGACACCGTGCTGGTGCTGGCCTCCGGTGCGTCCGGCGTCGAGGCCGACCCGGCGGTGTTCACCGCCGCGCTCACCCGCGTGTGCCGCGACCTCGCCGAGCAGATGCAGGCCGACGCCGAGGGCGTCACCAAGCGGATCACCGTGCGGGTCACCGGCGCCGCCTCCGAGGACGACGCGGTCACCGTCGCCCGCACGATCGCCCGCGACTCCCTGGTCAAGACCGCGATGTTCGGGTCCGACCCCAACTGGGGCCGGGTCGCCGCCTCCGCCGGGTACGCCGACGCCGAGATCGACCCCGAGCGCCTCGACGTCACGATCAACGGCGTGCTGCTGTGCAAGGGCGCCGTCGTCGCCGGGGACCGGGCCGACTGCGACCTGTCCGGGAAGGACGTGCTGATCGAGGTCGAGCTGGGGCTGTCCGGTGGGGCCGACGGGCACACCGCCGAGATCCGGACCACCGACCTGTCGCACGCCTACGTGGAGGAGAACAGTGCCTACTCCTCCTGAGCCGGTCGCCCCGGACGCGCTGCCGCAGCCGCAGATCGCGCCGTCCCCGGAGACCCCGGCCCGGCTGAAGCGGGCGGGGGAGAAGGCCGGTGTGCTCGCCGAGGCGCTGCCCTGGCTGCAGCGCTTCCACGGCCGGATCGTCGTCGTCAAGTACGGCGGCAACGCCATGATCGACGAGGAGCTGAAGCAGGCCTTCGCCCGGGACATGGTGTTCCTGCGGCTCGCGGGCATCCACCCGGTCGTCGTGCACGGCGGGGGGCCGCAGATCTCGGCGATGCTGAAACGGCTCGGCATGCCCGGCGAGTTCCGCGGCGGCCTGCGCGTCACCACCCCGGAGACGATGGAGATCGTCCGGATGGTGCTGTTCGGCCAGGTCGGGCGCGAGCTCGTCGGGCTGATCAACGCCCACGGGCCGCTCGCCGTCGGCCTGTCCGGGGAGGACGCGGGTTTGTTCACGGCCGAGAAGCGCACCGCGCTGGTCGGGGGCGAGCCCGTCGACATCGGTCTGGTCGGTGACGTCACGAGGGTCAACCCGGACGCGGTGCTGGACATCATCGCGGCGGGTCGCATCCCGGTCGTCGCCGGGATCGCGCCGGACGCCGACGGCCAGGTCCACAACATCAACGCCGACAGCGCCGCCGCGGCGCTCGCCGGCGCGCTGGACGCCGCGAAGCTCGTGGTGCTCACCGACGTCGAGGGGCTCTACGCGAACTACCCCGACCCGGAGTCGATCATCACCTCGCTGACCGCGGACCAGCTCGAGCCGATGCTGCCCCGCCTGGAGAGCGGCATGGCCCCGAAGATGGAGGCCTGCCTGCGCGCCGTGCGGTCGGGCGTCGGACAGGCCCACGTGATCGACGGTCGGGTGCCGCACTCGGTCCTGCTCGAGGTGTTCACACACGACGGCGTCGGCACCATGGTGCTGCCGGACGCCACAGCCGGGGGAACGACATGACCACGCACGCGCAGCGGTGGCAGGCCGCTCTGATGAACAACTACGGCACCCCGCCACTGACCCTGGTCCGTGGCGAGGGCGCCCGCGTCTGGGACGCCGAGGGCCGCGCGTACCTGGACCTCTACTCCGGGATCGCGGTCAACGCGCTCGGACACGCGCACCCGGCCGTCGTCGAGGCGGTGTCCGAGCAGGTCCGTACCCTGGGCCACACCTCGAACTTCTTCATCACCGAGCCCGCGCTGCAGCTCGCCGAGCGGCTGCAGGCACTGCTCGGCCGCGACGACGCCCGCACCCTGCTCTGCAACTCCGGCACCGAGGCCAACGAGGCCGCCTTCAAGATCGCCCGCCGGACCGGCAGGCCGGAGATCATCGCCTGCGAGGGCGCGTTCCACGGCCGCACGATGGGTGCGCTCGCGCTGACCGGGCAGCCCGCCAAGCGGGCCCCGTTCGAGCCGATGCCCGCCGGGGTGACCCACATCCCGTTCGGTGACGTCGCCGCACTCGACGCCGCCGTCACCGAGCGGACCGCCGCGGTGTTCCTGGAGCCGATCCTCGGGGAGGCCGGCGTGATCGTGCCGCCCGAGGGGTATCTGGCGCAGGCCCGGCGGATCACCGCCGAGCGCGGCGCACTGCTGGTCCTCGACGAGGTCCAGACCGGGATCGGCCGCACCGGCTACTGGTTCGCGCACCAGGCGCACGGCATCGTCCCCGACGTGATCACCCTGGCCAAGGGCCTCGGTGGCGGTCTCCCGATCGGGGCCTGCGTCGGGTTCGGCGCCGCCGCAGCGCTGCTCGAGCCCGGCCAGCACGGCACCACCTTCGGTGGCAACCCGGTGTCGTGCGCCGCGGCGCTCGCCGTCCTCGACACGGTCGCCGCCGAGGGACTGCTCGCCCACGTCGACCGGCTCGGCAAGGAGATCCGCAGCCGGGTCGAGGGTCTCGGCCACCCCCTGGTCGGCGACGTCTCCGGCGCCGGTCTGCACATCGGCGTCGGCCTCACCGCGCCGGTCGCCGCCCCGGCCGCCGCGGCCGCGCGCGACGCCGGGATCCTGGTCAACAACGCCACCCCGGACCGGCTGCGGCTGGCCCCGGCGCTGACCCTGACCGGCGACGAGGCCGAGGAGTTCCTGACGGCTCTGCCCGCCGTGCTCGACGCGGCCGCCGCCCAGCACGAGGGGCAGGGGAACTGATGGTCCGCCACCTGCTCCGCGACGACGACCTGACCCCGGCCGAGCAGGCCGAGGTCCTCGACCTCGCCGACCGGCTCAAGGCCGACCCGTTCGCCGAGCGCCCGCTCGCCGGGCCGCGCGCCGTGGGGGTCGTGTTCGACAAGTCCTCCACCCGCACGCGGGTGTCGTTCGAGGCCGGGATCAGCCAGCTCGGCGGCACCGCGATCATCCTCGACGGCACCACCAGCCAGCTGGGGCGCGGCGAGACCATCTCCGACACCTCCCGGGTGCTGTCGCGCTACGTCGACGCGATCGTGTGGCGCACCAGCGGCCAGGAGCGGATCGAGGAGATGGCCGGCGCGGCGACCGTGCCGGTCGTCAACGCGCTGACCGACCTGTTCCACCCGTGCCAGATCCTGGCGGACCTGCAGACCGTGCGGGAGCGCTTCGGCCGTCTCGCCGGGCTCACCCTGACCTACCTCGGCGACGGTGCGAACAACGTCGCCCACTCGCTGTTGCTCGGCGGGGCCACGGCCGGGCTGCACGTCCGGATCGCCGCGCCCGCCGGGTTCACCCCCGACGACGGCGTGTTGCGCGACGCGAAGACCCGGGCCGAGCAGACCGGGGGATCGGTCACGCTCGTCGCGGACCCGGTCGCCGCCGTCGCCGGCGCCCAGGTCGTCGTCACCGACACCTGGACCTCGATGGGCCAGGAGGACGACGGGCTCGACCGGGTCGCGCCGTTCCGGCCCTATCAGGTGAACGCCGCCCTGCTGGAGCGCGCCGCACCGGACGCGGTCGTGCTGCACTGCCTGCCGGCCCACCGGGGGGACGAGATCACCGACGAGGTCCTCGACGGCCCCGCCAGCGCCGTCTGGGACGAGGCCGAGAACCGGTTGCACGCGCAGAAGGCGCTGCTCACCTGGCTCCTTCGGCATGGGTGAGGCGGACCGCGACCGCAGGAACCCGGTGAGCCGGGCCAGCCGGCAGGCGGCCGTCATCGACGTGGTCTGGAACTACGAGCTGAGCAGCCAGGTGGAGATCATCGGGTTGCTCCACGAGCGGCACGGCATCGAGACGACCCAGGCCACGCTCTCGCGTGACCTGGACGAACTGGGCGCGGTGAAGCTCCGCGGCGCGGACGGCGGGCAGCCGGTCTACCGCATCCCCGAGGACGGCAGCCCCGTGCGCGGGGTCGAGGGCGGCACGGGGCGGCTCGCCCGGTTGCTGGGGGAGCTGCTCGTGTCCGCCGACGCGAGTGGGAACCTGGCGGTCCTGCGGACCCCGCCGGGCGCGGCGCACTACCTCGCGAGCGCACTCGACCGGGCCGCACTGCACGACGTCGTCGGCACCATCGCCGGCGACGACACGGTCATCGTCGTCGCCCGTGAGCCCCTCACCGGGGCTGAGCTGGCGGAACGGCTGCAGGACCTGCCCCGGAGGGCCCACGCGGCCGCCGGGACGCACGACGAACGAGAAGGAGAGCCGACATGACCGACGCGGACCCCCGACAGGGCGCGGTCGCCGGTGGCGGAGCGCTGTGGGGTGGCCGGTTCGCGTCCGGTCCGGCCGACGCGCTCGCGGCGCTGTCGAAGTCCACCCACTTCGACTGGGCACTGGCCCCCTACGACATCCGCGGCTCGAAGGCGCACGCCCGGGTCCTGCACCGCGCCGGTCTGCTGACCGACGAGGAGCTGTCGGGAATGCACAAGGCGCTCGACGAGCTCGCCGCCGACGTCGCCTCCGGGGCGTTCGGCCCCGACCCGGGCGACGAGGACGTGCACACCGCACTGGAGCGCGGCCTCATCGAGCGGGCCGGTGCCGACCTGGGCGGCAAGCTGCGGGCCGGTCGCTCGCGCAACGACCAGGTCGCCACCCAGTTCCGGATGTGGCTGCGCGACGCCACGCGACGGGTCGGCTCCGGCGTGCTCGACGTCGTCGACGCCCTCGTCGCCCAGGCGCAGGCCCACCCCGGCGCGCCGATGCCCGGCCGCACCCACCTGCAGCACGCCCAGCCGGTGCTGCTCGGCCACCAGCTGGCCGCGCACGCCCAGGCCCTGCTGCGCGACGTCGACCGGCTCGCCGACTGGGACCGGCGCAGCGCCTGGTCGCCCTACGGCTCCGGCGCGCTCGCCGGGTCCTCGCTCGGGCTCGACCCGGATGCCGTCGCCGCCGAGCTCGGCTTCACCGGGTCCTCGGCCAACTCGATCGACGGGACCGCCTCGCGGGACTTCGCCGCCGAGGCCGCGTTCGTCCTCGCGATGATCGGCGTCGACCTGTCGCGGCTGTCGGAGGAGATCATCCTCTGGGCGACGGCCGAGTTCGGCTACGTCACCCTCGACGACGCGTTCTCCACCGGTAGCTCGATCATGCCGCAGAAGAAGAACCCCGACGTCGCCGAGCTGGCCCGCGGCAAGTCCGGTCGGCTCGTCGGCAACCTCGCCGGGCTCATGACCACCCTCAAGGGGCTCCCGCTGGCCTACAACCGGGACCTGCAGGAGGACAAGGAGCCGCTGTTCGACTCGGTCGCGCAGCTGGAGCTCCTGCTCCCCGCGGTCGCCGGGATGGTGGCCACCCTGACCTTCCACACCGGGCGGCTCGCCGAGCTGGCCCCGGCCGGGTTCACCCTCGCCACCGACGTGGCCGAGTGGCTCGTCCGGCAGGGCGTCCCGTTCCGCGTGGCGCACGAGGCCGCGGGCGGCTGCGTCCGCGCCGCCGAGGCCCGCGGCGTCGGGCTGGAGGACCTGACCGACGCCGAGCTGGCCGCCGTGCACCCGGCACTCGACCCGAGTGTCCGCGACGTACTGACCGTGGAAGGCTCCATCGCGTCGCGGAACGCGCGCGGTGGGACGGCCGGCGACCGGGTCGCCGAGCAGCTCACCGACCTGCGTACCGCGGTCGCAGCAGCGCGAGAGTTCACCGGAGGAACCGCATGACCGACCCTGCCGCAGCCTACGAGGAGCTCAAGGCCGCCGGCCTGAAGCTCGACCTGACGCGGGGCAAGCCGTCCGCGCAGCAGCTGGACCTGTCCCACGAGCTGCTCGGCCTGCCGGGCGCGGGACAGTTCCGCGCGGCCGACGGAACCGACACCCGCAACTACGGCGGCGGCCAGGGTCTGCCCGAGCTGCGGGAGATCTTCGCGCCGTCGCTGCAGGTCCCGGTCGGGCAACTGGTGGCGTCGAACAACTCCAGCCTGGAGCTGATGCACGACACGCTCGTGCACGCGCTGCTGACCGCGTTGCCCGGCGCCCCGACCCGCTGGGTCGACGCCGGCCGGGTCGCGTTCATCGCCCCGGTCCCCGGCTACGACCGCCACTACGGCGTGTGCGAGCGGCTCGGGATCGACCTCGTCACCGTCCCGATGACCGCGGACGGCCCCGACATGGATGAGGTCGAGCGGCTCGTCGCCGAGGACCCGTCGATCAAGGGCATCTGGTGCGTGCCGAAGTACTCGAACCCCGACGGGGCCGTCTACTCCGACGAGGTCGTGCGCCGGCTGGCCACCATGCCGACCGCCGCCCCGGACTTCCGCATCATGTGGGACAACGCCTACGCGGTGCACCACCTGACCACCGAGGAGGTCGAGATCGCCGACGTCCTCACCCTGGCCGCCGAGGCGGGCAACGCGGACCGCCCGTTCGTCTTCGGGTCCACCTCGAAGATCACCCTCGCCGGTGCGGGCGTCGCGTTCTTCGGTGCCTCGCAGGCGAACGTCGACTGGTGGCTGAAGCTGGCGTCGAAGAAGACGATCGGCCCGGACAAGGTCAACCACCTGCGGCACGCCCTGTTCCTCAAGGACGCCGCCGGGCTGCGGGCGCACATGGCCGCGCACCGCGAGCTGATCGCGCCGAAGTTCGCCGCGGTCGACCGGCTGCTGACCGAGGCGTTCTCCGACGTCGAGGGCGTGTCGTGGACCAAGCCCCGGGGTGGCTACTTCGTGAGCCTGACCGTCCCGGACGGGCTTGCCTCGGAGGTCGTCCGGCTGGCGAAGGAGGCGGGCGTCGTCCTGACCCCGGCCGGTGCGACGCACCCCTACGGCAAGGATCCGCAGGACGCGACCATCCGGCTCGCCCCGACCCTGCCCCCGCTCGACGAGGTCGAGAAGGCCATGGCCGGTGTCGTGACCTGCGTGCAGCTGGCGCTCGCGCGCCGCTGACGGTGGACGACGACACGACGGGGCCCGGCCGGGACGACCGGCCGGGCCCCGCCGGTCTGCTGGACCGGGCCGGCCTGGCCGTCGACGTCCTGCCCGCCGCCGAGCGGCTGCTCGGGTGCGTCCTCGAGGCCGACACCCCCGACGGCACGGTCGCGGTGCGGCTGGTCGAGGTGGAGGCCTATCGGGGCCGCGACGACCCCGCGTCGCACTGTTATCGCGGCCCGACCCCGCGTAACGCGGTGATGTTCGGCCCGCCCGGGCACCTGTACGTCTACTTCGTCTACGGCATGCACTTCTGCGCGAACGTCTCGTGCCTCACCGACGGCGAGCCGGGCGCGGTCCTGCTGCGAGCCGGTGAGCTGCTCACCGACCCGGGGGTCGCGCGGGAACGCAGACCCACCGCCCGCCGCGACAACGACCTGGCCCGCGGTCCCGCGCGGCTCGCCGCACTGCTCGGGCTGCGCCGCGAGGACAACGGGACCGACGTCACCGACCCGGCGTCACGGGTGCGGCTGCGCGCGGGCGACCCGGTCGCACCGGAGCTGGTCCGGACCGGACCTCGGGTGGGCGTCGCCGCAGCGGCCGAGCTGCCCTGGCGGTTCTGGGTCGAAGGCTCCCCGGCAGTGAGCCCGTACCGGGCCGGGACACGCCGTCGTCGCAGCGCTTGAGCCACCCGCGTGCGCGGTCCGCGGCGGCCCGACCAAGATGGGCACCGTGGGTACCGACATCCTCGACGACCTGGAGTGGCGCGGCCTGATCGCGCAGAGCACCGACCGCGACGCGCTCGCGAAGGAGCTCGCCGCCGACGACCCGGTGTCGATCTATGCAGGCTTCGACCCGACCGCGTCGAGCCTGCACGCCGGGCACCTGATCCCGATGCTCACCCTGCGCCGCTTCCAGGAGGCCGGGCACCGTCCGGTCATCCTCGCCGGCGGGGCGACCGGGATGATCGGGGACCCGCGCGACGTGGGGGAGCGGACGCTCAACGACGCCTCGACCGTGGCCGACTGGACCCGGATCATCCGGGGCCAGCTGGAGAGGTTCGTGTCCTTCGACGACGGGCCGACCGGCGCCGTCGCCGTCAACAACCTGGACTGGACCGGGCAGCAGACGGTCCTGGAGTTCCTGCGCGACCTCGGCAAGCACTTCCCGGTCAGCACGATGATCTCGCGGGACACGGTGAAGCGCCGCCTCGCCGGCGACGGGATGTCCTACACCGAGTTCAGCTACCTGCTGCTCCAGGCCCAGGACTATCTGCACCTGTACCGCGAGCTCGGGGTGCGGCTGCAGATCGGCGGCTCCGACCAGTGGGGCAACATCGTCGGCGGTGTGGACCTCGTCCGCCGGGTGACCGGTGACCACGTCCACGCGCTGACCCTGCAGCTGGTCACCGACTCCGAGGGCCGCAAGTTCGGCAAGTCCACCGGGGGCGGCAACGTCTGGCTCGACCCGGACCGCACCTCGCCGTACGCCTGGTACCAGTACTTCGTGAACGTCGCCGACGCGGACGCGATCACCTACCTCAAGCTCTTCACCTTCCTCGACCGCGCCGAGATCGAGGCGCTGGAGACCGAGCTCGCCGAGAAACCGCACCTGCGTGGCGCGCAACGACGTCTCGCCGCCGAGCTGACGACGCTGGTGCACGGCGAGGAGCAGACCAAGCAGGTGACGACGGCGAGCCAGGCCCTGTTCGGCCGCGCGGAGCTCACCGACCTGGACGCGGCCACCCTCGGTGCCGCGCTCGCCGAGGTGCCGACGGCCGACGCCGGCCCGGCCGACACGATCGTCGACCTGCTCGTCGCCACCGGTCTGACCGACAGCAAGGGGGCCGCGCGCCGCGCCGTGAAGGAGGGCGGCGCGTACGTCAACAACGTCAAGATCGTCGACGAGGAGTTGGTCCCGGGTACCGGTGACGTCCTCGACGGCGGCTGGCTGGTGGTGCGGCGGGGGAAGCGCAACCTGGCCGGTGTGCGGGTCGGATCAACGTGATCGGCCGCTGACCTGCAGGAACACCGAACAGGTACCCCCCTGTGAATCGCCTCCGGGCCGTCCTGTAACTTTCTCGTTGTCGCCAGGACGGGACGGACGAGAGAGACCGGCCGAGAGGCCAGGGACGCGGATCCGGCCCGGAGGCGACGGCCCACGAACTCCACTTCGGTGGAGATCAGGCCGCCTGAAGCGGAGCTTGACGCTGCGCTTCGGTGCACGTAGCATAAGAGAGTTGCCTCCTAGCGAGGCCAGCTCTGACGCCCCGGGGCGACGGTCATCAGGCCCGGCCCCCGAGTGCGGGTGTCTTTTGAGAACTCAACAGTGTGTCGAGCTATTTTGATTCGGTTTGGCGTTTTGTGCCAAATTGTTTGTTTGGTTGCAGCA
>JAESFO010000560.1_pt1 | contig 23748 bp, 19 predicted proteins | sample 9269421 | NCBI WGS metagenome assembly JAESFO01 (sample SAMN14502839, study PRJNA617101) | algae metagenome | isolation source: Nostoc desertorum CM1-VF14 and co-occurring heterotrophs from rocky... | place: USA: Clark Mountains, San Bernardino, California | collected 2000-06-05 | reverse complement strand
CAGTGATCATCTTCTACCTTTCGTTCCAAAAACACTTCATCCGCGGCCTTACCGGCGGCGCCACCAAGGGCTGACCGAGTCGGCGAGGGCACTCATCAATGAACAAGATCACCACGATCGCCGGCCAGCTCAATTGGGTCATCGAAGCAGGCAGCGCCGCATATGCGTTCGGAGTTGAACCGGGTGGGCTGCTGGTGCCCACCTATTGGGGCCCCCGGCTGCCGCGTCGCGAGGACTACCCGTCGGCTGCCAGGGCGGGGTTCGCCGTGTTCGAGGACCCCGTGCACAACACGCCTCAGGAGGTACCGACCGGCAGCTCTGGCGATTCCAATGAGCGGACCCTGGATGGCCACTCAGCCGACATGAACCTTCGCGGCTTCGTGCTGCGCTACGTGTCCGCCGAACCGCATGCTGGCGGCGTCACCGTCGTGCTTCACGATGAGGTGCAGGGGGTCGAGGTCCGCGTCCGGTACGAAGCGCTTGAGTACCACGGCCTGTTTGCCCGCACGATCTCGGTGCGCAACTTCGGCGAACGGCTGGTCAAGCTGACGCGGGTGTTCAGTGGCGCTTTCCAGCTGCCCGACCTGGGCGGCTTCGCGCTCACCCATATCGACGGACGCTGGGCCGATGAGTTCGGGCGGGTGCGCCGGCCGGTCGAGTTCGGCACGTTTTCTCGTGAGAGCCGGCGGTTGACAACGTCGCACCGCAGCATGCCGTTCTTCGCGCTCGATCGCGAAGCGCCCGGATATGCCGCCAGCGAGACCTCGGGCGAGGTCTGGTTCGGAGCCCTGCAATGGAGCGGCAACTGGAAACTGATCACGGAACGCACGCGCCCGGATCGAACTGTCGTTCACCTGGGCGTCAATGACCACGACTTTGCCTGGGACTTGCCGCCGGGCGAGGTGTTCGAAGCTCCCCGTATTGTTTTCGGCTACACCGACGCTGGTTTTGGCGCCATGAGCCGCGCTTTCCACGACTACATTCGCGACGATTTGGCCCCCCGGCGCGACTACATCCCCCCGGTGCTCTACAATTCCTGGATGGCCACCTCATTCGACGTCAACGAGGCCCAGCAGGTGGTACTGGCCGAGAAGGCCGCTGGCCTCGGCGCCGAATTGTTCGTGGTCGACGATGGCTGGTTCGCAGGGCGAAACCACGACAGCGCGGGCCTGGGTGATTGGTACCCCGATCCGACAAAGTTCCCCCGCGGCCTCGGTTCCTTGGCCTCGCGCGTGCACGGCCTGGGAATGAAGTTTGGGCTGTGGCTCGAACCCGAAATGGTCAACCCCGATTCCGAGCTGTATCGGAGCCATCCCGACTGGATCATTCATTTTCCAGGACGCGAGCGGACGCTGTCGCGCAATCAGGCCATCGTGAACTTTGCGCGGGAGGACGTGCAAGACCACATGCTCCTTACCATCGACCGGTTGCTGACCGACACACCCATCGATTTCATCAAATGGGACATGAACCGCAACGTCAGCGAGCCCGGTTGGCCCGGCCACGAGCGGGATCAGCGCGAACTCTGGGTGCGCTATGTCCGAGGCGTCTATCGCGTCTGGGGCGAGCTGCGGCGCCGGCATCCCGATGTGATCTGGGAGAACTGCTCGGGCGGCGGCGGACGGGTCGACCTGCGCATGATGGCGCTCAGCGACCAGACTTGGATCAGCGACAACACCAATGCGGCGAGCCGCCTGCTTATCCAAGATGGATACAGCCTGGTCTTTCCGGCCAGCACCATGGGCGCCTGGGTCGCCGACGACCCGTTTCCTGCCGATATCGCAGCGACGGGAAGCGAGAACCCAGTGCACTATTCGCTCGATTTCCGCTTCCAGGTCAGCATGGCGGGCGCCTTGGGTATTGCTGGTGACCTGGCGCAGTGGTCAGAGGCGGAGTGCAGCGCTGCTACCCAGCACATCGCCCGCTACAAGTCGCTTCGGCACGTGATCACACGTGGCGACCTTTACCGCCTGGCCCCGCCCACGCATGGCTCAATCAGCGGTTTCATTTATGTGGCCAAGGATAAGTCGGAGGCCGTCCTGTTCGTCCATCGGGGATTCCGCGAGCGGGCGACCGACAACGAGACACTTCGCATCGATGGGCTCGAGCCGTCTGCTGTCTATACGATCGAGGGCCAGGACGTGGCGATGAGCGGACGGGCGTGGGCACGCATCGGCTACCAGCCTGTGCTGAAGAACCTTGAGGGCGCCGTGCTGCATGTGCAGCGACGCTAGAGCATCTCGCCGGGCATCGCTGGCACACAACTGCGCAAAGGCGCCACACCTGGTAAGGTCGTTGCCCGCAGCTGGAAGGCCTGCCGAACTACTATCTTGGTACCACTGACGACAAGACAATCCCCGCCGGACGCCAGCACCCAAACGACAGCTTCTGGCGTAAGGCGGACAGTCAACTGTGCCTGCTCGCGATGCCATGTTGTCTTCGAGGTCGGGTACCCCGCCGACGCACCGCAAATGCTGGAACGCGGATGGTGCTGTGCTGTGAAGCGCTCTGGCATCGGGGATGTTGACTATGGGCTTCAGCCTTTGACCGCTCCCTCGGTCATGCCGGCGACCATGAAACGCTGGGCAACGAAATAGAGGACCATCAGCGGCACAGAGGAGATGACAGCACCAGCCATCAACGGCCCCCAGGGCAGGGCGTCGCTCGTGATGAGATAGTTAAGCGCCAGCGGTGCCGTGCGCTGGCTTTCGGACGCGATGAGGACCAGCGCGAACAGCAACTCGTTCCAGGCGCCGGTGAAGGTGAAGATGGCAACCGCGGCGATGCCCGGTGCCGACAACGGCAACACGATGCGGATCAGCGCACCGAACCGGGTCAGCCCATCGATCATCCCCTGTTCCTCGAGCTCACGGGGGACGCCGCGGAAATAGCTCTGCAGCAGCCAGGTCGAGAGCGGTAGCGAGAAGGTGAGGTACACCAGCACCAGCCCGACCAGCGAATTGCCGAGGTGCAGCTGCGCCATGACGATCGACAACGGGATGAACAACAGAGAGCCAGGCGTCAGATAGGCGAAGAGGATAAGCCGGCCGAACAGCCCGCGGAAGCGGTAGCGGAACCGCACCATCGAATAGGCGGCGAAGGACGAGATGGTCACCGAGATCAAGGTGACGGTGGTTGAGACGATAAAGCTGTTGCGGATGGCGAGAACGAAATTGCCGTCAGCAAGGAGCTTCGAAAAATTGTCGAGGGTAAGGGTCTTCGGCCACAGCGAGGGCACGCGGTAAATCTCGCGCGGCAGCTTCAGCGAGGTGATGATCATCCAGTAGATCGGCAGCAGCACAAGCAGCACCGCGACGATCAACACGACATAGGTGACGACTCGGCCGGTCCAGAGACGGCGTTGCGCTTTCGTGGGCGCTTTGGCTGAGGCAACAAAGTTGGTCATGGCGAGGGCCATCAGTCTTCCTTCCGCATCATCAGCGAAGTGGCGAACAGCACGAGGATAGCGAGTACCGGCAGCATGTAGACGGAGACGGCTGCCGCCTCGCCGATGCGCTGCGTCTGCATGCCGAAATAGGCCAGCACCGGGAACACCATTGTTGCGTCGGACGGACCACCGGCGGTGAGCAGCCAGACATGCTCGAAGGCATTGGCGGTCCATATCGAACTCAGGACCATCGTGATGATGACGACCGGCAAAATGCCCGGCACGGTCACTGTCCAGAAGCGCTGCCATATGTTGGCGCCATCAACGACGGCTGCCTCGTGCAGCTCTTTGGGCACCGATTGCAGCGCCGCGAGGATGGAGACGAACCAGAATGGGAAGCCGCGCCACACCGACGCAACTATCACTGAGCCCATCGCGGTTGAGCGTTGGCCGAGCCAGTCGATCACTTGTGGGTAAAGCCCGGTCTGCGTCAGAATGAGATTAATGCCGCCGCCGATCGGCTGATACAGCACGCGCCAGATGAGGAAGGCGACGAAGGCGGGCATCGCCCAGGGCAGCATCAGGAACGAGCGGAACAGGCCGCGCCCGGGGAGATTCTGGTGCACCAGCAGCGCCAGGCCGAGGCCGATGAAGAGCTTCAGTGCGTCCGATACCAACACAAGGACGATGGTGTTCCAGATGGCGCTCCAGAACGTTGCGGTGCCGGCGAGGTATTCGAAGTTCTTGAAGCCGATGAAGTTGCCGACGCTGCCGACCACTTGGTCGGTGAACGACACGTAGATGGCGAACAGGAATGGGTATGCGACGAGCCCGAGGATTAACAGCACCACCGGGGCGACGAGGGCGTAGGCGAAGATCTTGACTCTAAAGCCGTTCGGTAGTCGCCAGCGGTTTTGAGTGTCATCCGTTCGAGTGGCGATCGCCATTGCGCTCTAGTCCTCACACAGGTCGGCGTGTTGTGCTCCGAACAAGTCCGCGGATGACGCTGAGCCATCCGCGGCAGTTGGGAGGAATTATGGGTCAGTACTTGTCGTAGATCGCCTGAGCCGACGACTGGGCCTCGTCCATCGCCTTGTCGAAGTCCCAGCTGTCGATCACAACGCGCTGCGCCATCTTGGGGACGATGAAGTTCGACGACACGTCCGCATAGGCTGCGTTGTAGATGTCCGGATAGGCCGGCGCCGTGCCCGCCTTGGCGAGACCGAGAAGGCCCGTGAGGATGCTGTTGGTACCGTCAAACGCCTGAAGCTGCTCCTGGTTCTTCAGAACTGGGCCATAGATCGCCACGTTGAAGTAGGCATTCATGAACTCGGGGTTGGAGAGGTGCTCGAGCAACGCCTTGGCTTCGTCCTGCACGACGCTCCCCTTGGTGATGGCACGCGCCTGCGGGGTGATTGGGGTAATCTGACCTTTAGGACCGGCCGGGAGCGGTGAGAAGGCGCTCGCTTCGAACAGTTCCGGATCGTCCTTGCTGGCAGCAATGCCGACCGAGCCGGTATTGGCGATGAAGGCAGCCTGTCCAGAGAGATAGGCCTGGTTGTCGCCTCCGCCGTCCCAGGTCGTGTTGCCCGGAGGGAACACCCCCTTGTCCCAGGCGTCCTTCAGCCAGGTCAGGTAGGTCCGGGTTTCTTCGGACTTGATGGTGACTTTCTTGCCTGCGTCGTCGGCGATACGGCCGCCATAAGACTGCAGCACGCTCATCTGCACGTTCCCGTCGGCAACGTTGGAAAGTGCGAGACCAAGCCCGGAAACCGGCGAAGCGTCGACGGCAGTCGCCTGAGTGACCAACTCTTCCCAGGTAGCGGGGGGTTCGGCGAAGCCGGCGGGCTCCAGCAGGTCCTTACGACGGAGGAGCAGGTTACCGCTGATGCCGAACGGTAGACCGGTGCGGCCGCCGGCAAGGGCAGACGTATCTGCTGCGCGATCCAGCCCTTCAAACCAGCCGCCCTGGGCCTCGCCGACCTTCTTGTAGAGCTCATCGATAAGAACGAACTGGTTCTGCCGCGACAGCAGCAGCAGCAGGTCGAGGCCGACGTCGAGCGCATCCGGCATGGTGTTGGAAGAAACCGCCGCCGATACTCTCTGCGTGGTCTCGTTCTGATTGATCATCACCACTTCGGTCTCGATGCCGTTGGCGGCACCCCAGGCAGTGATCGTGTCGACGAGCATCTTGTTCGCCACGTCCGACAGGATCATGCCACCCCAATAGGTGAGCTTCTTGGTCTGTGCGATCGCCGGCATCGGAAAGCCGCTGGCAGCGGCCAGGGCAAGGCCGCCGGCAGCAGTTGTCAGCACCCGACGGCGCGACCATCCAGAGCCCTTGTTCGTCATATCGTTCATTGGTTCCTCCTCCACATACTCCATCCATTCAGATGGCGTATTGTTCCATTCATCCTATCAATGGGATGATTGGTAACGTAGCAGATTTGCGATGTCAATTGAGGCAGGGGCGCCCACGGAGTCTCGACGTCTCAGCCAGCAATCATCGACGGTGCTTGCACGAATGTGATCGGAGCCCGGCGGCGCGAGAGGTGATCGCAATCGTGGCCCTTGGCAGCTGAGCTTGGAACGACGCCTGTCGCTCTACCGGTACAACCAGATGCCGCGAACGCGGAGGTTGATTTCAACTGGGCTTGACCCCTATGGCGGCACGACCCGTCTGGAAACGACGCCGTCATCCAGCCGCCCTGCTCGACCCGCACGACTAGACGCCGCTGGTTCGGGCCTTTTCGGCCGAGATGGTAACAGGAGCGGCGCGTGCCAAGGCCTATTACCGGACCCGACCCAGATCCTCAGTGCCATCCGGGCATCCAGCGGAGAGGTTCGCTGAGCGTGTTACAGCGATCAGTTGGGCCTCACCGTCAAAAGCGGACATTGAGATGCCCTCAACTGGGACGAACGGAGGTGCTCCAAGCAGCTCGTTGGGGATGCGAGCGCCTTAGCCAGGTCCATTCGCCCCACTTCGGATCCCAGATGCCAGTATTGCTAAAGTAAACGAAAACCACACCATCACGTTGAGTACCCGCCTCGGCAGATGCTGCCTCGATCGCACCCGCCACATCCGTTGACTCGCTCTCCACCCACCCAGCACCACCCGGTCCGTTCACGTATCGACCGACCACCGCTACGCGTTGATCGGTCCGTTCCAGGATAGATATGACCACTGAATCAACCGGCACGGGCTGGTTAGTTTTGATCCTGATAATGGGAATGCTCATGTGGTTCTGCTGCTAACTTCAAGGCGATAGCGGGTGATGAATGGCGAGCTGGGATCGAGTTCGATTGCCGTCGGGAAACCAGATTCCGCAATTGGGTTGCTGGCGGTCGAAATAGCCGGACCAAGATCGAAGGCCGAGCAGATCGGTTCAACCCCCAGGGCGAGGTGCTTGCCGTTCCAAGGAAAGGCCGCACGACCACGGTTGCTGAACCAAAACAGGAGACTCGGGAAGTGTTCGGGCTGCCAGGAAAGGCGAGCGACGTAGCCTTCGCGCCCGAAGTGCAAACCGACGTGACCACCGGTCCCGACCAACTGCAACAGATCTTCGACGTCCTGATCAAGCGGCAGTCGGGTAGCATCGAGGGTTCCGCCGGAGCGCGTGGGCGCCCGATCTAGCCTGTCGAAGCGCTCATCTGGCAGGAACAAGGAGGCGCCCGCTTCGACCGTCCCAGGAAACGTGCGAACATGATCATACGAACCGGGCTCGAGATGTAGGTCATCTCCTGGCTGCAGGCGGAATGTTGGGTGCAGTCCAATGGGCAAGCGGCAGGCTTGTCGGACTTGGATCTCAAGCTCGAAGTCCAGGGCTGGCGCGGCAGGGTCGGCGACGATTCGTCGATGCAAGCGCTGCACTGGATGGTCTTCTGGATAGTCGAGCACCATCTCGACACTGCCCTCTGGGGCATCAGCGTATCGCCAGTGATGATTAGAGCCAAAGCCATGTGGAACGTCCGCTCCCGCGAACGTCGGCCCTGATGGTGTCCAAGCCGACGGCAGGTCGCGAATGGCATCTGTCCCGAACGGTACGCACGGCCATTCGCCGCGCAACTCGCGCAGTACCCCGGGCAAACCCGCCCGCCCGGGATCGGTGCCCCAGGAAGCAATATGTAAGGGACTGACCTGACGGCCATCTGGCAATACAAAGGTGGCAGGACCCATCATGCCGCCCAACGATTGGACAGCAAAGCAGCCGTGAGCCCAGGCTACAGCACGACGCTCAGTCAATTGGCTCCGCCTGTCCAGGTTACTCATCCAGCAGGTATCGGTTCTCGGCCATCCCAGGGACATCGACCTGCATCGAGAAGAGACTGCCAGCTAGCCGGTTGCCTCGCGGCGACACGATCGACGCGGAGGTAACGAACAGGGTTTTCAGGTCGGGCCCACCAAAGGTGCAGGTCGTAACGTTTTGGACCGGCATTTCGACGACGCGATCTACCTGGCCCAGGGGACTGACGCGTACAATGCATCCTCCGCCAAAACGGCAGTTCCAGACATAGCCTTCCGAGTCGATCGAAGAGCCGTCCGGCAGGCCGCGGTCGAAACCAGCAAAATAGCTGCGCTCGTTGCGTACGGAGGCGTCGGCGCTCGCGAAGTCATACTCATACAATTCGTTCTCCAGCGTATCGCCAAAGTAGAAGCGATCCCCCGCGGGACTCCAGCAAAGGGTATTGGAGATGCCCAGGCCGTCGCGCCAGCGGCTGACCGACCCATCCGAGGCAACCCGGAAGAGCACGCCGTGGCCTTTTCCGCCTTCTTTGAGCTCGGCGTCGGTATCGAGATTGTTCTTCATCGAGCCGAGCCAGAAATTGCCAATCGGATCGGCCCGACCGTCGTTGAGACGCACCTCAGGATACCCCTCGATACTGAATCCATGATCGCGTCGGACGTCGGTCTTTGGCCACCAGTAGACTAGCTTCGAAGCCAGCGCGACGAGCATCCGATCCGGGTCGGACGTTAGGGCCAGCGCTACAACCGGCTCCATGAAATGCCAGGAGCGAACTGACCCGCTGGCGCAGTCCAGCCGATGCACCAGAAAGCGCATGACATCGACCCAGTAGATGGCGTTTTCCTGGTGGGACCACACCGCCGCCTCACCACACCGATCGCCCACAGGGGCCACACAGACGACTTCAGAATGGGACATCTCTAAGCTCCTATTCGGCGGCGGCTGCCAACGACCACGATGCTCCAAGGGCATCGGCGTTCTTCACCAAAGCCTTCATGTAGCCAAGCGCATAGGCTTTTCCGGCGTGCCACGGCGATTGGCAGGACATGGCAGGCGTGTGATCGGGGATCAGCACGCCTTGATAATTCTCATCCCGAAGGATGCGAACGATCTCCGCCATGTCGATATCGCCTTCATCGACGAACGCCTCGTAGTAGTGGGGGACCTTGCCCTTGACGTTGCGGAAGTGGATGTATCCGATACGCCCGGACCGGGCGAAGCGCCGAACGTGCTCGTAGATGTCACCCCCGGGCATTTCCTGGAGAGTGCCGAGGCAGAGTTCGAGCCCATTGGCGGGCGAGTTCACGATCCCCATCAGCCGGTCGAACTTTTCGGGTCGGTTCACCAGCCGAGCCGTACCACGCAACTGTTCCGCCGGCGGGTCGTCGGGGTGGGCCGCGAGGACGACTCCGACTTCCTCCGCGACAGGAACCAGCTCGACGAGGAAACGGCTCAGGCGATCCCACATTTGATTGGTGTCGGCCGACACCGCGGCAGCACCGGCAATGGGTCGCCGATAGCGCATGTTCCAGACCACGCCGTCCGGCAACGGTAGCGATTGATCGACCGGCTCCATGCCAAATCCGACCGAGTCCGCGTTGCCCCGCGCATAGGGACCTCGGGTCCAACCGTAAACTCCGGCGAGCGAGAAGTTGTAGCCGATGCAAGGGACACCCGCCCGACCAGCGTCGCGTACCAACTGCTTTAGACCATCCATCTGACGATCACGCTCGGGCCCGTCGAGAAGGATGTCGTACCAGAACTTCGGAGAGAAGTTCTCGATGGCGGCAAGTTCGAGGCCAGCCGCGCGTACATTCGCGACGAGCGCGGACATCTCGTCGAAGTTCCAGAGCGTGTCATCCGAACAGTCGCCCCACCCGGCGTCGCTACTGCCGGAGCTGATGGTCGGATCGGCACCTTTGAAATAATTGGTCAGGTGAGCGACGATATGCGTCGCGCCGGCCTGTTTGGCGAATGCGAAATTTTCCGGCGTTAGTTGCTCCCGGTAGAGCCCAAGTCCGATCTTCATGATCCCCTCCTATTTGACCCCGATGCCGGCGGTCAGCCCACCGTCGATGCGGAAATCACTACCTGTGATGAAGCCGGCACGATCTGATGCGAGGAATGCGACCAGTTCGGCCACCTCTTCAGGTTCGCCGATGCGGCCAATCGGATGCGCGGCTCCGAAACGCTGAAAGGCCTCTTCCTCCGAAACTCCCTCGCCACCGTAAGTTCGTGCAGCCAGCGATAGGAGCGGAGTGCGTACAGATCCCGGGCTCACGGAGTTCACCCGGATGCGCTGGTCGGCATGATCGAGAGCCATGGCACGTGTCAGGGCGTGGATAGCCCCCTTGGTTGCAACATAGGCCGCGACGTTCTGCTGGCAGTTGTGCCCCTGCACGGACGAGATGTTGACGATGGCTCCGCCGCCTCTTCGCACCATGTGCGGGATACCGACGAGCGCCGTCAGGTGGATCGACCCAACGTTGACCGACATGCAGCGTGCCCACGTTTCCGAGGTCGTCGTCGCGACCGTGCCGAAAGGATGGATCGCCGCAGAGTTGACGATGATGTCCAGGCCGTCGAAGCGATCAACCGCTTCACGCACGGCGTCTCGGACTTCCACTTCCTGTGAGACGTCGATTCTGCACGCACGCATGTCGAGCTGACGGTCCTTGGCGATGTCATTGAACGTCGCGTTGGCCGCGTGATCGTTGCCGCAGGCGAGAACCTTGCCACCCGCTGAAGCTATGCGGATCGCACATGCGAGACCTATGCCGGAAGTGCCCGTAACGAGTGCAGCTTTGCCCGAGAATTCCTGTGGTGTTGCGTTAAGCATCGCCATCCTGCTCTGCCCCCCTCCGCAGCTGTTCTGTTGACTTTGACACTTTGGGAGAAAACGCGAGCGCACCCGGCCCCGCGAATGCGTCGTAGCCCAGACTCTCCTCAATGCGCAGGATCTCGTTCCACTTTGCCATACGCTCGGAACGCGTAATGGAACCGACCTTGAACTGGCCTGCATTCCATCCAACGGCAAGGTGCGCGATGGTCGTATCCTCGCTCTCGCCGGAGCGAGCCGAGACGATCGCGCCCAGGCCAAGCTCCTGTGCTTTCAACAGGGCGGCGTGGGTCTCCGTGACCGTTCCGGCCTGGTTGGGCTTGATCAGAACACAAGTGGCGAGACGGTCGCGTGCAGCTTCCTCGACGCGGGCGGCGTCGGTGACCAACAGGTCATCTCCAACGACCTGAACACGGTGACCGACAGCCGCGACGAATGCCTGGAAGCCCATCTTGTCGTCCTCGGCGAAAGGATCCTCGACAGACAGAATCGGGTAGCGAGTGACCCAGTCGACAAGCATCTCGCCCAAGGCATCCCGATCCAGCTCGCGCTTCTCGAGGCCGAGGGTGTAGCGGCCGTTCCGGCCGAACTCCGAGGCGGCAACGTCGAGAGCAATCCACACATCGTCGCCGGGTATGTAGCCGGCCCGCTCAATGGATCGTACCAGAAGGTCCAGCGCCTCCTCGTTGGTGTCGAACGCGGGCCACCAGCCCCCCTCGTCGGCTACACCGTAGCGGCGGTCCTGCTCGGCGAGCAGGTTCCCGGCCGCGCGATAGACATTTGCAGTGCGCTCCATCACTTCGTCGAAGCTGCGTGCCGAGGGGCATACGACGAGAAAGTCCTGAATATCGACGCGACGCCCAGCATGTGCGCCACCGCCGAAGATCTGGATCTCCGGGACCGGGATCCGTACCGGTGCACCATTCGCCAGGTAGCGCCAGATCGGTTGGCCGGAGGCAGCGGCCGCTGCGTGCAGCACGGCCATCGAAACCGCGATAATGGAGTTGCCGCCGAGTCGCGATTTCTGCGGCGTGCCGTCGAGAGCGATCAGCGCCCCGTCAACGGCTTGCTGGTCGGCGGCGTCCATGCCGATGAGCATAGCCGCGATCTCGCCATTGACGTTGCTGACGGCTCGCGCAACGTCGTATCCGCCAAGATGTTGGCCTCCATCCCGCATGTCGAGGGCCTCGCCGGAGCCCGTCGAGGCGCCCGCAGGCGCGATTGCCCTGCCGCGGGCTCCACTCTCCAGGATGACCTCGGCCTCAACGGTGGGACGACCGCGGGAGTCCCACACGCGACGCCCCACGATCTGCTTGATGAGGTGCCTCATGCGAGTACTCCGAGTTCGACGAGTGACTGGGCCCACGCGCTGCGAATGGTCGCAAGGTCTCGCGGCGAGCCTTTGATGAACGGCACGGCAAACCGTCGGACGAAGGACTTGGTCTCTTCATCGGTGAGATACTCGACGGGGGACTTGCCATCGATGCGGGCAAGAAGCAGGGCCGGAAGCAGCGCCGCCGCGCGCGCTTCCAGGGCCGGGGCCTCTTCCCAGCGGACGTTCTGCAGATAGCCTTCCGCCAGGGCGTCGAAGCCGGCGAGAAAGCCCGAGGCGGCCGCTGGGGTCCACAGGCATTTGAGAAGCAGATGATTCAGACAGAAGGCGAGATCGAACGCCGGGTCGCCGTACCATGCGCATTCCGCGTCGAGGAACACCGGCCCAGTCGGGCCGGCCAGAATATTCTTTGGCGAGATGTCGCCATGTACAAGCGACCGATGCGTCGCGAGCGTCCGCGCTCCCAGCGCAAGCAGCGGCTCGGCAATCTCGGGATGACGGGATGCGGTGAACTCGAGATACGGCTCGATCCTCAGGGCACGGAAGAGCGCATCATCATTGAACTCGCCGGCGATGGTGAGCAGGTCGGCGGTGCTTGCATGAATTGCGGCGAGGGTTGTTCCCACCTTGCGCGCGAACGAGGGGTCGACTCTGCCCGCCCTAAGTTCCTGCTTCCAGACCGGGTGGGTCGGAGGGTCCAGAAAGTCCATCGCGAAGAAGCCGAGTTCGGGACTGTGCGCGAGTACGCGAGGCACGGCATTCGGTGCTGCCGAGGTAGCGAACTTCAGCCAAGCGACCTCGGACGCATTGCGGCTCACCGGCGCGCGCCAATCCGCCGCAACTCGCAGCTTTTCCAGAGCACGCTTGACCACAAACCGTCGTGGCCCGCTCTGCACGACCCAGATGTCGGATGCAACGCCGCCCGTAAGCGGCACCAGGTCGACTGGCGCATTGGCCTCGACAAGCCCGAGTTGTCGCAGCCCCGCTATGGTTGCCTGCCGAGCGTCTAGGGTCATGCCGCAGTTCCCGCCAGCGGGGACGCCACGGTCCGCTGTAGCTGCTCACCCAGGTGATCGATGCCGAGCCGCATGGTTTGGCCAGCACGGAGGAATACCGGTGGCTTCTGTCCGAGGCCAACGCCCGGCGGGGTGCCGGTGCTGATGATGTCACCGGGCATCAGCGTCATGAACTGGCTTACGTAGCTTACCAGTTCGTAGACACCGAAGATCATGGTGCGGGTGCTGCCGTTCTGGAACCGGTGTCCATCGACCTCGAGCCACATGTCAAGGTCGTGCGGATCCGCGATCTCGTCCTTGGTCACCAGCCACGGTCCGATGGGACCAAACGTGTCGTAACCCTTGCCCTTGTCCCAGGTGCCGCCGCGCTCGACCTGGTAGTGACGTTCCGAGACATCGTTGATGAGGCAGTAGCCGAGAATGTAGCGCTCGGCGTCTTCGATCGACACATGCGACGCGCGTTCCCCGACGACGATGCCGAGTTCTACTTCCCAGTCCGTCTTCAGCGAGCCGGGTGGAATGTAGACGTCGTCGTTCGGCCCCGTCACCGCGGTGACAGCCTTCATGAAGATGATCGGCTCTTCGGGAATTGGAGCACCCGTCTCGGCGGCATGGTCGGCATAGTTGAGGCCGATGCAGATGAATTTGCCCGGGCGCGCTACGCAGGCCCCGATACGTGCGCCCGGTTGGACGACAGGCAGCGACGCGAGGTCGACGGTGGTTGCCCCGGCGAGCTTTGAGATCGTTTCTGGCGCAATGTCGGGGACGATGCTGGAGATGTCGTGGATCGTGCCGTCGGCGGTCAGCGCCGCTGGACGCTCCGCGCCTTTCTCGCCGTACCGTAGGTATCTCATGTTTTCGTCCTAGTTGGTGGCTCCGCCGTCGAGCACCACGACCGAGCCGGTCATGAAGGCGCTTTCGTCGGCGGCGAGGTAAGCGGCGAGGGCCGCTACTTCGTCAGGTTGACCGAGCCGGCCCATCGGCTGGCGGGCGATGAAGGCGGCCTTGGCTGCGACCGGATCGGCATTGCTGTTGATCCGCTCGTCCAGCGAGGGTGACTGGATCGTGCCGGGGCATATCGCGTTGAACCGGACGCCATCCTTGACGTGGTCGGCGGCCAGGGCCTTGACCATGCCGATGAGAGAGGCCTTCGAAGCCCCGTAGGCGACGCGGTTCGGAAATCCACCCACGGAGGACGCGGCCGATGCGATCACGACGACGCTTCCAGACCCGGCGCTGAGCATGCCGGGGAGTACGTTGGAAATCACATGGAACGCGGAGTCCACATTGATCCGGAAAGAGCGCTGCCAATCATCGTAGCTCGTGGCGGCAAGGTTGCCCTGGTGCACCCAACCCACGCATTGCGCGAGGACATCGCACCGATACCCCGCCAATACGCGGGCTACCGCCGACGGATCCGTCGCATCGACCGCAATCGTCGTGAAGCGCGGCCCGCTCAACTCCTCCAGCCGTTCGGCGTTCAAATCGAGTGCTAGGACATCGGCGCCCTCGGCTGCCAGACGCTCGGCGATGGCGCGGCCGATACCCTGGGCGGCGGCGGTCACAACCGCACTCTTGCCCGCCAGTCGGCCGGGGTTGGCGGCGCTCACATCACACCGAAGGTTTCGAATGCCTCGACCGTACTCATACCCTTGTCGATCGCCTCGCGAACCTTGTTCTCGGTGGTGACCTTTTCGAAGGCGCGGGCGAAGGCCTCCTGCTCGGCTTCACGAGGGACGACCAGCACGCCGTCACGGTCACCGAACATGATGTCGCCTGGACGTATCCGGATCCCGCCGATCTCAATGGGAATGCCGTAGTCGACGACCTTGCCGCGCGGGCCCTGGTCCTGAGCGTACGACCCATAGCAGAAGGTCGGGTAGTCGAGCTTGAGAATGCCGGCGCTGTCGCGGCAGTAGCCGTCGCAGACGGCGCCCGCGGCCTTGAGGTGGAGGGCACGTGACGACATCAGTTCGCCCCAGAGCGCATAGCTGGGCGACGAGCCGGTGCAGACGTAGACTTCGTTCGGCTTGAGGCTATCGAGTGCCTCGAACACCAGGCCGAATGGCTTTGCGGTAAGTTCGGAATGTCCGCCCGCGACGCTCACCCCAAAGAAGTCTGCTTCGAGGACGGGCATGGCCCTTCCGATCGTCACCATGTCGTCGCGCAGTGGTTTGATCCGCGGCGGCAGGAACTGCTTCAACAGGCCCATGGTGTCGAGGATGTCGCCGACAACGGCGGTAAACAACCTGCCCCGCACGGCAGCGAAGAGTTCTGAGTCGTCTGCGAATGACGCGTTCATGAGTAACCTTTCAAATGATGATTGGGGAGAGGGGCGGGGTCGAGATGACCCCCGACCTACCTTCGCTTGCCGACTTGATCGAGGAGGACGGCGATGATGAGGAGCGTGCCGAGAGCAACTTGCTGGGCAAACGAGGAGAGGCCCAACAGGGCGAACCCATTTTGCAGGACGCCGAGAATACTGACCGCGATGAGGGTCCCGACGACCGTGCCTCGACCTCCGGCCAATGACGCCCCGCCGAGGATGACGGCGGTGACGACGGAGAGGAGGTATGGTGCGCCAACCTGAGCTGAGGTCGCGCTCAACTGCGAGGTGAGGATCAGCCCCGACACCGCGGCGGAAAGCCCGCTCACGACGTAGAGGAGGAAGCGGGTGAGGTCGACACGCAGTCCGGCGAGCCGGGCGGCTTCGAGATTGCCACCGGTGGCGTAGATGTTGCGACCAATCGTAGCCCGCCGCTCGACGAACAGAAACACACCGAAAAGGACCAGGAAGAGGAGCAACTGGAATGGGACACCGAACACCCGTCCCGTTCCCAGGAAACTGAATGCAGGGTCGTCGATAAAGAGCGTTTGCGAACCGGAGATCATGTAGGCGAGGCCGCCAAAGATCGACAGCGTTCCAAGCGTGGCAACCAGTGGATCGACCTTCAGGCGGACGACGAGCAGGCCGTTTGCCGCGCCCACGGCTGCGCCAACGGCAAGGCCGCCAATCGCCGCGATCCAGATGTCGACTCCCTGCCCCAGGAGCACACCGAAAAGGACTCCCGAGAGCGCCACCACACTGCCAACCGAGATGTCGATTCCTCGGGAGATGACCAGGAAGGTCTGCGATAGCGCCATAATACCAAGAGCGGCCGAGAGCGCCCCGATGTTGAGCAGGTTGCTCTGCGACAGGAAGTATGGGCTCGCGAAGCTGAAGTAGGCGACTACAATGATCAGCACGACAAGCAGTCCTTGCCGTCTGGCGCGCAGCAGAAGGCTGAAGCGCTTGCCAGGCATGTTGGGACGCACCGTTGCGGGGGTGTCAGTGGACATCTGCGTTCCTTCGGCTACGGGGTTCATGATGGCTCGCTCAGCGTCGGTCGATGCGAGGCCGCGGCTACCGCCACTTCAATTTCTTGCGGATGCAGGATTTCGGCGGCCACCCGGCCGTCACGCATGACGATCACGCGATCGGAGATCGCGCAGATCTCCTCGAGGTCCGACGAGCAGATCAGGATCGCTGTGCCCTTGGCCGCCTGGTCGCGGATCGTCTTGTACATTTCGGCCTTCGCGCCGACATCGACGCCTCGCGTAGGCTCGTCCATGATCAACACACGCACGCCAGCGGCGAGCCAACGAGCGACGAGAACCTTTTGCTGGTTGCCGCCGCTAAGAGTGCCAATCACGCTTGTTGGTGTTCCCTTGATACTTAATTCGCTGCACAGTGAGGTCGTCAGCGTTGTCGCCTTGCTGCGATTGAACGCCAGCAGGGTTGTGAGCTGCGGCAGCATTGCAAGCGTAGTGTTGAACTCGACGTTTTGATCCAGCACGAGACCTTGGCTTCGCCGTTCGGCGGGCACGTACCCCATGCCGGCCGCCTTCGCCGCCCGCATCCCGCCTGAGAGCCGGACCGGCTGGCCTTCTACTGTCACCGATCCATTCGAGAACTCGCTTGCGCCGACGATGCAGCCAGCGACCTCCTCGCGACCGGAGCCGAGGACGCCATACACGGCGACGATTTCGCCGGCACGAACTTCAACGCTGAAGTCAGCAAGGTTGCGACCGGCGAGACGTGTCGCCCGGAGCACCACGGGGCCATCTACGAGAGATCGCTCGGAGTCCCCCGACGAGAGTGCACCGACCATCGCGGAGACAACTGCTCGCTTGTCGAAGTCTGGTCCTTGGAACGATCGCGCAACACGACCATCCCGCATGACCACTATCTCGTCGGCGAGGTGGTATACCTCCTCCAACCGGTGCGAGATGTAGATCACTCCGACGCCGTTCGAAGCCAGGGACTTGACCGCACTAACCACCTGCGCGGCCTCGTCACCACTAAGTGCCGCTGTGGGTTCATCCAGAACGATGACGCGGGTTCCACTGGCGAGCGCCCGGGCAATCTGCACAAAAGCCCGTTCGGCTAGTGTCAGGTCATGGACGGGCGTTGATCCGTCTAGCTCAGCACCAAGAAATGCGAGCTTTTTGCCGGCCGACTTTTCGGTGGCAAGCCGATCGAGCACGCCACGCCTCGAAACCATGTTTCCCAGTTCGATGTTCTCTGCGACGGACATGTCGTCACAAAGCGTCAGCTCCTGCGGGACCAGGCTAATACCCCGCCGGTGCGCGTCGACCACGTTGGCTAGATGAACCGACTCGCCGTCGACTTTGAGTTCACCCGAGTCAGGGCGTTCGAGTCCGGTGGCAATTTTCATCAAGGTCGACTTGCCGGCTCCGTTCTCCCCGAGCAGGGCGATGATCTGCCCGGGGAGAACACGCAAACTAACCCCATCAAGTGCCTGGATGCCGCCGTAGCGCTTCGCAATGTTGATAGCTTCCAACGCGGGGGCGATTGACATCACAGGTCACCTAATGAGGCTGGGGAGTTACTTGCAGGTGTCGGGGTAGGCCGCGACGACATCTGCCTTGCTGGCCCACTGCTGGGGCAGGTAGGTAACTTCCGGTAGGTCCTTGCCCTGAATCTTGGCTAGGATTGCCGGCACGATGTATTTGCCCCAGTTCTCGGGGTAAAAGGCGACGCCACCGACGTAGAGGGGCGAAGCGCAGACGAACTTGGCACCGCTCGGGGCCACTACGCCCATACCGGCGACATAAACATTCTCAGTCCGGCCATTGGTTTGAAGGGCGCGGGCGAGACCGGCTACCACGTCGTCATTGACCGCCGTGACGGCGATGGCCGAATCCGCCGGCAGCTTGCTCAGGACACTGATTGCGGCCGTGTAGCCGCTATCTGCTGAAGCACCACCGTCGACGCGGACCACCTGACTGTCGGGGAAGTTGGGGAGCTTCTCGCGCAGCCCCTCGAGCACGCCGTTTGCACGGGCAAGAACCGCATCTCCACCAGCGGGGAACTCGCCCAAGAGAAGTACAGCAGTATCGGCCTTGCCGGCGGCAACCAGACTATCTGCCAGGTTGCGCCCAGCGATGCGGCCGGACTCCTGGTCTTCGATGCTCATGAATGGTGCGCCTGGCGCCGGGACGGCCACGGCAATTGCAGGGATCCCTGCAGCGTCAAGTGTATCCATGATACCCTTCTGCGCCGAGGCAACGACCTGGAACAGCACGACACCGTCGACCTTGCGCTCAACGAAAGTCTTGACGTTGGAGAGGGCAGTGGCGGGATCGACGTTGTCAGTCAGGACTACGAATTCGACACAGCCGAGCGCGGACGCGACCGCCTTCATGTCACCTGTCATGGCGGCGGCGAACTCCTGCACGTCGGAGAACACGTCGTAGCCAATCGTGTAGGTTTTGCCGGCGCAAAGAGCCGGGGTTGGGTTGCCGAATCCCAGATCGGCGGCCACGTCTGCGGCAGGGGTTCCGGCGCTCGGTGCATTCTGCACAGCGGTGGCGGCGAGGCTGCCCTGTAAACCAAACAGTGAAAACAGTCCCATGGCCACTGGCATGGCAATCGACTTGACGTTCATATGTTCCTCCGTTCACATGGGAATGGTTCCATTCATCCCACCAATGGGATCATTCGTAGCGCTGGAGAGTGGCGCTTGTCAATCAGGGTAGGTGCTTCATGGATTCCCGACGACTAAGCCAAGTGGTGATTGACAGGGTGCTTGAGCAAATTCGTGAGCAAAAACTAGGGGTTGGTGACAAGCTGCCGCCGGTTCACGAGATGATGCAAAGCTTCGGCGTCGGTCGGAACTCGATCCGTGAGGCCATGGCGAGTCTGGTGGCGCTTGGGGTTCTACAGGTACGTCCGCGCATTGGGGCAACCATCGTCTCCGGGGTAGGATCGACCGCGCTGCCGTCGGCGTCGCTTTCACTCCTGCTCAGCGAGCGATCCGTCTGGGACCTCTACGAGGCAAGATTGTACCTAGAGGTTGGTTGCGCAGAGTTGGCGGCCGCGAGACGATCTAAGAAGGACCTTGAGGCGATCGAGCTGGCTCAAGCGCACTATCAAACCAACTACGATCGCGGGCTGCCCATCTGGGAGGCCGACCTTGAGTTCCATAGCGCAATCGCCGCAGCTTCCGGCAACCCCGTTCTGGCAACGCTACTTTCGCCACTCTCCGACGTGCTGGCGAGTGCAAGAAAGGCGACTGGAGCTGTTCCGTCGGCGAGGGAGACGGCACTATCGGAGCATCGGGAAATCGCTCAGGCGATAGCGTCTCAGGATGCAGAACTCGCCAAGGCCGCGATGACCAAGCACATTCGATCAGGGCTCCAGGCCCTCAAACAACTGAAGGAAACTCTGGGATAGCCGCGGTGGTTGAGGACGCACTGAACGGGACGATCGTTCGAACTGTCTCTTGATTTTCAATGGCTTGCAGCTTCGCCGAGCGGCAGAAAAATACCGTGGACCGGCGCCTTCTAGACACAGGTGCGATCACTACCTCAAGCGGGGCAGGGCGGCGGGAACGCAGTCGTCTGTCCGCCTGTCTGTCCGCGGAGCATCATGCCCGGAGAGCCGCAGGAACAGCCTGCTACGTCCTGACTCCCTCTCCGCCATTCCTCCTGTCTGATCAGTGGCTTAGGATGTTGCTAACCCCGCGTAGCAGCGCCACTATTGCCCAGCGTTCCCAGCACCTTGGCGGAGGCCACTGACGTCGACTGGGAGCCGTAGCAACAAAACTCCCCGGTCCCTGCGGCAGACACGGTTTGCTCAACCGTCTGTCCGATCGTCTGTCCGTTGTCGGCGGTCGGACTGGACTGTTGATCTGGGTGGAGCGATGGTCCGCCCACAACAACGGCACCAGTTCCTCATGTCTCAGCATCGCGCGCTCACAGCCGCCCAGGTCTCCGCCCTCACGGCGGATGGCGTGCATTGGGTCGCGCCGTCATTGTACATGCAGATCAGAGCGGCGCAGGGGACTCGAAGCTGGCTGTTCCGCTACAGCCGGGCCGGCGAGAACCAGTGGATGGGACTTGGCGCGGTAGCGGACAAGTCGTTGACCGAGGCTCGCGACGAAGCGGCCGTGCTGCGCGTACAGGTGCGCAAGGGCGGCGACCCCATGGCAGAGCGCGAGCAAGTCGCCATTGCTGCCAAGCCCCGCACCAAGGCCCCGACGTTCGCCGACTGCGCCGACAAGTACATCGAGGCCCATCGGGCCGGATGGAAGAACGAGAAGCATATCGAGCAATGGGAGAGTACGCTCAGGACCTACGCCGGACCGGTCATCGGCAAGAAGCCGGTCGACCAGATCGTGGTCGAGGATGTGCTCAAGATCCTGAAGCCGATCTGGTCGACCAAGCCCGAGACCGCGAGCCGTCTGCGTGGACGCATCGAGAAGGTGCTCGGCTGGGCGACGGCGATGAAGTTCCGCACCGGCGACAACCCCGCGGCATGGAACGGTGCACTCAGCCACCTGCTGCCGGCGATCTCCAAGGTGCAGAGGATCGAGCACCACAAGGCGGTACCCTATGCCGAGGTGCCGGCGCTGATGAAGCAGCTGATCTCCAATGACAGCATCAGTGCCAAGGCCCTTGTCTTCACGATCCTCACCGGCGCGCGGACGGGCGAGACCATCGGCGCGACGTGGAATGAGATCGACCTGGACAACAAGCTGTGGACCATCCCGGCGGAGCGGATGAAGGCCGGACGCGAGCATCGGGTGCCGCTGTCCCAGCGAGCCGTCGACCTGCTGAAAAAGCTTCCCCGTGACACCAAGCATGTATTCCCCAACCCGCGCACCGGCAGGGCGCTCAGCAATCTCGCCATGCTGATGCTGTTGCGTGGGCTGCGCGAAGACGGCGCCACCGTGCACGGCTTTCGGTCGTCGTTCTCAACCTGGGCGCGGGAGCAGACCGACTACCCGCGGGAGATCGTCGAGGCCTGCCTCGCGCATGCGTCCGGAGATGCTGTCGAACTGGCATATTTGCGGACCGACTTCCTCGACAAGCGTCGGGAGCTGATGGAGGCATGGGCGAAGTTCTGCCGGGTATGAGGGGCTGCTTGCGCCAAAAGCAGACACCGCTCATGTCACGAACTGGTTGCCCGCTTCCTCCAGGCGGCTTGGCGGCCATCAGGATTGCGACACGCAATTCGCTGCCTTTTGCCTCGACAACGGTCGAGCCTGCTCCGCTTCGCACCGGACGCTAGGCGTCCGCCGAGACCGACTATTGTCGCCGCACATGCAGCATGGCGCCTTCAAGATTCTTTAGCGCAGGCTGATAGCCGATGCGTGCCCACGCCCGACCGCTCATCGCCGTGTCGTGACCCTCGACGATGTAGACGGAGGTCGGATCGAGTCCGTCGATAAGAAGTGACTCGTTGTCGGTTACCCGCTCGCGGAATCCTCGATGGATGAACAGGACGGCCTCGGACTTATCCTTGGCCACATAGATGAAACCGCTGATTGAGCCATGCGTGGGCGGGGCCAGGCGGTAAAGGTCGCCACGTGTGATCACGTGCCGAAGCGACTTGTAGCGGGCGATGTGCTGGGTAGCAGCGCTGCACTCCGCCTCTGACCACTGCGCCAGGTCACCAGCAATACCCAAGGCGCCCGCCATGCTGACCTGGAAGCGGAAATCGAGCGAATAGTGCACTGGGTTCTCGCTTCCCGTCGCTGCGATATCGGCAGGAAACGGGTCGTCGGCGACCCAGGCGCCCATGGTGCTGGCCGGAAAGACCAGGCTGTAGCCATCCTGGATCAGCAGGCGGCTCGCCACATTGGTGTTGTCGCTGATCCAGCTCTGGTCGCTAAGCGCCATCATGCCCAGGTCGACCCGTCCGCCGCCGCCCGAGCAGTTTTCCCAAATCACATTCGGGTGCCGTTGGCGTAGCTCGCCCCAGACGCGATAGACGCCGCGGACATAGCGTACCCAGAGTTCGCGCTGGTCCCGCCCGTGGCCGTCCCAGCCGGGCTCGCTGACACTGCGGTTCATGTCCCACTTGATGAAATCGATGGGGGTGTCGGTCAGCAGCCGGTCGATGGTGAGCAGCATGTGCTCCTGCACGTCCTCGCGCGCAAAGTTCACGATGGCCTGATTGCGCGACAGCGTCCGTTCACGTCCCGGAAAATGAATGATCCAGTCGGGGTGGCTGCGATACAATTCGGAATCGGGGTTGACCATTTCCGGTTCGAGCCACAGCCCGAACTTCATGCCCAGCCCGTGCACACGCGATGCCAAAGAACCGAGGCCGTGAGGAAACTTTATCGGATCGGGGTACCAATCGCCGAGGCCCGCGCTATCGTGGTTTCGCCCCGCGAACCAGCCATCATCGACCACGAACAATTCGGCGCCGAGGCCAGCGGCCTTCTCGGCTAATGCCACCTGCTGGGCCTCGTTGACGTCGAATGAGGTCGCCATCCAGGAATTGTAGAGCACCGGGGGAATGTAGTCGCGACGGGGGGCCACATCGTCGCGGATGTAGTCGTGGAAGGCACGGCTCATGGCGCCAAAACCAGCGTCGGTGTAACCGAAAATGATACGGGGAGCTTCGAACACCTCGCCCGGCGGCAGGTCCCAGGCAAAGTCGTGGTCATTGAGTCCCAGGTGGACGACAGTGCGATCCGGCCGCGTTCGTTCCGCTATCAGCTTCCAGTTCCCGCTCCATTGCAAGGCTCCGAACCAGACCTCGCCCGACGTCTCGCTCGCGGCATATCCGGGCGCTTCGCGATCGAGCGCGAAGAACGGCATGCTGCGGTGAGACGTTGTCAACCGCCGGCTCTCACGAGAAAACGTGCCGAACTCGACCGGCCGGCGCACCCGTCCGAACTCATCGGCCCAGCGTCCGTCGATATGGGTGAGCGCGAAGCCGCCTAGGTCGGGCAGCTGGAAAGCACCACTGAACACCCGCGTCAGCTTGACCAGCCGTTCGCCGAAGTTGCGCACCGAGATCGTGCGGGCAAACAGGCCGTGATGCTCAAGCGCTTCGTACCGGACGCGGACCTCGACCCCCTGCACCTCATCCTGAAGCACGACGGTGACCCCGCCAGCATGCGGTTCGGCGGACACGTAGCGCAGCACGAACCCGCGAAGGTTCATGTCGGCTGAGTGGCCATCTACTGTCCGCTCATTGGAATCGCCGGAGCTGCCGGTGGTTACCTCCTGAGGCGTGTTGTGAACGGGGTCCTCGAACACAGCAAAACCCGCCCTGGTAGGCTGTGGGTAGTCCTCGCGACGCGGCAGGCGGGGGCCCCAATAGGTGTGCACCAGCAGCCCACCCGGTTCGACTCCGAACGCATATGCGGCGCTGCCTGATTCGATGACCCAATTGAGTTGGCCGGCGATCGTGGTGATCTTGTTCATTGATGAGTGCCCTCGCCGACTCGGTCAGCCCTTGGTGGCGCCGCCGGTAAGGCCGCGGATGAAGTGTTTTTGGAACGAAAGGTAGAAGATGATCACTGGCAGCGACGCGAGGAACATGAAGGCGAACACCGAGCCGAAATCGCGCTGGTAGGTACCGATCGAGCGATAGATGCCAACAGTAATGGTGTTCCCTTGGC